>LFIK01001490.1_pt1 | contig 18582 bp, 19 predicted proteins | sample 643401 | NCBI WGS metagenome assembly LFIK01 (sample SAMN03777447, study PRJNA286221) | soda lake metagenome | biome: soda lake; feature: Kulunda steppe; material: water; isolation source: sample T5-Br brine of Lake Tanatar-5 | place: Russia: Kulunda steppe | collected 2010-07
ATCATCTACACCCCGACCCTGCGCATCCCCGAGCATCATGAGGAGTGCCTGATCCTGGTCGATTACGACAACTGGACCACCCGGGTGTTCGGCTCGGACTACTTCGGTGAGTCGAAGATGGGTGGGCTGCGGATGTGGAACAGGCGCGTGTTCGACCTCGGCGGCCTCGCTATGCACTCCGGTGCGAAGACCTTCCCGGGTGAGGAGACGTCCGACGGTGAGGAGCGCCTGGCCCTGATCATCGGCCTGTCGGGTACGGGCAAGACGACGACGACCTTCCGTAACGTCAAGGGCTCCCTGCCGGTCCAGGATGACTTCATCGCGCTGATGCCGGGCGGGGAGGTCTTCACCACGGAGAACGGCTGTTTCGCCAAGTCGTACGGCCTCGATCCAGACGATGAGCCGACCATCTACGGCGGCGCGACCCGACCGGATGCCTGGCTCGAGTCCGTCGAGGTCGATGCGAACGGCAAGGTCGATTTCTTCGACGACTCCTACACCGCGAACGGTCGTGTGACCTTCCCGTTGGCCAACATCCGTCATCGCGATCCGAAGGAGCTCCCGAAGGCGCACTACCTGTTCATCCTCAACCGCAACGAGAACATCATCCCGGCCGTGGCCAAGCTCAAGCCGGAGCAGGCCGCCTACTACTTCATGCTCGGGGAGACGCAGGGCACCTCGGCGGGTGGTGCGCACGAGGCGGGCAAGAACCTCCGGGTGCCGGGTACCAACCCCTTCTGGTTCGAGGAGGAGTCCTCGATGGGCAACCGCTTCCTCGAGCTGCTGGCGACCACCGAACTCGAGGTGTACCTGCTGAACACCGGCAGGGTCGGCGGACCGGAGTCGGATGAGCGGTCGAAGAACGTGAAGATCCCGCACTCGGCGGCGGTCCAGCACGGCATCGTGGACGGAACCATCGAGTGGCAGGAGGACCCGGACTTCGGGTACGCCGTCGCCGCGTCGATCCCGGGGTTCGATGACGAGGAACTCCTCCAGCCCCGCAAGCTCTACGAGCGCCAGGGCCGTATGGACGAGTACGAGCGCATCGTGGCGCAGCTCAAGGAGGACCGTGCGGCCTACCTGACCAACTTCGCCCGTTTGGACCCGCTCATCGCGCAGAGCGCGGGCGCGTAGGGGCGGCTGCGGGGCCCGGCTGCTTCGCCGGGTTCCGCGCGTCCGGCGACCGTGCCGGGCTCCGCGCGCCTGGCCACTGTGCGGGGCCGCGCGCGCCCGGCCACCGTGCCGGGCTCCGCGCGCCTGGTGCCTGCTGGTGGCACGGAGCGGCCCCCACCGCTTGCGGTGGGGGCCGACGTGTGTGGCGGGGTTCAGTCGTCTTTGGGCGCCCCGTCCGATGCGTCCAGGGGCTCGTCGCTGTTGCGGTCGGCGCGGTCGTTGTTCTCGCTGCGCCCGTGCGCTGGCGCGTGGGCGGGTGGGCCGTCGCGATCGGGGCCGTCGACGTTGCTGGGCGGCCCGGGGCGGTCACGCAGCCCCGGCGGCGAGAAGGGCGGGCCGGCTTCGCGGTCCTCCCCGTCGTCTTCAGCGTGCGCCGCAGCCTCCGGTTGGGCACGGAACCCGTGGGCGGGGGCGTACGGCGGGGGTCCGAGATCCTCGGTGTCCGCATCCTCCTCGGGCTCCGCGGGCTCCTCTGTGGCGACCGGGTCGGCCTGCTCCACCTCGGTGCTGCCCGTTCCCGCCGGTGCGATGTTGCTGGCGTCAGCGATCGCTGCGCTCGCGTCGAGCAGCACGATGGCGATGCCGGCCGCGACGGTGCGTGCGTGGGGCTAGGAGTGGAGGACGGGGTCGCACGTTTCGCCGGGTCCTCCCAGCCGGTCACCCTGGCGGAGGCCGGCACGCTACTCACCGACTGCACCGTCAGTCGACTGGCGGTGGCCGCGGACGGGACCCCGCTGGAGGCTGGGGAGGCCGTGCGCACCGTTCCCATCGGGCTGTGGCGTGCCCTGGTCGTGCGCGATGGCGGTTGCCGATGGGAGGGGTGTGACGCGCCCGCCTCCTGGTGCGATGTCGCGCACGGGCAGCATCCCTTCCGGACGCAGGGGCGGCTCTCTCCGGCGAACGCCGTGCTCCTCTGTAGATTATGCCGATATCGGCACCACCGCCGCTTCGACGAGGGATCGTGGCGGGTGGAGATCGTGGGGGATGCGGTCACCTTCCACCGCGAGGAGTCCGCCTACGTCCACCCGCTCGATCGAGCCCAGGATGCTGCCGGAACGGCTGGTGGTGGAGGCCAGGCAGCACCGCCACCGGATCGGAAGGAACCCGGCGGCGAGCAGCTCGGGTTCGTCGGGTTGGACGACCCGTAGCGATGGTGCGGGGGGCACGATGGAGCACTGTGCAGCGTGGGAGGTCGCGCTGCGCCTTGCGGCGCTCGCCCGCGGTCTTCCGGCGCCTTTCGGTGCGCGACCGCGGTCTTCCGGCGCCTTTCGGCGGGAACGACCGGCCGTCAGAGGCCGAGGTTGGCGTGGATCTCGCGGGTGGCCGGTGAGCGGTTCAGCGTGTAGAAGTGCAGGCCCGGGGCACCGGCGTCCAGCAGTTCCCGGCACAGCTGCGTCGCCACCTCCACACCCAGGGCGTGGACGGCTGCCTGATCGTCGCCGAGGGCGAGGAAACGGTCGGCGAGCGTGGCCGGTACCTCGGTGCCCGACAGCTCGGCGAAGCGCTGGATCTGCCGGATGTTGGTGATCGGCATGATCCCCGGCAGGACCGGTGTGTGGCAGTCGAGCGCGGCGAGGTCGTCGACGAGCCGGGTGTACTCCTCGGCTGCGAAGAAGAACTGGGTCACCGCGAAGTCCGCGACGGCCAGCTTGGCTGCGAGGTGCTTGCGGTCGGTGGCCAGATCCACAGCGAGGGGGTGGCCCGCGGGATGCGCGGCGACGCCGACCGAGAAGGCGTCACCCCCGATCTCGCGCGCGAGCTCCACCAGCTGCCAGGCCCGTTCGAGGTCGAAGAACACCTCCTCGCTGTCACGAGGGGGGTCGCCGCGGAGCGCGAGGATGTTCTCCACCCCGGCGTCGCGGTAGCGGCGGAGGATCTCCTGCAGGTCGCTACGGGTGTGGTTGACCGCGGTCAGGTGCGCCATCGGCGTCATCGACGTGCGTGTGAGTAGGTCCACCACCAGCCGGTGGGTGCGTTCGCGGGTCGAGCCGCCGGCGCCGTAGGTGATCGAGACGAAGGAAGGGGCCAGCGGCTCCAGTTCGTTCAACGTCGCGCGCAGCGCTGCTTCGCCCTTGTCGGTCTTCGGTGGGAAGAACTCGAAGGAGGTGGTGCGTCCGGCGGTGAGCAGCGCGTCGACACGGGGCATCAGCGGTCCAGGGCGTCGGGGGCAGTGGTGGGGGTAGCTGCGGGGAGCGAACGAGGTCGGGGTAGGGGTTCGGTCACGTGGCCGGTCGCAGCTTGCACCGTACGTCCACGCAGACGACGCCTTCGCCGTCGGCGCGGACGAACACCGGGTTGAGATCGAGCTCAGCCACCTCGGGGATGTCCTCCACCATGGCGCCGACCCGGTGCAGGACCTCCTTCAGCGCCGCGACGTCGGCGGGTGGCGAGCCGCGGTAACCGGTGAGCAGCGGTGCCATCTTCAGCTCCGTCAGCATCTCGTCTACGTCGACATCGGTCAGCGGTGTGATGCGCAGGCTCACATCGCCGAGGAGTTCTACCAACGTGCCCCCCGCCCCGGTGAGGACCAGCGGGCCGAAGGACGGGTCGTGGGTGACACCGACGACCATCTCGACCCCCTCCTCGACCATCTCCTGAACCAGGAAGCGGTCCCCGTGGCGGGTCAGCTCCCGGGCGGCGAGCTGGTCGCGGATGTCGCTGATCGCCTCGGTGATCTCCTCGGCGGAGGTCAGCCCCAGGGCGACACCGCCGACATCGGCCTTGTGGATCGGCGCGGCGAGCTTGATCGCGACCGGGCCACCGATCTCCGCCTGTACCGCTGCGGCCTCCTCGGCGGAGGTCACCACCTCGGAGCGGGCCATGGGGATGCCGTAGGAGGCGAGCAGTTCCTTCGACCGTTCGGCGGAGAGCCAGATCGCGCCGTCGTCACGGGTGGCCGCCGCGAGCTCGGTCTGCACCAGCCGGCGTGCGGACTCCGTGCGGACATCGTCGAAGGTTCGGACCTCGCCGAGAGGTTGCCGCCGCCAGCGTGCGTAGGCACCCACCCGCCCCAGGGCGCGGGCCGCCCCCTCGGGGAAGCTGAAGGTCGGCACGTTGGCGTCGCGCAGCGGGGCCGGTAGGCCGTGGGAGGTCATCACCACCGCGATCACCGGGGTGTCGTCGGACAGGTCATCGCGGGCGGCGACCAACTCCTCGGCGAAGGCGGTCATGTCCGCCTGCGCGGTGGGGATGAAGATGACGAACACCACGTCGATCTCGTCCGCGGTGCCGAGGATGCGGATCGCCTTGCCGTAGGACTCCGGGGACGCCGAGGCGATCATGTCCACCGGGTTCGACACGCCCGCCTCGGCGGGCAGGAACTCCTGGAGGGTCGCGATCGTGCGATCGGAGAGGCGGGGTACCTCGAGGCTGTTCGCGGCCAAGGCGTCCGCGGCGAGGATGCCGGGGCCACCGGCGTTGGTCAGGACGGCGACGTTGCGACCCGCGGGCCAGGTCCCGGGCGCGGACAGCAGCGCGGCGCAGTCGAACATCTCCTCCAGCGTCTTGGTGCGGATGACGCCGGCCTGGGAGAACAGGGCCTCCACCGCGTCGTCACCCGTCGAGACCGCCGCGGTGTGGGAGCTGGCCGCGCGTTCACCGGCGGTGGAACGTCCCGACTTCACCGCGACGATGGGCTTGTTGCGGGAGATCCGTCGGGCGATGCGGGAGAACTTGCGCGGGTTGCCGAAGGACTCGACGTACATCAGGATGACGTCGGTGTCCGGGTCGTCCTCCCAGTACAGCAGCAGGTCGTTGCCGGAGATGTCGGCCTTGTTGCCGACCGAGACGAAGGTGGAGATCCCGAGCCCGATCGACTCCACGTGGTCGAGCACCGCGAGGCCGAGCGCACCGGACTGCGACGACATCGAGACCCGACCCGGACGGGGCAGCGTGGGCGAGAAGGTCGCGTTCATCCGCACGTCCGCGCGCCCGTTGAGTACGCCCATGCAGTTGGGGCCGACCACGCGCATACCCACCTGGCTGGCCCGGTCGATGATGGCCTCCTGCCGCTCCCGGCCCTCGCCACCGATCTCCGCGAAACCGGAGGAGATGATGGTGACCGCCCGGATACCGAGCTCGGCGGCTTCCTCCACCACCTCGGGGACGCGCGCTGCGGGGACGCAGATCACCACGAGGTCGGGAAGCTCGGGGCACGCGCTCAGGCTCGGGTAGGCCGCCATGCCCTGGACGTAGGGCGCCGCGGCGTTGACGGGGTAGACCACGCCGGAGAAGTCGGCCTGGCGCAGGTGGTCGAGGATCATCCCCCCGATGGAGGTGCGGTCACGGGAAGCGCCCACCACCGCCACCTTCTCCGGGTGGAGGAAGCGGTTCAATGCGACCTTCGCCGCCGCCCGTTCCTCGGAGGCGACCGCGTCGAGGAAGCGTTCGGTGACGTTGGTGGCGAGGTCGGAGCGCACCACCCCGCCGTCGTGCCCGGAGGTGTACTCCAGCCCGAGCTCGCGGACCAGGTTCAGCATCGCCACGTTGTCGGCGAGGATGTCACCGGAGAGGTTGCGGATCCCGGCGACCTCGGCTGCCAGTGCCACCTGGCGCACCAGGACCGTGCCCACGCCGAGTCCCTGGGAGGCGTCCTCCACCAGCGCAGCGAACTCCGCGTGATCGGGTTGGTCCGGGTCGCGTTCGTACCGCGCGACCCCGATCATGCGCTCGTGGTCGCCACGACCGCGGGTCGCGACCACCGCGTACTGCAGGTCCGGGTCCAGGTCGGTGAAGCGGTGCACGTTGGACTCGTCGAGGTTGAACGGGCCCAGGAAGCGCAGCCGCCGGGACTCGGCCGAGGTCCGCGCCCACATGCCCAGCAGCAGCGGGGCGTCCTCCGGTCTGATCCTGCGGATGTGGACGACGCTGCCGTCCTTGAGGACGTGCTCGAACTCGTGCTCCATGCCCTCGGCCCCTCGGTCGTCCCTGGCTGCTGTCCTGCAGGTCGTGCTGGGTCCATCCTGGCCGCTGGGCGGGCTCGGCGCCACCCGATATCCGCAGCGGGTCGTCGAACCTGCAACGCCGAGGGGGTCGGGATGCGCACCGTCGCGTTCCCGCAGGCGCGCGCAGCTCACACCACCCCTGATCCGTTGCTTCGGGCCATCCCGGTTGGGTACGGCGCCGCGGTTTCGTCAGCCAGCTCAGCCGAAGGCGAGGGAGACGCCCACCAGCAGGGCGGGGGTGGCGAGCACGGCGGCGGCAGCCAGGACCAGCCGGTACCGGACGGGGCCATCCGCTGATGGCAGCGCGCGTTCGTCGTCCGCGGATGGACGCTCGCGCGACGCAGCACCCCCGGGGCCGCCCACCACGCGATCGCCGGACACGTCCGTCGCCGTCGCGGTACGGCTCCGGCAGCGCTCCAGGAGCCCTTCGAGGTCACGACGGTCCACCTCGAAGCGGTCTTCGCCCGAGGCTTCGGCGCCCCGGAGCGCACCTGCTCCGAAGCCCAGGATGACCGGTTGGCCTCCACCGTCGAAGTGGACCTGCGCCGCGCTCAGCGCTCCGTGGTGCACCCCGTTGGCGTGGGCCGCGTCCACAGCGTCACGTAGCGCGGTGGAGATGGCGTCGACGGCCCCGGCAGTCAGGTTCGCGTCGCCGGCGCGGTCCAGCACCTCCTCCAGCGACCCACCGCTCACGGCAGGCATGACCAGCGCCATCCCGCCACGGGCTCTGATGATCGCACGCACCGGCAGCAGCCCGGGATGCTCGAGCGCTGCGATCACCTCGGTCTGGCGGCGCATCCGCTCCAGCATCCTGTCCTCCGGTTCGAGGTCGTGGACCTCGAGCAACAGCGGGCGGCCTGGGCTGCCGAGCGCCTCCGCGCGGTGGAGCCGCCGTCCGGGGCCGTTCCACAGCGTGCCGCGCAACCGGAAACCCGGAACGTCATCCATGTGCCACCTCGCTGCTTCGCTGTCGTCCGTGCATCTTCCATGTTTCTTCGTGATGTCTCATGCTACTATGTGTAGCTCCGGATCGGGAGGTGGACGTGCAGCAGCGGTCCTGGGGCTTGGTGGCGTGGTGTGTCGGGCTCGTGGCGGGAACGGCGTTGTTCCACGGTTTCGGGAGTGGCGCGCTGTCACCTCCCCCGTTGGCGCCGGCGGGATGGCCTGACTGGGTTGAGGAGCGGGGTCCGGTGATCGCCACCGTGGCTGTCCTGCGGCTGCTCGTGCTCGGGCTCTGCTGGTACCTCGTCGGGGTCACCACGATCGGCGTGGTCGCCCGTCTGCTGCGGGCGGCGCGGCTGGTCCGTGTCGCCGACGCGTTGACCGTTGCCTGGCTGCGCCGACTCCTGCAGCAGGGGCTCGGGGTGACGTTGGCGGCTGCGATGATGGCCGGGGCGGTCGGGCCCGCTACCGGTGCTGCTGGTCGGCCAGCCGAGGCGGTGGTCGGTGAGGCCGCCGGCTCGACGCAACCGGCGGAGCTCCCCGAGCGAGCAGGGGGTCCGGTGCCGCCCGGGAGCCTCGTGCCGCCCGGGGGCCTCGTGCCGCCCGGGAGCCTCGTGCCGCCCGGGGCCGTCGGTCTCGGGCGATCGACCGATGACGGCCTCGCGCCGGACCCGCAGTTGCCCGCCGAGGCCTCCGTGAGCCGGCTGGACGCGCTACCGCTCCCGGTGCCCTTCGGTCGAGCACCAGGTGCGGCGGCAGGTGATGTGGGGACGCCGACCGGGGAGCCCGAGCTCGACCACGAGTCGTCCTCCGGCTCGGCATCGACGGACCTCCAGGTGCCCTGGTCGGTGGCTGGCACGTCGGACACCGGTGCGCCGTCGAGCGCCGGTGACCGGTCCGCGGATGTCCGACAGCTGGCAGCGGGCGCCGATAGCTACGTGGTGCGGAGCGGTGACTCCTTCTGGCGGATCGCGGAGCAGCGTGTGGCCGCACAGCTCGACCGTGCCCCGACGGAGGCTGAGCTCGTCACCTACTGGCGGACGCTCGTCGAGGAGAACCGGGGGAGTTTGCCGAACCCCGACGACCCTGATCTCATCCTGCCCGGCCACCGGGTCGTCCTGCCCGCGGTGCCGGAGGCCTGATCGAGGGGTGGTTGCGATGTCCGACGTGCCGCCAGCCCGCGATCCCTTCGTCGAGTTGGGGGACGCGGCCCGTCAGGAGGCCGCAGCGGCGGCACGTGCGGAGCGCCGGTCCAGGCTGGAGCGGGCCAGCGAGCTCGCCACCTGGCGCGGGACGCTACGTGATCTCGCTGAACGGCAACTGCCGGTCAGCCTGCGTCTGGCCGGCACCCGGACCCGCCGTGGGCGTCTGGTGGCCCTGGGCGCCGACCACCTCGGTCTGCGGACGGCAGCAGGACAGCTCGTGCTGGTGCGTCTCGATGCCGTCCGCACGGTGCGGCCCGAGCCCGGGTTGGCGGCGCCCGTCGCCACCGGTGACCGTGACCGGATCGATGGTCGGCGCATCGTGGAGGTACTCGCGACCCTGCTCGAGGACCGGCAGCGGGTGGCGCTCGGCTGTGACGGCTGGGAGGAGCCGCTGGTCGGTGCGCTGGCCGCTCTGGGAGAGGACGTGCTCACGCTGCACGTCGACGGTGCGCACCGTGATGTGGTCTACCTGCCGCTCGCGGCTGTGGTCGAGGTGGTGCTGGACCGCTGAGCCTGATGTGCTCCCGCCATGAGCGATGTGGTGCCCGACCGCTGGGGCGCGGTCCTCGCCGGGGGCGACCACGGTGCTACCTCGGCGCTGGGGCTGCCCCGGACCCGGACGACCTCACCAGCTCACACCTCCTCCTCCGCGGCGCTGTCGCCGTAGAGGTGCTCGAGTTCACCGGGAGCGATCCGGGAACGTTCGATGAAGGCGTCGACCTCGTCGGCCTTCAGGCGGATCACCCGGCCGAACTTGTAGGCCGGGACCTGGCCGCTGTCGATCAGCCGGTACAGGGTGCGGGTCGTGATGCCGAGCTCCCCCGCTGCCTCGCGGGTGCTGAGCCATCTCGTGTGTTCACGGTCCATATGGCGCCTTTCAACACTCCTCTAGTATACTCCGGATGGCCTCGGTCGTCACCGAGGCTGGGAGGCGCAGCAGCGTCGGTCCCCCGGGGGCAGATCTACGTGGGCTTCACGGGGGCTTCGGTGCTGGCTAGCGTTCCGTCGGCAACCAGGTGACGCACCGTGGGTGCACCGGCACGGGGATGGATGTGGTCGAGGTGGCGACGCCCACGGGCGCTTCAGACGGTTCCTCGCCAGCGCAGGCGGCGCCCGCTCCCGGTGGGCGTCGGATCACCCGCGTTCGCGGGTTGCCCGGCGGTCGCGCCGTCGTCGGTGCGCTGCTGGTCGCAGGGGCGATCGTGGCCACCTTCGTCGCCTACCTCGATGCAGCCACGGTGCCGACCCGTGACGTGGTCATCGCCACCGCCGTGGTGGAGCCGGGGACCCGGTTGGCCTCCCTGGAGGACGTCGCGGAGCGCTTCGGCACCGTCCCGGTGGAACTCCAGGGCGGGGACGCTGCCGACGGTCTGGTGACGGCCGCCGATGTCGAGAGCCTGATCGGCCGCACCGTGGTCGCACCGTTGCAGCCCGGGGACCTCCTGCTGGGGTCGCAGGTGGTGGCCGATGGCGGCATGGAAGGCGCATACACCCTCTCCTTCGCGCTGTCGCGGACCGCAGCCGTCGGTGGCGCGCTGCAACCGGGGGAGCGCATCGATGTGCTCGGCACCTTCGGCGCCGGCGACGGTGCCTACACCGCCTTCGTGGTCCGCTCCGTGCCTCTGCTGCGGGTCACCGCGCCCGACGGTGGCACGCTCGGAGCGAGCAGCGATGTCACCTTGACCGTCGCCATCACCGATCCCGCTGACGTGCAGGCGCTCGGACACGCGGTGAACACCGCCGAGGTGTTCGTCGTCCGCTCCAGCGGTGAGCAGGGCGCGTCCGAAGCGGCGCCGGGTGCCTACCGCGCCGAGCCCCGTGACCAGGGCCCCCTCCCGGAGCCGGCCGGGCCGGTGTCACGGGCCGAGCCGGGATCTCCGTGATGGGTGAGCGCTTCGTCCTCCTCGGCCTGGCGCCGGCACGTGCGGAGTGGTTCCGCACCGTGGGGCGCTGGGCCACCGCCGCGATGCTGCCCGCGGAGTTCCTTCGCTGCGTCTCGGTCGAGGAGGTGCGGGCGAGGCTCCGCTCCGGTCGGGCCTTCTCCGCGGTCTTGATCGACGGGCAGCTCCCCGGTGTCGATCGTGACCTGATCGAGGAGGCGCAGGCGGCCGGGGTGAGCGTCCTGGTCGTGGACGGTGCCGGGCGTCGGGATTGGCGCGCCCTCGGCGCCGCAGCGGTGCTCGCGGAGGTGTTCTCACGTGACGAGCTCGTCGAGGTGCTCCAGGCCACGTCCCGGTCCATCGGTAGCGCGACGGCGGAGGCGGGTGCGGCACCCGCGCTCGGCCCGGTGCGGGAGGGACGGCTGCTGGCGGTGTGCGGGCCCGGTGGCACCGGCGCCTCGACGGTGGCGATCGCCCTGGCGCAGGGCATGGCCGGCGACGCGGTTGCGGAGCACGCCAGTGGGCAGGCCGGTGGGCACGCCAGCGGGCAGGCCGGGGGGCGCGGCGGCGGTGCGCAAGCGCACCCGCCCTCGGTGATCCTGGCCGACCTGTGTCGCGTCGCGGACCAGGCGCTCCTCCACGACGCCCGCACCCTGGTGCCCAGCGTCCAGGAGCTGGTCGAGGCCCACCGTTCGTCGGTGCCGGCTGCCGACCTGGTCCTCGACCAGACCTTCGAGGTGCCCGAGCGTGGGTACCGGCTCCTGTTGGGTCTGCGACGGGCACGCCACTGGGTGAGCCTGCGGCCCCGTGCGGTGGAGTCGGCGCTGGACTCCCTGCAGTCGCTGGCCGAGGTGGTGGTGGCTGATGTCGAGGCGGACGTGGAGGGCGAGGAGGAGACCGGCTCCCGGGATGTGGAGGACCGCAACCTGCTGTCCCGTGCAGCCCTCGCCCGGGCGGAGCTGGTGCTGGTGGTGGGTGAGCCGTCGATGAAGGGGGTGCACGCGCTGGTGCGCACGATCGATGAGCTGGTCGGCTTCGGTGTGCCCGTCGATCGCGTCCTGCCGGTGGTCAACCGTGCGCCCCGGTCCCCGCGACGCCGGGCGGAGGTGACCGCCGCGGTGGCGTCACTCGCCGAGGGCGGTCTGGGCGCGGTGGTGTCGGCGCGCCTGGCCAACCCGCTCCACCTGCCCGAGCGGCCGGTCGACCAGGCGCTGCGCGACGGCGTGGCGCTGCCGAGCGGTCTCGGGCGCAGCCTGACGCGGGCGGTGTCAGCGCTGGCGGCGCGGCTCCCGGAACGGCGCGGTGACGAAGGATCCGCGACCGAGCCGGTCGCCATCACGCCCGGCAGCCTCGCTGCCTTCACCGAGGAGGACGAGGCATGACCGCCTTCCGTTCCCCGCTGGTGGAGATCGAGCAACGCGTCCTGCAGCGCGCCAAGGAGGAGGCGCTCGACCTCGATGGCGCAGGTACCGCCGCGCGGCTGCAGGAGCTGCTCGGGGAGGAGGTCGCCCGCTGGAGCCTCGACTTCAAGCACGGGCTGCGGGAGTACGACCTGCCCGACCCGGCCCGCGTGGTGGAGAAGGCGGCCCGCAACCTCACGGGCTACGGGCCGCTCGAGCCGCTGCTGGCCGACGACGACGTGTGGGAGATCATGATCAACGCTCCCGATCAGATCTTCGTGAAGCGACACCGCGGGGACTCCGGGTACCACGATGAGGCGTTCCACGACGACGACCACGTCATCCGCACGCTGACCAAGATCCTGGACGACGCGTCCACCTCGCACCGCAAGCTGGACCCCTCGGAGGGGCTCCAGGACGCGCAGCTCGACTCCGGGGCACGCCTGCACATCGTGCACCGGGACGTGGGTCGCGGATCCCATCTGCTGGTCAACATCCGCAAGTTCACCGGTGTGGCCTTCCGCTCCCTCGATGAACTGGTGGAACGCGGGATGATGACCGCGCAGGTGGGTGCGTTCCTGCGCGCGGCGGCACGGGCCCGGCTCTCCACGGTGTTCGCCGGTCCACCCGGCTCCGGCAAGACCACCCTGCTGTCGTGCTGCACCGCGGAGCTCGATCCCGGCCTTCGGGTGGTGACGGCGGAGGAGGTCTTCGAGGTCGACGTCCCCCTGCCGAACGTGGCCTCGATGCAGACGCGCGCGGCCCGCCCCGATCGTCCGGAGATCGACCTGCGCCGGCTGGTGTCGGGGTTCCTCCGGATGGCACCCGACGTTGCCATCGTGGGCGAGGTGCGTGACCGCGAGGCGCTGCCGTTGCTGCTGACCTTGTCGTCCGGGGTGAAGGGGTTCACCACCATCCACGCCGGTTCCTGCCGGCAGGCGCTCGCCCGGCTGCGGTTCATCTGCCAGCTCGCGGACACACGCTCCGAGCTGCCGATGACCGCGCTCAACTCCCTGGTCACCGAGGCGGTCGATCTGGTGGTGCACAGCGAGCGCATCGATGGCGTCCCGCAGGTCACCGAGGTGGTGGCGGTCGAGGACCAGCAGACCGCCGCCGGCGCGACCGCTTTCACGGTCACCGAGCTGTTCACGCGCCGGACACCGGGTGCGCCGCTGACCTGGACCGGGAACCTGCCGGTGCGGTGCGCGCCGGCACTGGCGGCCAGTGGCGTCCAGGTGCAGGCGCTGCTCGACGACACCGCGACAGGTCCCGCCGGTGCTGCAACGGGGCGGCCCACATGAGCCCTGCCGTCATCGCCTTCCTGCTGGCGCTGGTCGCTGGGTACGGGGTGTTCCTGGTCTACACCGCGGTTGTCTTCGGTTGGCGTGGAGTCGGCATCTCCCCCGGGATCCAGCAGCGACGTCAGCGGACCTCGGTGCGGGAGTTCCTCGTCCAGGCTGGGCTGGAGAACGTCCGGCCGGTGGAGTTCCTGGCCGTCGAGGTGGTGCTGTTCAGCATCGCCGCCGCCTTCGGCTACGCCGTGTACGGCGGGATGCCTGCTGCGACGGTGGTCGGGCTCGCGGCTGCCGCCATCCCGATCGCCAGTGCGCGGAGCCGGCGTCGGGCGCGGCGTGCCGCGGCCCGGGAGGCGTGGCCCCGGATGATCGAGGAGATCCGTCTCCAGGCGGTCACGCTCGGTCGTTCGATCCCGCAGGCCCTGCTGTCGGTGGGGGCGCAGGGCCCGGAGGAGATGCGGCCGGCCTTCGCGGCGGCGCACCGGGAGTGGCTGATCTCCACCGATCTCGACCGGACCCTGGAGGTGCTCAAGGCCAACCTCGCGGACCCGACCGCGGACGCGGTGTGCGAGACGCTGCTGATCGCCCACGAGGTCGGCGGTACCGATGTGGATACGCGGCTGCGTGCCCTGATCGACGACCGGACGCAGGACCTCCAGGGTCGCAAGGACGCGCGGGCGAAACAGGCCGGGGTGCGGTTCGCGCGGCTCTTCGTCATCGCGGTGCCGCTGGGGATGGCCCTGGTCGGCCTCAACATCGGCGATGGGCGCGCAGCCTTCCAGACGGCCACCGGGCAGGCGTTGGTGCTGGTGGCCTTCGCGCTCATCGGGGCCTGCTGGGTGTGGGCCGGGCAGCTCCTTCGTCTGCCGGAGGAGCAGCGGGTCTTCACGGGCGAGGAGGTGGCGGCGCGGTGAGTCCCTGGTTGGTGCTGGCAGGGGTGTTGCTGTGGGCCGGGGCCACGCTGCTGCTCGCAGAGCTGCGGTGGTTCGCCCGCCGCCCGCTCGCGGCACGCATCAGCCCCTACCTTCCCGGCGGGATGGGACGTCGACCGCGTGCCGGTCTGCTGTCGGTCGAGTCCTTCCGGGAGGCCGTCGGGCCCCTGGCCCGTTCGCTCGGGTCCCAGTTCTCCCGGCTCTTCGGGGTCAGCGAGGATCTCGACCGGCGGCTGCGACGGGTCCACGCCGACCTCGATGTCACCGCGTTCCGGATCCGTCAGATCGGCTGGGCCTTGGCCGCCCTGGGTCTTGGGACGCTGGTCGCGGCGGCGGTGCGGCCACCCGCGGCGATCACCGTGCTGTTCACCCTGGGCGGGATGCTGCTGGCCTTCCTGCTGCTCGAGCAGCAGGTCACCACCGCCTCGGACCGCTGGAAGCGGTCCGTTCACCTCGAGCTGCCGATCGTGGCCGAGCAGATCGGCATGCTGCTGGCTGCCGGCTACTCCCTCGTCGGCGCGCTCGACCGCGTCGCCCGTCGGGGGCAGGGAGCCGTGGCGACCGACCTGCAGAGCGTCCTCGCTCGTATCCGGCAGGGGGTCGACGAGACCGCGGCCCTGCAGGAGTGGGCGGAGTTGGCGGACGTGGATGCGGTCGAGCGGTTCGTGTCCGTTCTGGCGCTCAACCGGGAGGCGAGCGACCTCGGCCGCCTCATCAGCGGCGAGGCGCGCGCGATGCGTCAGGACGTGCACCGCGAACTGGTCGAGACCCTGGAGCGGCGTGGCCAGCAGGTGTGGATACCCGTGACGGTGGCGACCCTGTTGCCGGGGGTCATCTTCATCGCCATCCCGTTCTACGCCGCGCTCTCGGGGTTCATCGGATGAACGTCGGTGGCGTGGCGGGCTGGGGAGGAGCCGGTGCAGCGGTGTCCGTGGTCGCTGGTGGGGTGCCGGTACCTCGGGATGGCGGTGGTGGACCGGTCTTGCAGCTGCCCGGGGTGCCTCGATGACGTCGGAGGGGTGCCGGGGTGCACATCCACAGCCACGGGGCGCACGGATAGCGGTCTTGTGGCCGTTGAGCGCTATCTTCCAGGAGCCGTGGTGGTCATCCGCCCACCTTTGGTCACAGGCAACGCTGCGACCAGCAGGACCATCAGGCACGCCACCAACGGCACCAACGCAAGCAACGACCCCAACACGACCAACGACCCGGACGTCGCCTTCGTCGAGGTGCGGCGTCGGACGCGTGACCGCCACCGGACAGGAGCGGGGGAACCATGCACGAGACCACCACCAAGGGTGCCCTGGCGCGCCTCCGCGACGACCAGGCCGGGGAGGGCGTCATCTCCACGGCGATCGCGGTCCTGATCATGGCCTTCATCGGCGCGGCGATGTGGGCGGCCTTCAACGGGGTGTTCACCAGCGCCTCCGACGACATCCGCGACCAGGTCGCGGAGATCGGGAGCGACGGCTGAACCCGCAGGGGTCCCACGCGGTGATCGCGCGGGGCGCCGAGGTCGTCGGGCACGACCGGCTCGTGCGACGCGCCGGGCTCACTTCCCGACGGTGGAGCGGCCAGGACGGCTCGGGACCGATCACGAGCGTGTTCTCCGTGGGCATCTTCCTCGGTTTCCTGCTGGTCGCATCCCAGGTGCTGGTGCACCTCTACGCCACCTCCACCGTGACCGCCGTGGCCTTCGACGAGGCGCGACGCGCCAGCACCGACGGTGGTGACTGCGTCGGGGCCGATGCCCGGGTGCGGTCCAGGCTGGGTGGCTGGGGAACCTCCGCCGAGGTGGAGGTGAGCTGCACGGTGGTGGGCGACGGTGCCACCACGGTCCGGGTCGCCGGCCCGTCGCCGGCGCGGGCGCTGCGCATCTTCGGTACCGCCGTGGCTGACCGGATCGACCGGGCAGCGACCTTCCGGACCGAACAGCCGCGCGGTGGTGGGCCGTGAGCCGCTGGCCGACCGATGAGCAGGGCATGGTCGCCGGCCTGGAGGCGTTGGCTTTCGGTGTCCTGGTCTTCGTCTTCGGCACCCTTACCGTGCTGCACGGCTGGGCGGTCATCGACGCCCGCTTCGCGACCTCGGCGGCGGCCCGCGAGGCGGTACGTGCCGTGGTCCTGGCGCCTGTCGACGCCTCATCGACGGAGCTGAAGGCGCTGGCTGTGGGGGCGGCAGGCCAGGCCTTCGCCGCGCACGGCTACACCACCGAGCCTGAGCTCGTCGAAGCCGAGCTCACGCGCGATCGGTGCGCCACCGTCGCGGTGACCGTCGAGGTGCAGGTGCGCGCCACGGTGGTGCCGGGCATCGGCCCGTCGGCCACCTACCCGGTCCGTTCGCGTCACGCGCAGGTGGTGGAGCCCTTCCGTGCCGGACTCGGGAGCCAGGACGGGATCGAGGCCTGCCGGGGAGCGCCAGGTGGCGGGTTCTAGCGCTGTGGCCGCACCTGTGCTCCGGCAACTCCACCTCGACGAGGTGGGCAACACCCTGGTGCTGTTCCCGGCCGCGGTACTGATCGTGCTCGGACTGGGTGCGCTCGCACTGGACAGCGCGACGGTCTTCCTCGGCCAGCGCCGACTGGTCGATGTTGCAGCGACGGTCGCCAACGACGCTCTGGCGGCGGTGGATGCCGATGCCTTCTTCGCCCAGGAGGCCGGCGAGGTCGTCGTACCGTTGGATCCGGCGCGTGCTGAACAGCGGCTCGCCGCCATCGTGTCCGCTGAGGTCCCCGACCGGTCGCTCGAGGGCCTCGCGTGCGTCTTCGAGGCCCTCGAGTCAGGTCCCCCCACCCGGGTGGAGGTCCGCTGCACCGCTGAGGTCCGACCGATCCTCGCGCCGGTCTGGCCTGGTGCTCCTCAGGTGCGCCCCATCCAGGCCCGCGAGGTGGCGGTGGGCCTCCAGCGGTGAACCGGTGGTGGTGCACCCGAGGTACTGCCCGTGCGGTCCACATCGTTGCAGGGGGTTCGGCGAGACCCCTCGCGCTGCCGTGCTCACCGGACCGGTCGCTGGGCGCACCGCATGCGCGGTCCGCCGGCGGAGCGACGCCCTCGACCGCGGCGGACGGGGGATAGGGCAACGCCTTGCAGCCATACGACCATCTGACGGTCGCTTGGCTGCAGAGCCTGGGTTGCTCGCGGGGGAGCCGGTGCACGCGTGCAGCCGGACGACCATCTGACGGTCGCTTGGCTGCACGATCGCCCGGGTGGGGTGCTGCCTGAGCTCCGGGCCCGCGGCCCTCGCCCCGGCGGCCCGCGGCCCTCGCTCCGGCGGCCCGCGGCCCTCGCTCCGGCGGCCCGCGGCCCTCGCTCCGGCGGCCCTCGCGACGGCTGACGAAACGAGGCGGCAGGCACCGGGCGGTAGCGTTGCTGGGCGCGACGCACGCTCCCCCGCCACCTCGAAGGAGGCGCCATGACCACGCACGCCACCGCGCCAGCTGCCGCCGCCGGCACCGTGACCCTCGGTGGCGACCTGCCCGTCCGGCGGATGGGGTACGGCGCGATGCGGATCACCGGCGAGGGCGTCTGGGGTGATCCGCCCAACCGTGCTGCGGCCATCGCCCTGCTGCGGCGGGCGGTGGAGCTCGGCATCGACCTGATCGACACCGCCGATGCCTACGGGCCCTTCGTCTCCGAGGACCTGATCCGCGACGCCTTGCACACCGGCGGGAGCGACCCCTACGACGGGGTCGTCATCGCCACCAAGGGCGGCCTGATCCGCACCGGTCCGGGACAGTGGCACGCGCTGGGCCGTCCCGAGTACCTGCGGTTCGCCTGCGAGATGAGCCTGCGCCGCCTGGCGGTGGACACCATCGACCTGTACCAGCTGCACCGCATCGACCCCGAGGTGCCCGCGGAGGAGCAGTTCGGGGTCCTGGCGGCGCTCAAGGACGAGGGCAAGATCCGCCACATCGGGCTGTCCGAGGTGTCGGTGGAGCAGCTGGCTGCAGCCCAGGAGCACCTCGACGTCGCCAGCGTGCAGAACCGCTACAACCTGCTCGACCGCGGGTCCGAGGCGGTGCTCGAGGCGTGCGAGGCGCAGGGCATCGCCTTCCTGCCGTGGTTCCCCGTCGCCGTCGGCGATCTGGCCCGCCCGGGTGGGCCCCTCGACGAGTTGGCCGAGGACACCGGTGCGAGCCCCGCACAGCTCGCGCTCTCCTGGCTGCTGGCCCACTCGCCGGTGATGGCGCCGATCCCGGGTACCTCCTCGATCGCCCATCTCGAGGAGAACACCGGTGCAGCGCAGGTGGCGCTCGACGACGAGGTCCTCGCGACCCTCGACAGCCTCGCCGGCTGACCTGTCCGCCACGCCGAGCAGCGCGGTGGCGGAGAGGCCCCCGCTAGCGTGGCGTCGCGGGTCGTTGCCGGCGTGGTGGCGGCGTCGTGCCGGCGTGGTGGCGGAACCTGAGGGTGCGCGGGGCTCGGGATCGACCGTCGAGGTGGTGAGGTGGCGAAGCCGGCACGCGCCGAGCGTCTCCTGCGTTGGTCGCTGTACGGCGCCGTGGCCTTCGCAGCGATCGCCGTGGTGTGGGGGTTGCTGGCCGGTTCGCGGCTGATCCTGTTCGACGGCCTGTTCTCCGTGGTCAGCGTCATGCTGTCCGGGCTGTCCCTGGTCACCTACCGGGCGATCGAGCGGGGACCTGACGCCGCCTACCCCTACGGCCGCGAGGCGCTCGGTTCCCTGGTGCTGGTCGTCAAGGGGGTGGCCATCGCCGTGCTGTGCTTGGCCGCGATCGCGAGCGCCGCCCTCGACCTGCTCACCGGCGGCCGTGAGGTGGTCCTCGGTGCCGGGGTGCTCTACGCCCTGTTCGCG
>LFIK01001491.1_pt1 | contig 18577 bp, 15 predicted proteins | sample 643401 | NCBI WGS metagenome assembly LFIK01 (sample SAMN03777447, study PRJNA286221) | soda lake metagenome | biome: soda lake; feature: Kulunda steppe; material: water; isolation source: sample T5-Br brine of Lake Tanatar-5 | place: Russia: Kulunda steppe | collected 2010-07
ACGATTCGGCACTGGACGCCCCAGCAGCCACTTGCTATATCCGCCCAGTGTTCCGGCGTAGCTCAGCGGTAGAGCAGTTGACTGTTAATCAATTGGTCGTAGGTTCGATCCCTACCGCCGGAGCCAATAAAATCAGATAGTTAAGGTGGAAGAAGCGGCCTTCCACTGCCCTAGGGCCAGGACTTGGGGCTGTTCTAGGACTATGGCTGCGTGAATCAGAAAGCCCCAAAGCGATTTCTACGCTCCGGGGCTTCCGTGGTCTGGTAACGATCCAGTCGCTCAGGACTTTGTCGCAGTGATGAGACCTGTCGGCCGCATCTTCGATGGCCGCTTTATTGCAGACATGAACTCTTCGCGTCTACCGCTCACGGCACCATCGTTCGCAATCAGCGTGCCGCACGCCCTGCCCGGAGCATAGCGCGGCCGAACGGGCTGGGGGAAATATCGGTTGCGTGGTCAATCATCGCGTCCCCTGGAGGATGGGGCCCTTTATCACGCTGTAGGCTTCGGCCATCCGGGCGCCCGGGCTCAAGCTGACCTCGGAGGGGTCTTCGACGCTGTCTTCCATCGATGTGCTGTTCACGTGCTCTAAATCACTTTCGGTTACAGGATCCGGGGCTGTTGAAGTCAACAATCTGCACACTGTTGAAACCGCTTTCGGGTTCCTTCTGCCGCTTTCCCGGTGGTGCTCCAGAGCATGGAGATCAAATACGACACTGAAAAAACTTGCTGTTTTTTAACTTGGGTCGTGCGTGGATGCCGAAATATGGCTGCGTGTCCGCGTTTCAACCGGTCCGCGTGATGCTGGACGAAGGTCTCATACTGTATGCAGTTATGGGCGCTTTCTGCTGACAGCGTCCCCTCCCGCGGTGTCGGAGAGAGCGACGCCTGTGCCCTGGTCGGAGCCTGACGCGGGGTCGATTCCGCTCTCGCCTCATCCTTGCCGGCCTGCTAGAACGCGCGCGGGCGGGTGTGGCGGAACTGGTAGACGCACCAGATTTAGGTTCTGGCGCCGCAAGGCGTGGGGGTTCGAGTCCCTCCACCCGCACCACCGAAAGGGGCCGCGGCGCGGCGCAGAATCTCCTTGCGTTCCGGGTCCGGCCTGTTACATCGCGGCGCCAAGGTTCGGGCGGCTCGGGCCCGTGCTGGCGTTGCGCTGTCTGTCGCGGACGGTGCTTGCGCCCCGCCGCCCCCGACATGAAGCGAAGGGAATGTGAAGCATGCAGGTCACCGAGACGCTGAAGGACGGCCTCAAGCGCGGCTACGAGATCACCGTGAGCGCGGCCGAGCTTGATGCCAAGGTCGACGCCAAGCTGGTCGAGGCGCAGCCCGAGATCGAGATGAAGGGCTTCCGCAAGGGCAAGGTGCCGATGCCGCTGCTCAAGCGCCAGTTCGGCAAGCGCCTGCTGGGCGAGGCGATGCAGGACGCCATCGACGGCGCGATGGACCAGCACTTCAAGGACACCGGCGACCGCCCCGCCCAGCGCCCCGAGGTCAAGATGACCAACGAGGACTGGTCCGAGGGTGACGACGTGAAGGTCGCGCTCAACTACGAGGCGCTGCCCGAGGTGAGCCTGCCCGAGTATGACGGCATCGCGCTGGAGCGCATGGTGGTCAAGGCCGAGGACGCGGCGGTGGACGAGGCGCTGGGCAACCTGGCCAAATCCGCGCAGAACTTCGAGGACAAGGACGGCGCGGCGGCCGATGGCGACCAGGTCACCATCGATTTCGTCGGCAGGATCGACGGCGAGCCCTTCGAGGGCGGCGCGGCCGAGGATTTCCCGCTGGTGCTGGGCTCGGGGCAGTTCATCCCCGGGTTCGAGGAGCAACTCACCGGGGTCAGTGCGGGCGACGAAAAGCAGGTCACCGTCAGCTTCCCCGAAGATTACGGCGCCGCGCATCTGGCCGGCAAGGAAGCCACGTTCGACTGCACCATCAAGGCGGTGGAGGGCCCCGCCGAGGCGGTGATCGACGACACGCTGGCGCAGCAGTTCGGGGCCGAGAGCCTGGACGCGCTGAAGACGCAGATCCGCGAGCGGCTCGAGGCGGAATACGCGCAGGCGGCGCGCGCCGTGCTCAAGCGCGGGCTGCTGGACGCGCTGGACGACCGCGTCGATTTCGACCTGCCGCCGTCGCTGGTGGACGCCGAGGCCAAGCAGATCGCGCACCAGCTCTGGCATGACGAGCACAAGGACATCGACCCCAACGACCACAGCCACGACGAGATCGAACCCACCGAAGAGCACATCGCGCTGGCCAGGCGCCGCGTGAAGCTGGGGCTGCTGCTGGCCGAGATCGGATCGAAGGCCGAGGTCGAGGTCACCGAGCAGGAGATGACCCAGGCTGTCATCCAGCAGGCCCGGCAATACCCCGGCCAGGAGCGGCAATTCTTCGAGTTCATCCGCGAAAACCCGCAGATGCAGCAGCAGCTGCGCGCGCCGATCTTCGAGGACAAGGTGATCGACCACATCCTGAACGAGGTGTCGGTCACCGAGAAGGAAGTCTCGAAGGACGATCTGGAAAAGGCGGTCGAGGCGCTGGACGAGGAATAATCCCGCCGCGCGGATCGGCCAGCCGGGCAGCGCCCGCGCGGCGCTCCCGCCCACCCACCCCGCACCGCGCGGGCGCCGCCCGGCACCTTTGGTGCCGGGCGTTTCGCGTATCGCCAGGTCGCGTTCAGTTGCGCCAGAACGCGGGCAGCAGCAGCACCAGAAAGGCCATCACCTCGAGCCGCCCGAGCAGCATGCCCGCGATCATCAGCCATTTCGCGGTCATCGGGAAACCGTCCACCGCGCCGGTCGGGCCGACCTCGGGGCCGAAGGCGGGGCCGATGTTGCAGATCGCGGTCCAGGCGGCGGTGATCGCGGTGCGCGTCTCCAGCCCCGTCAGCGACAGCAGCACCGACAGCACCATGAAGCTGGTGATGAACAGCGTGAACAGGAAGATGACCGAGCTGATCACGTCCTCCTCGACCAGCCGCCCGCCCAACCGCACCGGGATCACGCGGCTGGGGTGGCGCAGCTGCTTCAGCCGCGCCTTGACCGCTTCGATCAGCACCAGATACCGAAACACCTTGATCGAGCATCCGGTCGACGCCGTGCAGGCACCGATGAACCCCACCACCAGCACCACCAGCAGCGGGAAATCGCCCCAGGCGTCGATATCGGCGCTGCCGTAGCCGGTGCCGGTGAACAGCGAGATCACGTTGAACAGGCTCTGGCGCAACACGGTTTCGACCGCGTCCCCGGCGGTCACAAGCCGGTAGGCCACCACCATCGCCACGGCGTAGAAGGTCCAGCGCAGGAACGCCTGCACCTGCACATCGCGCAGGATCGGGCGCATCGACCCGCCCATCAGCTGCACGTAGCGGATGAAGGGCAGCCCGGCGAGCACCATCAGCGCCGCCGCCACGTATTCCGCCGCGCCGGCAAAGCGCACGAACGACTCGTCCGAGGTCGAATACCCGCCGGTGGCGATGGTGGTCATGGCGTGATTCAGCGCCTCCAGCGCCGACATGCCGACGGCCAGATACGCCCCCGCCGCAACCGCCGTCAGCACCAGATAGGTCTGCACCAGCGCGCGCGAGATATCGAGCACCCGCGGCATCACCTTGCCCATGGTGTCGAACGCCTCGGACCGGAAATACTGCATACCGCCGACCTTCATCACCGGCAGGAAGATCAGCGCGACGATGATGATCCCCAGCCCGCCCAGCCATTGCAGCATCGACCGCCACAGCAGCACGCCAGGCGGCATCGAATCGAGCCCGGTGAACACGGTGGTGCCGGTGGTCGTGATCCCGGACACGGCCTCGAAATAGGCGTCGGTCCAGCCGGCGCCGGGGGGGCCCAGCATGAACGGCACCGCGCCGAACATCGGCATCGTGACCCATGTGGCGACCGTCAGCAGGAAGGTCTGGCGCAGGCTGAGCCCGGCGCGCGTGCTGCCAAGGCTTGCCACCGCGATGAGCGCGCCGGTCACTGCCGTCGCCGCCCCGCACAGCAGGAACACCAGCGCGCTGTCATGGCCGAAGCTCCAGTCCAGCGCGGCCGGGGCCAGCATCAGCACCCCGAGCGCGATGGTCAGCAAACCGATGATATGGGCGACGGGCCGGATGTCGATCATGGCGCCACAGCCTGTGCCCGCGCGCGGGACATGGTGTCAAGCGCCCGCGCGGGCGGGCAGCGCGCGCAGGGTGCTGTCGGCGGCGATGCGGGCCACATCCGCGGGGCGGCAGAGCGCGGTGGCCTCGGTCATCACCGCGCCGGCCGCCGCGGCGACGCCCTGGCGCAGCGCTTCGGGCAGCGGCGCCGCGCGGGCCAGCGCCAGCGTCAACGCGCCGGTGAAGCTGTCGCCCGCGCCGACCTTGCTGCGCACCGGCACCTGCGGCGGCACACAGTGCCACGCACCTTCGGCCGAGGCCAGCACCGACCCGTCGGCGCCGCGTGCCACCACCACGATCTCGGCCACCTTCCGCGCCACCAGCCTCGCCGCAAGCGCATGCGTGCGCTCCAGCGCGTCCAGATCGTGGCCCGCAAGCGCCTCGGCCTCGGCCTGGTCCATGCGCAGCACGAAAGGCCGGGCGCCGCTGCGCGGGGTCGCCACCAGCGCCCGCAGCGCCGCCCCCGAGGTATCGACGATCAGCCGCCTCGGGCCCAACGCCGCCGCCAGATCGGCGGGAAACCTGTCGTGCACCCCGGGCGGCTGGCTGCCGCTGAGCACCACCAGCCCGTGGGGGGCCGCGCGCAGGATCGCCTCGTGCACGGTGCGGGCGTCATCCGCGGTCCAGTCCGGGCCGGGCAGGACGAACCGGAACTGCGACCCTTCGGCATCGGTGACGGTCAGGCTCTGGCGGGTTTCCTCGCCCAGTTCATGCGCCAGAACCCTGATCCCCTCGGCCTCGAGCAGCCTGCGGTGCCACGCTCCGATCGCGCCGCCCCACGCCACCAGCGCGGTGCTGTCGCCCCCCAGAAGCGCGATCGCGCGCGAGACGTTCACGCCGCCGCCGCCCGGTTCGGTATGCGGTTTCGACACGCGCAGCTTGCGGTTGGGCCGCACCGTGTCGCAATCCGCCGCCAGATCGAGCGCGGGGTTCAGCGTGACCGTCAGGACCGGGTCCTGCTCGGTGATCGAAGGGGTCTCGCGTGTCATGGCATCAGTCTTGGGGCCGCGCGCGCAAAAGGCAAGCCATGCCCTTTCCATCGCGGCGCGCGGGGCGTATAGCGTGCCCTCGCAGGCAGCAGCGGATTGCAAGGGCAGGCACGGGCACATGCAGGGCAGCGCGAATCTCAACCTGATGATCAAGGCTGCGCGCAAGGCCGGGCGCAGCCTGGTCAAGGATTTCCGCGAGGTCGAGAACCTTCAGGTGTCGTCCAAGGCGGCGGGCGATTTCGTCACCCGCGCCGACATCGCCGCCGAGCGCATCATCCGCGAGGAGCTGACGACCGGCCGGCCCAGCTATGGCTGGCTGGGCGAGGAAAGCGGCGAGACCCCGGGCGAGGACCCCACGCGTCGCTGGATCGTCGATCCGCTGGACGGCACGACGAACTTTCTGCACGGCCTGCCGCACTGGGCGGTGTCGATCGCGCTCGAACACAAGGGCAAGATCATCGCGGCCGTGGTGTTCGACCCGGCCAAGGACGAACTGTTCGTCGCCGAGAAGGGCCAGGGTGCGTTCATGAACGACCGCCGCCTGCGCGTGTCGGACCGGCGCAAGCTGATCGAGTGCATCTTTGCCACCGGTGTCCCGTTCGCCGCCAAGCGGACCCTGCCCGCGACCCTGCGCGACCTTGCGGCGTTGATGCCCGCCTGCGCGGGGATGCGGCGCTGGGGGTCTGCCGCGCTCGATCTGGCCTATCTGGCCGCGGGCCGCTTCGACGGGTTCTGGGAGCGCGAGATCCACCCCTGGGACATCGCGGCCGGGCTGTTGCTGGTTCGCGAAGCCGGCGGCATCACCCAGCCGCTGCGCGACGGCCAGAGCATTTTCGGCGACGGCACGCTGATCGCCGGCAACGCGCAGGTCTTCGACACCTTCGCCGACGTGTTGCGCAGACCCGCCGACTGAGCCCCGGACCGTGTCAGGCGGCCGCGAAAGCTATGGCTCCACGGTGATCCGGACCAGTTGCCAGATGCTGCGCGAATAGAACGTCTCGGTCTGAAAGGCGGTCTCGTCGAACGGATACACCAGCCAGTAGGGGCCTTTTTCGCGCACCGACATCGGCGCCCCGTTTCGTTCGATCGCGATCACGGGCAGGTCGTCGGAAATCGCGTCGGCGGGGATCGACACCGAGTAGGCGTTGAGCGCGGTCAACTCGAGCGTCGCCGATTCGTCCACACCGTCCAGCAACGCCGCGAGCGCCACGCCCCGGAACACCTGCGCCCCCTCGGTCCAGGGCGTGTGCGTGACGATCTCTGTCTGCGGCATCGCGGCGAGCGCTTCGCGGCTGAAGGCGCGCGGTGCCTCGGCACCGATCACCACCTCAAGGTCGGGGTGGCGTTCCGCCTGCGCAGCCCCGGCCGCGAAACCCGCTGCGAGGACCGCAAGGATCAGCGCGACAATCGCGCCGCCGCGCGATCCTTGCCTCACCACCTTCATCCGGGCAATCATGGCTCAAACTCCCAGTTGCGCACTGCATCTCGTACAAGCGCTAGCGCAGCGAGGTAAAGGCGCGGTTAAGCTGCGCCAACCTGTCGATGACCGGTTTCCGCGCAGCAATGCCGCGCTCATCCTTTGTTAAACGAGTTGTCCTAGACAGGATCGATATCAGTGCGTGATACTACGGTCTACGCTCCGTGCGCGCCGACTCATCTTCGCGGGGGCTTCAGCGATGGCATTTCGACACCGGGCACCGCTCGACATACTCTTCGGCTGCACGATCGCTGTCATCGTCGCGGTCATGATGGCGGCGGGCACCGCAGCGCGTGCACAGCCGCAGGACAGGTTGCAGGTCCACCTCCCCGGGGCCGACGATCCGCAACTCGTCACCCTGACCGAGCTGTCGGAACTTCCCCAGCACAGCTATCACACATCCACCGTCTGGACCGAAGGTGTTCACGCCTTCTCGGGGGTGCTCCTGCGCGATCTGCTGGACCATCTTGGCGTCCCGCTCGGACCCGACGGCGGGCATGTCGTCCTCGATGCGCTCGATGGCTACACGGCGCGGATCGAAGTCGATCTGATCACCGACAGCGCCCCCTTGCTGAGCTTCCTGCGCGACGGCAAACCGCTGCCGCGGCGTGAGCAGGGGCCATTCTGGCTCATCTTTCCCTACGACGATGATCCCGCCTTCCGGACCGAGGCGATTTATGCGCGCAGCGTCTGGCAGATCGTCAGCATGACGGTCATCCCGTGATCGGCCCGCCCTCAGCGCGGGCGGTGACAGTGATCCGGCGCATGCTGTGGGGTGCGATGCTGCTCGGCCTCGGCGGAGCCTTTTCGGTGATGGTCTGGCTGTTCCACCAGATCGACACGAAATTCGACGAGATGCGCAGCAGCGGCGCCGACAATGTCTACTGGACGGTCAGCCAGCTCGAAGTTGACGTGCAACAGCTGCGCACCGCCGTGCGCGAGGCGCAGGCCGCCCCGTCCGCCGAAGCGCTTGACGCCGTGCGCGTGCGCTTCGACATTCTCTACAGCCGCGAAAGCGTGATTTCGCGCGGCGTCGTCGGCCGCGAGGTCGAGCGCGTGCACGGAGCGGCGCATGAGCAACGAAGCGCGCGCGCCTTTCTGGAGCGCCGCGTCGCCTTGATCGACGGCCCCGACGCGGCGCTGCTCGATGCGCTGCCCGCTCTCGATACCGAACTCGCGCAACTGGCGGACGAGGCGCGCCGCTTCGCGCTCGAGGTCATGCACGCCTTCAACGCCGAAGCCGACCGGCTGCGGATCGAACTGGGAACCCTGCAACGCCAGGCCAACGCGATCAGCTATGTGGTCCTGCTGGGCTTCGCAACGATCATCGCCGTGCTGGGCTACCAGCGCCTCCGCCAGACCCGGGCCGAAACCGCGCTGCTGCAGGCGAATGCGCGGCTGGAACGCTCCGAAGCCGACATCTCGCGCGCGCGCGCGCAGCTTGTCGCCGCGGTGGAGGCGATGCAGGACGGCTTCGTGCTCTTCGATCCCGACGAACGGCTTGTGCTCGCCAACTCCAAATATCGCGAGCTTTACCCCGAGCTTGCCGAACTGATCACCCCGGGGCGCCCGTTTGCCGAGCTTGTCGACGCGGCTGTCGATCTTGGGGTCATCGCCGACGCCAGGGGGCAGGAAGCGGCTTGGAAGGCCGAACGTCTGCGCCAGTTCCGCAGGGCCGAGCGCATGGTCGAACAGCACACCGCGGCCGGACGCGTCATCCGCTACTACGAAAAGCCTACCGCCGATGGTGGCCGCGTCGGGCTGCGCATGGATGTGACCGAGCTGCACACCGCCCGTCAGCGCGCCGAGGCCGCCAGCCGCGCCAAGACCGCCTTCCTTGCCAACATGAGCCACGAGATCAGAACCCCGATGGCCGGGATCCTGGGAATGACCGAATTGCTGTCGGAGACCTCGTTGACGCCCGAACAACGCGAGATGACCGATACCATCGGCAATTCGGGTGAGGCGCTGCTGCAGATCCTCAACGACATCCTGGACCTCGCGCGGGTCGAATCGGGCAAGCTGGTGCTCGAGCCGCGCCCGCTTCGGCTCGCCGAGCTGCTCGAGAACCTCCGCGCGCTCCACGATGTGACGGCGCGGCGCAAGGGGCTGACGCTTGGCATCGACGTCGATGCAGCACTGTCGCACCCCCGGATGGGCGATCCGGTCCGGCTGACGCAGGTGCTCAACAATCTGGTCGGGAACGCGTTGAAATTCACCCCCACGGGAAGCGTCACCGTGACCGCGCGCGCCGAGGGCGACACGGTGGCGCTCACGATCGCCGACACGGGCATCGGCATGACCCCGGATCAGATCGCCCGCGCGTTCGAGGAATTCGAGCAGGCCGACAATTCGATCGCGCGGCGCTTCGGGGGGTCGGGGCTGGGCCTGTCGATCACCCGCAGCCTTATTGCGCTCATGCAGGGTGATGTCGCGATCGACAGCACCCCCGGCGTGGGCACCGCCGTTCGCGTGACGCTGCGCTTGCCGGAGATCAGGGACCAGCCGGCGCAGGCGTCGCCCGCGGCGCCGCGCGGTGCCGGACGGCTGCGGGGCCTCCGGGTGCTTGTGGCCGAGGACAACCGAACCAACGCGATGATCTTGCGATCGATCCTTGGCGGGATGGGGATCGAAAGCCAGGTCGCCCCGAACGGCGCCGAAGCCTGCGCCGTCTTCGCGCGGCAGTCCTTCGATCTGGTGCTTCTGGATATCTCGATGCCGGTGATGGATGGCTTTGCAACCCTGGAAGAGCTGCAACGCATGTCCCGCAAGCGCGGCACGGCGCTGCCGCCGGTGATCGCCATCACCGCGAACCTGATGAAGGATCAGATCGATTCCTATATCGAAGCGGGGTTTTCCGGCTATATCGGCAAGCCATTCACCAAGGCCATCCTGACCAACGCGCTGCTGGAAGCGCTTTGCCCTGCCGGCCCGGACGCGGCCCCGCGGCCCACCGAGCATGCGGCCTCGCCGTAGCGCCTTGCCCCGAAGATCGCGGGCGCCATCGGTGGGCGCGCCGTGCAGCGGATCGAGGTGCCGTGTGCGCAAGGCGCGGCGCGCCGGTCTCCGGGCGGTGCGCGGCGGTCTCCGGCCTTGATCCTGTGCATGATGGCTTGACTGCCTCGAAAGGGTCGGTGGTCGATCTGACGCCCGTGCGCCTCCTGCGTGCTGCTGCGGCGGCGGCAGGCTGCATGCCGGATCAGGCGATCATGTCCAGCCCGTGCTTCTGGAAACGGTCGAGCTGCCCGGCCTCGGACGCGCTGAGCGTGATCCCCTGTGCACGATGCTGCGCGCGGGCGGCGAACCGGCGCTGCGAGGGCAGCCGCGCGCCCTGTGCCTCGATCGCGGCGAACAGCGCCTCGGCGCGCGCCACCGGGTCGCCCGCGCGCCCGGCGGCAAAGCGCTCGGGGGCAAGCGCCAGGATCAGCTCGCCGTGCTGTGGCGCCAGCGCCGTCGAGCCCAGATGCGCCAGCACATCGGGGCTGGTGCGGTCGCCGATCATCACACCGGCCAGCAGCTCGATCATGGTGGCGATCGCCGAGCCCTTGTGCCCGCCGAAGGGCAGCATCGCACCCGCCAGCGCGGCGTCGGGGTCGGTGGTGGGCTGGCCGTCGGCGCCTATCGCCCAACCCTCGGGCAGCGGTGTGCCGGCGCGGCGGTGGAGCTCGATCTCGCCCCGGGCGGCGACCGAGGTGGCGAAATCGAACACATAGGGCGCGCCATCCGGCCGCGGCCAGCCGAAGGCGAAGGGGTTGGTGCCCAGCAGTGGCGTGGTGCCGCCCGCGGGCGCGACCGTGGCATAGCTGGGGCACATCACCAGCGCGGCCAGACCACGCTCGGTCAGCGCCTCGACCTCGGGCCAGAGCGCGGTGAAATGGGTGCCGTCATTGACCACCAGCGCCGCCAGCCCCAGCGCGCGGGCGCGCTCTACCAGCACCGGCAGACCCAGTTCGAAAGCCGCGTTGGAAAACCCGCCCTGCGCGTCCACCCGCACCAGCGCCCCGCCGTCATCGGGCAGCAACCGGGGCACGGCATCGCCCGCCACCTTGCCGGCCTTCAGCGTGCGCAGCGCGCCCTCGATCCGGTAGATGCCATGCGATTTGCACGCGTCGCGCTCGCCCGCCGTCAGCACCCGCGCCAGCGCGCCGGACTGCACGTCGTTCATGCCCGCGCGGCGAAAGATCGCGGTGACCTTGGCCTCCAGCGCGTCGATCGTGATCGTCTGTTCCATCATGCACCCTCGCTTGCCCCGTTTCGTTCTAACCGTCGCGGCGGAGCTTGGCAAAACCCCGCCCGGCGCGTGCGATTGCGTTTGGCTCGGGCGCGCGGGCGTGCTATCGCGGTATGCGATGGTGCTCGGCGCAAGCCGGGAGAATAGGGAAATCGGTGCGGGCCCGCCTCCGGGTGGTTCCAAGGCCGATGCTGCCCCCGCAACTGTAAGCGGTGCGTGCCCCGACAGGCCACTGAACCCCAGGGTTCGGGAAGGCGGGGTCCGCAACAGCCGCGAGCCAGGAGACCTGCCATCACCTGACGCAACACAACCCGGGCGGGGTGCCCCGGAGGAGATGAGCATGACCAGACCTGACCTGACGCGCATGTCGTCCTGCCCCGCCGCATGGCCGGGGGAGCGCCATGCGCCCCGCTGCTGACACCGGCGCACCGCGCATGGAGGTGCCGCGCGAGGGGGTGCCGCGATGAGCTGCCCACCCCCAACCCCCGCGCGGCTGGAGCTTGAGGGCCTGAGCTGGGGCAGCGGCATCCTGGAGCCCGTCAGCCTGACCCTGCGCCCCGGCCGCGTGCTGGGCGTGCTGGGCGCGAACGGGGCCGGGAAATCGACGCTGCTGCGCCTGATCTACCGCTTTCACACCCCGCAATCGGGCCGCGTGCTGGTTGATGGCGACGACATCCACCGCCTGCCCGCGCGCCGCGTCGCCCAGCGGGTGGCGGCGGTGCTGCAGGAACAGCCTACCGATTTCGCGCTCACCGTGGCCGAGATCGTGGCGCTGGGCCGCGCCCCGCACCGCCGCGCGCTCGCCGGTCCGTCCGAGCGTGACCAGCACATCATCGGCCACGCGCTCGAACGGCTCAGCTTGCGCGCCTTTGCCGACCGTCCCTTCGGCACCCTGTCGGGGGGCGAGCGGCAACGCGTGATGGTCGCCCGCGCGCTCGCGCAGGAGCCGGGGCTGATCGTGCTCGACGAGCCGACGAATCACCTCGATATCCGCCACCAGCTCGAAGTGCTGCGGCTGGTGCGCGCGCTGGGCGCGACGGTGGTGGCCTCGTTGCACGATCTGAACCTGGTGCACGGCTTTGCCGACGACCTGCTGGTGCTCTCGGGCGGGCGCGCGCTGGCCGTCGGGCCGGTCGCGCAGGTGCTGACCCCCGATCTGATCGCCCGGGCCTTTGGCGTGGTGGCCACCCCGCGCGGGCCTGCGCGGTTCGACTTTTCCCTTCCATCCGACACGCAGACGGAGCGACCTGCATGAAACACGTCCCCCTCACCCCCACCCTCACCCCCACCCTCACCCTTGCTGCGCTGGCCCTCGCCGGCCCCGCGCTTGCGCACCCGGTCACGGTGCAAAGCTGCGACCGCGAGATCACCTTCGACGCCCCGCCCGAGCGCGCGGCCAGCAACGACGTCAACCTGACCGAGATGATGCTGGTGCTGGGCCTGACCGACCGGATGGTGGGCTACACCGGGATTTCGGGCTGGAACAAGCTGGACGCGGAAATGCGCGCGGGCGTCGCCGAACTGCCCGAGCTGTCCGAGCGCTACCCCTCGCGCGAGGTGCTGATCGGCGCGGATCTCGATTTCTGGTTCGCAGGCTGGAACTACGGCATGCGCGTCGGCGGCGAGGTCACGCCGGAAACGCTCGCGCCGTTCGGGATCGCGGTCTACGAACTCACCGAAAGCTGCATCCACATCATGGACCGCGAGCGCGTGGCCATCGACGACATGTTCACCGACATCCGCAATCTGGGCGCGATCTTCGGCGAGGATGCCCGCGCCGAGGAACTGATCGCCGGCTGGCAGGCCGAGCTGGACGAGATCGCCGAGACCATCCCCGACACCGACCCGCTGCGCGTCTTTGTCTATGACAGCGGCGAGGACACGCCCTTCACCGCCGGGCGTTTCGCCATGCCCACCGCGATGATCGAGGCCGCCGGCGGGCGCAACATCATGGACGACGTGGACAGCTCGTGGACCCGCGTGGCATGGGAGCCGGTGGTCGAGCGCAACCCCGAGGTGGTGATCATCGTCAACTACGGCGAGGTGACGGCCGAGCAGAAGATCGACTTCATGCGCTCCAACCCGGCCTTTGCGGGCATCGATGCGGTCGTCAACGACCGCTTCGTGGTGCTGGAATATGTCGAGGCGACGCCGGGGCCGCGCAACATCCGCGCCATCCGCGCGCTGGCCGACGCCTTCTGGCAGGACTGAGCCCATGCGCACCGGCCCCACCCCCGAAACCGCCGCGCCCCTCGCCGCCGCGCGCGCGGACGCGCCGCCGTTGCGGCGCAGCCTGCGCGGCGGGCTGTGGGGGCTGGGGCTGGCGGTGCTGGTGCTGTCGGTCTCGGTCGCGGTCAGCGTGGGCGCGGTGGCGATCCCGCTGGGCACGGTCTGGGGCGTGGTGCTGGACCGCGTTGCCCCGGGGGTGATCACGCCGGACTGGTCGGCGGGGCGCGCGAACATCGTGTGGGAGATCCGCCTGCCGCGCGCGCTGCTGGCCGCGCTGGTGGGGGCGGGGCTGGCGCTGGTGGGCGCGGTGCTGCAATCGGTCACGCGCAACCCGCTGGCCGATCCGCATCTGCTGGGCATCTCCTCGGGCGCGGCGTTCGGCGCGATCCTGGCGCTGCTGCACACGGGGCTGTTCCTGGGCGCGGTGACGGTGCCGCTGCTGGCCTTCGTGGGGGCGCTGTGTTCCACGCTGCTGGTGCTGGCGGTGGCGAGCTTCGCGCAGGCCACCAGCGCCGACCGGCTGGTGCTGACCGGGGTGGCGGTGTCGTTCATCGTGATGGCGCTGGCCAACACGCTGATCTTTCTGGGCGACCCGCGCGCCGCGCACACGGTGGTGTTCTGGATGCTGGGCGGGCTGGGGCTGGCGCAATGGGGCCATCTGATCTGGCCGGCGGCGATCCTGCTGGGCGCGGCGCTGTGGTTCCGGCTGGTGGCAGGCTCGCTCAACGCCATGACCATCGGGGACGAGACCGCCGCCACGCTGGGCATCCCCGTGGCGCGGTTCCGGCTGACATGCTTCGTGGTCGCCGCGCTGGTCACGGGCGTGATGGTGGCGTTTTCCGGCGTGATCGGCTTCGTGGGGCTGATGATCCCGCACATCGTGCGGCTGGTGGTGGGCGGCGACAACGCGCGCGTGCTGCCCGCGTCGATGCTGGCCGGCGCGGTTTTCCTGATCTGGGCCGACATCGCCGCGCGCACCCTGATGCGCCCCGAGGACATGCCGATCGGCATCGTCACCGGGCTGGTGGGCGGTGCGTTCTTCATCTGGCTGCTGCGCCGCCGCCTGCGCGGCTGAGCCCTTCCCAGCGCCGCGCGCAGCCGCTACGCATGGGGCGACCCACGACACCCGGAGGCCCCGATGGTCGACCTGATCCTGCGCAATGCCAACCTGCCCGACGGGCGCGGCCCCGTCGACATCGCCATCGCGGGCGGCCGCATCATGCAGGTCGCCCCCGGCATCGACGCACCCAACGCGCCGCAGATCGACGTGACCGGGCGGCTGGTCTCGCCGCCCTTCGTGGACGCGCATTTCCACATGGACGCCACGTTGTCGCTGGGGATGCCGCGGCTCAACCGCTCGGGGACGCTGCTGGAAGGGATCGCGCTGTGGGGCGAGCTGCGCCCCACGCTGACGCAGGACGCGCTGGTCGAGCGTGCGCTGCGCTACTGCGACCTGGCGGTCAGCCGCGGGCTGCTGGCGGTTCGCAGCCATGTCGATGTCAGCGACCCGCGCCTTGTCACCGCCGAAGCGCTGATCGAGGTGCGCGACCGCGTCCGCCCCTATCTGGACCTGCAGCTGGTGGCCTTCCCGCAGGACGGCTATTTCCGCGCGCCTCAGGCCCGCGCGGCGCTGGAGCGCGCGCTCGACATGGGGCTCGACGTGGTGGGCGGCATCCCGCATTTCGAACGGACCATGGCCGACGGCGCGGCCTCGGTGGCCGAGCTGTGCCGCATCGCCGCCGAGCGCGGGCTGCCCGTGGACATGCACTGCGATGAAAGCGACGACCCCCAGTCGCGCCATGTCGAAACGCTCGCGGCCGAGACCATCCGCCACGGGTTGCAGGGCCGGGTGGCGGGCTCGCACCTGACCTCGATGCATTCGATGGACAACTACTATGTGTCCAAGCTGATCCCGCTGATGGCCGAGGCGCAGTTGCACGTCATCGCCAACCCGCTCATCAACATCACGTTGCAGGGCCGGCATGACAGCTACCCCAAGCGGCGCGGGATGACGCGCGTGCCGGAACTGATGGCGGCGGGGCTCAATGTCGCCTTCGGGCATGATTGCGTGATGGACCCGTGGTATTCGATGGGCTCGGGCGACATGCTGGAGGTCGCGCAGATGGCGGTGCATGTGGCGCAGATGACCTCGGTCGACGCGCGGCGGCAGGCGTTCGAGGCCGTGACCACCAACCCGGCGCGGGTTCTGGGGCTTGAAGGCTACGGCATCGCGCCCGGCTGCCGCGCCGATCTGGTGGTGCTGCAGGCCCGCGACCCGCTCGAAGCGCTGCGCCTGCGGGCGCGGCGGCTCATGGTGCTGCGCGCCGGGCGCGTCATCGCCGAAACCCCGGCCGAGGTGACGCAGCTGTCGCTGCCGGACCGCGCGGGCACGCTGGACGCCTCGACCATCGCGCCGCCTGCCGATTAGGCAGTTGCCGCCGCTTTCAGCCGCTGGCGCGCGGTTTCGGCTTGCCTGTTTCTTTGACCAGTGGGTAAAATCCGGGGCAAGCGTCGACACGACGCGGGGTGAACAGGGGGAAGAACCATGACGACACGCTTCAACACATCGCGCCGCGCGCTGCTGGCGGGTGCCGCGGCGCTGGCCTTTGCCGGCGCCGTTCACGCCGATGAGCCGCTGCGGGTGGTGGGCATCCACGCCTCGCCGGTGGAAAACGCGTGGAACTCGCGCCTGCACGAGGCGCTGGTCGCCGCCGACGCCGAGGGCGTGATCGACTACAGCTTTTCCGAGGGCGTGTCGGGCACCGACTACCCGCGCGTGATGCGCGAATTCGCCGAACAGGGCGTCGATCTGATCGTGGGCGAGGCCTATGCCGTCGAACGCGATGCGCGCGCGGTGGCCGATGACTACCCCGATGTGGCGTTCCTCATGGGCTCCAGCGGCGAGCCGCATGGCGACAATTTCGGCACCTTCGGCACCTGGAACCACGACGGCGCCTATCTGGCCGGGATGCTGGCGGGCGAGATGACGGAAAGCAACGTCGTCGGCTCGGTCGGCGCGGTCCCGATCCCCGAGGTCAACCTGCTGATCAACGCCTTCGCCGCCGGGGTGGCCGAAACCAACCCCGACGCGCGGCATCTGGTGACCTTCATCGGCACCTTCTTCGACCCGCCGCGCGCGCGCGAGGCCGCGCTGGCGCAGATCGATTCGGGTGCGGATATCCTGTTCGGAGAACGCATCGGCACCGCCGACGCGGCCGAAGCGCGCGGCATCCCGGCGGTGGGCTCGCTCATCGACTACAGCGACCGCTACCCCGACACGGTGTTCGCCAACGCCATGTGGGTGTTCCGCGCCAAGCTCGACGCCGCGATCGCGGATGTGCGCGCGGGCAACCCCACCGGGCGCGACTACACCGAATACAGCCTTCTGGCCGCGGGCGGCAGCGACATCACCTTCGTCGAGGACATGATCCCCGCCGACGCGCTCGGGCGGATGCTGGCGCGGCGCGACGAGATCATCGCGGGCGACTTCGTGGTGCCGGTGAACCTGGACGAACCGCGCTGATCCCACCCGCCGGGCGAGGGGAAACATCATGTCCGAGCCCGTGGCGCTGCGGCTGTCGGGGATCACCAGGCGCTTCGGCGACACGGTGGCCAATGACGACATCTCGCTCAGCCTGCGCCGCGGCGAGGTGCTGGCGCTGCTGGGCGAGAACGGCGCGGGCAAGACCACGCTGATGTCGATCCTGTTCGGCCATTACAGCGCCGATGCCGGCACGGTCGAGGTCGATGGCCGACCGCTGCCCCCCGGCAAGCCCCGCGCCGCGATCGAAGCCGGGGTCGGCATGGTGCACCAGCATTTCTCGCTCGCCGCGAACCTGACGGTGCTGGAAAACGTGATGACCGGCACCGAACGGCTGTGGCGGCCGCGCTCGGGGGTGGCGGCGGCGCGGCGCAAGCTGATGGCGCTGGCCGAGCGGTTCGAGCTGCGCGTCGATCCCGACCGGCGGCTCGGCGATCTGTCGGTGGGCGAGCAGCAGCGGGTCGAGATCCTCAAGGCGCTCTACAACGAGGCGCGGATCCTGATTCTGGACGAGCCCACCGCCGTGCTGACCCCGCCCGAGGCGCGGCACCTCTACAAGACCCTGCGCGGCATGGCGCGCGAGGGGCTGTCGCTGATCTTCATCTCGCACAAGCTGCACGAGGTGATGGACGCCGCCGACCGCGTGGTGGTGCTGCGCCGCGGCCGCGTGATCGCCGAACGCCGCCCCGCTGACACCAGCAAGGACGAGTTGGCCGAGCTGATGGTCGGCCGCCGCATCACCCGGCCCGTGCGCGCCCCCGCCACCCCCGGCGACGTGGTGCTTGCGGCGCGCGACCTGTCGGTGCCGCGCGCGGGCGGCACGGGGCTGGAGCGCGTCAGCTTCACCCTGCGCGCGGGCGAGACGCTGGGCATCGTCGGCGTGTCGGGCAACGGGCAGTCGGCGCTGGCACAGGTGATGTCGGGGATACTCGCGCCGGGGTCGGGGGAACTGACGGTGCTGGGCCGGCGCATCACCCGCGCCGACGTGCCGGCGATGGTGCGCGCGGGGGTGGGCCGGATCGCCGAGGACCGCAACCATGACGGCGTCGTGGGCGAGCTGACGCTGTGGGAAAACGCGACCCTGGAGCGCATCGGCGCGCGCCGCTTTTCGCGCGCAGGCGTGATCGACCGCGGCGCGGCGCGCGCCTTCACCGCGCAGGTGATCGACGGGTTCGACGTGCGCGGCGGCGGCCCCGATCACCGCACGCAACTGCTGTCGGGCGGGAACGTGCAGAAGCTGATCCTGGGGCGCAACCTGATCGACGCGCCGAAGCTGCTGATCGCCGCGCAGCCCACACGCGGGCTGGACGAAGGCGCCATCGCCGCCGTCCATGCCCGGCTGCTCGAGGCGCGGGCCGAGGGCGCGGCGGTGCTGCTGATTTCCGAAGACCTCGACGAGGTGATCGCGCTTGCCGACCGGATACGCGCCATCGTCGGCGGCCGGCTGTCGCCCGAGATCGCGGCCGAGGACGCCGACGCCCGCCGGCTGGGGCTGATGATGGCCGGCGACTGGGGTCAGCCGGAGGCGGCGCGCCATGCGGTTTGAACTGCGCGAGAGCCGCTCCACCACGCTGATGATCGCCGCCCCGGTGCTGGCGATCGCCGCGGCGCTGGCGCTGTCGGGCGTGCTGATCGCGCTGGCGGGCGCGTCGGTGATCGAGGCGTATCGCCACATCCTGATCGGCGCCTTCGGCACGCGGCTGGCCTTTGCCGAAACACTCACCCGCGCCACGCCGCTGATCCTGACCGGGCTGGCGGCGGCGGTGGCGTTTCGCGCGCGGCTGTGGAACATCGGCGGCGAGGGGCAATTCCTGATCGGCGCCATCGCCGTGGCCGCGGTGGGGGCGGAGCTCACTGCCGGGCTGCCCTCGGCCGTGGCGATCCCGGCGCTGTTCGCGGTGGGCGCCGTGGGCGGCATGGCGCTGATGCTGGTCGCGCTGGGCCTGCG
>LFIK01001492.1_pt1 | contig 18573 bp, 25 predicted proteins | sample 643401 | NCBI WGS metagenome assembly LFIK01 (sample SAMN03777447, study PRJNA286221) | soda lake metagenome | biome: soda lake; feature: Kulunda steppe; material: water; isolation source: sample T5-Br brine of Lake Tanatar-5 | place: Russia: Kulunda steppe | collected 2010-07
GGGGGGGGGGGGGAGCTCAAGCAGCCAGAGGGGGCAAAGGACAGGGCGCGCACATGTTTGGGGGAACCCGCAAGGCCCACCGGAGCCCCATCCATGCGATTGCAGCTACGCCCAGGCTGGATGTGTGTGTATGCGTGACGCAGGGTCGCAGCGCTCAGAGCCATTGGAGACGCAGCCACACCCATGCAGGCAATGTGCGCGCACGCAGGTCGTGTCTGTGCAGGCGCGGGGATGGCACGAGGGGGCACAAGGGGGCAGGCACGCGATTTGGGTCGAGAAGGGGGGGCACGTGAGGTGGGGGGCAGGCGTGCAGCCACTCACCCAGCTGGTGGCGCGTGACGCCCTGCTCGCGCTGCAGCGTCTTCTCCACAATCGTCTGCGTGGCGATGCCAGCGTGGTCTGTGCCCGGCACCCACACGGTGTTGTAGCCGCTCATGCGGCGCCAGCGCACGATGGTGTCCTGCAGCAGCCCAGCAAAGGCAAAGGCAACAGCGCAAAATGAGGGCGCCAGCGCACGATGGTGTCCTGCAGCAGCCCAGCAAAGGCAAAGGCAACAGCGCAAAATGAGGGCGCCAGCGCATGGTGGTATCCTGCAGCAGCCCAGCAAAGGCAACAGCGCCAAAATGAAGGCCCTTGCGCATATGGTGGTGTCGCACAGCAGCCCAACGAGCGCATGACGCCAGTGGGGGCAGGAGAGGCACAGGAGAGGCGAGACGCGTGGCGGGGCGCGCGCGCAGCAGCACACTGCTCAACCGAGCGCGAAGGACAGGCGGGGCATGCTTGAGGCTGGTGCAACTCCTGAGGTGGATCAGGCAGCGCCAAGCGGGGTAGCTGTAGGAGGGGCAGCAGAGTGTGCAGGCCTGCGCAAAAGATCATGTGCCTGCGTGGCACAGGCAGCGCAGGCCAGGGTGTTCTGCAGGAAGGCAGCCAGCACTGGTGGCAGTGTACCCCACTCAGGTGGCCTGCCGGCACACATGTGGCTGAAAGGCCTTAGGTCCCAGGACACCGCCTTGCTTCCTTGGCTCTTGCAACTGTTTGTCTGTTGGCATTGATTGCAGACCTGATCAGCACCAGCTCAGCTGCCATCAATCGGCAGGTAAAGCCACGGAACCCAATCCTTATATGGAAGGATGGATACAAGAACTTAGGAGGCGAACCTGCCTTAGCATCAAGCAATAGGGTCCTCCAGAGGTCTCAGGCATGTGCCTCTAAGGCCATCACGTGAGTGGCCTGAACGACCAATCCTCAAGTTGTACCTGAAACCTGACTACCTTGCCTTACTTGGCTGTGTCACCATTGGATCAAAATAAGAGCGCCACCAACGGCGATGCGGCCGAACTGATTGGCAACAGTGGTCTGCACTTTGCGCACATGCTCGCGTTAAGCGCAGCTCGGGCGCACCTGGATGGAGTTGGTGAGGGCGTGGCCGATGTGCAGAGCGCCGGTGACATTCGGCGGGGGAATCACGATAACAAAGGGTGGCTTGTTGCTGTCCATGTCGGGCTTGAAGAAGCCCGAGGCCTCCCACCAGTCGTACCTGCGCGGCAGCAGGTTAAGGCCAAGCGTCTTGAGCAGCGGGGGCAAACAGTGTGTGTGGGTTTGTGTGCAAAGGGGAGGACAAACCCGCGCCTGACATGCGGTGCTGGGGGGGAGGCCAGGCGAGCAAATGGGCAAGCAAGCAAGCAAGAGGCAAGCACAGCCCAGCTTTGCAGCACGCGCCACCCAGCTTCGCAGAGCGCGCGAGGTCTGCCAAAGGCCGCAGGGAACATTAACCACGCACATACTTCACCATTGAACCTGCACTTGCACCTGCACCTACACTGATACCGAGGCAGCATAGGTATGATACGCGGAGTTCTTGTGTGCGTGTACATGGTGTACTGCATGTGTGCGTGCGCGTGCGTGTGTGTCATGGATGCTTGAACATGCCTTGCAGGCATGCGAGACTTGAGGATATGAGTGTGTCGCATACTCTCATGCGCAGGCTTTCCTTAGGAAATGCCATTCATGGAGCGCAACAATTTGAGGAGAACCAGAAGCGGCCGCATGATGGCAAGCAATCTGTCTTCTTTGACGTGCACGCCTGTACCCTTGCTTTCGCCGGAAGGTTCAAAGCATCTGGCCCTCCTTGCACATGCGCACTGTTGCCCAGGCAGGGAACAAGGGCAGGAGCGTGCAAGACAGCAATGGGTACAGATGGAGAAATCCAATGCCATCCACACTGAGGCCACATTGGTATAACACATTCTCACAAGTGTCATTAGCAGTGTTAAAGGCCAACAAGCCCCTGACACAGCAACTTTCAATTGTTCCACACTCCCTTGTAAGAGAAATTCAAAACAATTGACGTGACAAGATTGGCGTTATCCATGTTGCCTAGTTTGGATGCAATACTGAGCTCATCATTTCCAGCAAGGCCCCTTAAAGAAGGCCACAGCAAAGAAACAGTCTGCATGTCACAAGGTAATACCATCTAAAAACCACCTACCCTCCATGTCCATGAATGTGAGCTTGCATGTATGGGTAGGCGCACAAACATGCGCACACACGTTCGCATGCGTGTATACACACCTGCTCACACACCCCACAACCGACACCCATACCCATACCCATACCCATACCCATCCACTCAGCGTGCCTCATTTACCAAGTGGCCTCCACGAGGTGAGGGTTGTATGCCTTGCCCGCTGCCTTGCTCACATCCTTCTTGGACCCCTTGGGGATGGCTTCCACCTCCGCCTTTAACCGCGCGGCCTCCTCAGCCTCAGCTTTCTGCGGTGCAGGCCAGGAGCGCGCAGGCGGCACAGCACGCAAGACTTGAGGGCCCGCAGCAGAGGGTGGTGCTGCGCTGGCCCAGGGCCACAGAGGGCCTGCAAAGCTCCCCCTTGCAAAAGGATAGCAATGCAGTCTTGGGCTGGAGTGGGCAGGCGCCTGTGGAGCGCAGCCAAGCAGCCGTGGCTGCTACACAGGCATGCACAGACTGTGTGGTAGCGCGGCAGGGCGGCAGCGCCTGGGGCAGACACAGGAGGGGAGGGCAGAAGGGGGCCACAGAGGGCAGGGTAGGGAGGCTGTACATCCCATCATGGAGATGAGGGACACAAGCTAGCATGGCAAAACCACCCCCCTGTGACAAGATAAGGCACAAAAGAATGCCAACAGTGCTTCCATCTGTTGCCTGGGGCCATGAATCAGTTGGCCCTGCACCGCCTGGGTGCCTCCTTTCCCCCAACGCTGCTCATTTGAATTTTGCGTTGTTTCTCTCATCCTGCACTGCATCTCTTGCACGCTGCTCACTTTCTTGGCCTCAGCCGCCGCCTTCTTGTCATCAGCTGCGTTCGTGCCCGCCGCCTTCTTGGCAGCCTGTGCGGCGGCTGCGGCAGCCAAGGCTTCCTTCTTGGCTGCCAGCTTCGCCGCCTTTGCCTCCTTCTCTGCCAGCTTCGCTGCCTGCGTGTGCACAGCCCAGGCAGGCATGCCTGCATTGATTGTATCAAGCCAGAGCCGTGTGCTTTGTGATGATTTCATCAAGCCAGAGCCGTGTGCTTTGTGATGATTGTATCAAGCCAGAACAGTGCGTTTTGTGATGATTGTATCAAGCTAGAACAGTGTGCTTTGTGATGATTTAAGCAAGCCAGGGAGCCAAGCAGCGGAGGAAGCAGGTGGGCACCCTGGCAAGCAAGCAGACCGCAACAGGGCACCCTGCGCATTGGGGGAAATGGCGCGTGGCGCAGCGGGTCAGCTTTAACTAACTCTCACACAGCAAAATGAGGCGGCTCCGAGCTCACTCACACACACACACACATACACACACACAAGGCCCGTGTATGCACGCAGCTCCCTTTGCTTGCGCACCCTGTGGCTGTGGGCAAGCGGCTGGACCCCCCACCTTCTTGGCGGCCTTCTCAGGGTCCATCTCCACATCGCCTGCTGCACCTGCAGGCCCTGCTCCCCCGTTCGCAGCCTGCGGCTTGTCGCCACCCCCGTCCTTTTTCTTCTTCTTGGCATCCTTCTTGGGGGGTGCCACCCAGCCATGCGGGGCGGGGCACAAAGGGATTTTGGCTGCACGGTGGGCATCAAACGGAACGGTGCAGGCAGTGGGCACAGGCGCAGTAAGATAAGTTGTTTAACCTAGACAAGTACGTCCATGAGAGTCTGCACCCTATGGGCCAACCCATGCTGACCCATACATAGAAGGGGCCGCGCGCACTCCCTTGCATGCACACGCACCCCCTGGCGTGCACGCGCCACCCCTGCGCCGTTGCAGGCAGCAGCACCCGCATGCACGCTCCATGTGCATTAGGCTGTGTGCGACAGCGCGTGCGTGTTCGCAAAAAAAACAAAGGAACAGAGGGGGGCAGCAGGCAGCAGCCCGTGTGACGCAGAGCGGAGCATCGTGCATCACACAAGTACGCACACACGCACCCATGACCTTGGCCACGGCTGGCTGCTGGCCCACGTCCTCCGTCACCCAGCGCACAATGTGCGGGAATGGCGCACGTGCGTCTGCGCCCATAACGTAGCTCAGCAGCGGCTGCACCGCCGCCACCAGCGCAATGTCGGCGATGCTCAGGCTGGGTGTGCCCGCCACGTACGTAGCAGCGGCGCAGCCTTGGCTGCCACCGCCCAGGGCAGCCTCCAAGCGCTCCAGGTGGGCGGTGAGCATCGCCTGGCTGGTGGCGCGGGCCTACAGAGGACGCGCGGAGGCATCTGAGGGTGGCAGCACTGGGCTTGGCGCGCAAGAGCGCAAGCAGGGAGCGGCTGCGGCGGGAGGTGCACGGAGATGCTCATGTTGCGGGGAGGGGCAAATGCGCACAGGCTGCTGCTCAACAGCCCTTCCACGCTGCGCAGCCCTCTGCGTGCTGCCTTACGAGGGCTTGTTGCCAGCACAGGCAGCATGGGTGCAATGATGTATGCGTCTAAAAATTTATCGGCGTCACACGCAGAAATGGTTAGGTGCATGGCCCTGAGCCACAAAGTTGTCCCTTGCTTAGGAGGAGGGTTCGCTTTTACGTGTAAAAAAATGGGCTGGGAGGCCAAATTCTGTGTGTGCACTGACATGCTTTACATGCACAGCCCGGTGTGTGAATGCTAGGGCCAAAGCACACACGCGTGCAACCCCACACACGCGTACGCACAAACACACATACACACACGCATGCACGTGCGCTTTAAAGGCATGCTTTGCACGCATGCAAGCGCGCGTGCACAAACACACAGAGGCACACACACAAGCACACACGCACACACACACATGCACGCAGAACCAAAAGACCCATGCATCGTTTGCATGTGCTACATACCTCATCTGTGTATTCTGCACTGCTGGCAAAAGGCTCAATCCAAGGACGAGAATGCTGCTCAATCTCGACAGCAGCAGCCAGCCATTGCTCTACCTCAGCCTGCATAGGCACGCAAGCAATTGAACTGTCATTCAGTACATTCAGCACATAGCTAAGCCACAAAGCAAGTCCTCAATTTAAGTCAGTTTAGGTAAGGCTGCGCACCTGGTGAGCTTCAGGATACAGAATGTCTGAGCCTCTGGCAACTGCAAGAAGAGAGAAAATGAAGTGATAACATCCCGCAGCAGGGGCACCCTAGCTTGGCTGCTGATTGGCATGAAGTTCGGTACCTCGCTTTAGGACTTCAGGGGTGCCGCAAAAGCTCCCCTCGCTTCCCTCTTTCAGCAGGGGCTCCTGCACAAACACGCACAAATGACATGCTTGAGCACCCCTATGTCTATAAAAATGCCCCAAAACACAGTAGATACCTTCTGGTCAGCATCTGGGGGTACTACCACTAGACTGCAGCCAGCTAGGGCCGAAGCAATCAGCGCTGCCGGCGCACACGAATGGCCAGGAGCAGTTATGAGCTCCATTGCTCTTTAGAATTCGTACATAAAATTGATGAAGAATCGTCGAGTATTGCCTGTGACGGGCAAGGTCATGAGATGTTACTTATCAAATTTATGTGGCACGATTTGGGCATTGATCTCAATTCATGCCATGCAATCTGCACAAGTCGGCAATACGGCTGGCACACCCTTGATCAGAGTATCATGTTTTTTATCTATCTTTTTTCGTATGCTTTTCTTCATTCGAAAATTACGCACATTTGTTTCAGGTTGGAGGCCAAAATTATAGAAGCAAATTTCACAACACACTCAACAGCAGAGCGGGCTACAGGGTAAACTTTCTTAGGTGTGAAGCCAGCCTTTTTGAAGATAGGGAAGGTCCAATTTTCTATGGTCATGGGCGCCAAGTAGACATGGTATTGTTTTTGTTGGTGAGATTCCTGATCAGAATTGTTGGTAGGTTTGGATGTGACAACTCTCCAGTTATCTATGGAGATTACTTCCAGGTCATAGTAGACAGTGTTCACAGCATCAGGTGCATTAATAGAGCGAGCTTTGCTTATCTTGTAGTTCCAAATTGCATGGGCCATGGATGCTGGGTCTAATGGTCGAGTGCAAGGGCCCCAGGCCTGGGCATTCCAGATTAGTGTTGAGCTGCAGGAGTTCTCTCCTCTTTTGCTTAGGGGTGCTATTTAAGTATTTGGTTGCGAGTTACAGCTCAGAGTTGGGTGGTAAGCAGGGGCAGAGAGAGGTAGATGTTGCATAGGGGTTGTGGCAAGAGTTTGGTGGGGGCATGTGTGATTTTAGTGCGGCATGGGAGATTTGGAAGGTAAGTCAATTTAGGGCCGTGTTGGGGAGCTCCAGTGCCGGATTCTTGTTGATCTACGTCAACTCGAAGTGGTACTTCTTCATCAAGTTTTGTAATAACCAATATACCTAGTTTATGAAAGTGTAGAGCTTCTTGGATATCCGAGTGGCTTCTGTACAAGCCCCTAACTTAGTTGAATATTCAAGGTGTAGGTATGTATTTGGATGATTGGTTTTGCCTAGATTCCTGTTGAAGAATAAGACTCACGGCACTACGGGCCAATATGTCTCCATTTCCTCAATTGATGCAGGGAGCGTCTTGCTGCCTGCGTAGTTTTCTTTTTTTGATTGCTGTTGGTATTATGTACGACCTGTAGAAGGTCTTACCAGAACTTTGAGCTCCATATACTCGAGCAGGCGGCGGGGCACCTGAGATGGAAAGTCGATTATCCACCCTCGCAACCTGTGGGCTCACGGTTGGAACCTCACTGGATGCCACAACCGGCTTAGCTGCCCTCGTTCGGCGGATACAGCCTTGAGACCTTACCTTACCTTACCAGAACTTTTGAAGCCAATCTCACGTCCAGAACTTACACCCCTTGGATAGCCTGAAAAAGGGCTATGTGACTGCTGAGCTTAAAACTTGCCATCATAGTGCTCCCAGGAATATTTGAAAAGCGCACCCATCATGAGTCACTTCGAGCCTCAGTTGCACCCCCCTGCCATCTTTCAAACGAATAGCAGTCAAAACGAATTTTGCCACCCAATCTGAGTCTAAGCAAGCAAATTAAGAATGGTTTACATCAGCCAAGCAGTTGGGCGAACTATGTATCAACAGTGCAAATTTTGCAATAAGCCTTTATACACAAATTTGCTACATTTAAGCAAACACGAAAAGACAACAGACACGCCAAGGGGCAAGAAAGCTACACCATTACTTGAGAGAGTCAAGAACACTCTTGGCTTTCAACATAGCACCAGAACTCAGCAACATGTAGATCCTCCAGGCTCCGGACACAGAACTGGCAAGTACCACTGGTGCGTAGCAACGCAAGGTCCACTACAAGCACACACGTAAGGCATAAACTTTTTCCAGCCTGAGACCTTTATTGCCTGTCAGCCGCACTAGCAAACCTTGCTTCAATGCACGCTTCCCACCATCAAATTAGACATCCACTCAGCACACCAGGGGCAGACAAAAAGAAATCCTGCAGCATCTGCAGCACAGAATGCAAATCATGGACAGATATTAGAATGCGTGCACAGAATTGACTGGGAATGCTCAGATGATGTATATCAATACATCTTATAAGAGCCTAGAAGCAGAGAACGCAAATTATTATGCATTTTTGACTATAGTCCTCAATGGGCAGTTTATGCAGCATTTCTATCAGAAAGGCTGGTTGTGGAGTCTTAGCCTGTTTATTGCTTGGACTGCAGGCAGAAAAAGCGTGTGGTTGACACAAGCACACCAGCTACTCCCTATGCACCCGCTGTCAGCCTCTGCAGAACAAAGGAATGCCTTAAACGGCATTCACTTATCACGCTGACAGCAAATGCAGCTGCCTGGGTTACAAAACTCCTGGTGCTTGGGTCCATGGAGCCCTGCAGAAAAGAATATCGGCATGCATTTCAAGCTTAATTATCTTGCTACCTGCCCTTTTAAGCACTAAGGTTTTTGCATTTGCATTTTAAGCATTGAAATTTTTGGGGGCAGCCTTTTCTCCTTGTGTGGAGCTTGGATACATCAATGGGTATCACCTCTCAAATATTTCAAGGCAGCACATATTAAAGTAAGACAAAACATATCACAGGCATTGGTACTTATAGCCAACTCAGCCAAGCTATGTGTGGAGACCTTGCCCGAGCATGCAGGGTACTTAGTTTGGCCCCCAGGACCCTTCCTGTAAGCCAAGGGACCGGGAAAAGGAAGGATCTGAGCATGTCCCTCTGTGTTCCACTCCTGCTTCCATATTTTGCCTTAAGATCATAACACAACATAACACAAAAATACTTCCGAGGTATGCGCGGTCCTTATACGCCGGCCCCCTGCCTCAGCCCCTGAGGATTCTGCGTGCTAGCGTCTTAGCTGAAATGCCCTTTAGACAAGTAAAACGCGCATTAACTTTTCACGGAAGCCCAGGCAGTTCGATCAGGCCACTGATCCAACTCAGCTGGGCCAACTTATTAGAAGAAGGCTGAACAGGGGCCAGTATTGAGGCAGAAGCAAGCAGACTCAGCTGAGACTACACACGTACATCCACACGCACATACACTTGCGCGCGGCAAGTGCACACACACATGCACGCACACATGCACACACCCGTACATTCACACGAGCAAGCATACAAGCAAGCGCAAGTGCACGCACACACACGCCTATGCACGCACACCAACACACAGCTGCCACTGCTGCCTGGCAAATCAGCTCGAGCATTCCTGCCTGGAGCCCTGCCACTTGCTGCTCCTTCGCTGCAAGCTGTTGCTGTGTTTTGGCCAGCTGCTGGTGCACATCTGCAAGCTTAAGCCGCTGCAGAGTTCAACCCGTGGGGCTGGCTGCTACTTGGAGTAGCTTCTGAACAACAAAGGCTGCCCATCAAGCTTAGCTTGCTCTGCTATTGTGTCTTTTCCATGCTGCTGCCGCCGCCGCTGTACTCTAATGGGTAACCCATCTGAACTGGATTGCACACTCATTTCCTAATAGCCCCAGCCCAAACGATCACAATTCATTTTGATTATAACATTCCTTTTTATAGTTAAATTAGAATTGCTGCAGTCCAAGCTCACAGGCAAGGTCACCTATTGGCAATCCGAATTTTAAATTGGGTTTGACAGGTGGCCGTCTGCCTGGACTGCAGCATCTTCTATGCAATGATTTTTTTCTCATTTTGATACATGGCTGCTGAGCTTTTGATCAACCTAGAATCCTGGGCAAATCAGGGTCCCCGCCAGCCACCCCCTCCTGACCTGCAGAACCCCATAAATGCACTGTCCATGGACCCTTTATGGAAGACGCCTGCGTATCAGTTTGGGCCAGGGGCGCCATCCATGATGGTGAGATGTTGGCTTGACAGCACTCCCCCCCCCAGGCCTGCCCTCAGGGGCCTATCCTGGGCAAACCGAGCATACAGGGCTGTAAAGCAGCACTTAAACACAATAAAGGCACTCCAGCCATCCGGGATAATCAATCCGGGATAACAGGCTTGGCTGACTTAAAGCACTAGTTTGAAGTATCATAAATTATAAATTGAAAGGTATGAACCTGTATACAATATTCAAATACGTCTGCTCTGAATTATGATTGTTGATGCAAAAAAGACGAGTTGAAAAATAAATACGGAAAAGCTGTCAAACTCAAACGAACTGGGAAATTTTGTTTAAGGAGGCCATCTCTCCCTAGGAAAGCTCAATGGCCCCCCAGCTTGCACAAAACCTAGAAATAGACAAATGATCTGATCCGCAATGTACAGGCCGACCATACAACTCAGGAGAAAGCAACAGGTCTTTCTCAAAAAGACAAACCCAAAACAAACTTCAAAATAGATTTCCCGACCCATAAACAAACTGGAACAAAGTAATCAAGAATGTAATTACAAATTTGAACTGATTGTGAATGTACCGTACCAGAATTGCTACACAGTTCAAGTATCTTATGCTACTATTCTGTTCTCTGCCCGTTAAGAGCAAGCATCAGGCTCCCAACATACAAAACAATTTCTAAGGGTGCTACAGCCCTGTACAGCTATTTTTGTTCCCACATCACAAATCAATATGTATTCTGTGGTTTCAAACACTTGGTTTCTTGGTTTGCCTACCCATAGTATACTTATTGAATGCAGCATTTGCAGCGCGCTGCCATCCTGCTGCCCTCTTTGCGGCGATCAGCAAAATGTGTCTACTTAGCCTTGACCACCCTGGCTCCCTCCTAGCTTACATTATAGCAGACATTACAGTGGCCATCTCTGAAGCACCGTTCATGGTTTTGAGAGGCTTGCCTGCTACCCCAAACTTAAATAATGGTTTATAAATAGCTTAATTTATCAGTGCGACTTGCTTGATAGATAGCTTTATTTATCATTGCAACTTTGCTTGCGCATGCATAAGGATGCTCACAACTTTTGCGCATGCATGTTGTATGCACACCCCAAAAAATGGAGCCTTGTGGCCATGGGACGTGCTGCCAATGATGTGAGCAAGCTGCACTCGACTCACCAGCCTTATGTAGAAAGGGACTGCTGCAGCCATGCACGCCGACCTCATGAAGAAAAGCCAGAGCATGGAGCCCTGCCCAGCGCAAGCACATCCATTTTGTGGGTTAAAAGGTGATGAAACGGCAAATACTGGGACAGACACACACACACACAGAGAGTCATCTGTCTGTCAGTGTATGCCTAAAACGGCAAAAAGACTGTGGAGTAAAAAGCTAAACCAATGGATTGACTTGGAGCAGGCAGTACATGTTGGATTGCAGTAGCGACGCTCAACGCGAGAAGGGACACTTGCTTACTACACCTGATTGCTTAAGGACTCAATAAAAAAGAAAAGGGTTGCTTGCTTACGAAAGTGCTTTGTACTGTGCTGCTGCAAATCCTGAACATGATTCAGAGGACTCCAAAGGCACCCACCGACTCCGCAAGAGCATTAAGCGCCTGGAGTAGCCCATCTCCATAAAAGCTCATAACCAGGGCGCTGCACACAACAGGCGCAGGCAGGCGGGAGAGACATGATGAGTTCACTTGCTTTTTATGCGACACTAGCGGGCATCAAATTTGGCATTACTTTCTACTCCATGGTAACCGCATCAACTGCATCTTCACATTTCTAGTTCATCAAAATTACGACACATATTCAATGCCTTGTGAGTTCAGGTTAAATCGTCGCGTACACTTGCAAATGACAAGACTCAATGGACGATTGTTGGCAATTAAAACCCACTAGCCCAATCATGGAGGGAAGCTGCCCTCCAATCTGAGAGCTCAGGGACTCACCAGGAGGGCGTGGGTGGGATGAAGCCGAGCCCAAAGGATATGTAAACGAGTAGCCATGTGACATGCTGGACCTTAGCAAGGGCCTGCATGCATATCATGTTGAGCGCCCACGGAGGTAAGCAAGCCTGGCCCCAGAGATACTTTAAAAGGAAGAGCCACTGCTAGAGAGCGGCCCATTTGCTGTCTCCCATCGGTCACCCTACAAGCCCTGTGGAGCTTATTAATGCTGCTATTTACCAGTCATCATAATGCATGGACCGTGATCAGGCAAACGTCACCTTTAAATGCTTTGGGCTCTGGCTTGCAATTTTGACCTGAAAAAAGCAAGTGGCATTCTGGTGATCAGCATCCTGGAGCAAACAGCCATTGTGCAAAAGTAGGAGAATGATACAGGGATCACCATTCTGCTGATAAGCAACAGAGGCACATGAAGAATGTCTGAGCCGCTTACCCGCAAGAACTCCACGAGGCATGCATACCCATATAGAGGGAGGAACTGCAGCTGTGCAAAGAAGCCTGCTTTGGCCATACCCTGAAAACCAACAAGCAAGTGAGTTACTTAAGTGCGCAAGGCAGCAAATCAGAAAGCAGGCAGCGCGCGCGTCTCTCATTGTGGACAGGGAGTTACAATAATATGCAGCGCACAGTGCGCAGGCAAGACCTCACTGCCTCAGCAGTCACGCCAACGCAGGAGCTGCGAGCTGGGCACCACACCTTCAAGAAAATCATGGCGTAAGCCCCCATCAGCGTCCCTGCGCAAGGGCAAGTGAGATCGTTCTGGGAGTGAGTGTCCCTGGAGCGTAGATGCACAGCAGCACAGTGCCACAAGGCTGCACTTGAGCATGCTAGGACGCTTAATGCCCACTCGGGCGGAGTGCAGGAAGCGCTCCTGCTGCATGAGTGTCTCAACACACAAAAGCCCGGGATGGCTGACATGCTCTACATGTGCACCCAATGCACAGCCGCGTGCACCTAATGCACAGCTGCATGCACAGGTGCACACCAGCTGCCAACGTGAGCTGCAGAAGTTCGCGATGCAATCCACAACCCCCCTGGGCCATGCACAACCCCATGCTTGGCACCTCCCGGATGCTGCGCGGCCAAAGGCCTGCACAGGGGTGCACAGGAACAGGCAGGGGTGCACAGGAACAGGCAGGGGCATGAGCGAGCGCAGGGGCACACAGGCACACAGGGAAGCGCGGCATCGCCATGCTGCGCGGCTGGCGCATAGAGCGCCGTACAGAGCTGCTTGTGCAGCGCCGCCCAGGCGACAGCGCGCCGCGGCCTCCAAGGACAGGTCCCCATACCCTGTCATCAGGCAGAGCCACCAAGGTGCCATTCAGCCTCGAAGGACAGGTCCCCACACCCTGTCATCAGGCAGAGCCACCAAGGTGCCATTCGGCCACCAAGGACAGGTCCCCACACCCTGTCATCAGGCAGAGCCACCAAGGTGCCATTCAGCCACCAAGGACAGGTCCCCACACCCTGTCATCAGGTAGAGCCACCAAGGTGCCATTCAGCCACCAAGGTGTGCCGTAAGGCAGCCTCCAAGGACAGGTCCCCATACCCTGCCATCAGGCAGAGCCACCCACCTGACAATGCATGTACCGTTGGGGCGATGGCTTGACCCCTCCATGCCTGGTAGTCGGCCTCGGCGCACACCTGCTCCGCCCTTGATGGTCCCACCCCCCCAACTTCCGCAGCCGAGCCATGCACTCGGTCCCTGGCCATGGAGCTGCGCACTCGTGCGCGCGCGCACGCCCTCACCGTTGCGCGCTCCAGCTTGCCCCCACCTGCCGAGAACCCACAGGCCGCACAGCAGAGCAGCAGCAGGAGGTAGCTGGTGCCGTGCGCGCCAGCCCGCAGGCCCGCCTGGCTTTTCAGGGTGAGGCTCATGGGGGGCGCGGCGGGCAGGTCATCTCCTTGAGCCTCAGGCGGGCAGTGCGTGTGAGAACCCGGGGGGGGGAGCTGCTCCAGCCACGCGGCCAGCAACGATGGCCCAGCCTGCACATCCTCCAACAGCAGCTCCACCAGCTCGGGCTGGCTGCGGGTGGCGGCCTGGGCGCAGCACAGGGGGGTGATGCTCTGGGCGCCGGCCACGCGCCAGTCCCACACGGCAGCATGCGGTGCGCTTGGCGGGGCGTGCGGAGGCGCCGGAGCAGCGCCGTACACCTGGCCCCAGCGCATCACCGCCGCCAGCATGTGCGCACTGCCGCTGCGCAGCGCGGCGCTGAGCAGGCTGTCCACCTGCACGGCGCCGCCAAGCACGTCGACGTCGCGCGGTGCGAGGCCGTTCGCGAAGCGCGCAAAGGGCAGCTCTTCCAGCAGGTCCTGCAGCAACGCCTCCGCGGTGTTGCGCATCCCCCACAACACCGCCTGCGCCAGGAGGTGGCAGCCCAGCGCCTGCGCCATACTCAATGGCGCGCCCTCACCAGCAGGCTGCGCGCCCGCCGTGCGGTGTGCCCCTCCACCTAACTCCCAGCTCAGACTGTTGCTTCCCCCCTCTGCAACGTCTACGTTCCCATGCTGCTGCTGCTGCTGCTGCTGCTGCTGCTGCTGGGTTGGGCCTTCTGCACCGGCAGCTGCACCGCAGCAGGTGGGCCTCAGCTGCACCCCACTGCCTGGCGGCAGGTCCCTGCTGGGCGCCCTGGACGGCGCAGCTGCACCGGCGCTGCTGCTGCTCATGGTGCAGGTGCTCTGTGTCATGCGGCGGGGGGAGGGCTGGCCCACACCCAGCTGCACATTGCCTGCTGCCTTGGCCGCCACCGCGCGCTCCTGCGCCCTGAGGTCAAACCACACCCCCATGTCCACCACAAACGCCCCTGCGCCTTGCCTGGAGCCCCAGCAGCTACCGCCGCCTGCCGCAGCCTCCTCGCCACCCGCACCATTGCACTCCCGCTGCTCAGCCTCCACGCACGCACACAACTCCGTGCACACCGCAGACATGTGGTGCGGCAGCAGCAGCACGTCACGCGCAGGCGCCAGCAGGGTGTGGCCAGACCAGAGCTCCAGGGAGAGCGCGGAAGGCTGAGACGCGGCGGCCACAGGCAACTGCACCTCTAGGGTGACGTGCAGGGTGGGCTGCAGTGCAAGGTGCGGGCACACGAAGGAGCCAACAAAGGCAAGGTTGGTCGTGTGGACGGAGGTGCGCCGCTGGGTGCGCGTGCACGCAGGCTGCCGTGCTGGAAGGAGCGCGCGCGCGAGAGAGAGAGAGAGAGAGAGGGTGCCGCACAGCAGAAGGGCCAAGGGGGCACGTGAGCGCATCGCACGGTGCCCACAGGAGGCAGCGGGAATTCAAGCACACAAGCAGCACGCGCAGGTCAACGCCTCGCACACGCAGTGGCAAAACAAGGGGCACAGCCTAAGAGAGGGCGCAACAGAGGGAGTGGCGGATGCCACGCAAGGCGGCCAAGGTGGGTCCATGTGTGAACGAGTGGCTGTGGGCGCCAACAAGGGGCGCAGGGCTCTGCAGCACGGGAGTGGCGTGCCACGCACCAGGCTACCTACAAGCAGCGGCTGGATCACCCGCGGGATTAGGGTTAGGGTGAAGCGGGATGCACACCCAGCTGTGGCCGGTGACACCCAGCGGCAGCGGCGTCCAGCAGCAGCAGCACCTAACAGCAGCTGGGAGCACACCAATGACATGCGAGCAGCCGCGCAGTCCCGCTGCGCGCAAGCCTGCTCCTGCGCAGGGCCCCGCACCTTTTGGCCTGGGGAGGGCGCCGCCGAGCCGCCCCCGCGCCCTTGCGCACCGACTTTTGTGATGGACACGTGCATGGGCGCGTCCAAAAAGCGGGCTGCCAAGCAGATGGCGCGGCAACCCCTCGCGCCCAGCTCCGCCTCCTGCCCCTCAGGCTGCTGGGCGCCTGCAGTCCAGCTGGATATCCGATCCCCACAGCCAAGGCCCCCCACCTCCAGCCCCAGCTGGCACACGATGCTCGGCGGCAGTGGCTCCCGGAGCGCGTGAGCAACGCCCTCTGCCACAGCTGCTGCTGCTGCTGCTGCTGCTGCTGCTGCGTCGGCAGGCGGCAGCAGGAGCACCGGGGCATCCGGGCGCAGGGCGTAAGAGGCCGCCAGGGGCGGCTGGATGGGCTCAGCGACGCCGGCTGCCAACCATGCCGTGTCTCCGTCCCACGCAAAGTGGTGGAGCATGCCGTCCACCTGTGGGTGAGGAGCGCGTGGTTGGGGCATGCGCGGCGCACTCACTGTGGGAGGAGGCATCTGTGTGGGCGCACAGGCGCCGGGCGCGTACGTGAGGGCGCACGAGGCCTGTGAGCGCATCACGGGTGCCGCAGCAGCACACAATACCATGTGCACAGCGTGTCACCATATGTGCACAGCGTGTCACCGTATGTGCACAGCGTGTCACCATATGTGCACAGTGCGCGGGGACAGCTGGGACTCTGGCACTTGGCATCGACGCCCGAGCCATGTGTCACCACACTGGGCTGACCTAAATCGAGAAAAACAGCGACACGTGTTCACGAGCACGAGCACGCATTTGCACACATTGCACACAGCGTTGGGGGCTGCAAAGGCATGGCATCTGAAGGTGCTGCACCTCACAGGCAGCCAGCGTCACTGCCAAGAGGGACAGCAAGGGGGCTCCATGGACATGCATGCCAGTGAGGTGCATCGTGCACCTGTTGGGTTTCATGCCCATGGTCCCCCCTTGCTGACCCTCTTGGCAGTGACGCTGGCTGCGGGCGATGCGCTTTTGAAGGAGACAGGCAACACCTGTGCGTAAATAGGGTGGCCTTACGCACTTGCACCGTCAACTTCGTCTCCCCCTCCAGCAAGCCCAGAAGCTGCGCCTGTTCCAACCACTGAGCTGCACACTCTGCCAGGTGCTCCTCCATGTGGGGCTGCACGTCGCGCAGCCCCATGGTTTGCTGCTGCTGCTGCTGCTGCTGCTGCTGCTGCTGCTGCAATGGGAGCAGCTGTGGCTCATGTGCTTGCTGACAAGGTGGCTGATACATATCCATGGTGAGCAGCACACACCCCTGCCTCACGGCTCCTCGCCGAATGTACAGGGGGAGGCCCCTGCGCACACCAGCCGCTCCGTTTTGTCACTGTGATGAAGGCAGGCAAGCACACCGTCGCTCAATCAAGCCAGAGATTCAACACATGCTGAGGCCGCTTAATCAAGCCAGAGGTTCATGCAGCATAGCCAGGGCGCCCCCCACTTCCATACCCAGCGGAATGGAGCCCACCTTGCTTCAAGCAGGTCCCCAAACTGAGACAAGGCGCTGCTCGGGAGCATGGACGGCATGATCTTGTGGGCATGGATCTTGATGACAGCCTGCACACACACGCACACACACACACACACGGGTGGGCGGCAAAGAGCGAGGCACAGGGTCTCAGTCTTATGCACGAACGAGGCAGGACAGCCGCCAGCTTCAGCAGGCCAAGGAGGGTGCCCATGCTCTTAGTGCCAGCCCTTGTGCCGTCCAGACGCCTGTGTGCCATGCACTACCGAGCAGGCGCGGAGGGGTTGCACGGTGTGCAACTTGCACCCAAGGCCCGCATCCATTCTGTGCGAAGGGTGGTGGGTGCGCATGCTCACAGCCCACCTGGCTGCATGTGCCTGCAGCTGAGTAAGCAGGCGCGCCCTGCTGCTGCAGCAGTGTGTCATCCTTTGAGCTGCTGGCAGCAAAGAAATCGGTGTCCAGCAGCCTCTGGCGCAGCTCCACCGTCCCAGGTGCACAAGGCTTGGAGCACGCAGCACTTAGTTCCTTAAGGACACCTTGCTTGCCACTTGGCTGCAGCTTTTGAGGCATGCTGAGCCTGTATGTCAGAGCTTCGAGCAAGGAGCGCGCGACACCCACGATGAGATTGATGCCAACCACCTGCATGGAGCACACGCGCCCCACGTGGAGTGGGTGATGCAGGGCAGTATGCAAAACAAGGACCAAAGGAACGCAGGAGGCATTCACACCACGCTTTTTGTACAGGCTGTAGACGTTTGAGTATTCTTGCCTAATTGAGGACAGGAACAAGCTTAAACCATGTTAGTGCACGGGGGGGAGAGGCCTGCACAAGGATTGCTGCACCAATGGCATGGGCTCCTGACAGCAGTTTCATGGATTGCCTAGTGGCTGATAAATATCAGCGTGGATGTAAGCTTTCCTTGCCCAATAACAAATACACAGGTGCGCACGCACGCACGCGCGCACACACACACACACACACGCACACATGTACACTTGTGTACTGTCAGCAGCAGGAGACAGCACACACGCAAGAAAACGCTTGACCAGACACTTGCTCAACTAAATTAGTGTGTACAGATTCGCAAAAAACTGAAAAAGTACATGTATTGCCAGCTTACGTGCTAATTTGCCAAAATAATCGGGGTAAACATGTATGCTTGCGAAAAGTCAGGTAATTGTGAGACAAACCACCTACAACCACAACAAATTTGTTTGAATTGCAACTTGTGTACACACCCCAGCCATGGTCTCTGCAGCAGTCCGCCCATGGTAGAAGTAGATTCCACAGATGAGCGTGGAATGCAAGGCCAGCTGGGGTAACTGCTCCATGACGGCCTGCACATGCGAGTAGCGCCAGGAAGACACAAGGCCATCAAGCAAGCTGATTGCAGCTGAAATTGTCACTCTATCACGGACTTGCATCTCTGTCAGAGACGAATGTAGGGTTAGCTCGCACAGATGTAGGTTTACCTACATGCTCTCGGCCCTCTGCATAAAGCTTAATAGTTTGCATGGCTGCTGCCTCATCAATCATGCTCTGATAGTGTGCCTCTCACCTTGTAACACATAAGGGAGCAGGGGAGGAGGAGGCAGGAACCGATGCCATGAAGCCTAGAGCTTTGATCTTCAGCGAGCAGGAGCGCCAGAAGCGCCACGAACAAAGACGAGAGCAGTTTCTTTCCCAAGCTCCCCATTTCTTGCACCCCCCCCCCCC
>LFIK01001493.1_pt1 | contig 18571 bp, 20 predicted proteins | sample 643401 | NCBI WGS metagenome assembly LFIK01 (sample SAMN03777447, study PRJNA286221) | soda lake metagenome | biome: soda lake; feature: Kulunda steppe; material: water; isolation source: sample T5-Br brine of Lake Tanatar-5 | place: Russia: Kulunda steppe | collected 2010-07
CACGCCGCCCGGCATATGAAAATCTGGAGGATGCTTCATCATGACCGCCACCATCGTGGGCTGGGCCCATATGCCCTTCGGCAAGCACGATACCGAGACCGTCGAGAGCATGGTCGTGCGGATGACCCGCGAGGCGATCGCCCATGCCGGGATTGAGGCCGGTGATGTCGACGAGATCGTGCTCGGCCATTTCAACGGCGGCTTCAGCGCTCAGGATTTCACCGCATCGCTGGTGCTCCAGGCCGATGACGCCCTGCGCTTCAAGGCCGCGACCCGCGTCGAGAATGCCTGCGCCACCGGCTCCGCCGCCGTGCAGCAGGCGGTGAAGACGATCGAGGCCAAGCGCGCGAAGGTCGTGCTCGTGGTCGGCGTCGAGCAGATGACGACGACGCCGGGCAAGGAGATCGGGCGCAACCTGCTCAAGGCGTCCTATCTGCCCGAGGATGGCGAGATCGAGGGCGGCTTCGCCGGCGTGTTCGGCCAGATCGCCGCCGGCTATTTCCAGCGCCACGGCGACCAGTCCGACGCGCTCGCCATGATCGCGGCCAAGAACCACGCCAACGGCGTCGCCAACCCCTATGCCCAGATGCGCAAGGATCTCGGCTACGAGTTCTGCCGCACCGAATCGGAGAAGAACCCCTTCGTCGCCGGCCCGCTCAAGCGCACCGATTGCTCCCTCGTCTCGGATGGTGCGGCGGCGCTCGTCATCACCGATGTCGAGACGGGTCTGCGCATGAAGCGCGCCATCGCCTTCCGCGCCACCGCCCACAAGCAGGATTTCCTGCCCATGTCGAAGCGCGACATCCTCAAATTCGAGGGTTGCAGCGTCGCCTGGGCCAGCGCCTTGGCCGATGCCGGCATCACCCTCGACGATCTCTCCTTCGTCGAGACCCATGACTGCTTCACGATTGCCGAGCTGATCGAATACGAGGCGATGGGCCTCACCCCCGAGGGCGAGGGCGCGCGTGCGGTCAAGGAAGGCTGGACGCACAAGGACGGCAGGCTGCCGGTGAACCCGTCGGGCGGCCTCAAGGCCAAGGGCCACCCGATCGGCGCCACCGGCGTCTCCATGCACGCGCTCTCGGCCATGCAGCTTGCCGGCGAGGCGGAAGGCATCCAGGTCAGGGACGCCACGCTCGCCGGCATCTTCAACATGGGCGGCGCGGCAGTCGCGAATTACGTTTCGGTGCTCGAACGCATCAAGTGAGGGAGCGGGCGCCGGCCCCTCATGGAGGGCGCGCTTTCCCTCCCCTCAGGGGAGGGATCAAGGGTGGGGTGCACCCGGCTTCTGCAATGCGCGACGTTGATCATCTGCATCGCCGTCTCTCCCCACCCTCATTCCCTCCCCGCTGGGGAGGGAGGCTGCGGCGTGCCCTTCATGCGAGGGCGATCTTCACCCTCCCAATCCGGGTACGGGATTGTATGATCGGGCCTCAAAGGCACCGTCGCGCGCGCTGCCGGAAGCACCACCCGAAACCCATGACCCGCATTCAGATCGGAGACCATCATGAGCCTTGCAGGAAAGACCGCCCTCGTGACCGGAGGCACTTCCGGGATCGGCCTCGCCATCGCTCGCGCGCTCGCCGCCGAGGGCGCCGATGTGGTGATCAACGGGTTGGGTGATCCGCAGGAGAATGCGCAGATCGCCGATGACATCGCGCAGAACTGCAAGGTCAAATCCTATACCTCGCCCGCCGATATGTGCGATCCCGATGCGATCGCGCGGATGATGGCAGAGGCGAAGGAGAAGCTCGGCACGATCGACATCCTCGTCAACAATGCCGGCATTCAATATGTCTCGGCGGTCGAGGACTTCCCGATCGAGAAATGGAACCAGATCATCGCGATCAACCTTTCTTCCGCCTTTCACACCATCCGCCTCGCCGTGCCGGGCATGAAGCAGAAGGGCTGGGGGCGCATCATCAACACCGCCTCGGCCCATTCCCTCGTTGCCTCGCCTTACAAGGCGGCCTATGTCGCGGCCAAGCACGGGCTCGCGGGCCTGACCAAGACCGTCGCGCTCGAGACGGCGCAGGCGGGCGTCACCGTGAACTGCATCAGCCCCGGCTATGTCTGGACGCCGCTCGTCGAAAACCAGATTCCCGATACGATGAAGGCGCGGGGGCTGAGCAAGGAGCAGGTCATCGAGGACGTGCTGCTCAAGGCGCAGCCCACCAAGCAGTTCGTCACGGTCGACCAGATCGGCGCCATGGCGGTGTTCCTGTGCTCGGATGCGGCGAGCCAGATCACGGGGGCCAATCTCTCCGTCGACGGAGGCTGGACGGCGCAATAACGCGCGCAAGTTCGGGCATCTGGCTCAAGTCCGGGCATCTGGCCAAACGGGCAATCGGTCGGCGCGCGCTTGTCAGTGCCGGGCGGCTTTGCGATGCATCGGCAGGGTCGACGCGAGATCGTCCCGCAGGAGGAGCCCGCCATGCCGCCAATTGCCACCGGTCGCCATTTTCTGCAGATCCCGGGGCCGACCAATTGTCCGCTCCCCGTGCTGGAGGCGATCGCGCGCCCGACGATCGACCATCGCGGGCCGGAATTCAAACGCCTCGCCGGGGCGGTTCTCGAAGGCATCCGCCCGATCTTCGGTACGCGCGAGCCCGTGGTGATCTTTCCCGCCTCGGGCACCGGCGCCTGGGAAGCCGCCCTCGTCAACACGCTCTCGCCGGGCGATCATATCCTGATGTTCGAGACGGGCTGGTTTGCGAGCCTGTGGCGCAAGCTCGCCGAACGGCTCGGCCTGAAGGCGGAGATCCTGCCGGGCGACTGGCGCGGCGGCGTCGATGCCGCGGCGATCGAAGCGCGGCTGCGCGCGGATCGCAACCACGTGATCAAGGCGGTCTGCGTGGTGCATAACGAGACCTCGACGGGCGTCGCCTCCGACATTCCGGCCCTGCGCAAGGCGATCGATGCGGCGGGTCATCCCGCCCTGATGATGGTGGATACGATCTCCTCGCTGGCATCGATCGAATATGATCACGACGGCTGGGGTGTCGATGTCACGGTGGCGGGATCCCAGAAGGGGCTGATGCTGCCGCCGGGGCTGTCATTCAATGCAGTTTCGCCCAAGGCGCGGGCCGCTTCCGCCACGGCCCGGCTGCCGCGCGCCTTCTGGGACTGGGAGGACATGATCGCGGCCAATGCCTCGAACGTCTTCCCCTACACCCCCGCGACGAACATGTTGCAGGGGCTGAAAGTGGCGATCGAACTGCTCCAGGCGGAGGGGATGGACAATGTCTTCGCCCGGCACGAGCGTGCGGCCCGGGCCACCCGTGCCGCCGTGGCGCATTGGGGGTTCGAGACGCAATGCGCCGATCCCGCCCGCCATTCGGCCTCGCTGACGGCGGTGCGCCTGCCCGAGGGCCATTCCGCCGACGGCTTGCGCGAGACCATCCTGGAGCGTGCCAACATGTCGCTGGGCAACGGGCTCGGCCAGCTTGCCGACCGCGTCTTCCGGATCGGGCATCTGGGTGATTTCAACGACGCATCCGTCACCGGCACGATCGCCGGTGTGGAACTCGGCCTGAAGCAGGCCGGGATCCCGCATCGCGGCGGCGGTGTCGAAGCGGCGCTCGGCATCCTTGCAGGCAATGCCTGACGCCGGAACGAAAAAGGGAGCGGCAAACCGCTCCCTTCGATACCGATCATCATCAGGCGAATATCAGGCGCCGACGCCGCCGCGACGCACCGTCACGCGGGCACCGGGGCGCACGCGGTTGTAGAGGTCGACGATATCTTCATTGAGCAGGCGCACGCAGCCGGAGGAGACGGCCTCGCCGATCGACCAGGGCTCGTTGGTGCCGTGAATGCGAAACAGCGTGTCGCGGTTGCCCTGATAAAGATAGAGCGCGCGGGCGCCGAGGGGATTCTCGATCCCGCCTTCCATGAAGGTGGGGAGGCTGGGGTCGATCCGGCGCATGTTGTCGGTCGGGCTCCAGTTCGGCCACACGCCCGTGCGCGCCACGCGGGCATCGCCGCGCCAGGCGAAGCCGTTGCGGCCGACGCCGATGCCGTAACGCATGGCCTTGCCGCCTTCCTCGACGAGATAGAGGAAGCGGTTGTCGATATCGACCACGATCGTGCCCGGCGCCTCGCGTCCGGCATAATCGACGCGCTGGCGGTGGAAGCGCGGATCCAGCATGGCCTTGTTGACGAGCGGCACGTCATAGGGATCGTCCGCCATCAGACCGGAATACCAGGCATTGAGGTGGCGCGTATCCGCTTCGAGCACCGGATTGGGCTCGTGCGGCTGGCAGGCCGCGACGGCGAGGCCGAGGACGGCGAGCACGGCGACGCGCAGAATCGGGAACCGGGCAAGGCCCTTCAGGGCGCAGGAAGCGATCATGACCTGAAGCAATCCGTCAATACGTGATTCGGGGGGAGGATACCGACCCCGTAGAACCCCTAAGGGATTGCCATGGAATCGCCAAGATCTCCGTCGCCGCGTCCCGCCCGTAAGCCGCCTGATGTGACCTTATTGCCGCACACCATGCAAAGTTTCATTGCCGGCTTCAGGCGACCTGCATCGTGAGAATCTGCGTCGCGATGGTGAAGTAGATCACCACGCCGGCCACGTCGGCGATCGAGGTCACCAGCGGTGCGCTCGCCGTCGCCGGATCCATGTCGAGGCGCGACAGCACGAAGGGCAGCGACATGCCGATCATCGCGCCGACCAGCACGATCGCCACCATCGACAGGGCCACGACGAGGGCGATTTCCGGCCCGCCCCGCCACACGCCGATGAAAGAGACAGCAAGGGCCATGGTGACGCCGAGCAGGAGCGCGGTGGCGAATTCGCGCCCGAGCACGGAAGCCCAGTCGCTCATGCGCACATCGCCGGTGGCCAATGCGCGCACCATCAGCGTCGAGGATTGCGAACCGGCATTGCCGCCCGACGCGATCAGCAGCGGCAGGAAGAACAGAAGTGCGAGATGCGCCGCGATGGTATCCTCGAAGAATGCGATCCCGGCGCCGGAGAAGATGTTGCCGAAGACCAGCAGCACCAGCCAGACGATGCGCGCGCGATAGAGCACGAAGATGCTCGCATCGCGCACATTCGCCTTCAGCCCGGTCACGGTACCGACCTTGTGGAAGTCGCTCGTGGCCTCCTGCTCCTGCACGTCCATGGCATCGTCCTGGGTGACGATGCCGACGAGCTTGTCGCCGCCATTGATCACCGGAAGCGCGATCAGGTCGTAGCGGGAGATGATCTGGGCGGCGTCCTCGCGGTCCTCTTCGGCGCGGATGAAGACCGGGTTCGTATCCATCAGGTTGCGCACGCGCGCATTGGCCCGCGCCACGATCAGGTCGCGCAGGCTGATCACGCCGACGAGCTTGCGCTCCTCGTCGATGATATAGGCCTGATACACCGTCTCGGCGTCGAGCGCCTGGTTGCGCAGGGCCTCGATCGCCTCCTTGGCCGTCATGTCCGGCGTCAGGGTGGCGTAATCGGAGGTCATGATCGAGCCCGCCGTATCCTCCGGATAGGAGGCGAGCTTGCGCAGGTCGTCGCGCTCGGCCTTGGCGAGGCCGGGCAGCACCGCTTCCTGGGCGACGGGGTCGAGATGCTTGAACAGATCGACGCGCTCGTCATGGCTCATCGCGCTCATCAGCCGCGCAAATTCGCGCCGCCCCATGAGATCGGAGAGCTCGACCTGGTATTCCGCATCGAGATAGCCGAAGATCTGCGCCTGCTCGTGCAGGTCCACATGGCGCATGGCGGCCAGCGCCTCGGCGGCTTCGAGCGTATCGAGGATGGTGGCGATATCCGCCGGTTCCTGCGAGTCGAGGAAGGCGCGCAGGGTCTTCTTCTCACCGTCTTTCAGACAGGTGCGGATCGCCTGCGCCACGATGGCGAGGGTGTCCTCGTCCGCGAGGACGCTGCGATCGATCTCGAGATCGAGAAGGGCTTCGTTCTTCGTCATTGCCACCTCCTCGCCGGTAGATGCACCGGCGTAAGGAGGTCGGACGGCGATCAGCCGAACAGAACCGTCATGCCGGTGCGGTTACCCGCCTGCGCATCATGCGCGTCTGAATTCATGGCGCTTCCGCAGAAGCGCCGACTAGGGCTGTCGTCCATCATTCTCTCGATAGGATTTGCATCGCAGGTTGAAGCGATGCGGCGGGCATGAACTCAACGTCTGAAAATGTCAAGCTGTTCCGGGCAATCAGCGGAAATTTCCGTGAAATCCGCAAGGATGCGACGCGAGACGCGGCGTTTGCGCAACGATTTATGTCCGGCGGCCCGTTCTAGCGCCCGCGCAGGATCAGCTGGTTGCCGCGAACCTCGTACGAGGCGAGCCCGTCGAGGAAACTCATGCCCAGAAGGTTGTGCGAGAGCGCTTCGGGCCGGGCGACCAGCGCGCGCACCCGGGTCTGCGTGATGTCGCCGATGGTGAGGCTGTCGAGGGTGATCGGCGCCGTCATGGTGCGCCCATTGGCGGTGACGACGGGCACGACGAAGCGCAGGTCATCGGGCTCGTAGCCGATGCGCCGGGCATCATCCATGGTGACCACCACCACATCCGCCCCCGTATCGAAGATGAAGCGCATGGATGCCCCGTTCGCCGCGCCATCCAGCACGAATCCGCCGGTGCCGCCGCGCGTCACCATGACCTCGCCGGGCTGCGTCACCCGCGTCATGCCCGGCGCGGCCTCGCCGAGCACGCGGCTGACCACGGTCTCCAGCTCGAAACGGTAGGTATAGATCGTCATCAGCGCGACGATGATCGCGACCCAGATCACGATGGCGCGAAACGCATCCGACATCCGTCCGCGATAGCGCCCGAAGACGGATCCGGAGAGCAGCAGCAGAAACGCCGACAGAGCCGTCACCCGGGCAAACTGGTCAGGCGTCATGCCGAGGATATCGCGCTCGCCGAAGGTGAAGACGAGGATCGCAAGGCCGACAAGCAGGATGCCGAAACCGATCGCACCGGGCATGGTCAGCCATCCCGCCGCGCGCTGCCCGGCTCCTGCTCCAGGCTTGCATCTTCACCCAGAAAGGCCTTGCGCATGCGCGCCTCCAGCCCGGTCATGACGGCAAGGCGCTCCTTCTCGCTCATCCGCCCCCAGGTCGCGATTTCCGCGCGCGTGCGCCCGCAGCCCTCGCACAGACCGGTTTCGTCGTCGATCAGGCAGACCTTGATGCAGGGTGAAGACGCGGATGACATGATCAGAAACGGGCTCCGTGCGCGGGTTCTCGATCCGCTCTAGATGGGGTCAGGCGGGTATCAGGATCAAGAGGCCGGTGAGTGCGGCGATTTCGGAAAGCTGCTGTGTGGCGCCGATCACATCCCCCGTCTGCCCGCCGATGAGGCGGCGCGCGAGGCCGAGGCAAAGCAGAACGATTGCGCCCGCAAGCAGCAGCATGAGGAGGATGGCGAGGAGACCGTGGCCTGCGGGTAGCAGGAGCAGGAAAGCCAATGCGACGGCGATCACGCCGGCAATGACGAAATCGCGCGCGCGAATACGCCCGGCCGAGGCGGAAGCGCCGCTCGTGCGCGCCGGCGGCAGGCGCACCATCAGCCACAGGGCGATCCAGCGCGACAATCCGGCCGTGGTGATCAGCGCCGCAGCGGCGGCGCCCGCGCCGGCGAGCTCGGCGATGCCGGCAATCAGGCTCACCCGCATGATCAGGGCGAGGATCAGCCCGGCTGCGCCGAAGCTGCCGATGGTCGAATCCTTCATGATGGCCAGCCGGCGATCGCGGTCGCCGCGCGCGCCGAGCGCATCGCAGCAATCGGCGAGCCCGTCCTCGTGCAGGCCGCCGCTGGCGATAAGCGTGATCGCCACGGCGAGTGTCGCGGCGGGAAGCGGCGGCAGGCCGAGAGCGAGGGCGACGAGCAGCACCAGCGCGCCGGGCAGGGCGATCAGCGCGCCGGCAAGCGGCAGCATCCGCGTCATCCGGCTGAAATCGGGCATGTCGTGCGGATCGCGCTCGAAGGGCAGCGCCGGCACGGGCAGGCGGGAGAAGAAGCGCAGGGCCCGGGCGAGATCGAGGGCGGCCACGCGCAGGCGTGACTTGCGCGGCAATGCTTCGTTTCCGGCCGCGCGCGGCGAATCACCCTCATCCATCCTCGGCACCTTTCCCCCGCCATCGCGGCGCAACACCTTCACCCCGTCCCCATAGCCCGCTATAGCTGCGCCGCCAACTGAACCCTTCAAGAGATTCCCGCAAGGAGAAGCCGCCATGAGCGCGACCGACAATTCCGGCCACCCCTTCGACGATATCCGCAGCCTCGTGGCCGCGATGCCGGAGGCGGATCAGCAGGCGGTCGCGGCTGTGCGCGCGCGCAACGGCGAGCTTACCAAACCCGCCGGCAGCCTCGGGCGGCTGGAATGGCTGGCCGAGTGGCTCGCCGCATGGCAGGCGAAGGAGAAGCCCGTCATCGCCCGCCCCCTCGTCGCCGTCTTTGCCGGCAGCCACGGCGTCACCGCCCAGGGCGTCTCGGCCTTCCCCGATGCGGTGAACCAGCAGATGCTGGGCAATTTTGCCAATGGCGGGGCGGCCATCAACCAGATCTGCGCGGCCTACGGGCTCGGCTTCAAGGTCTTCGACCTGGCCGTCGACATGCCGACGAAGGATATCACGCGCGAGCCCGCCATGGGCGACAAGGATGCGGTGGCGACCATGGCCTTCGGCATGGAGGCGATCGCCGGCGGCACGGATCTGCTCGGCATCGGCGAGATGGGCATCGGCAACACCACCATCGCGGCGGCGATCTTCACCGCGCTATATGGCGGCGAGGCGGCGCATTGGGTGGGGCGCGGCACCGGCGTCGATGATGCCGGGCTTACACGCAAGGTCGCGGCGGTCGAGGCGGCGATCGCCCTGCATCGCGATCATCTCGATGATCCGCTCGCGGTTCTCGCGCGTCTGGGCGGGCGCGAGATCGCGGCCATGGCCGGGGCGATCCTCGCGGCGCGCAGCGAGCGGGTGCCGGTGGTGGTCGACGGCTATGTCGCGACCTCGGCGGCGGCGATCCTGCATGCGATCGATCCGCGCGCCCTCGATCATTGCGTCTTCGGTCACCTCTCGGCGGAGGGCGCCCATCGTGACGTGCTCGAACGTCTCGGCAAGGTGCCGCTGCTGGCGCTGGACATGCGCCTCGGCGAGGGTTCCGGCGCGGCCATGGCGATGGGGCTGATCAAGGCCGCCGCCCATTGCCATGCCGGCATGGCGACATTCGCGGAAGCGGCGGTGGCGCAGAAATTGAATTGAGAGGTGCCGTTCGCAGCGCCGGTAGCCGCGTCAAGGCGCTTCATACGGGGCAGCCCGCATATGGTGGAGGCGCAAAGCAGGGCATACTCGGCGCGCGTTCGGGCAAACTGCTCCGGAACCGCGATCCCCTGCGGCGCGTTCGCGTCGTGACCTGTTGATTCAATCCAGGAAGGACCGCATGAGCGACGAGACCCTCGGCTGGGTGCTGACCTACGATTCCTACGATGCCGATCGCGAAGGTCTGCACGAGGCCCTGTGCACGCTGGGCAACGGCTATTTCGCCACGCGCGGCGCGAGCCCCGATACCGACGATGACGGCAAGCATTATCCCGGCACCTATCTCGCCGGCGGCTATAGCCGGCTCACCAGCGAGGTCTCGGGTCGCAAGATCGAGAACGAGGATCTCTTCAATCTGCCGAACTGGCTGCCCCTGAGCTTTCGCATCGGCGAGGGGCCGTGGTTTCACATCGACGAGGTCGAGATCCTCTCCTACCGGCAATCCCTCGATCTCAAGCGCGGCCTGCTCCTGCGCGAGATCCGGGCACGCGACGGTGAGGGCCGGATCACCCGCTGGAGCGAGAAGCGGCTCGTCTCCATGGCCGAGCGTCATCTCGCGGCGCTTTCGGTGACGATCACGCCGGAGAACTGGTCGGGCAGGATGCAGTTCCGCTCAGGCCTCGACGGCAGTGTCACCAATAACGGCGTGGCGCGCTACCGCCAGCTGGCCTCGCAGCATCTCGACATTCTGGAACTCGACCATCTGGGCGCCGACACGCTGTATCTGCGTGCGCGCACCAACCAGTCACGCATCGAGCTGGCCATGGCGGCGCGCACGCATATCCATTGCGATGATTGCAACGTGCATCCGGAATACGAAACCCACGGCTCCGACCGCCGCATCTGGCAGATCATCACCTGCGAGGCCCGCGAAGGCGCGCCGATCACGGCGGAGAAGGTCGTTGCCCTGCACAATTCACGCGACTGGGCCATCGCCGAGGCCGGGCTCGAGGCCAAGCGCACGCTCGGCAATGCCGGTGATTTCGCCGATCTGCAAGCCGCTCACGAAATCGCCTGGCGGCATCTGTGGGAGGATTGCGACATCGAGCTCACCGACGGCGACATGGCCGAGACGGAGCTGAAGCTGCGGGTGCACATCTTCCACTGCCTGCAGACCGCTTCACCGCATTCCATCGATCTCGATGTCGGCATCCCCGCGCGCGGCTGGCACGGCGAGGCCTATCGCGGGCATATCTTCTGGGACGAGCTGTTCATCTTCCCCTTCCTCAGCCTGCGCCTGCCGACGCTGACGCGCGCGCTCCTGCGCTATCGCCACCGGCGCCTGCCCGAGGCGAAACGGGCTGCACGCGAGGAGGGGTTCGAAGGCGCGATGTTCCCCTGGCAGAGCGGCTCCAACGGGCGCGAGGAGACGCAGAAGCTGCATCTCAACCCGGAATCGGGGCGCTGGAACCCGGACAACACCCACCGCCAGCGCCATGTCAACGCGGCCATCGCCTTCAATATCTGGCAATATTACGAAGCCACCGACGATTACGAGTTCCTCACCGCTTTCGGCGCCGAGATGTTCCTCGAGATCGCCCGGTTCTGGGCCTCGATCGCGACCTACAATGCCGAGATCGATCGCTACGAGATCAAGGGCGTGATGGGGCCGGACGAGTATCACACGGCCTATCCCGGCGTCGATCCGAGCGCGGAGGGCGGTGTCGACAACAACGCCTATACCAATGTCATGGTCTCCTGGCTGCTGGCGCGCGCCGAGGACGTGCTCGAAGCCGTTCCCACCCTGCAGGCCGAGCGGCTGTGCGAGACCATGGGGCTGACGCCTGACGAGCGCGAACGCTGGTACGAGATCAGCCGCAAGCTGCGCGTGCCCTTCCACGGCGACGGTATCGTCAGCCAGTTCGAGGGTTATGACGATCTCGAGGAGTTCGACTGGGAAGGCTATCGCGAGAAATACGGCGACATCCAGCGCCTCGACCGGATTCTCGAGGCGGAGGACGATGCGGTGAACCGGTACAAGGCCTCGAAACAGGCCGATGTGCTGATGCTGTTCTATCTGTTCACGGCAGATGAACTCTACCAGATCTTCGAGCGGCTGGGCTATCCGTTCGGGCCCGGGCATCTCAGGCGCAATGTCGAATACTACATGGCGCGCACCTCGCACGGCTCGACGCTCAGCGGCGTCGCCCATGCCTGGGTGCTGGCGCGCTCCGATCGCCCGCGCTCATGGAAACACTTCCAGCGCACGCTGGACAGCGACATTACCGATGTGCAGGGCGGAACGACGCCGGAGGGGATTCACACCGCCGCCATGGCGGGCACGATCGATCTCGTGCAGCGCTGCTTCGTCGGCATCGACATGCGCGGCAACACCCTGCATTTCGACCCGGCCCTGCCGGACGAGATCAAGCGCATCCGGGTGCGTCTGCGCTATCGCCGTCAGGTGCTCGATGTCGATGTCGATCACGATTGTCTCGTGATCGCGAGTCGCTCCTACAGCGCCAATACGATCAAGCTCGCCTATCGCGGGCATTACCGCGATCTCGCACCCGGCGAGACCTGCCGCTTCAGGCTGATCAAGCCGGATGAGCGCCTGCGCGACGAAAACCGCGCGAAGGAAAGCCGCCGCGCCGCCGAGTGAACGCGACGTCGCGGTTCACAGCAGGCGCGCCATGATACAGGGATCGCCTGCCGGCGGGGATTCGTTCCTGCGCACGCAGAGGCGTCGGCGCAGGCCGGGCTCCGCGCGGGCCTCATCGAGGCGCACGAACCCACGGCGGGCCAGAAGCGCCCCGGCTGCGGGCTCGGCGGCGTCGAGAACGACAGCGACCGCAGGCAGGAATTGCCAGCGTGCCTGATCGAGCGCACGATCGATCAGCGCCCCGCCGAGCCCGCGGCGCTGATGCGCATGTGCCACCCCGCAGGCAAGGATCAGCATCGCCCCGTCCGATTCACTCGCAACGAGATAGCCGACCGGGTGATCTTCGGGATCGACGGCGAGCCAGAGTGAGCCCGCCGCCCGGCACAGATCGAGGGCAGCGAGCGGCACCGGCGGAGGTGCCGGCGCGCCCTGCGCCGGTACAGCCGCATTCTGCAAGCGACCGAGCAGCGGCAGATCCGCCTCGCATGCATCGCGCAGGGTATAGCCCGGTGGCGGCTCAGCTCTCACCAGGCTGCGGCCCGTCATAGCCTTCGATGACGATGGCATCCATTTCCGCCCCGCCTTCCTGACGCGCGCGAGCTGCCTGGTATTCCGGCGAGTTCCAGCAGGCCAGCGCATCCTCGTAGCTGGGGAATTCGATCACCACATTGCGCGAGCGGCTTGAGCCGATGAGGCGCTCGAAACGCCCGCCGCGCACGATGAAGCGCCCGCCGTATTTGGCGAAGGCCTCGCCGTTCGTGGCGACGTAGTTTTTATAGGCTTCCTGGTCATGGACATCGACCCGTGCCACCCAATAGCCCTTAGGCATGCTCCTATCCTCCCGTTGCAGGCGCCGGTTCGTCCGGCGCCATTGCCCTCAATCGAGTCCCTCGACAACGACCACATCCGCCTCCGCCACCGGCGCGCGCAGGGCCACTGCTTCTTGATAATCCGGCGAATGGTAGAAGGCGCGCGCCTGTTCGAAACTCTCGAAGGCGATCACCACGTTGCGCTTGCGGCCTTCGCCCTCCAGCGTCTCCATGCGCCCGCCACGCGCCAGCGGGCGCCCGCCGAAACGCTCCATCGCCGCCGTGGCGACGGGGATATACGCCTTGTAGGCTTCCTCGTCATGCACGGTAATGCGCGCGATCACGTAACCTTTGGGCATGGATATTCTCCGACCGAAACTCCGCGAAGAGTGGTCCGTGCGCGCGCGGCTGACAAGTCCCCGACACAGTGCGCCCGCGCACTTGCGGCATGGGAACGGGCCGGAAGCAGTCCCGGCGCGCTCACATCACGCCGGCGATATCCTCGGCGATGGCCATTGCGGCAGCGCGCGGATCGGCGGCGCGGGTGATCGGGCGTCCGATGACGAGGTGGTCGGCGCCGGCCCGCACCGCCTCGCCCGGGGTCATCACCCGTTTCTGATCGCCCGCATCGGCGCCGGCGGGGCGGATGCCGGGGGTGACGATGAGCCCGTCGCGACCGAGCGCGGCACGCACCGTCGCGATCTCCTGCGGCGAGCAGACGATGCCGTCGATCCCCGCTTCGCGGGCCTGCGCCGCGCGGCGCGCGACCAGATCGGCGACGCTTGTGCCATAGCCGGCTTCGGCGAGGTCGGCATCGTCGTAGGAAGTCAGCACCGTGACGGCCAGAAGCTTCAAGGCACCGTCACCGCGCCCGGCCACGGCGGCCTTCATGGTCTGGGGATAGGCATGCACGGTGGCGAGATCGACCCCGAGTTCGCGGATCGCCGCGATGCCCTCAGCGACCGTATTGCCGATATCATGCAGCTTGAAATCCAGGAAAACCTTGCTGCCCTGATCGACCAGTTCACGGGCGAAGGCGAGGCCGCCGGAAAAGCCGAGCCGGTAGCCGATCTTGTAGAAATGTGCACCGTCACCGATCTGCGCCACGAGCGCGCGGGCCTGCGCCACATCGGGCAGATCGAGGGCGACGATGATCGAATCACGCGGATCGCGGGTTGTCACGGCATCAGCGGCGGACGGGGACATGGGCGGGCTCCGGGCTCAGGACATCGAGGGCAGAAATCAGAGCCGGGGGGCGAAGTCAAATGCGGCGGATCGGTTTTGTACATCCCGCCCGTCATCGTATCGTGATGCTGCTGCGTTTACGGTCGCGGCCCATCTGCCGTGAGGGTCATTGATGATGCCGTCCCCTTTGTCGTCCCCTTTGTCGTCCCCTTTGTCGCCCCCTTTGTCCTGCCCTCTGCCGCCGCCCGCCATGGCACCCTGGCTGACGAGCTGCCCGATCGCCCATCGCGGCCTGCATGATCGCAGTGCCGGTGTGATCGAAAACAGCGTGGATGCCGCCCGCGCCGCGATTGACGGCGGATACGCAATCGAATGCGACGTGCAGGATTCGGCGGATGGCGAGGCTTTCGTCTTCCATGATCACGATCTCGAACGCCTCACCGGACGGCCCGGCGCGTTCTGCGCGATGCCCGCCGCCATGCTCGACACCCTGAGCCTGCGGGATGCCCGGGCAAACGCGAACATCCCGCGTCTGGCCGATTTCCTCGCCCTTGTCGCCGGGCGGGTGCCGCTGGTCATCGAGGTCAAGAGCCGCTTCGACGGCAATCCCGCGCTCACCAGGCGGTGCCTCGATATCCTGCGCGATTATGCCGGGCCCGTCTGCGTGAAATCCTTCGATCCGCAGGTGCTGGCATGGCTGCGCCGGGACGCGCCGCAAATCCTGCGGGGGATCGTGGCGGATGGCGCCGGCAATGGGCCGCCGGATGGCGCGGGCGCGACGCCGGATGCATGCCGTGCGCGGGCCAATCTCCTTCATTTCGATGAAACCCGGCCCGATTTCGTCTCGTGGAAGGCGGCAGATCTGCCCCATGCCGCGCCGTTCCTCTGCCGCAGCCTTCGCGCTATGCCGATCCTGACCTGGACGATACGCAGCCCCGATCAGGCAGCGGCTGTGCGCGCGCATGCCGACCAGATTGTCTTCGAGGGGTTCCGGCCCTGAGGATCGCGCGGATGGACCGGAGATATGGCGGGTTTCCCCTGCGCGAGGGCGGCGTTATGGTCGGGGCGATTCATGATGGGTGACGGGGAGGCGCGCCTTGGATTTCGGTTTTCTCTGGACGGCGCTCGTCACCATGCTGGTCACGCTCGATCCGCTCGGGCTCGCACCGATCTTCATCTCGCTGACGGCGGGGATGGATGCGGGGCAGCGGCGGCGGATTGCGGCGCGCGCCTGCCTGATCGCGCTGGCGATCCTCACCTTTTTCGGTCTGGGCGGGCAATTCCTGCTCGATGCGCTCGGGATCGGTCTGCCGGCTTTTCGCATCGCGGGCGGGTTGCTCCTGTTTTACATCGCCTTCGAGATGACCTTCGAATTGCGCGCCAAGCGCAAGCAACGCACGGCGGCGCGCGGTGCCAGTCAGCCGGATGCGGAGAAACACCTCGCCGCCTTTCCCCTGGCCATCCCGCTTCTGGCCGGGCCCGGCGCCATCACGGCGACGATCCTGCTCGCGGGCCGGGTGCAGGGTGATCTGCCCAATGCACTCGGGCTCGCCGGTGTGATCACGCTCGGGGTGGCGATCTGCTTCGGCACTTTCATCGCCGCAGAGCGTGTTTCGCGGCTGATCGGCGAAATGGGCAATATCGTGCTCACCCGCCTGCTCGGCGTGATCCTCGCCGCGCTCGCCATCCAGTTCGTCATCGACGGTGTGGTCGCGGCCTTGCCGTGAGCGCGGCTGGGACCGTGAGCGGACCGGTCATTGCGGACCCGGCCCGCCCTGTGGGTGGCGATCAGATGCGCCGTGCGAGAAGCGCGCGGCTGACTTCGGTGATCGAGCCGTGCAGGCTCTGATCCGCGTAACGCGAGATCAGCGCATATTCGAAACCGCCGTCACGCCAGTAGCTGGCGCGGCCCTGTGGCAGGGTCCGGTAGGCGGGCGCACGCGGCCTGTCCGTCGCGGCCGCCTTGACCACGAGGGAAAGCCGCTCGCCTGCGTCATCCTCGTAGATATACTGCGCCAGCGGCCCATCCTTGCTGCCGAGCAGCCGGGCGCCGACAAGTTTCAGGCCGACCGCATCGAGCTGTGGCGGCGGCACCTCACGGCCGAGCTTCTCGGCAAACCAGCCGGAAGCCAGATTCAGCGTCTCGGCTGAAAACTCCGTCGGATATTGCTGGTCTTCGGCGAAGACCAGATGCGCCCCCGCCGCATCGGCCACATAGCCGGGATAGGGGGCATTGGCGTAATCATGGGCGGAATGGCCGAACCAGCCTGCCGCGACCAGAATCGCGGCGGCGGCGGCGTTGCGCGTGTAGGCGGGAAGGCGCGCGCGCCAGCTCTGCCGCGCAGCGATGCCGGCTTCGAGCCGCGCCGTGAGGGCTTCGGTCAGTTCCCGCGTGCGGGGATCGGTTTCGGCCGGATCATCCTCGTAAGGGGCCAGAGCGGCGGCGGCCTCCTTCAGCGCCGCATTATGCGCGATCATGCTCTCGACGCGCTCGAGGCGCTCGGGATCCTGCGCGATGCGGGCGACGATCTCGGCGTGACGTTCAGGGTCCAGCGTGCCGTCGACGATGCGCTGGATATCGTCGTCGGTCACCTCGTCGTTGCGGGTCGTATCGATCATCGTCTTGATCCTCCTCAGGAAACCAGCCGGAGATGAGGGCCCTTGCGGCCTCCCACGACGCGCCGCAGCGCCTCGCGTCCGCGCGCCAGCCGGGACATGAAGGTGCCCAGCGGCACATCGACGACGCGCGCGGCATCCGCATAGCTCATCTCGTTGATGGCCACGAGCACGATCGGCTCGCGATAATGCTCGGGGAGCGCATGCAGTGCATCGAGCACCTGGCGCAGTTCCACCCTGACGGGCTGGGCCGGCGGCTCCGCCGGCTCGGCAATGGCCGATTGGGCAGCGTCGCGCACGCGCTTCTTGCGCACATTGTCGATGAAGACGTTGTGCATGATGCGAAACAGCCAGGCACGCAGATCGCTGTCGGGCTGCCAGCGATCGGCTGCCGCGATGGCGCGGGTCAGACAATCCTGGACGAGATCCTCGGCCTCGTCCGGTTTGCGCGTCAGCACCATGGCGTAACGCCGCAAACTGGTGACATGCCCGGTGATCTGCTCACTCAAATCCTGCCGCGACACCGCCTCTCCTCCTCTGCACATCTCGAATATCGATCACAAACGGGCGGTGCAGCGGTTTCATCCGCTCACGTGGAAAAAATCTTGTGCGGCAGGATGACGCAGTGCTCACGGCACGTCGTCACGCAGTTCGAAACCCGCCCGCAGCCCGATCACGGCGCCGCAGAGGAGGTGGATCAGCCACGCGCCGGGCGGGAAGGCGATGAAGGGCGAGAGCACCAGCGGCGCCAGCGCGATGGCGAGGCCGAGCACGGCCATGTCGCGCCAGTCGCGCCGCAACGGCTGCGCCACGTTCTTCGCCGCGACGAACACGGCTGCGATGGCGAGCAGGCTCGTGACGATACCCGGCCCCGCATAGAGATCGGCGCGCAACGCATAGGCGAGCAGGACGAGCGATGCCGCGAGAGCGACCACGGGCATCGGAATGCGCAGAAGCTGGATCGGTTGCATGAACGTATCTCCTCACAGCGACGGTTCAGAAGTTGAGCGTGGTCACCAGTTCGTTGAGCTGGATGACGGCGCGGTTGATGTAGAAGCCCTGCAGGACCAGGTGATTGGCCAGCAGCCCGTCGCTGCGGGCATTCATCACGATCAGGGGATCGAGCTGCGAGGCATAGCGCAGGGTCGTCACCGTCTGCTGCCAGACGGCGGAGAGCCCGCGCGCGGCGATCAGGGGCTCGAAATCACGGCCGAGCTCGCGCAGCAGCAGGTAATAGGCATAGGTCACCCCCTTGTTGCGAAAGAAGATGTCGTCGGCCTCGAAATCGATCAGCCAGAACACGTTGCTGCGGCTGTGCTGCTCGAGCTGCGCGGTCTGCGAACCGAGATCATCGGCGATCCGGGTCAGCGTCGAGGCCAGCGCGTCGGCGCGCCGCTCGAAGATCGCCTGCCCCTGGGCCACGCGGTTATTGTAGGAGGTCAGCGCACGCAGGGCGGCGCGGTATTGCTGATCGCTCGTCACCGTGGGCATCAGCGACTTGTCGAACGCGATATGCCAGATATCGCCGGGGAATTGCAGAAAGCCGGCAGCGCGCTCGAGATCCGGATCCGCCCGCGACGAGCCGCGCGCCCGCCCGATCGTATCCACCATCTCGAAGGAGAAGCGCCCCAGCGCCTGGATGATGCCGAGCTGGAAATTCGGGGCGTTGTCGCGCAGGCCGCCCGGCATGAACCACGGATCGTTGGGCAGCCAGCCATGCTGGTTGACCTCGCGATCAACCAGGGCGATCGCCATGTTCATGGCATGGCTGCCGCCTTCGACGGCGGCGGGGGGCATGAAATCGGGATTGGCGTCCATGCGCGTCATCACCGAGCCGATGATGCCGAAATAGACGACGAGGAAACCGGCGAATCCGATCAGGCCGCGCCGCGCGATGGTGCGCCAGTCGCGCCCGAATGCGAGCTTCGCCACGAAGATCGCCGCATCCACGGCGATCGCGCGGGGCTCCCGGGGGACGTGCCGCTCGATCGCAGACTCGTCCCGGGGCACGGGAACGAGGGCGCGCGAGCGACCGCCGGCACCTTCGGATCTTCCATTATGCGATCCTGC
>LFIK01001494.1_pt1 | contig 18566 bp, 13 predicted proteins | sample 643401 | NCBI WGS metagenome assembly LFIK01 (sample SAMN03777447, study PRJNA286221) | soda lake metagenome | biome: soda lake; feature: Kulunda steppe; material: water; isolation source: sample T5-Br brine of Lake Tanatar-5 | place: Russia: Kulunda steppe | collected 2010-07
AGGTGGTGGTGCGGGGCACCACCCCCGAGGGCGAGGTCAGGGTGGTGGAGGCCGGCGGCTTCGAGGCCCGCGCCTTCCAGCACGAGCTCGACCACCTCGACGGCCTGCTGGTGCTGGACCGGGTCGCGGCGCGCGCGGACGTCTTCCCCCGCAAGCGCCGCGCCAAGAAGGGCGAGCACCTGAAGTGACCTGCGCGCCCACCGGTCCTGGTGCGCAGCACCGGTGGGCGGCGCCCATGACCTGCACCGGCGGGCGGTCACCACCGCGGGGCACGGCATGCGGTGTCGGGTCGTAAGCGCTCGCCGTGGGTGGAGACCAGCCGGGGGGAACCGTTCCCCACCCACGGCGAGGTGGTGGTCGCTGGGCGAGTACCTGCGATCACCCAGAGGCGCCTGGCTCAACCGCTGCTGTACACGACCGGGCAGCGACCGCTTAAAGTATACAACATATCGTAGTCAGTTGCTCAGGCTCGCGCGACAGGGTCTCCGCGAGACTGCCGCGGCTCACAGGCGCATCCCGAGCAGGAGCGTCAGCAGGGCTGCCAGCACGAGCAGGAACGCAGCATCGCGACCTGCTGAGCGGATGATCTCGGCCTCATCGCCGACGGCCCCAACAGCGGCGGCGGCAACAGCAACGTTGATGGGTGTGAACACGTTGCCGATGTTGCCGCCGATCGTCTGCGCGGTCAGCAGGATGGCCGGATCGACGCCGAGTCCGGCGCCTGCGGACGCCTGGAGCGGCGCGAGGAGTGCGTTGGATGCGGTCGTGCTGCCGGTCAGCGCCGTACCGAGGGAGCCGACGACCGGCGCGACGGCCAGATACGCCACACCCAGCGTCGCCACGATGGCCTCGGACAGGGCAGCCATCAGGCCGCCCTCGACCATGACCGCTGACAGCACCGTCAAGCCGGACAGCGAGCGGACGGTGCTCCAGGCTCGGGGCCACCACGCCCTGAGTGCACCACCCCCATCCGTGTCGGCCAGCCAACCGACGCGGCGGTACAGCAGCCAGGTCGCCAGACAGGCGACGAGCAGGTACAGGAACGGATGTGACAGCGGAGCCAGTGGCTGGTGGGCATCCACCGCGGCAGTCGCGTGCAGGTCGCTGGTGGTCGCTGGGAAGGACGGTGCCAGCGGCGGCACCGCAGCGGCGACGGCGCGCACTGGCGGTGCGGTCATCCCGATCAGGACGAGGGCCGTCAGCCCGGCGTAGGGCGCGGCCGCCAGGCCGAGCACCCTTCGGTCGATGGGCTGGCCAGATCGTCGATAGATCGCCACCAGGGTGAGCAGGCCCGCCAATCCGGCTGCGGTTGAGCCGAGCGCAGGCTCGATCGAGACGACCGCAACCAGCGTGAACCCCATCACCACGGATACCGCGATGAGGGGACCCACCATCCCTCGGCGCTGCGCCACCGGGGTGCGACGCATCAGCAGGAGCGCTGCGAGGGCGGCACTGATCGCGAGCAGGGAACTGGCGTACAGCGCGAAACGCGACGCGGTCGCGGCGTCAACACCAGCCGTACCGACGGCGACGAGGAACGATGATCCCATCGACCCGAAGGTGACGGACCAGTGGTAGCCGACGAGCACCGCAGCTACCGCGGCTACCGGTGCCAGCCCGGCACGAACGAGCATCGGTGCGGCGAGAACGACCGGCACACCGAACCCGGCGACACCCTGCACGAAGGATGGCAGCACCCAGGCGAACAACAGCAGCTGACGTCCGGTCGACCCAGCCAGTCCTGACAACTGGTCGCTCAGATGCCCCACAGCACCCGCACGGTCAGCGAGCTGATAGAGCAACAGCGCCGGAACGACGATCAGGAGGATCCAGGTACCGGTCCACAGGCCCTTGGCTACGGCGACCATCACACCATCGATCCCGAGGCCTGCGACGCCGAGGGCGATGCCGACGGTCAGAGCCGTGGAGAACCACGCCGCCCGGGCGAGTGGCCACCGGCGTAGCACCACGAGGATGCCGAGCACCAGGAGCGGGACGACAGCAGCTAGTGCCACCATCACCGCGGCCCGATCGGCGTCAACCCTGACTCCTCACCACGAGGAGCCAGCGCTCCCGCTCTAGATATAGTCTACGATGTGCAGTATACTGTTCGCCGCCACAGAGGTCCACGCGATGCGCAGGGTCCGCAGGGCTCGGTCGCCTCAGCCGGAGTTGCTGAAGAACGCCTGCATCGCTCCATCGATCGACGCCGCTCGGGCCTCGACGACGTGCGCATAGGCACGAGCCGTTGCCTCGACATGCTGGCGCATCGCGGTGGCGGCACGCTCCTCATCACCCGCGGCGAACGCTTCCACCAGCGTCCGATGCTCACGCCAGGAATCGGGCGCGCGACGACCGACGACCGGCCTGAAGTACCACCGGAACCGCTGGTCGAGCTGCGCGAGGAACTCCTCCAGCACCGGGTTGCCCGCGAGCAGCGCCACCTGCTCGTGGAAGCGGGAGTTCACGTCCACCAGCGCCTGTTCGTCCTCCTCCGCCATGGCGCGGTCGCCAGCCGCCAGCAGCGAGCGCAACTGCTCCACGTCGCTGGCGCTCGCGTTGCGCGCTACCGCACGCGCTGACTCCTCCTCGAGCACGGCGCGGACCCGGAAGAACCCCTCGACCTCCGCGATGGATGGTGTCCGCACGAACGCGCCGTGGCGCGGCCGCAGCTCCACCCAGCCGGCACGTTGCAGCCCCTGCAGCGCCTCCCGTACCGGGTTACGGCTCACGCCCAGCTGCTCCGCGAGCTCCGTCTCGACGAGGTGCTCTCCCGGCGCGAGAACGCCGCGGATGATCATCTCCTCGAGGCGCTCGTACACGCGTTGCCGCAGGAGTCTGGGCTGTTCAAGTGGCTGCAGCAGGTCCTCGCTCATGGGTTCCCCGTCATCTTCTCATGGCCTGTTCTCCTGGCCTGCGGGGACAGTAGGCGGCGTCGCCCCGCCGAACGCAGTTGCAGCGACGGCGTGATCGTCGTCCCCATCCACTCGCGCGAGGTCGCCATCAGATCCTGCCCAGCTCACGCAGAACGAGTCTGCGCCCCAACAACATGACCCCACTACCCAGCAGGGCCGCGAGCGCAGCCGCGCTCCAGGCGACCCGGTAGCCGGCTGCCTCGACCAGAACGCCGAACGCCAACGGACCAAGGAAGCCACCCAGCAACCCGCCGGGCATCACGATCCCGGTCACTCGCCCTGGCGTCTGCTGGTTGAGACGGACGACGCCGTACCAGAACAGCCCGTTGAAGCCCCAACCCAAGCCGAAGGCAAGCACCGCGCCGACGGGGAACAGCGCAGGTTGCGCGAGCGCCAGGAGCCCGTAGCCGACGGCACCACCAGCGAGGAAGGTCGCCACGAGGAGGAAAGGACGGGCGGTCCCGCGATCAGCGACCCACCCCATGCAGATCCGCACCGTGACCGAGAGCGCAGAGCCAGCAGCGAGGATGAGTCCGGCAACGGCCGGCTCGATCCCCGACGACACCGCGGCGTCCACGGTGAACGCTGACAGTGTGGATGCCGCCCCGAGTCCGAGCATCAGACCGAGCGCCAGTACCAACAGCGGTCCACGTCGGGCCGCGAGGTTGGTCGCGTCCGCCTTCTGAACGAAGCGGCGGTCGTTGGCCGGCGGTGTGATGATCGTGATGGCCAGACCTGCAGCAGCTGCAAGACCGAAGGCCCAGCGCCAGCCGAGCGTGAGGCCGACGGCAGGAACCAGCAGGCCGGAGAGCAGGGAGGCGAGGGGCAGCGCAGCCTGCTTGAAGCCGAAGGCCAACCCCTGCCGTGTCAGGCGCACGGCACGGGCCACCGACAGGTTGGCCCCTGCCTGGCCCATCACGCTGCCTGCCCCGGCGAGCAACAGGAACAGCGACAGAGTGAGGAAGTCGGTCGCAAGGACGGCGATACCGAGACAGGCGAGCGTCGCGGTCGCCGCAGAGGCTCTGATGGAGCCTGAGGGGCCGAGACGGTCGGCGAGATAACCCAGCGGCGCGCTGAGCACGAACCCTGCGAGCCGGAAGAGCGCAACCGCCAGCCCGAGTGCCGCCAATCCGAAGTCCAGGTCGGCTCGCATCTGCACGGCCAAGGCACCGGTCAGGAACACCGGCATCGTCACAACCACGATGGTCGCGACGCTGAGTGCGACGATCCTGCCGCCGCCGTGCTGCGGGTCTCCGCCCGGGCCCGGAGCCGCTCCGCCGACCGGATCCTCGGATAGGCGACCCGTCACCCGGCACCCACCGTGGTGGAGACCGGATGCAGCGCACCGTTGGACGCGGGATGGGTTCGAAGCAGTCCCGCCGGACCAACCGGGAACAGCTCATCGGCTGACAACCCGAGCGACCACCCGTACAGCAGCCGTAAGCGGGCCTTCAGAGGCGACAGGAACCCGGCCATCACTGCGCCCAACTCCTGCAGATGGAGCTCCGATCCCGGCCCGGCGTAGGTGCCGTCAAGGGTCGGGCCCAGCCCGCAACGCGACGCGACCACAACGGGAAGGTTCCGCGTCAGCACCGCTTCGACACCTGGCATGGCGGCCGGAGGCAGATGGCCACCGCCCAGCGCGGCGACGACGACACCGCGCCCGGCGAGCGCGGCCGCGTGCAACGCGACACCGTCGCTGCCACTCGCCATCCACACCAGATCGACGTCCACCAGCACACCGGATGGCCTCCCGAGGTGATGCGCCGCAGGGTGAGGCCGACTCGAGAGGAACCGTCCCTCAGCCACGACGCCGATGCGGCCGGTGTTCTCGCTGCCGAACGCCGCCGGGATGGCCGCTTCCGACTTCCTCGCAACCACACTCGAGAGCACCTCGTCACCCAGCACCACGACAGGTGCGTCGTCGACGAGTTCCGGGCTACCCGCGGCACGCACCGCGGCGAGCAGGCTGGCGGCTGCGTCGGACCCAGGCTCACCCGGTCGCCGCATGCAACCGGTGACCACGACCGGCACGGGGCAGCGCACGAGGCAGGCGAGGGCGTAGGCGCACTCCTCCAGCGTGTCCGTACCCGTGGTCACGACCACGCCATCCGCTCCCTCATCGATCAGCGCCGTGACCGCGTCGGCGACCGCAACGAAGTCCGATGGCGTCATGGTCGCGCCGGAACGTCGACCCCATCTCTGGACGGTCACACCCGGTGGCAGCAGCTCGGCTACGACGAGCTCCTGCACCAGACGCTCGACCTGCGAGCCGGGCAGGCTGCCCGTCTCCGGAGTGCTCGGTCGATGGTTGTCGATCGTGCCGCCAAGGGCGAGCACGGAGATCGCGGTCACGGAAGCTCCACTCGGTCGACGTGGTCGGGCTGCTCTGGCTGGAGAAGTTCCCACACCCGTTCAGGTGTCAGGGGCAGTCGGGTCGGCCATCTGCCAGTGGCCCGCGCGACCGCGCTCGCCACGGCGGCTCCGACGGGGTTGAGCGCGCCTTCTCCGGCACCCTTCGCTCCGTAGGGGCCGATGCCATCACGACGCTCGACCAGGATCGAGCGGTACGCACCTGGCCGGTCTGAGAATCGCGGAACGCGGTACAGGAACAGATCCCCGTTGGCCAGCTCCTCCCCCCGATACCGCAGCTCCTCGAACAGGGCGCCCCCCAGCCCCTGCGTCGCCGCTCCCAGCTCCTGCCCCTTCACCCCGGCGGGGTTGATCGCGCATCCCACGTCACCCACGCTGACCAGACGGATGACGTCAACGGTTCCAAGATCGGGGTCGACGGCCACCTCGACACCGACCATGCCGATCTCCCAGAAGGGGGGCAGCGGATCGAGATCGCCGCTACGGCGGACGGATCCAAGACCGGTGATCTCGCCGTCCCGCGAGCCGAACCAGCCTGCGATCACCTCGCCGTAGCCGAGCGACTCGCCGTCCGGGAACCTGAACACCCCACTATCCCGCGTGATATCAGCGGGTGCGACGCCTCGCAGCTCTCCTGCGACCTGCAGCAGACGAGCGATCGCATCCTGACAAGCGCGCTGCACCGAGAGACCGGCCACGGTCGTGGTGCGGCTCGCACCGGTCGTGCGTTCGAAGGGTGTCCAGGTGGTGTCGGACTGCACGATCTGCACACGGTCCAGTCGAACACCGAGCTCACCCGCGGCGATCTGACTGAGGACCGTTGCGCTTCCCTGCCCCAACTCACTCGAACCGCTCAACACCAACACGGAGCCATCGACCTGGATCCGCACCTGTGCAGACGATGCCGGCAGGGCACCGGCATCCGATGCAGCGCAGGCGAGACCGGCGGCGTGGATCCGGCCGTCAGCCGCGGTGCGTGGCTCGAGCGGCCCGAGCTCATCCCGTAGCAACACGAGATCCGCTCGAAGATCCGCGTCGAGTGGCCGACCACCCGGCAGGATCTCCTCTCCACGACCGACCAGGTTGCGCAGCCGCAACTCCACCGGGTCGAGACGCAGCCTCTCCGCGGCCTGATCGAGGTTGGTCTCGGAAGCGAGGTTGCCCTGGAACGCACCGAAGCCACGGTAGGAGGACGCCGGGACCGTAGAGGTGTAGACGATCCGTCCGCGGACACGCAGGTTCGGGACCCTGTAGGGGCCGAAACAACGGTTCACCGCCTTGTCGAGCACCTGTGGGCTGTTGTCCGCGTAGGCGCCCGTGTCCAGCGTGATCTCGATGTCGCGGGAGAGCAGACGCCCGTCAGCGGACAGCCCACTGCGAACTGTCACCAGAGCCCCGTCCGAGCGGGTGGTCCGCATGGCTTCCGAGGCATCCAGAACGAGCTTGACCGGCCGACCGGTGAGCTTGGCGGCGGCGGCGGCCAGCGGCTCCAGCTTGGTGTAGCTCTTCGAGCCGTAGCCCCCGCCGACGTAGGGCACGTGCACGTGGACCCGGCTGAGGGGGAGGTCGAAGAGCCGGGCCAGCTCCCGCTGCACCATGAACGGATGCTGGGCGGGGCTGGTGACCTCGAGACGCCCCTGGGTGTACTGCGCGATGGCTGCGTAGGGCTCCATCGCGTAGGCGTAGAGCATCGGATATGTGCATGACGTGGTAACGACCACGTGGGCGTCGTCGAGCCCCGCCTCGACATCCCCCCACTCGAGACCGGCCTCGTACGCGAGGTTCCTGCCGGCGGGCCTCTGCCGTCCCGGATAGCTCGTGGGGTGCAGCTCCGGAGCCTGCGCACTGGTCGCGACCGGAACGTCGATCACCGGCGGAAGCTCTCGGTAGCGCACCGAGACCCGGCGGCTAGCAAGCCTGGCTGCGCGCCGTGAGGCTGCAAGCACCAAGGCAACCGGTTCCCCGTGGTAGCGCACCCGGTCCAGGGCGAGGAACGGATGGTCCTGGATGAGGTGGCCGAACCTGGGGTCGGCGACGGCTGCAGTCAGGTCCGAGCCTGTGATGGTGCAGTCGTACCCCGCGACGTCAGCCGCGCCGCTCGGATCGATCTCGATCAGTTCAGCGTGAGCTCGGGTTGCGCGGACCAGGGCCCCGTGCAGCATCCGTGGCGCGGACAGGTCAGCGGTGTAGCGGGCAGCGCCCGCCACCTTGGCAGGTCCATCGACCCGAGGCACGCTCTGGCCCACGGGGAAAGGTTGCCGCGGATGGTCAGTTCCCATCAGCCACCTCGTTGCTCCGACGGACGGCCAGACGAGCAGCCTCAGCGATGGTCTCGTAGCCGGTGCAGCGGCACAGGTTCCCGGCGAGGTAGCTCTGCAGCTGGGTGTCGCTGGGGTCGGGGTGGGCTGCCAGGAGCGCCTTGACGGTCATCACGAGACCAGGCGTGCAGAATCCGCACTGGAGGGCGAACGCGTCGCAGAAGGACCGCTGGATCGCGCCCAACGCTCCAGCTGGCCGAACACCCTCGATCGTCTCGACGTCGAGTCCGTCGATATCGAGCGCCAGCGTGGCACAGGAACTGACCGGTTGACCCTCGACCAGCACGGTGCACGCTCCGCACACCTGGACGCCGCATGACAGCTTCGTGCCGGTCAGACCCAGTTCGTCGCGCAGCAGGTCGATGAGGAGCAGATCCGCCTCCACATCGAGGTGGACCTGTCGGCCGTTGATCGTCGCGGACAGCCTCAGCATGGTGGCGGCTCCGACGCCGTGAGGACGGCAGCGAGGTCCTGCAGGGTGCGCTCGACGAGGACCACCGCGGCAGCGCGCTTGTACTTGGCACCGAAGGCGTGGTCACTGGCGTACGCCAGTTCCCTGATCACCTCCGTTGCTGGCTGGTCGCCCAGGGGCCAGGTGATGGACTGCGGACGGTCTCCGGCGGCACCGATCACCACATGCTGTATGTCTGGCTGCCCCGCTCGCACAACGGCGGCGACCGAGAGCGACGGTCGGCCGGTGAACTGGACCTTGCGATACGCCGCCCGCGCCTCGTTGGGAGCAGGGACCTTGATCTCCGTCAGCAACTCACCCGGCTGGAGGTCGACCTGCCGGTGCCCGAGATGGAAGTCGCTGATGGTGACCGTCCTCGAACCGCCGGAACGGGCCATGACCACACGGGCGTCAAGAGCGACCAGCAGCGTGAGGAGGTCAGAGCTGCGTTCCCCGGCACACAGGTTGCCCCCGATGGATCCGGCCGTGCGCACACGGATGTTGCCGATCATCCCAGTGACCTGTTGGAGGATAGGAAGACAGCGGTTGACCAACGGATCGGAGAGCACAGCCTGCAGCGGTGTCGCGGCACCGAGCACCAACTCGTCCTGCTGCAACCGAACGCCGTGGAGTTCCGCCACGCGCTTGAGGTCCACGAGCGCCGCTGGCTGAGGTTGCCACCCCTCGAACTCGCCGAACAACACCGTGCCCCCCCGATAGGGCGTACAGCCGGCCCAAGCGGCGTCAAGCGCATCGCGTAACGACTCCGGACGAACCAGTCGGGGTAGCGGTTCCTGGCCTACTGGCACCCGCTGCGGGATGGTGGTCGGCAGGCTCATGCGAACAGCCCGGCGGGCAGACGGAGGCCAAGCGTACGGACGAAGAGCACGTGCAGGACAAGGAGCACGATGCCGGCGGAGAGGGCTCCCTCGATCAGGCGTCGCCGGGAGAAGCTCGACGGCTCGTAGAACGCGCGCGCGAGAACCAGGTAGAGACCCACGCCCCACACCATGCCGAGAGCCCAGATCGCCACGGGCAGCGCCACCATCCAGCCGAGGACCCACCGATCCGGGAGCAACCGCGCGCGCTGCTCGGCGGTCAGACGCGCGATGCCCGCTGCGGCGCTGCGTCGCAGCAGCCCTACCACGGTCACCAGCATCAGTACGCCGAGCGGGACTAGGACGATCATGGGGAACAGGCGGGCAGCTTCGCTGAACTCCCGGGCCTCCCACGCGAAGACGATGATCAGCACGGTCGTCGCCACAGCGATCACCCACTCCGCCGGCTCAGCCGGTCGCAGCTCGGTCGTGGTGGTGCTGGCAGCCGTGGTCAGGGTCGCGGTGGACTCCGCGGCACCCTCGGTCGGCGAGGCGGCGGGATCAGGCTGGTCGCTGTCCGCGCTGGCCCGCTTCCGCATCGCTTCGAAAAGCCGCGGGCCGAACATCGCCGCCGCGGAGACCACGAGGATCGAGAGGGTGATCGGACGCAGGAGGAACTCGAAGGAACCGCGGTTGATGGCAAGCGATTGGTGGAAGTTCCGCTCGACGATCGGTAGGAGGATGAAGCCGACCAGCAGCGGCGGGCGCGGGTAGCCCGCCTTGACCAGCAGGATCCCCACCAGTCCGATGCCGAAGGTGAGCGTGACCCCGATGAGGCGCTGCATGTCGGCGAAGCCCCCGATCAACGCGAGGCTCAACACGATCGGGGCCATGATGGACGCCGGGATGACGGTCAGACGCACGAGCGCGTTCGCTGCCGCCATGCCCAGGGCAGAGGTGGCGAAGTTCGCGAACACGATCGCGATGATCATCACCCAGATCAACTGCATGTTGGTCTGGAAGAGTCGCTGCCCGGGTTGCACCCCATGGATCAGGAACGCCGACAGCAGGATCGCCGTGGTGAGACTGCCCGGTACGCCCAGCGCCAACAGTGGCATCAACGCCCCACCGTCCTTGGAGTCGTTGCTGGCCTCCGGCGCGATGACCCCCTCGATCGCCCCCTCTCCGAAGGGCACCTCGGACCTCGTGGACTTCTGGGCGGTGAAGTAACTGACCCAGGGTGCGACCGACCCGCCGACACCGGGAACGAGGCCGACACCCACACCGATCAGCGAACTACGGATCAGGAGGAACGGACGTTGCAGCACCGCCTTGACGCCCTTGGAGACCCCACCCTTGACGATGGATCCCGTGCGGCTGATGGACTGGTTGCTGCGCAGGAGCTGGTAGATCTCGGGGATGGCGAACAGCCCGATCACCGCGGGGATGAGCGGGATGCCTTCGAAGAGCGTGTTGCTCCCGAAGGTGTAGCGCGTCCCACCGAGGGTCAGGTTCATCCCGATGAACCCGATGGTCATCCCGATGAGTGCCGCGGTCAGGCCCTTGAGCATGGATCCACGCGACACCGAGGCGATCAGCGCGATCCCTGCCAAGGCGGCAGCGAAGAGCTCCGGTGGGCCGAACGCCAGGATGATGCTCCGGATCAGGGGCAGGCTGATGACCAGCACCACGACGCCCACCAACGCACCCAGCGCGGAAGCCGTCGCCGAGGCACCGATCGCCTCCCCGGCACGACCGTTGCGGCTCATCGGGTAGCCGTCCAGGGTCGTTGCTGCGTTGGTGCCGTCACCAGGCACGTTGACCAGGATCGAGGTGATGGAGCCGCCGAACCCACCAGCGGCCATGATGGCGACCAGCAACGCCATGGCCTGGTACTGGTCCAAGCCGAAGGTCAGTGGGAGCAGCAACGCCATGGTGTTGACGCCACTGATCCCTGGAAGGATCGCGACCACCAAGCCGAGCCCGGCACCGACCAGCAACAGCCCGACCATGTCCCAGGCGAGCAGGATCTCCAAAGCGGTCCCGAGACCGTCGAACATGTCCGCTCCTTGCTGTCGGTACAGGGTGGCGGGACCGTCTGGACCGCCCACGAGGGTCGGGGAACAGGCGCTACCCGGTGCAGGACCACGACGGTTCGCCGGTTCGTCCGGGTGGGGCTGTGGCCTCCCACCGATCCCATCGGTGGGAGGCCACAGCTGACGGTTCCGACCTCACCGGATCACTGGACGTAGCCTGAGAAGCCCTCCCAGGTGTCGACCAGGTTGTTGATGTAGGCCGCCATGGCGTCGGGCGGCAGGGACCCAACCTCGAACTCCGTGGCGCGCAACTCCGCCTGCAGGTCAGGGTCCTCGACAGCGATCGCCAACGCCTCCGCCAGCGCTGTGGCGTTGCCCGCATCGGTGCCAGGAGGCGCGAAGATCGCCCGCCACTCCTCACCGAGCGTCTCACAGATCAGTTGCGCGGCTGGGAAGTCCTCCTGACCGAGCACCGGCATGTCCGGGTCGACCGGGTGCGGGTTACACCCGAGCCCGTACAGCAGCTGCAGTTCATCCGCGTTGTCCTCGACGAAGGGCGCTGCGCCCGGTGGCGGCACCATGCCGAGGTCGATGTCACCGCGCAGCAGGGCGGTCATGACCCCGCTCGTGCCCTCGAGCGTCACGAACTCGAGGTTCATGTCGATGCCATCCTCGTCGAGGATGCCGACCATCATCTCGAGTTGGTTCTGCCGGCCGGTGTGACCAACGAGCAGGGGCTCCTCCTGCGAGCGCTGGACGAGCCCTTCCCACCCCTCAGCGGGCAGATCGAGATCGGTTCGGGCAGCGAAGGACATGTCGTTGAGCCCGAGCCCACCGATGAAGGTGTACTCGCGCATGTTCAAGGCGGTCTCACCGAAGACCTGGTGCGCCGTACCGATGGCGCTTCCCGCGTAGAGGATGGTCAGACCGTCAGGATCGGCGTTGAACGCGGATTCCATGCCGACCAGGTGACCCCCGCCCGGCATGGACTCGACCTGGACCTCGACGTCCACGCCGGTGACTTCCTGGAGCGCGGCCTCCAGGTAGGGCTGCGTGATCCGGGTCTGGGTGTCGAAGCCGCCCCCAGGGGCGGTTGGCACCACCCAGGTGATGCGGTCCCCGTCCTGATAGGTGTGGGCTACCGCGGCCTCCTCCGTCTCGTCAGCCTCGTCCACCTCCTCGGCAGTCTCTTCTTCGTCCGGCTCCTCAGCCGCTTCCTCCGCCGCGTCGTCAGTTGGCGCTGCCGGCTCATCGGTGCCACCACAGGCGGCAAGCAGCAGCACCCCGACACCGAGAAGGGGCAGGTATCGAAGCCCGGTGCGACTCGCTGTTCTCATCATGGTCTCCAGTTGCTGGGGGTCCGCCGTGTGGCGGCCGGTCGCCGACGCGTGAACGGCTGTGAGCGCCAGACCGCGCGTGCGTGGCGGACCGGGATGGTCCACCTGCGCGTAGCCTAGTATTCTGTATATTACATCTATGTTTCGTCCGCGGCCGGCGGATGTCGCGCCCCGGTGCGGCCCCCACGGAACATCCTGCGAGCCCCCACCGGGACCTCCCCGCAGACGGCCGGTTGTAGGCATCGATCCTCCCCGCGGCGTCGGCGACACGTCCATCTCCGAGCTGGCGCCAGCGCGTTGACGGCATCGCGTAATCGTGCATATCGTATACTCATATATCTTTGTGCGGCGCTCAGCTGCCCATCCGCGAATGATCGCGGGTCCGCTCCCAGCCTCCCGGAGGTACCGACGTGAGCTACGTCAACCGCATCGTCGAGCATCTCGAAGATGCCCGTGAAGAGATGGCCGAACTCGCCGTCGACTTCGCCAACACCTACAGCCCGGCCACCCGGGAGCGAGCGATCGCCGAGCGGGTCAACAAGTGGTACCAGGACTCCGGCTTCGAGTCCCGGCTCGTGCCCATGACCGAGGAACGGGCCAACACCGTCGGCTACCTGCGCGGAAGCGGCGGCGGCCGCTCCCTGCTGTTCAACGCACACCTTGACACCGAGGCCTCCGGCCCGGACTACGACAACCTGATGCAGACCCCGGACGTGAACCGGCGCGGTGGCTGGCGGGAAGGGGACCGACTGTTCGGCCACACGCTGCTCAACGACCGGCACGGTCACGTGATGATGATGTTCGCCGCACGTGCGCTGCGAGAGGCCGGCGTGCCGCTGAAGGGAGACCTCGTCCTGACCTCGGTCGCCGGCGAGACCGGCAGCGCGCCCGTGGACGAGTTCGAGGGCATCGGCTACGAAGGGAAGGGGTTCGGCACGAAGTACCTGGTCGACAACGGGGTGCGCGCCCACTACGGCCTCGTAGCGGAGACGACCGGCTTCGCACCGGTTTGGTACAACTGCGGCGCCGCGTACATCAAGGTCGTGCTGCGCGGCAAAGCGATGTACACCCCCCGCCTCGAGCGCCCGACCAGTGGGGAGCTGCGCGACCACCCGAACGCCATCGTGAAGGCGGCGGAAGCCATCCAGGTGATCGAGGCCTGGGGGCAGCACATCCAGGAGGAACGGACCGAGGACGTCGGGTGCGGCGTGGTCAGCCCGAAGAGCCAGGTGGGAGCGATCCGGGGCGGGATCCCCTGGCGACCGAACCGATCCTCGCCCTACTGCGCGCTGTACGTGGACGTGCGGATCAAGCCCGGTGAGGACCCGCTCACCTTCGTGGCCGAGCTCTCCAACGAGCTGTCCTCGGCCGGGATCGAGGCGGAGGTCGCGCTCATCATGGCCAGGGCCGGTGCTGACGGTCGCCAGCAGGTCGGTCCGCTGCTAGATGCGGTCCGCTCCTCGCATGAGTTGGTTCGTGGGGTGCCGTTGCCGGAGCAGGCTGAATCGCCGGTCGTCTCGATGTGGCGCGACAACAACATCCTGAACAACAACGGCATCCCCGCGATGAACTTCGGTCCCAGCCGTGGCCGCGCCGCTGTGCAGGGCACGGGCTACATGGAGATCGACAACCTGGTCGACGGCACCAAGATGTACGCGCTGACGGCGCTGCAGCTCGTTGCTGACCTTCCACTGAACCCGTGAGCGTCGCCACCACCAAGCCTGAGGTCACCACGATGACACGAACCTTCCGCTACGTCCCGAACCAGGTCATCCGCGAACTGCTCACCCCTGATCGGGCGAACGAGCTGGCGGAGCAGACCCTCGTCGACCACTACAACGGGGACATCGAGTGGGCAGCGCCACGACAGATGGACCTGTTCCCCGGCGATCACGATACGCAGTACAAGGTGAAGGGCTGCGTGCTGCGGCGCCCTGGCGTGGCCGGTTTCCGGGTGGTCGGTCTCAACCGAAGCGTTGAGGGCCAGCGCATCATGGCGCGCAGGCCGACCAAGAACGTCCTGCTGACCGACACCGCGACCGCGGAGTTCTTCGGCATCGTGGATGAACGCTACGGCTACGGCATGCGGACCGGCGCGTGCAGCGCGGTCGCGCTGAAGCACCTCTCCGCTGACGGAGCGGACGAGTGCGCCATGGTCGGTACAGGGCACATGGCGTACGGATCGCTGGTCACGCTGGCCGCTGCGGTCAAGCTGCGCCGGGTCAGGGTCTGGTCACGATCCGTAGAGCGTCGTGAGGCGTTCGCCGCACAGATGGCGGGAGAGCTCGGCATCGAGGTGGTTGCTGCAGAGACGGCCCAGGATTGCGTGCGCGAGGCGGGCCTGGTGATCACGGCGACCACCGCACCGGACCCCTTCCTGTCGATCGATGACTTCGCTGCCGGCGCCACGATCTATGCCATGGGCGGCAACCAGGAGCTCGAAACACGTGCGCTCCGGGAGATGACACTGGTCGTCGACGACCGACACCAGGTGCTCACGACCAAGAAGTACATCGTGAAGGACCTGGTCCCCAACGAGGGCTACTCGAACGACTGGGTGTCAGCGGACCTCCCCGAGGTGGTCGCTGGTGCTCACCCCGGGAGAATCAGCGAGGACGAGCGGATCCTCATCGTCAGCCAGGGGCTCGTGACGCAGGACGTCGCACAGGCCTACTGGCTGTACGAGGAGGCTGAGCGGCTTGATGTCGGCGTCAACCTGGAGCAGGCCCTCGTGGGAGACGAGGAGGGCCACCTCTTCTGACGCGGGCTGCGTACCGTCGAGCACCGTGTGAGGCGCCCCGGCCACCGGCCGGGGCGCCTCACGTCGCCCTGACGACTCACGGTGCGTCGTGACACTCCAGGCCTGTGCGGGAGAGGTGACGGTCGAACCACTCCGCGATGAGGGGCGCGATCTGCTCCCCGTAGGTCGCGTACGCGGCGTAGTGGGTCGTGTGACGCTGCATGACCAGGCGCTTGGGTCCGGCCAGGCCCGCGTACAGCGCCGTGGCATGGTCGGTCGGGGTGGTCGCATCGTCCTCCACGGCGACGATCATGGACGGCGTCCGCAGCCCCTGCGCCGCGTCGATGGGACGGTAGGCCAGCAACTCGTCGACACAGGCGAGCGGCACCTGCGACGGGATCCGTCCGTCGACGTCCTTCTTCACCGCTGACGCCCGACGCTCGGGGGTCGGCACCATGATGTCCTCACGAGGGTGCACAAGCCGACCACGGCCGGTGGTGGCACGCTCGCGCCGGTCCTCCTCCACCTCGGCGAGGAACGCGTACCACTCGTACTCACGACGCATCCGTCGTAACCAGTCCTCACCGTCGCTGACCGGCACCTGGCTGACGACCGCACGAACGCGACTGTCCACAGCCGCGAGCAGGAACACGTTGCCACCCCCGGTTCCACCGCTTCCGAAGGTGCCGATGTTGTCATCGTCGATGTCGTCGCGGGCAGCGAGGTAGGAGACCGCACTCCGCAGATCGGTGAGTTGATCGGCAGGTGAGAGGCGACCGCGCGAACCTTCGGAGTCCCCGAAGCCCCGATAGTCGAAGATGAGCACCGCGAAGCCGGCGTCGGTGAGCGCCCGGTGGTAGGGGCCGTACATCCTGGCGTCCTTCAACCCCAGCCACCCCGGGCCCTGTACGACCCCGCGCATCCGGTCAGGAGCCGGATCAGGGGTGTGGAGCAACCCGGCGAGCCGAGCGCCCTCGCTGTAGAAGCTGACAGGCTGTGTACGCACGCACGCTCTCCAAGGGAAGAGGACAGGGGAACCATTCCGATCAGGTGCACAACCGGGATGCCAGACCCGCATAGATCTGGGCCGCCTGCCAGCACTGCTCGACGGACACCACTTCCGCAGCCAGCACCTGCTGGCCGAAGCTGCGACGCCCGGGACCGAACATGACCGTGGGGATGCCGACCGAGCAGCCGTAGCCGGCGTCGTAGGTGTTCCGGCTGTAGAGCGTCGAAACCGGGACCCCGACACGGGCCGCGGACTCCTGGAGCCCGACGACCACCGGAGCATCCGCAGGGACCTCAGCGGGCAGCATCACCGCGCCAGCTTCGACCTGCACCTCGAACGGCAGGCGCTCCTGCAGGTGACGGCGCACCTGTTCGGTCGCCGTGGCGGGATCCTCTCCGGGCAGTAGACGGCGATCCACGATGAGCCGGCCCTCGCTCGGGAGCGTGTGGGGGGCGACGGGATGGAACGTCAACTGGTACGGCGTGACCCCTGCGGGACCCAGCGCCGCGTGGGGACGCGGGAGTTCCAGGTCCTCCAGCGCGGCGATGACCGCCCCCGCACGTGGCAGCGGGTTGATACCAAGCGACGGCTGGCTCGAGTGCGCGGACCGTCCCGGCACGGTGACGTGGATGTCGACGCGACCGCGGTTGCCGAGCGAGACAGCGAGGTCGGTCGCCGTGGCGATCACCGCATGGGAGGACCGGATCCCGAGCTCGTCGATGATCCGCTCGGAGCCACCGTGGCTGCTACGCCCCTCGGTGTTGACAGCGAGCCACAGCGGCCGACGCAGTTGCTGATCCAGCAGATCCAACGCCGTGAACGCGGCCGCCATCGGACCCTTGTTCTGGTTGGCGCCCTGCCCCCGGATGACCACGCCTGGCAGGCCGTGGTCCGCACCGTCCTCCTCGACGGACGCGGTAGGTGCGTCCATGAGGTTGCCGTGCTGCGAGACGATGTAGGTCTGCAGCAGGAGCCCGTCGTCCCCAGGCGGCCCGAAACGGGCGACCAGATCGCCGCACTCGTGTTGCCGCAACTCAGTGGGTCCCAGGGCTTCCACCATGGGCCGCACCACGTCGCGCATCGCGGCGACGATGTGCTCCTCGCCCGGGAGAACCTCGTGGCGATCCGCGGGGACACTGGTCCAGGTGTGGAGGAGCTGCTCGAGGCGGGACTTCAGCTCGAACTGTAGGTTCGGGGCGGTGTCAGGACGCATAGCCATCCTTGCGGCGATCTGAGCCCACCTGGACGCCGGTGTCGGTCCGCAGCAGCAGCTGTGCACCGCCAGCCAGGAACTCCTCGAGCTGCCCGACCTCGTGTCCGCGGGCCGCCATGCCATCGATCACGGCCTGGTCGTAGCCGACCTCGAACTCCACCCTTCCGTCGGACAACACGCGGAACCGCGGAGCATCGACGGCATCCTGCGGTTCGAGACCCAACTCCACGAGGTTGCTCAGGACCTGGACGTGGCCCTGCGGCTGCATGAAGCCACCGACGACGCCCAGGCAGCCCGCGAAGTCACCCTGCCGCGACAGCATCGCGGGGATGATCGTGTGGTAGGGGCGCTTCCCGGGAGCCGGCGCGTTCGGATGGCCTTCCACGAGATCGAAACATCCACCTCGGTTCTGGAGCACGATGCCCAACTCGCTGACACCGACCGCCGAACCGAAGCCGTCGTACACGCTCTGGATGAGCGAGCATGCACCACCCTGCTCGTCAGCGACCGCGAGGTAGACGGTGTCGCTGGGGGGACCGATGTGGACACGTGCCGGAGGCTCGTGGTCGAAGCGGTCGCGCAGCCCCCGCAGACGATCACCGGCCAACAGTTCGTCCAGAGGAACCGCTTCGAACGCAGGGTCCGCCACGTACGTCGCGGCGTCCGCGAAACCGGCCTTCACCGCCTCGATAGCAACATGGACGGCATCGACGGGCGTGGGCGCGGCGCGACTGGCGTAGATGCCGAGTGCGATCATCGCGACCAGCCCCTGTCCCGGTGGTGGCAGCTCGAAGACCTCGTAGGGCCCGAAGGCGACCGACAGCGGTTCGACCCACTCGGTACCGGACCACGACTCCACATCCTCTGGTCGCATCGGCCCCCCCAGCGCCGCGACCGCGCCGGCGAGAGCGGTGCTGACCGGTGCCCGGTAGAAGGCATCCAGACCATCATCGAGCAGCAGTTGCAGCAGGTCGGCGTAGGGCTGGTTCCGCCACACCTCCCCCACCGCGGGCGGCTTCCCCTGTGGCAGGAACAACTCGGCGGCAGCAGGGTTCCGTGCCAGTTTCGCGACGTTCGCCGACCACTCCTTCGCCACGACAGGGGCGACGGGCGTGCCGGACCTGGCCGCCTGCTCTGCGGGTCGTAGCACCGGCCCGAGTCCGAGTCGGCCGAACCGCCCCAGCAACTCCCGCCACCCGGCCACCGCGCCGGGGACGGTGACGCTCCACGGTCCGACCTGCGGCATGGTGCGGTAGCCCTGCGCGAGCAGGGCATCCATGGTCATCCCGGACGGAGCACAACCGGCCGCGTTGAGGCCGACCGGTCGCGCGCTCCCGGGTTCCCACACCATGGCGA
>LFIK01001495.1_pt1 | contig 18563 bp, 29 predicted proteins | sample 643401 | NCBI WGS metagenome assembly LFIK01 (sample SAMN03777447, study PRJNA286221) | soda lake metagenome | biome: soda lake; feature: Kulunda steppe; material: water; isolation source: sample T5-Br brine of Lake Tanatar-5 | place: Russia: Kulunda steppe | collected 2010-07
GTGGTCTCCCTTCAAGCGTGCTTTTGGCGATGAAAGCATTCCTGTAAGGCACTTTGAGCAGTGCCAAGTTCAGATGGCGGCTGCCCATGTCAACCCCTACTTATTCGTTGGTTTGGATAATGACGCCTGCAAGGTCATCTGTGTGCCGTTTGATCAAGAATGGTTCATGCAAATGTCTGCCATGCTGAGCCGCATCTTGCTCGCAGCCGCACCTCTGGCAGGCAAGCGGCCAGACTTCACACACAGAATTCATAATTACAATTGAGTTGCCGAAATTTTGTTCAAAAGTGTTTTGTTCAAAAAAGTATGCTCGAAAACTACTTCATTATAGAATGAGACAGTCTTCCGAGACTGGTTCCCTGTCGAGCGCTCAGATAGCTCGGAAAAATGCTGCACACTTTTACCAAGTTAATAATGCATGAGAACATGAAAGCATACAGTATTTAACAGAAGATGGAAGAATACAATTCCTATTGGCGGCGAGTCAAGGCACTTTGCAACCAGCTCCATCAAGGCCTCAGGCAGCGGCCAGTAATGGTTGCCCATTTCAATCACCATTTCCTTAGTGACCCCCAATTGATCTTGGACTGGTCGTATGTCCTTGATCTTCTTGATGAAGATCAGCTGCAAGAAGATCAGCTGCAAGAAGATCAGCTGCAAGAAGATCAGCTACCAGAACCCAGCCTTCTCACGTCTGACTGGAGATTGAGTGCGTCATCTGCCATCGACAGGTGCAGCCACGGGTCATCATCTCGCTTCAGAAAGCACGTCACCCTTGACTGCCTCCACTTGGTTGCATGCGCATCTAGGCGGGCAGATTCGAAGCCTGGCATGCATCTCTTCTGTTCTCACTACTCAGTTGAACAAGAGCAACTGCCATGTGTGTGTGTGCGTGTCTATGTAGCTTGCTGGACAACGCATGGAAACAGGAGTTGCACCGGCTGCACCACGGCACTGCTCAGCTGCAAACCTTCAGGCTGCAGCAAGCACAGGCAGCCAAGCAGAGGGAAAGCTTGGGCTCTGGGCCCAGCAGCCCTGGGCAGCACCAAGGAGATGAGCAGGACCCTGGCCTTGGGCAAGCTCATGAGCAGCACTGCCATGCGCATGTTAATGAGCAGCACGAACAGGACCTTGGTCTGTCACCACTCTGGGATGTGCTCAGCAATCCATGCGTGCATGCACTGATGTCTGCCATCCAGTGGCACACCACACCTTCTGGCCAGCGCTTTGCTCTGCACGCGCTTGACCTGTCAAGGTCAGTGCCAGTTGGCTGCACCCTACATGTGTACTGGGTGCACTGCAACTGCGTGTGTATGCGTGTATGCGCGCGCGCGTGTGTGTGTGTGTGTGTGTCTGTGCGCATGCATTTGTGCATGTTGTTGTGTGCATGCAGGCGTGTAGCGAGTCCAGGGATACGCCGTACTCAAGTATTGCCCAATCTTTGCAGAGGTAGTACGTGCTTTGGTGTGAGGTTGTGCCTGGCCCCTGCCTTGCTCTCCTACGAGGACGCGCCTTGTGCGCCGAACTTGAGTCGATGCAAGTACACCTGCATCAAAGGACTGCCAAAGTAAGCGTGTTGTGCACAAACAATTTTGGTTGTCTAGGTGCGCCCGCGCACTGGGAAGCGAGCTTTTGTCTACAGAGGTGCAGTTTCAAGCCAACAAGGACTCCCTTGTATCCTCCAGCAATCCCTATCCTAATTATGCGCGCCTGTGGGCTTTCAAACAGCACCAGAGAGAGAAGTAGGTGCTTTCCAGCTGTTGAATGCAAGATGCATGCCAATACGCACACACACAAGCCTTGAAGATCTTTCTCTTGCCGCCCATCGTTGAGAATGCACGCAAGCTTTACCACAGGTTGTGGCATCCTTTGATCCACAATCCACAGAAAGTGTGAAGCACATTGCCTGGAAATTACTAGTGCACATTGACTGGCTACTGCTCATTGATTGAGAATGTCATGACTGTTACATGGCATGCCACAGTGGAAATGTGCAGACTCCAATCAATGGATACTTACGCTTGAACTTCAGGGAAATGGGTCCCTGTTTGCCAGGCCAACAGATTGAAGGCGAATGCAAAGGTGTGCAAGCTACTCGCCAGGCCATGGCTGACAAGGAAGACTTTTGCATAATATGTGGGCTGTCATTGTTTGTATAAAACAGCACATAACACTCTCTTGCGTCCCTGCTCATGAGCCTGTGTGTATTAGCCTGTAAATATTGCTTGTGTGTTTTTTGTGTTATGACTGCCAGTGAGGTAGCCAGCAGGGAAAACTCCATGCACGCCCCACACACTCAGATGATGTGCTCATGTGCCTACCAACAAAAGCAACCTGTCGCATACTCTCTGACTAAGTCTGTGCATGCATACTCGTCTCTTAGCCAGACAGAAAGAGAAGAGGAAAGAAAGAAAAGAAAACAGGAATGAAAACAACTTTGTAGCATCTATTCCTGTGCCTCGGACTGAGGCTTGGAGCGTGGTGCCAAAAGGTAGAGACTAACTCAACCACCCTCAAACAACTGCTTGGTAAAGCTTTGCTCAAGGTGTCAAGGTTATGATCAGCCGCCAGCCTGGACATTTGTGCTGCTCACATTTCTAGGACAGGCCCTTTGGAAGGGCACTCCACAGGGACCGCTTGCTTGTGGATGCCGCTTGTTGGCAAGTGCGGCAAAGCATCACGCACTGCACTCCTCACAAGGCTGTTGCTGTGTGATGCCCCTGATCCCTTGCTGTTCCCTTGCTCCTTGGGCGCTGGCGGCACAGCTGCAGCGTTTGTCTGCAGCCAGTTGGATGCCGTGTCGGGCTGGGAGATATGGGAGCTAGAGCACGTGCGCAGAGTGGAGGCCATGCAGCAGCAGTACTGCGGGCCGGATGGGGCTCTGCTGGTGAGTTTTGATGAAACGCCTGCGTGGTTACAGGGGGCTGGCTTCCAAATGGCCAGCGCAAACATGCAGCGATGGCAGGTGCCCTTCTTTGCCTAGGGCTGCTGCTCTCAGGCTGCAGACATCCATCTTAGGGTTTGACTGAACTACAACTCCTTTGTTCTTGGCGGCTTGGTGCTGTCAGTGGTCAGAAGGGGTCATACATATATTCCATCACGCAGGTGCTCGTTCCATGCACGGCTCAACCTGGTGCTGCGTATGCTGTCCACAGGTTGTGCATCCACTTAGCAGATGCTCATTCCATGCACGCCTCGACCTGGTGCTGCGTATGCTGTCCACAGGTTGTGGACAGGTGGGGATCAGGGCACGCAGCTCAGCTGGATGAGGCGCTTGCAAAGGTGAGTGCGCTGCCTGTGCTTGTGTGTGCCCTGCACCGCCTCTAGGCCTGCTACCGGTCGTCCAAACTGTATGAGTTGTGCACCAGAGGACAGGGCGAGACAGCAGTGGGTGCCAGCACAGTGCCGCGCCCTGCTTTTCGGCTGGTGCGCACAGCCCTGCGAGTTCGATTAAGTGCACTGCCTTACAGCTTGAATGGTGCACTTCCTGGACAAGGAGCCTGCGAGTGCTCCAACAGGACCATGCTCATGTGCACATGTGTGTGCGCATGTGTGTGTGTGTGCCTGATGTCTTTCAACACAAGCGCATGTGTGTGTGCATGTGTGGTTTGTGCAAGGACATGCTTCCATAGATCTTTGTGTACATACACATTCTTTTTGTGCATGCCTCCAAAGGCCTTCACCAGAAATCGACATCGTCAACTTAATCACGTTGAATAAGGTGGAAAGGAAAGGGGGCGTTCACCAGAAAACTAAAGGCCAAGGACCTGATCTGAAGCTGTTAACTCCTGCAATGCTGGCATGCTCATGGGCCTAATATAACGTGCCTACGCTTGCCACCAGACTTGCACAAGCTCATGCACAAATTGCAGGGAATGGCGGAGGCTGTTCCACGCCCTTACACGCTCCTCTACGCTGCACACACGAGGCCCACTTTGCAGAGTACTGCAGCCTGTGTGCCTTCTACACTGCACAAACAAGGCCCACTTGTGCATGCGCCCGCGCAGGCTGCAGCGCCCTGCAGCATGCACACACGCCGCAGTACTTTGCTGCAGCACGTGCACACCTGTGCTGATGTAGGATGCAGTGCTCTGCGCTTTGCCATGTGCGGGTGCCCACGCAGGCCAGAATGCTCCGCCAGGCACACAATGTGCAGCATGTGATGGTGCTGCTGCTGGGGCAGAGCTTTGAGCAGCAGCTGGCCCGGGCACACCAGAGTCAGCAGAGGTCCCCGTGCCAACAGGGAGTGCAGGCAAAGCTGAGCGCACGCTGTGAGTCGCGCACACTGCGTGCGTTGTGGGCGCTTGCATGGATGTGCTGACTGCGCACCATTGTCGCACCCTGCAGCCCATAAGCAGCCTGGCCCCATCGCACAGCATCTTTCCCCAATACCAGCGCACCATCAAGCAGGGCCGGAGATGTTGGCTTCGGGCTCTGGGCGGGTGTGAACGTGTGCGTGTTTGCACGGTACAAGCCGGACACCAGTTTTGCCGCACAGCGCTCGGTGCCTTGCTACAGGAAGGTGAAATGCAAGGCCGAGGCAAAGCACTGAGCGTGTGATTCAGGAAGCGCGTCAGATTTGGGGCCCCGGTGTGCTTGCATCTGATACTCGTGCAAGCTTGATCTGTGCAGGCCTTGACCTTGGTGCCCCAGGCCCCTGTTTGCGAGCGCTGCTGCTGCCCAACCCATTACTCAGCAGGCGGGGTGGGCACCAACCACCAACTCCCATCGCTTACTCAACCAGGCATCCGCACTGTCCCACAGGGCATCAAGCCAATGCCTGCCAGTGCACACCGACTTGATGCCTTGTGGGACAGTACATAGGCCCGATTGCAAACGGTTGGCAGGTGTATGCGAGCACGGACACACGCGCACATGCATGCGCGCACACACACACGCACGCACACACGCAAACACGCCTCTGCACACGTGCCCGCACATATACACGCGTTCAACACATGCGTACAACACGTGCACACACACACTGCCTGCACACACACGCTGCAGCTGCTGGTCGGCTCGGGCTTGCATGTATGTCGTGCAAGATTAGGCTGGGTGCGCATTGGCTTCGGTGTTGCACACCCACGCCTGCACGCGCCTCTGCTGCAATGGTGAAATTACGCTATTTAGGGCAGCTCAGACACGTGCAATTTCCCCGGCACAAGGGTCTGGGCTCCGCGCTTGCATCCGCGGACCCACCTGCATCACCAATCCACGACCATCCGCGGCTTGTTCGCACCGCCACAAAATCAGCGTTGTCGCAAAAACAGCCCTATTGCGCCCCCTTTGTCCGCTACACTGGTTATTGCACCGTTGGCCAGTGGAGACGCGTACCGCCAGCAGGGTTAGCGTGCTAACCCACTCCAACCAACTTTTATTCCTGACAGGGCGTCAAGTCGGTGTCTGCCAGTGGGGCCAGGCTGCTAGCTATGCAGACTCTGGACCTGAAGGTGGCGGGGCGTGCTGTGTGGGGCAAGCGCAGGGGCAGGGGCAGGCGCAGCAAAGGCTGGCCGAGGTTGGAGAGTGGCATGAGCGTGTGGCGACCCTCACTGGCAGGCGGAGCATCCATGTACTGCAGGTGCGGGGCGGCTGCTGCCTGCAAGCAATCCTTGCTTGTGAGATATTTTGTGGGTCACTTGTGCATTGCGTCCTCCCTTGCTATACTTGGGATGCTGGATGGACGCAGTCAAAGATAACAGGCGTAATACAACACCAGCAAGGGTCTGGTGGTGCTGCCTACAGCATGTTGCTACCCACTCAGGCTTTTGACGGGGCAAGACACGGGCCGCTGCTTTGCCACACAGCCAGGTGTGCATGCGCCTAGTAAGGTTGCGCACTTTACCAGGTGCTTTGTTCCCCCTTCACTCCTCTCACATTGCAGCATGTGTTTTGTACTGATGCCTTGTCAGCACCAATTGGACGCGCGCTCCAACCCGCACCAATCGGGGTGTGCCTTTTTCATTTTCCTTCCTGGACCCATCCGAAAGGGAAGAAGACGCCCTTGCACCTAGCTAGGGCACGCGCCCGCCTTCCCCTCTGTGCCTCATCCTCTCCCTCTTCTCCCATTTGGTGCTGACAAGATGCGGACAAGGTACCCCCAACAAGGCATCAGTGCCCCAGCAAGGTGTCAGTACAGAGCATTTGCTTGCGTTGTATGCCTGCAGAGAACTGCAGCTGTCAGCGTGCAAGCTCAGGCCCACACAGCAGAGGATGGGCAGAAGAGGGTGAAGCAGGAGCTGGCGATTGTGGGACTTGCTCGGTGGGTGGTGGTGACCATGTGCGTGTTGGGACAGATGGTACACATGTCTGCACAGTCAGGGGAGCTGGTTGTTGGCAGCAAGCCTCTTGTTGTGCCGTGCTCATGGGCCTTGCTTGGTGGGGAGTAGCACTGATTGAAGGGCAACAATTTTATGTTGTGGGATGGCCATGAACCTTTCTCAGGGTGGGTGGGATGGTTGCGGGCACTGCTTGTTGGCAGATGGTGACAGCAAGCGCAGCATTGTGCTGCGTTGTGCACCAATGGCTGGCTGGCTAAGGGCAGCTAAACTTTGCTTGCAAGCGCGGACGAGTGCATCTGCCTCATGGCAGTGAGGGCGCCTCAGTGGAGTGCGTCTGCCTCATGGCTGTGGAGACTCCACTGGGAGCGCATCTGCCTCATGGCAGTGGAGACTCCACTGCACTCAGTGCATCTGCCTCATGGCAGTGAGGATGCCTCCCTGATGGCCAGACACAAGCAAGCAGGACGCACCTGGCAGTCAGGAGTGCTGTCGGTGAGGGTATGCCGCAGCCGCCGCTTTGGTTAGACTGTTTTATGGCTTGTAGCGCGCGACAGACGTGCAGGGGAGGCAGGCAGGTCCCCTGGATGTCTCGTTGGCCGCCCTTGCAGAGCCTGGTTTTATGCGGCAGGTGCCAACAAGCAGCACGTAATTTGCGCATGTCTTGGGGTGGCTTGCAGGACCCAGCCCCAGCACCCCCTCCACCCCTGCTCCACCCCCAGATTTTGTTGCTGCTCCTGGGGTCTCATGGGGTCATGCGCAGCCCCTAGGCGTTGAAGCTCTCCTGCCGCCCCTCCTGCGTGTCACGCCCTCTCCAGTACATTGTACCATGTGTCATCATGGCACCACAACCACGGAGCGGCTTGCACCATTTCACATCTGCAGGTCCCCTTCCGGAGGGCTGCTCAGGGCCCCTGCACCCGCCTCCTGTGGCGGTTGCCAGGTGTTGTCCAGCACCGGCGTGGATGTCGTGATGTGTGGGCCGCGCCTGATGGCATTCCTCGAGAGCGGCATGGCGCCCCACCTCTGCTCTGAAGAATCCAGCATGGTTGGTTTTCAAGCCTGCGGCCCGGGGGTGGAAATCCGCCTCGAAGGCTTGAACATCGTGGACTGGCAGGACTGCGTGCCCGCCTCCTCCGGTGAGCCGGGGCACACACACACACGCACACACATGCAAGTTGCACAGACACACACAGCATGCGCGCACACGTACTTACACATGCAACCATGCACACGCAGCACGCACACACGCGCGCACACACAAACGCACACTTGTGATTGTGCACTCACAGCACGTGCGCACACACATATACGTGTGCACATGCACTCTCTGGCGCGGCCCACACAGCCCTGGCACATGGGTGAGGGTGACCTGTCCACTGGCTGGCTTTGGGGCTGAACGGCAACCACCTGTACGAAAATTGGCCTGTCACTGTCAACCATTTTCATGCTCTCCTATGTGATCACACATGCACACACTGCATGTGCGCGCGCACGCACAAACACACACACACACATGCAACCATGCGCGCACAGCATGCACACGTGTACACACACGCACACAACACCCATACACACATGTAACACATACACGCACACAAACGTGCCAGCTCGCACATTCACCTCTCGCCTTGTGAGCTGGCAGGCAAACACATGCGCACTGCACAGCAAATTGCATGCACGCCTGCATAATGAACAGCTCACCCCCAAGGAACCGATCACTTTGCATGCATGCCCAGCCTCAGCATCCTGCAACAGCTCAATGAAGGATAGGTCTGCATGTTTGGTCCAAGCTACAAGGTCAGCCATGACCAGACCAGCCATCAGACTGGGTGAGATTCCTGCCCTGCAGTGTAACGCCTGCAGAACCGCAGCATGAAGCCGCCGTTCTGCAGCACCTGGTGGCCGTTCGGCATTGAGTGGCGGCTTTATTTAGTAGCGCACGCGGCTGCAACACAGCAGCTGATGTAACAAGGGCCCTGAGCAAGTGTGTGTCTGCCTATGATATGTCATGCTGCCTGCATGCATGCTGCAGGTGGTGCCTCTGACGCCCACCTGGCCATCGCTGCAGCGTCGCTGCTCAAGCATGATCCCCACCATGAGACTGCAGCAGAAAGGCGGCAATATTTTGACAAGCTCCACACGCGCCACCAAAACCTGGTCACATTTACATCACAACTGTGAGTGGGGTGCTCGTCTGCCTCCCAGCCTTGCCCCTCATGTGCAAGCGGCCTTGTGCAAGCGGCCCCTCATGTGCGAGCGGCCCCTCATGTGCAAGTGGCCCCTCATGTGCAAGTGGCCCCTCGTGTGCAAGCGGCCTTTCATGTGCAAGCGGCCTTGTGCTAGCGGCCCCTCATGTGCGAGCGGCCCCTCATGTGCAAGCGGCCTTGTCCCTCATGAACAAGCGGCACACGTGCCGCCTAAGCTGAAATGTTTTTTCCCGTAGTTGGTCTCTCATGCACACATCCACACGCGTGCACAACTTGCATGCGCCACAGCAGGTGTGCTTGCATGCCCATACCTGTTACAGCCAGGTGGCAGGCTCTCTCCATGCATGACAACAACTTTTCTGTCAGCTCTTTTGGCGACACGGAGCAGCATGCCTTGTTGGTCTTTCAGACACCAGCCCTGGTTTTCAAAGAGCTTGTAGGCACTAATCACGCCCACCCAATTTTGCTTGAAAGAAAAAACATCACCAGGAAATGACACCAAGAAGTATGGCATCATCGTGCGTAGAATTGCACAAACTCCAGCCCAGGTCCATCATCATGAAGGAAAGCCCCACGTATGCGTGCCTGGTGGGCGCAATGTGCAGAAAAAAGGAAATGCCAAGTATTCGCCCAGGAGCCGTTTGCCTGGCTCTTAAAGGTAGCTGGATCTGGGCGGAGCACTGCAGGTGGGTGAATGCAGTTGGAGGAGCACAACCTGCACATGGAGAAACAAGGAGAGGCACTAAAACTCCAAAAGCTCTCGGAGCAAGGAATGGTGCCAAAAGATGTATGACAGTATTGAAAGAGGAGAACCTGCTCTGATGGGTGGGGCGTGCGTAAGCATGTGCGGGCACCACAGTTGAAAATGCTGGGATCCTGCCTTCAGGAGCTGATTTGATCTCCATTGCGCAATCCCCTGCTGAACCCCTTGTGTCAAATGCTGGGGTTAACGTTACTTCTGCCTGGTTGTTTTGGGAGGGGCTGCTGTTCCTTGGCTCTGGCTCTGTCTGAGGCAAGCCGAATCAAGTCTTTATCTTTCGTTATGTCATCAGTTGTAGCCATGTGTCAAATCTCTGTTCTAGTGGCAGCCATGTATCAAGTTTTTGTTCTCAAGTACAGTCATAGTGGTAGCCATGCAAATCATGGTTGCGTCAGGGCAGGAGGAGGAGAGGATGCTGCGCTTGTGGGCCCCCTTTTTTCATTCGCACGCTGCCAATTGGATGGCTTGCCTGGCCTTTGGCCCCACTTTGGCACCATTCATTACCTAAAAGATGTGACTTGTGTACATCTAGCAACTTATAGTGTATGTCAACATGATCATGCGCATATGCAGCATCACTAGCCACAGGCGGCGAGGGTTTGTGGGGGACTCAGGAGCGACCATTCACGTGTCTCACGTACACATCCAGCACCCCTTTACAGGTGTGCTCCGTTGAAAAAGTGATTGTACGTGTCAAATGTGAGTTGGGGTGTATGCAGTGAGCTGATCTGTGCGTGCGTGCATGAGTATGTATGAGCTTCAGCATGCTTGTGTGTGTGATGCTGATGGGAGGTAGGCAGAGGTGGGCATGCAGGTGGGTGTTTGTGCTGTCAAGCCAGTCAAAAGCCAAGGGCATGATGCCAATAGCATAGTGCAGTACCACGCTACGAGACTTTCACACCTCATCACCCCATAGCTATCTGCATAGGTGAGCCAAGTGCTAGCAAAAGGTCAAAGCACAAGTGCAGCAGGCAACAGTGCATGTTACGAGGCTCACAGGGCATGTGCACAGGCATGCTTCCCACTTGTGATCGGTCTCAGAGGAGTCAAGTTTGGAGGGGGAGGTTGACGCACAAGCTTTGATGGAAGAGGGGGGATTGCATGCTAGCTGTCCGACCGAATGCAGGCCCTCCACGTGATTTTGCGCTTTCAAACACCTTTTCTCGGGATCCTCCTCCAGAGCGCAGGAGCGGTCTGAGAGAGGCACTCAATTCAAGCCATACTGCCTGTGTGCGCAAGGCTGGCAGTCACTTTTGATGGTATCAAGTGCAGCAATACATGCGTCTATCTCCATCCTGGCCCTAGCCGTCGTGAAAATGTTGATAATTGCTGTGCAGGCGTTTATCTCCAGGCTTTCTCGAATTTGCTGGCTAGGCGCATGCTCATCAGCCATGCTACAAGCCACGGCGTCGAGATGTACACAAGAAGCTCAGCCTACCTTGAACAGTCTAGGATTGTTGGTTGCACAGGTGGCGCCGTCTTTGCTTTTCAATGTGGTGAGTGTTGGTTACACTATGGTGGCGCCATCTTTGTTTTTGAATGCGGTGAGCGGCAGGCCCTGGCACAGAAGGGACAGGTCATGAGATCCATGGCTTGCCAACATGTGTCAGCAGCGCCTGGTTTGGGCCTAAATCTGAGCATGGCAATCAAAAGTAAAATGATCACATTGCGCTTTGCGTGCTGGTGTGCCCGGAACTGCCCACCATTACAGATCCCCCGCATCCAAAGCTAAAAGCGCCCTTTCAAAGGCTCTGGCTGCAGCTTGCTGGCCATGCGGTCACACACACACACACACACAATCATCATCATCATCAACATCATCATCATCATCATCATCATCATTATCAAATTATCATCACACACCGCGTATAGAAACACATGCACACGCATTGCTCAGATGGTGGAGCGTTCTGGCTGGTAGCTGGCGTGTGCAGCAGCATGTGCCTGGCTTGCAGCTCTGCTACTAAATGGTTTGCCTGTGCCGCAAGGCCATGCGTGCATGAGCCTTTGAGCCTGCCAGCTTGAGCAAACAAGTGCTTACCGCGATCCTGCTGCCAACGATGGACTGCAGATTCTCGTCTATTGCGTCGTTCATGGATGACTCATAAATCCTTTCATGACTGACTCACAGACTCAGGCTTTGAACGACCGTCTCTATGGGCACCCGCTTCAGGGCTCACAAGCGCGTGCTACCGACTGCGCCCCAATCCATGCACACATTCTGTGGTCCATGCACACAGAGTCTGTGGTGGCGGAGTGGTGCTGCTTCCAAGCCTGCCAGGGTTTGTCCGTGCACGAGCAGTCGCGCAGGGCACTGGCTCTTGACAGAGCACGGGCCGACCCTTGCAGCTCCAGGTGGGTGGCGTGCAGCAATGCAGTTGCCCCAGGTGGGTGATGCACAGACGTGCAGCAGACGCGCGGCCCAAGCAGGCTTCGTGGATGTGGTATGATGAGAGTGAAGGCGTGATAGGATAGGTGGACAATCTGGGTATACCTCATACGTCTGCGCCTGTGCATATGCGTGTGTGCATGCGCGTGCAGCCACGCATGCACAGTAGGTCTGTTCACTTGGTACATGAGTAGGTCTGTTCACTTGGCATTTGAGTAGGTAAGATGGATTCAAGTAGGGATACAAACATTGTCCTGATGCCTTGTTGGGGGTACGGATGCCTTATAGGTTGGCGAGTTGGTTGTAGCGGCAGGCTGCAGGGGTTAAGAGGAGTGAAGTTGGGATACCTGCGTTGACAAGTAGCCAATGGGGCTTGTGGAGGGGGCGTGTCCATGCCCGCTTGCATTGTGGGTGGTAAATCGGCAAGGGCAGCAGGATCTGGCTCAGGTGCACAGAGCGTGGCACACAGGCGCACAATACATGCTGGAAGCTCTGTGTCTCTCCTGGTGCGTGCCTTCATGCTCTGCATGTTTGGCTTAGGACTTCAATGCCATGGTAGTCCATGCATGCATCAGCCAATGCACACAAACTGTTATGCGGCTGTGGCATAAGATCTCAATGCATGTCACGCACTCGAGCCTGCCAATGCATCTAGAGGGCTTCTGGATCATAAGGCGCCATGCCCTTATGAGAATGGAGCAGTCTTTGCTGGGTGAAGTTGGGGACGCCATTTTCCAGCAAAGACTGGGGGCCTTGATGCTTAGAGGCCACATGCACTGATAAGGCGCATGGTGCATATGCCTCATCCACATGCTGTTGCCCCTCAGGGCTGCCTCCTCTGCACAGTGTTCCTCATGTCCCTCAGGACTCTGCCCCGTCCGCATGCTGGTGCCCCTCAGGGCTGCCTCCTCTGCACAGTGTTCCTCATGTTCCTCAGGACTCTGCCCCGTCCGCATGCTGGTGCCCCTCAGGGCTGCGTCCTCTGCGCAGTGTTCCTCATGTTCCTCAGGACTCTGCCCCGTCCGCATGCTGGTGCCCCTCAGGGCTGCCTCCTCTGCACAGTGTTCCTCATGTCCCTCAGGGCTCTGCTCCATCCGCATGCTGGTGCCCCTCAGGGTAGCATCTGCACGTGGATCCCCCGGTCTCACCTTTTTGCGCGCCTGCGGCCCAAATCAGCCCACACTGCTCCAGCAGAAGCAGCGGCAGCAGGACCAGCACATCCACCACGGCCGCAAGATGCGCAACTTCATCCGACAAGCGCCAGATGGCGACCTGTCGGTGTGCCCATCTATCTTGAGCCTCACCTTGAACCAGGCATGTCCTTGGGGCTACCTGGACCCCGCCGTATGTTGAGCTTGGAAAGAGAAGGGAAGCGCAGCGCCCCTCTTGCCTGGGCATTGAAATTGGGAATGGGAAGCAGATGACAAACAAGGCGTGACACCTGGGGCTTCCTGCTCCTGAGGCTGTGGCAGCAAACCGGAGCAGAAGCTTGAAAGTGCAGCTTCTGGACGCAGCCCAGTCCTGCCGCCTGCCAGGCAAAGCAGTAGTACGCATGCTTAGAGGAGTGAGAGGGGGCCAGCGCTCATGGAGGGCACGGGGCAGTGCTCTGCCAGACGTCAGGCATGTGTGCATCGCCCTGGACCAGCCGGCCCGTGCTCCTGCATGCGCGCACCCCTGTGTGGTGCGCTTGGCCCTGAATGACAAAAGCCCCCACGGCCCTTGACAGACAGAGGCACTGTGCACCTGGAGCTGAGGCGCACAAGTGGCGCACCCCATACGCATTGTTGGGGAGGGGGGATGGGGGCTTGTTCCTGACCTCACCTCATATACACTCCAAAGCATGCACAGCCGCGCAGTCTGCGCCCAGGCCTGCACGCAAGTATGTATATACACGAGGACGCAGCACTATTTATATTACCCAGATGCTTGGGTACTCCCGCGCAGGACACCTACTTCCCGAACCTTTCTGAGGAGGAGCGCGCGCACGCGCTCCTTTATCCAGAGGGCACCATTGCTGCTGCAGTGCTGTGCGACAAGACGGCCGCTGTGCGCCTGGCGCGCTGCCGATTTGATCTCTGTCCGTAAGTGCAGCCCATGCACACTGCTGCATACTGAAGTCCTTATTCATTGGCGATTCATCCAGCAGCATCTGTCAGCTGGTGCTGTGGCATAAGGAGAGTTGCAATTCTAGATAAACTGCTCACCACCCTTGGCCCCAGGGACTGTGTGGTATTTGTGCAGCAGCCGATGCATCAAGGGGAAAAAAGATAGCAAGCCGTGCATGTGACCTGAGAATGTTGCTTTGCCCAACGTGCAAATGCTGCTGTACCTGTGGTGCGTGTGGCTCTTGCAAGTTCGACCACACCTTGAAAGGAATTGAACTGCTGCTGCCGCTACTCTAGCAGCATGGCACCTTGACATGCGCAGTGGCTCCCTGTCATGCAAGGACACCGTATGGTGATGGTGATGAACACAAAAGCTTGTGCATTGCAAGTGCTATCAGAAGCGCGGAGCGCCTTTGGTGTGGGGTAGAAGTGCATGTGGGCACCTCTCGTGCATTGGAACAGCTCAATTGGGTCGGAGATTTAGGATGTTGTTTGTATTACAGCCCTGTGGCGCAGGTGCATGTATGTGTTGACAATGACTTTGTGGTGCACGTGCATGTGGATACGTCTATGACAAACTCGTGGCGCAGGGGTGTGTGTGTCAGCAACAACCTAATGGCGCAGGGGCATGTGTGTATCTACATTGACCCTTTGGCCCAGCTTCATGTGTGAGAAGTTATGGGATGGAGGTAAAGGTGGTTCAGAAAGGGCTTACGCATATGCTCATTGCGGGCCAGCTAACACCAGGCTCCTTCCTCACACCACCGGTTGTATCATACAAATGCGCAGGCTGAGTCTGCTCATTGCCCGAAACAATCACTTGCCAAGAACGCCAGAAACATTACCCAGAAATCATGTTCAAGATTGTGAATTCAAAGGCTTAACACATTCAGCAATCTTGGTTTACAAGGTGGGATACAAGATATTCCATTTATGAGGGATGCTGGTAAGGTGAGGGAGCATTTTAATCAGTTTTGTGGGGTACAAGAATGTCCTCTGGTAGCGCTGAGATCTACAGAACCTAGCATTCTTTTGGCAAGGCCAGCTTCTTTACCAACCATTACCTTCGGGCAAAATTGTTTTGGGTTTTCAGCTCTCTGGCAAGGGTTGAAGCCAGCTTTTGATTTTCATGCTGATGTGTGAATCGTCTTTGCATCACCTGTCTGTGCTGTTGCTTGCATTGTGTACAAGTAAAAGTTTTTTTCCTGGTTGGCCCTTGCACTCACCTGCGTGCAGGTGGGGTCAACAGTTGTTGAAAGCTGTTACTTTGATGAACGGGCGCGTTTCCTCCGATGTTGCCTGGCTACAGACAGGTGCGCTTGACAGCAAGCCTTATTTTGAAATCGTGCCATTGTGGGACACAGGGAGTGCCCGCCCTCTCCATATTTGTACCTTGAGCCAACTTTGACTTTAAAGTTAAAGTAAAGAACCAACTTTGACTTTAAAGTTAAAGTTGACTTTAAAGTTTCTTATCAATTCTATTCCGGTCTATCTCTGGAAACATTTAATCTCTAGACGACATACAGCTTTCCTGAAGTCTGCAGTGCCTGAAGTGCGCATAAAAAAAGTGGATTAGGCAATAAGCCAGACAGCTAATGCATGTAACGGCAACATCTTGCTGGCACAAGCTAATTCCCGCTCTTTGGGCCAATGCGTCCGTCTCCTTTCCCTTAATTGATGCAGGGAGTTTTTTGCAGTGATTTCTTTATCTCAATCCCCACAGGACTGACCTGTGATTGGTGTCATGTATTTCAGAATGCTGCTGGGCTGCAAGATCATGGCAACGTTCTCTTACATAGTTGCCAGAGCAGCTCAACCTTTTTTACAGCTTTCACACAGCATGCAGCTTGTCGGCGCAGGCTCCTTGCCCATAGTATGCAGGATTCCATGTAAATGCCTGCCAGACTGAGTGTGTGCATGAGACAGTGCCAAACACTGGAGGTCTGCCTCTGTGCATGCGTGCAGGGTGGAGCTGCGGGGGTACTCTGTGCCCAAAGGCTTCCAACCCAGCCACACGCCCAAGAACCATGGCAGCTCAGCGGACAACACTATCTGCGTGCATAATACACCTGCACCCCTTAGCACAAATGAGGCCTCCACAACTGCCCGCATCAAGCAGAGCGTCAGCAGCAGTAGCAGCAGCAGCAACAGTCACAGCAGTATCTCAGGAAGGGCGCCATATGCCCTGCATATGATGGCCATTGATGATGTCCTATGCTATGGGGCGGGGGTACTGTGCCCATCTACCTACAACGTCTCCATCCGGTCAGCAGGTAACATATACAGGGGCAGGGGGGCAGAGGAAAGGAGTGTCGGGGAGAAGCACACTGCAGGGCACCCAATGACACTGGCACCCAATGACAGGGGGGCAGAGGAAAGGAGTGGCGGGGAGAAGCACACTGCAGGGCACCCAACGACACTGGCACTGCTGGGCACCCAATCACTTGGTGCAGCCCCTGGCATCCTGCATTAGAAATGCCTGTCTTCCGCAATAGCCTTACAGCAACAATCAATGGCTGAGGTGTGCCTTCTATGAGCGTGGGCAGCGGCAATTCGACAAGCGGAGCACAGGCAGAGCGGGCCCTTCCAACCCCCGTCCTGGCTTCTGGCCATCATTCATTGCCTTGCCGGGCAGTGGCCAAATTGCGGGATATGCGCTGTGTCTGCAACGCGCTTTTCTGGCACTGCGCTGTGTCTGCTGTGCACCTCGCTGGCAGTGCGCTGTGCTTGCACGTTGCGCTTGCATCCTGCACCCCTGCCTTGGCCACCCAGCACCAGTGTCTGCGCGTGCACAACACCTCCAGCACCATTCTCCTGCATGCTGCTGTGCATCCTATCAAATGGACATAACATGCTAGCAGCTCAATGCAATGGCTTGCACATACTTTGCCGGGCATCGCCTGAACAGGCCCATGCTTTGCAAGTACCACCAAATGCATCTCATGCTCGGCAAGTGTGATGTGTCATGTGTGCCCCAAAACCAGCCGTACCACCAAATGCATCTCATGCTCGGCAAGTGTGATGTGTCATGTGTGCCCCAAAACCAGCCGTACTACCAAATGCCTCTCACATGCTCAGCTCCTGGACCTGTTGGCATGGGTCTGACCGGCTCCCCACTAATCCAACCACAGAATTGTGGGAATCCACTTTCAGCCTCCCTGAGCCTGCGCTCATTTCCCCCACCGCTGGCCACTGCTTCCAGCCATGAGGGTTGTGCTATTGCTTGCACTTGGGACTGCACCCCCTAAGAGCTCTAGATGACAAGGCAAAGCACGATGGCAAAGCACTCTAGAAATTCAAAAGCAGCCAAAACTGATCAATTTCCTTGCACCAGCTCCTGCTTGCTTGCAAAGCATGGTCTACAGTCCATGTGATGGCCTGACATCCATGGTCCAATCTAAATACATGAGATGGCCTGACATCCATGGCCTTACCTAATATACTTGTGATGGCTTTTAATCAATGGTCCAACCTAAAATACAAGTGATGGCCTGAATTCCATGGTCAGACTTAAAATACACGTGATGGCTTTTAATCCGTGGCCCAACCTAAAATACATGTGATGGTCTTTAAGTCCATGGTTCAGAGGTGCTGCATTGACATACTCTGGGTTGGGCAGTGCAGCCAGACATGCGCTGCGTGTGCCCTTCAGATGTCCTGCTTTGCAATATGCCTGGAACAAGCGTGCTTGTGGCTGATAGAGCCATGCGTTTGGGAGCCTTGTTTGTCCCAATACTCTCTAGCCCTTCGCTCATCCCATCCTCCTTCTGGCACTCGCTGCTTAGCAGTCCCTGTGAAGCCACTGCTGTTCTCCTTACTCATAATAGTAGATGGTGTCATGAGCAGGGCTGCTGCTCAAGTGCTTCTCAGAATGCTTGCTCGCAGAGGGCAAGCTGTGCCTGGCCTGGCCAGTCCTGAATATCCAGCATGTGTTAGAGTACCGCCCGCCACTGGTGCATGATGTGAGTTGATGGTGAGAGTGTCCTGCTCTGGAGCCGCGAGTGTGCATGCGTGCAGGAGTGTGCTGCGTGATGTCCAAACGCAATCCCAAGCTGGGAGTTGGAGTGTGTATTGCAGAGGCAGTGAGCGCCGTCCTCCTTTGCTTGCAGCGCTGTATTGCGTGCATGTGCAGCAAGTTGTCTGGAGGAAAGAAGTGCGCACACACTGTGCCCTACGGGCCCAAGCCTTCTTTTGGCAGTGGTCCTCTGGTGCCAATGGAGAGCTGTGGACAGGCGATGAAGCAGAAAAAGCAGTGGAAAGCTGTGGACAGGCAATGAAGTGGAAAGCTGTGGACAGGCAATGAAGCAAAGCTGTGGACAAGCAATGAAGCAAAGCTGTGGACAGGCGATGAAGCAGAGCCGCCCACAAACAACACGTGCTTTGCCTGCCTGCTGGCGCAGCACAAACGCCAGGCGCAGCGGCGCTGGCTCTTCCGCATGCGCAGCTTCCCGGAGGGCCGGCGCGCGCTGGAGCTGCTGGGGAGCCTGAGGCACCGTACCTGGCTGTCTGCAATGGCTCCTGGTTAGTGCGCGCAGGTGCTCCTGAGACACACTGCCTTCCTCCCTTGCCCTGAGGGAAGTGTGAGCGCTTGCTTGGCTGCTGTCCACAGGCTGTCAGCCCCCTCACCCTCCTGTGTGTCCAAGCATGAAGCAACTGCCTCTGCATTTAAGCATGAAGCAAGCACACACGTGGACTGTGCTGGCATGTTTTGTGTCTACCGCACGTATTGCTGTGCCCTGGGTGCCTGTGGGCAAAGGAGACCTTGCAAGGGCAGAGGAGGTAGGTCCTCGCAGCACCCACCTGCGCTTGGTGCTCCGTTGGGGA
>LFIK01001496.1_pt1 | contig 18549 bp, 17 predicted proteins | sample 643401 | NCBI WGS metagenome assembly LFIK01 (sample SAMN03777447, study PRJNA286221) | soda lake metagenome | biome: soda lake; feature: Kulunda steppe; material: water; isolation source: sample T5-Br brine of Lake Tanatar-5 | place: Russia: Kulunda steppe | collected 2010-07
AGCCATCTGAGGGCGAGCAGAGCAAGCATCCCGGCCACCAAGAACGACCGCTAACGGCCTGCTCAGACCCCCAGATCAGCCGTTTCCATCCCCAGCCCCACCACCAACGGCGCTAGGAGCCCTGGAATCACTGGAGGCCGAACGTCTCTGCGCCGACGTCCTGACCGCCGGAGTAGCCGGCGTCATCGCGCGGCACGCTTCCATCGCCGGCGTGCGGAGCTTCGCCGTCTCCAGCACCGGAACAGCCATCTCCGGGCTCACTGGCGCCGCAGCCAACAACGCTGCACTGGCCTGGCTCGGTGGCGGCACCCTCACGTTACGCTGAGGCGGCATGACGGCGGGCGCGTCTGTGCGCACAGGTGTCGATGGCGCCCCCGCACCGCGCTCCTCCTCGCCGGGATCTCGCTCAACGTGCAAGGGCAGCGCGCCGAGACCCGTGCCCGGCAGGCGCAAGCCACAGCAGCGATCGACATCGAACGGCTGCGGCTCCACAGCGACCTACTCCAACGACTGGTGCGGCGCATCGCAGAACTCGACGGACTTCTTCGCCAACTCGAGCACCGAGCCCGCGCCAGCCTGGAGTAGCTCGACGCCACCACGTTCGATCCCTCGCGGGACATGGAGACCTTCATGCGCACCGCACCTTTCATGCAGGCTGTGAGGGAGGTCCTGACGACGCCGCTCATCGCTGATGGCCGTCGCGCCCCGGCATCGGGACACCGCCTCATCAAGCACCAGGCGCTCACCCCGTCGACAACCACCACACACGAAAGGACGTGACGCATGACCCTGATCTCGCCGCCACAGAACAACGCCATCAACATGCGTTCCCGAACCGATGCGACAGCCGCGCTCAAGCACTTGCCACCGACGCCACTCGGGCAGTCGACATCCTCGCAACGATCACCACACTCGCTCTCAAGAGCCCCTTCCACGACCTCAAGGACGTCAACGTCGCCATGGCGAACCTCGAGGACCCCGATCTTCCGTGGTGGGCGCTCGGGGGCGAGAGCCACCTCGCCGTCACCAGCCGGGCAGCGGTTCGACCAGGTCGCTGTAGCGATCTTCGACGGCGCTCGAGATGTGCACCGCTTCGATCGACCCCGCAGGGATGACGCGCGCACAGCTGGCCTGACGGTGTCGTCCGCCACGTGCCAGGAACGGACCGCTGCGCGCCCTCGCCTGGCGTCCTGAACCATCACGGCGACTATCCTGACGTCGCGGCCTGGCAGGATCGCCTGCCGACCGGCAGTGGGTCCGCGCTGGTGGCACGCACCCCCCGGCGGGCATCACGTGACGGCACCAGGAGCCGACATGAGCATCCGTGCCAACCGCCCTCCAGTGCCCACCCTGGCCGATCTCATAGCGCGGCTCGGAAGCCACCTCATCACGATCGTTCGGACCACACCCGAGGGGCAGTCCCGCGCCGTTCTCGGCATCCAACTCTACGACCCAGCCGCTCCGGATGAGCTCGCCGAAGGCCACGTGGTCGTCGCACCGAGCCGCGACACATCACTGGACGAGGTTGCGCGCCTCGTACAGCGAGCGGTCGAGGCCGATGTGGTGTCCATCCTCTGCGGCGCCGACGCCCCCATCGACGCTGGGGTCGAGCAAGCCTGCGGTGACCGTCTCACCCTCCTTCGCGCCACTGCGGGCGTCGACTGGAGCCACCTGATCACGATCCTGCGGCTCGGGCTGACCGGTAGAACGGCCCGCCCCTCTCCGCGAGCGACCCGGTTGGGGGATCTGTTCGGCTTCGCCAACGAGATCGCGGAACGGCTGGGGGGAGCAGTCACCCTCGAGGACCAGAGCTCGGTGCTACTGGCCTACTCGAACATCCACGGCCCCATCGATGAACCACGGAAGGAGACGATCCTCGGACGCGCCGTGCCCGGCCGCTACCTCGAACTGATGAGCCAGCGCGGTGTCCTCAGCCGACTCGCCGACAGCGACGAGGTGATGGAGATCGACGCGATCCCGGAGGTCGGACTGCAACGACGGCTGGCGGTGCGGGTCGCAGTCGCAGGTTCGACCCTGGGATCGATCTGGCTTGCAGAGACCGACACACCCCTCAACGCAGATGCGGTGCGGGGGTTGGAGGAGGCGGCAGGCACCGCTGCCTTGCACCTGATGGCCCACATCACCGATCTGGAACGAGGCGCCCGACTCCAGGTGGAACTGGTCCGGCAGCTCCTCTCGGGCGGCAATCTGCCGCCTGACGTCATCGCGCTCCGCCTGGGCCTTGACCCGAACGCGACCTTCACGGTGGTTGCTGTCGAGGCCATCGGGCAGGCCACCCCCGCGGAGCGCCTCCTGAACATCGCGGAGCTCTACAGCAACGCCTACCTCGACCAAGCACCGATCTACGTGGAGGGCCCCCGGGTCTACATCGTGGTCGCAGCTGTGGAAGCGCGAGTGGAGAGCACTGCCCGTCGGGTCGCGACGGACATCGTTGATCGTGCGCGAACGATCCACGGGCTGCAGGTACGGGCCGGTATCGGCGATGCACGCCCAGGAGCCATCGGCATCCTCGATGCCCGTGCCGATGCGGACCGGGTCCTGCGGGTGCTACTGCATGAGGACGAGCTGGCTTCCATCGCGACGTTCGCCGAGGTCTACGCCCACTCTGCGCTGCAGGAGATCCGTGATGCCCTCCAGGGTCGTCCACACCTGGAGCGCTCTCCCCTGCGGCGCCTGGATGGCCATCCGCAGGGTGGGCTCTGGAGGGAGACCCTCCGCGAGTACCTCGCCGCCTTCGGGCGGGTGTCCGAAGCAGCTGCCAAGATGCACTGCCACCCCAACACCCTGCGCTACCGCCTCGAGCGGGCGCGCGAAGTGCTCGACGTCGATCTCGACGATCCGGTGGGACGGCTGGTGGTCACATTGCTGCTCGAGGTCGAACACCCCCAGGTGTCGTCGGGGTCCAGCACCTCGCCGTCTGCAGCACCGGCTCCCCGACACCCGGGGTGGTCCGGCTCTTAGGTTCCTGGGCTGCGCCGCAACAGCGCTCGATGGGTGGTGATCCGCTCGATGTACTCCAGGTCGATCTCAACACCGATCCCCGGACCCCGGGGGACCTCGAGTTGCCCGTCGTCCAGCACGAAGGGCTGGGTCAGGTCCTGGGAGAAGTACCGGTCGGACGCTGAGGTGTCACCCGGGAGGGTGAACCCTGGTAACGCCGCCAGCGCGACGTTGGCCGCACGCCCGATGCCGGTCTCCAGCATCCCTCCGCACCAGACGGGTCGCGCCATGGCTCGGGCGACGTCGTGGACACGTACCGCCTCGAGGTAGCCACCTACCCGCCCCGCCTTGATGTTGATGATGCTGCAACTCCCGAGCTGCAGCGCCAAGGCGGCCGTTGCTGAGGAGGTGATGGACTCGTCGAGGCAGACCGGGGTCTGAAGCACAGCAGCCAACTCGGCATGCAGATGGAGGTCATCGTGGGCGAAGGGCTGCTCGATCAACGCGAGGTCGAAAGCGTCCAGGGCGCGCAGGTGCCGAGTGTCGGCAGGCCCGTACGCGGTGTTGGCGTCGACCTGTAGCAGCACCTCAGCCCCGAAGGCCTCCCGGACCGCAGTCAGCGGTTCGACGTCCCAACCAGGCTCGATCTTGAGCTTGATCCGCCGGTAACCCTGCTCGAGGTAGCCACCTACCTCCTCGACCAGCGCCTCCACCGTATCCGCGATGCCGACCGACACCCCGCAGTCGACGCGATCACGGACCGCGCCGAGATGGGAAGCGAGCGAGATCCCTTGTGCCCGTAGCTGCGCATCGAGCACCGCCGTCTCCACAGCCGACTTGGCCATCGGATGACCGAGGTAGCGCTCGAGATGGAGGCCAACGTGGTGGGCTTCGAGGTGGTCGCGGGCCAGCAGATCCGGTGCGAAGACGTCCCTGATCACCGCATGGGCGGAGTCCACGTACTCCGGTGAGTACACCGGACGTGTGAGCGCAGCGCACTCGCCCCAGCCCTCGGCTGCCTCGGTCATGACCCGCACCAACAACACGTCACGTGCGGTCTGGGTCCCGAAGGACGTCCGGAACGGGCGCGTGAGCGGTAGCGCGACCCGCCGCAGTTCGATCGCGGTCAACCTCATGACATGTCTCCCTGCTCGGGGTGGTTCGCGGCGTCCACCACCAACAACTCAGCCAGTAATCGGCTCAGCAGCGCCGCTCGCTGCACGGTCGCGTCGATGTCGATCCACTCGCCCGGCGCGTGCGCTTGGCCGCCGACCGCACCGAGCCCGTCGAGGGTCGGAACCCCGAGCGCTGCGGTGAAGTTGCCGTCCGAACCGCCTCCGACAGCTGCGGTGGGGATGGTTCCTATCCCAAGCTGGCGCGCGATCGCCTGCGCACGGCGCTCCAACGCCACTGTGACAGCCGACTCCAGCGGCGGTCGGTTCCTACCGCCATGCAGCTCGAGCCGGGCACCCGGCAGGGTCGGTACCAGTCCCCGCAACCCGGCGTCGACTCGGTCCTGCTCCTCCCCCGTCCAGCACCGCACGTCGATATCCAGTTCCGCGGTTGCCGGCACGGTGTTGACCGTCGTACCCGCCCGCGCGAGCGTTGGGGTGACGGTCGTACCGGCGGCGGTGTCGGCGAACGCAACGATGCGCGGGACCTGTGCGCTGAGCTCCACCATGGCGTTGATCCCGCGTTCGGGCTCCAGGCCGGCATGCGCAGCACGACCATGACAGTGCAAGCGGTAGAGGGAGATGCCCTTGCGAGCGGTCTTCAAGGCGCCAGCGGCGCTCGGTTCCGCCACCAGTACGTTGCGGGCACGCGCTGCTTCACGCTCGATCAGCGCCCGCGACGTCGGCGACCCCAGCTCTTCGTCCGTGGTGATGAGGAGCGCAACCCGGGCCGGATCACCGGTGACCTGTAGTGCGTGCAGGAAGCTGACGAGACCGGCCTTCATGTCGAAGACACCCGGGCCGGTCGCCGTTGTACCGCTGACGCTGAAGGGCCACGTCGCAGTGGTACCCAGCGGCCAGACGGTGTCGAGGTGGCCGAGGAGCAGGACGTCGGGACGCGCTGACGAACCCCAGCGCAGGTGCGCGCGACCGTCAGCCCAGACACGTTCAGGGGCGCTACCGGCCACCGACTCGATGACCGTTGCGAGCGCATCGAGGCCGGATCCCAGCGCGGTCAGGTCGTTGCTGGGTGTCTCGAAGGAGACGAGCGCTTCGAGTGTGCTGAGGAACCAATCCCGTGTCGGCGGTTCAGGGGTGGTGGATGTACTCATGCCCGACCGTCGTTCCCACCAGGGCGGAAGCGGTAGGCGCCCTCACCCGGTGACCAGGTTGCGATGGCACCACCCGCCAGCAGTCGCACGAAGTGGTCTCGCGCACGCTCCCGGACACGCTTGGCCTGCGCAGGGTCCAACTGGCGAAGCCGCTCGTAGTCGGCAGGGATCGGCACCACGGTCCCGCCCTGTTCGAAGGTCAACGCTCCGGCGAGCGCGGCCTCGACACGGGTCGAGGCCATGTCCCAACGGACCTCGAAACGATCGCTGCGATCGTTCTCGTTCACGGCATCCTGCATCTGCCCGTAGTGGTCCGGCAGGAAACGGTGGATGACCCCGCCCAGCGTGACGAGGTTGAAGTGTGCGTTCCGGGCGATCAGCGGATCGTAGGTCCAGCGTGCTTCCTGCACACCCTGCCGGAGACAGACAGCACGCTGCTCCAGCTTCAACGCACGGCCGATCCCACCACCGATCCGCCCGGGCACCACCGCGGTGATGTGTGAGTGCAGGTGCAAACCGTCCCGCCATCCGAGGAAGCCGATCGCTACACCGACGCACCGGTCACCATCGAACGCCCCGACACAGGTGGTTCCGGCATGGGTCAGGGCCCGCAACAGCGGCTCCGCCATCACCTGCTCGTCACCCCAGATGGAGCGGATCACGCCTTGGACATGCTGGACCGCCGCGCCCTCGAGGGCGCGCATCTCCACGCCAGCGCGACCTGCAGCACTGTGCGCAACGGCGACGGCACGCGCGAGGGTGTCGGCGGGGACCGCCGCTGTCACAGCCATCACGCCGCGGATCCCGCTGGCTCAAGTCGCTGCCCGTGCCGAACTCCACGCCATCGGCCCTCGTGCACGGTGACAGCACCCGCCTGGATGACGGTACTGATCCCGGCCGGCCGCGCGATAGGCGCCTCGAAGGTGGCGCGGTCCTGCACGGTACTCACGTCGAACACCACCAGATCAGCGACGGCGCCGGGCGAGACCACCCCGCGCCCCGGGATGTGGAAGCGCGCGGCGGGCAGCCCCGTCATTCGGTGGACGGCAGCCTCAAGGTCGAGCACCGACCGCTCACGGACGTATCTGGCCAGGATCCGGGGGAAGGTCCCGTAGGTCCGCGGATGGGGTCGCCCTCCGGTGCCGGGAGGCAGACCATCGGAGCCGATCACGGTGCGCGGATGCGCCAGCGCGAGTTCCAGGTCAGCCTCGTTCATCGCGTGGACGATCATGCTGACCTGCAGGCGCTCGGTCAGGAGCACGTCGATGAGCGCATCGGTCGGCGCGAGGCCGGCGTCCTGGGCGATATCGGCGATGCTGCGACCATCGAAGCGGTGGCTGGCCGAGGAAGCGATGACCACGCCATCCCACCCGGCACTAGCGGCATGGTTCTCCCAGGAACCATCGTCCACCGCCATGTCAGCGTGCACGCGAGCCCGGACCTCAGGATCAGCGAGCCGTTCCAGCACCCGTACATCCCCACCCTCCTGACACCAGGGTGGCAGCGCTGCGGTCAACATGGTGCTGCCTGCGGTGTAGGGGTAGACATCCTGGCCGATATCCAACCCGCGGTCGCGGGCAGCATCGAGGATGGCCAGAGCAGCCCCCATCGATCCCCACTGGCGTGTGCCGGCGGCCTTGAGGTGGCTGACGTGCACCCTCCTTCCGGAACGTTCGGCAACCTCCACCGCTTCACGCAGACTGTCGAAGAGTCGGACCGACTCACCCCGCATATGGGTGGCGTACAACCCCGAGGTCGGCAACACCGCGGCGAGAGTGGCCAACTCAGACGGTGTACTGAATACCCCCGGGGGGTAGATGAGTCCGCTGGACAGACCGAACGCGCCGGCCGTCATGGAGTCCTCGAGCAGCCCGCACATCGCCCGCAACTCGGCGTCATCCGGGGCGCCATCGCGCATCCCCATCGCCGCGATCCTCAGCGCATGATGCCCTACCAGAGGAGCCTGGTTGGTCACGTACCCAGCGTCGTCGAGGACCGCGAGGTAGCTGGCGAAGGAGGACCAGTTCCACTGCATGGCCGGGAACAGACGTCCTGTAAGGCGCTGGAGCGCCCGCTCGTGTTCCCCCAGGTGAGGGGCCAAGCTGAAGCCGCAGTTCCCGGTGACCTCTGTGGTGACACCCTGCTCGATCTTCGAGGTGTCGGTGTGGTCACCGGTGAGCAATGGTGCGTTGTCCGCGTGCGAGTGGACGTCGATGAATCCCGGGCACACCACCGCGCCGGCGACATCAACGCCGGGCACGCTGTCGGGCACAGCATCCGCGCGTGATTCCACCCCGACGATGGTGTCTCCCGCGATGATCACGGTCGCCGGGAACGCCCCACGTCCGGTGCCATCGACCACACGCGCGCCGCGCAGCGCCCATCGGCGGTGTTGCGCTGCCTGAAGGATCGGGTCCGTCGTGGCGCTCACCGGACGGCCACCACCGGTGCAGGACCCTGCGGCCACCAGGCCGTGAGGACCTCTCGGCCGATCAGACCGTTGACCACCGCGCCCTCAGCTTCCGGCAGGAAGGTCTCGTCCGTGAACTCGTGGTTCATCACCGCGTAGGCGAAGCCTCGCTGCGTACCGGGGACGCGGACGATCCCCGCGTCGACCCGCGTGCCGGTGAAGAACCCGGTCTTGCAGGCCACCTCTACGGTCGGGGTGGCACCCAGCTCGCGCCAGTACGGATTCATGTCGAAGTAGCGGGGGAACTGGTCCAGATACTGCTGCTGTGCCAGGACCGCCTCCGCCCGCTGGCTCACCTCGGGCGAGAACGCGGTTCTGCGACCGATGCGGTGGAGTAGTGCGCTCAACCTGAGCGGGGTGGCTTCACCAAGGCGGCGAACATCCGGGCCGATCAGTTCGAAATCGATGCGGTTATGCAGTCGCACATCCGTGCATCCGAGCTCGTCGAGAGCGGCGTTGACCGGGGCGACACCACCGATCGCATCGAGGACGATGTTGGTGGCCGTGTTGTCGCTGAGCACGATCATCAGGGTGACCGCATCGATCAGGCGCACATCGACGCCGGGTTGGAAGGCCTTCAGGATGCCCGAGCCGCCGAGTTGCTCGGAGCCAGGCACGGTGACGGTGGTCTGCAGGTCCAGCTTGCGCTGTTCCGACTGCCGCAACGCCTCCAGCATGATCGGCACCTTGATGACGCTGGCGGTGGGGAGCAGTTGCTCTGCCCCCACTCCCACCGTCACCTCGTCGTCGTCGAGGTCATGGATGGCCAGCCCGAGGCGGCCGCTCGCCGTGCGAGCGATCGCCTCGAGCCGGGCCTGGAGCTGAGTGGTCTCGATCGCCATCGATCAGAGCCCCTCGACGTTGCCGACCTGCTGTAGGAAGCCGCTCTCGCGCAGGTACTCGTTGCTGCTCTCCAGGGGCGGCAACTCCACCACCTCGAGACTGTCGAGGTCCCGGAACTGACCGACATCGTCCATCGTCACCACGGCCTGGGGAAGCGCGGTGACCTCCTCCGGGGGGGTCGCGCCAGCGGCGAGGGACTGCGCCATCGCGATGGCGTACTGCCCCCACCAGTCGATGAAGATGTCGCCCTCAGCGACCCAACGCTCGTCGTCACGCAGGGTCTCCAAACCGGTGACGTCGCCGCCCAGCCCACCGATCAGCAGCTGCCCCACTTCCCCACGGCCAGCTTCCTCCAGCGCGCGCAACGCTCCGGTGGTGGAGTCGTTGTTCACCGTGTACAGGATGATGTTGTGGTCGGCCGGAACCCCGGGGAGGAGGCCGCTGACCGCCTCGAAGCTGGGCTGCAACGTCGACTGTCCATCGAACTGGATGGCGTTGTCGCTGATCCGAGTGGTGCTCGGGGTGATGTCCTCGACCGGCACCTCCTCAAAGCCCATGATCGGCGCGATGGACGCGTAGAAGAAGCGCACAGCGTCGTTGACCTGCTCACCTGCTGCGGCGTTCTGCCCCAGGAGGACCGTGGTGTTCGACGCATCCCAGCCCAGCTCGACGGCGATGTCGCCGATGATCTGTGCTGTCTGGTCGCCCAGGGCGGCGTTATCGATGTTGAGGAAGGGGCACCCGGGGATGTCGAGGTTGACCGCGACGCAGGGAATCCCGCTCTCGTCGAACATCTCGCCGATACCGGCAGTGGCTGTGGACACGGGGTAGAAGACGATGCCGTCAGGCTGGGCGTCGATCATCAGTTGCGCGTTCTCCAGCATGACGCCCGGGTCAGCCTCGTTGTCGTACCAGGTCACATCGACACCGAACCCGCCCTCAGCGAGCACGTCATCGAGGTTGGTGCGGATCGACCGGAACAGCGGTGCTGCCTCGGTGAACAGTGAGAACGCGACCTCGAAGTCGCCGTCAGGATCGGCTGCATCGGCGTCTGCGGGATCTTCATCAGCGGCCGCTTCCTCGGCGCCGTCATCTGCCGGTGCCGCGTCGTCGTCGCCGCCACAGGCGGCGAGCACGAGCGCGAGGGCCGCCACTGCGAGCAGGACAGTCCGCGGAAGGGGGGTGGAACCTCTGCTGTGCATCATCACACGATCTCCTTGTCTGAAGCTTCCTGCCTGCCCACCAGAGGCAGCCGGGTCGTGCACCCCGTAGCCCTCTCCCGCCCGGAACACCCGCCAGGTGTCGCCGGGCACGGATCGTCCGCTAGGACGACCCGACGGCACCGATGCGGTACTGACTGATCGCGACAGCGATCAGGAGCACGGCACCGGTGGCGATAGTCCGGTAGAACGACGGCACTGCCATGATCGCCATCCCGTTCGACAACGATCCCAGGATCAACACACCCATCACGGTGCCGGGCACACCACCGACGCCCCCGCCGAGTACCGCGCCGCCCAGGATCACCGCCGCGATCGACTGCAGGGCCATGTCGGTACCGGCTGTGCCCGAACCGGTCAGCAACTGGCTTGCGAGGATCGCGCCGGCGAGGGTCGCGAAGACCCCGGAGAGCATGTACACGCTCATCGTGACCAGCGTCACGGGGATACCCGACAAGCGGGCGGCCTCGTGGTTGCCGCCGACGGCGAAGATCGAGCGGCCGTACACCGTGAACCGTAGGACGACCAGCAGCACGGCACACAGACCGAGGAAGATCAGCACGTGGTTGTTGACCCCCAGGAGGCTCCGCCGCGCCAGGATGCCCATTGCGGGATCCGTGAACGGGATCTGCACGCCGTCAGCGATCGACAGTGCGAGCCCGCCTGTGACGGACATCATGCCGAGCGTGGCGATCAGCGGAGTGATCTTCAGCTGCGTGACCAGCAGGCCGTTGGCAAGACCGGCGAGCAGCCCGACCAGCAGCACGAGGAGGAGGGCCGGCAGGACCCCGTAGCCGGCGTTGACCAGCAGCGCGAACACCACCGCCCCAAGAGGCACGGTGCCGCTGACCGACAGGTCGAACCCCCCGGCGATGATCGTGGTCACCTGCCCGAGCGCCACGATGCCCAGGACGCTGGAGTTCACGAGGATGTTCAGCGCGTTGCTGCCCGAGAAGAAGCTGTCGGTCTGCACGGAGAAGAACGCGACGATGGCGATCAGAGACGCCGCCAGGAGCAGCCCGTTGACCGTGGCGTCCGACAGCTCGGTACGCCGCGGGGGAGCAACATCGACATCTCCGGGTTCGTCGATGTCGGGGTCACGCACCTCCGTCGCGTCCGTACCGGTTTGCTCCTGCATCACTCGATACCTCCTGCAGCGCGGAGTGCGACCGCCTGCGAACCGTGGCCTGGCTCGTCGATCTCCTCGACGGCCTTCCCCTCCCGCACGATGATGAGCTTGTCGCTGAGGATCACCGCTTCCTCGATATCTGAGGTCACCAGCAGGATCGAGGCTCCATCGGCTACCAGGCCGCGCAGGATCCGATGCAGCTCGAGCCGGGCACCGACGTCGACACCACGCGTTGGCTCCTGCAGCACCAGGACCTTGGCACCCAGCGCGAGCCGACTCCCGACCATCACCTTCTGCTGGTTCCCGCCGGACAGCTTCGACAACTCCTGTGCGAGGCTGCGCGCCCGGATGCGCACCTGGACCCACAGGCGTCTGGCCAACCCGTGCTCCTTGCGCCTGTCGATGATCCCTGCCGGGCTGATGCCGTCCAGGACCAGCAAGGTCAACGCCTTCTGGATGGTCATGGACAACACGAGCCCCTGCGTCTTGCGTTCCGCCGGCACGTACGCGACGCCCGTACGTCGCGATCGACGGGGCGAGGTCAGCATCGGTACCTGTTGACCATCGATCCGCAGCGTGCCGACGATGTCGCTGTGGAGCCCACCGAGGCCCTCGGCCACCGTCTCCGCCCCCGCTCCCCGCACGCCGTACAGGCCGACGATCTCACCCGGTCGGACCTGCAGGTCGATGCCGTTGAGCTGCGGGTTCTCGGTTCGCCGCCAGTCACACAGCTCGAGCATGGGCTCCTGTGCGCCGCCCTCCGCACGCTTGTCGAAGGTTGCGTCCTCCATCGGACGTCCGAGCATGTACTCGATGACCTCGCGGGGCTGCACATCGGTCACCGGCGCTGCGTGCACGAGGTCACCGTTGCGCAGCACATGCGCGGTGTCGCAGGATCGGAAGACCTCATCCAGACGATGGGAGATGTAGACCGCAGTGACCCCACGACGTGCCAGCGTCGCGACCAGGTCGAGCAACTGGTCACTGTCATCCTTGTTGAGCGCGGCCGTCGGCTCGTCCAGGATCAGGATCCGGGAGCGACGCGTCGTCGCCTTGACGATCTCCACCATCTGCTGCTGAGCCAAGGTCAGGCGGCGCATCTCACGATCCAGCGGGACCTCGAAGCCGTAGGTACGCAGGGCCCGGTCGGCCTGCCGCAGGACCTGGCGCCGTGAGGTGAGTCCACCGCGGCGCGGCCAACGACCCAGGCAGATGTTCTCTGCGGCTGTCAGACGCGGGACGTACACCAACTCCTGCGGGATCAAGGCGATACCGTGGTGCAGCGCGTCCCGCGGAGTGTGGAAGGTCACGCGCTCGCCATCGAGGTGGATGGTTCCTGACCGTGGAGCCACCGCACCCGCCAAGATCTTCGCGAGGGTGGATTTGCCAGCGCCGTTCTCCCCGAGCAGGGCGGTGACCTCGCCCGCCTCCAGCGACAGGTCGATGTCACGCAGCACCACATGGGACCCGTACTGCTTGGAGATGCCCTCAAGACGTAGGAGTGGCGAGGTCATCGTCGGTCACTGCCCTCCACTGTGCATCCGAGCCCGTCAGGGACCCGCGCTGGCGATCTGCTGAGACTGACCCAGCGATGCGGCACCCTACGACCCCGATAGCACGGAAGGCATGTAGAACAACACAAAGAATCCGTGACATTTTGGGTCTTCTGAACGAAGCAACGTCTGGCGCCGACGGCGAGGCTGCCATCTGGACGCGTGATATGGCGGGTTCCGCTGTCTGATGGACGCGGACTGGCTACGTCGCGCGCCGCAACCTGCCCAGGAGGAACACCGTGCCCCGGACGCTGATCGTGGCCGCCGCGCAAACCGGTTCGGTCGAGCAGGATGAACCAGTCGGGCAGATCGTCTCCCGGTTGATCGACCTGCTGTACAGCGCTCACGCTCGCGGAGCACGGTTGGTCGTGTTCCCGGAGCTCGCGCTGACACCGTTCTTCCCCTACGCGTTCATCGAGGACGATCGAGAGCTCGACACGTACTTCCACCGTTCGATGCCCGACGACGCGACCCGCCCGTTGTTCCAGGCCGCAGCGGAGCTGGGTGTCGCGTTCAACCTCGGCTACGCGGAGCTTGCCGAAGGCAGCGACGGGCCGGTGCGCTTCAACTCCTCGATCCTGGTGGGACCTGACGGCACCATCGTGTCGCGCTACCGCAAGATCCACCTGCCCGGGTTCATGGAACCGAACCCCGATCATCCCTTCTGCATGCTGGAGAAGCGGTACTTCGAGGTGGGTGACATCGACCTACCGGTCGCCGAACTGCTCGGTGCGCAGATCGGTCTGTGCATCTGCAACGACCGCCGCTGGCCGGAGGTCTATCGCACCCTGCGCAGGGGCGGCGCCGAGTTGGTGCTGCTGGGCTACAACACACCGACCCACAATCCTCTCCTGCCTGAAGCTGACCACCTCATCGGCTTCCACAACCAGCTCAACCTGCAAGCAGGTGCGCTCCAGAACGGCCTCTGGGTCGTGGCGACGGCCAAGGCCGGGCGCAGCTTCGGTGTCGAGCAGATCGCAGGCTCCTGCATCGTGTCGCCCAGTGGTGAGATCGTCGCACAGGCCGCCACGAACCAGGACGAGGTGGTCACCGCGGCGATCGACCTGGATCTGGCCCAGCGGTACCAACAGCGGTCCTTCACGGTGTTCGCCGACCCACAGCCCCACACCTACCGCTGACGGCAGCGCTGTCGCCCATGGTCACATGCAGCGGGCTCACGCAGCATGTCCGCAACCGCAGTGTGCCTCTCGGCCGGGGGCTACCAGCCCTTCTGGTCGAGCAGCGTGACGAGGTTGCGTTTGCGGCCGTGGTCGGCGCGGACATCACCTAGCAGGTGCTCGAAACGCTCCGGTTCGCCCGCCTGGTGGGCGAAGCGACGGATGCGCCCGAGGAGCTGCACCGCCTGCCGGTACGTGGCGTTCTTCTTCCGCTCGACCAACGAGAACACCTCCGACTCGTACACACCGATCGCGCCCAGCGGGTGCGTGTCCTCCCGGGCACGTGCCAGGATCTCCACCAGCACGCTGGAGGCGCGGGTTCCGCGACGGTCCGCGTGGCCACCGGGCGGGCCGAGCCGGTCCGACAGCACCGCGACCGCCCGGGTGTGCCTCGCCGGGCTGCCGTCGCCGGCCTCTGCGAGCAGCCGCCGCGGGGCCGCAGCGTTCAGCTCCGCGCGGGTGGCCAGCTCCTCTCGGGTTCATCCGAGTTCACTGAGCCGCTGCAGGATGACGTTGACCACGTCATCGAACGCACGAATCTCGGCCAGCTCCGACTCGACCACGTCGCTGAACCCCGCCTCGCGACCGTCATGTGCCTCGATCATCCGCTCGATCGCGCTCATTCGCCCTCCAAGGCCCGTTGCATGGATGCTGCAGTCGTCTGGGAAGTACGGCCAGCGACGTCAACGATCAGGTCACAGTAGGACCCGCATGTCCTCACGCAGCCGCCCCACCGCCTTCGGGAACGGTGCCGCGACCTCGAGCAGATTCGACGGCTGCGACCCGCGTTGCCGAAGCCAGGCCTTGAACGCCTCCCTGCCGAGTTCGAACGTGACCGGTGCGAACCGATGCCAACGCACCGGCGCGGACACCTTCGGTAGGCGTGCACTCCGCGGCACCGCCACGTCGATCAGCGTCGGGATCTCATCGGTCAGATCGTGCCGGACCAGCGCCGACGTCAGGCACAACGTCGAGCTGGCGTTCGCCGCGGCGACCACCATGAGACCCAGGTCCGCGCCGTCGGCGAACTCCGTGTCGACCTGGAGGTAGAGGCCGTGGCTGATGCGCTCCAGCCGCCCCTCGGCCAGGAGTCGGTGCATCGCCGGATCCGAGAGGCCGGCACTGCGAGCCTCGCGCCAGCGGAACACCGGACCGAGCCGTTCGAGCGCCTCGACAACGACAGGAGTTTCGCGCCCTGGACGTGCGTCAATATCATCAATGTCGCAAGCTCGATACACATTGACGAACGGAACAACGGTGTCGACGCTTCTTGAGCGTTACCAGCGGGCCCCCGCGGACGTGAGGCGGCAGGTCGACCTGTTGTTGCGGCAAGCCGAGGACGATCAGGCATGGACCGATCAGCTCGGTCCGGTCTACGCCCAGGGGCAGGTCGCTGAGCTGCTGGGCAAGTCCAAGCAGGCGGTCTCGACCGACAAGGGCCTCCTGCGCCTCGAGATGCGCGACGGCCGCGTCGGCTACCCGGTCTTTCAGTTCGAGGGCGACCGGATCCTGCCGGGGATGCAGAACGTCGTGCGAGCCCTGTCCTCCGTTGCTGCGACGAGCTGGACGGTCGCCTCGTGGCTGACCAGCCCCTCGTCCGACCTCGGCGGCAAGACGCCACTAGAGAGATTGCGCCGTGGCGACGTGTCCGACGTGAGTAGGGTCGCGGATCGGCTCGCGGCTTCCTGGGCTCGCTGATGCCGCTCGGCGAGCCACCGGCGGGGGCCAGCAGCCTGGCGGACCACCCGCCCCGGAGCCTTGCCGGCTCGGAGTTCGTTCGCGTGTGGCGGAGGCAGCTGCCGAACGGAGCCGTCCGGGCGTCGCCGTGGTGGTTCGCGTCCGCGCCGGCCGACCCCTTCGCCGGTGGCCGGTTCGACCTGCCCGCGCCCGCTGGGGCCTGCTACCTCGCCGAAACGGTCGCAGGTGCGGTCCTCGAGGCGTTGCAGGTCCACCTGGCCAACCTGCCCGCGGCCGAGTTGGCAGCCCGGGGTGCCGTGCGAACCGAGGTGCCGACGGGGATGCCACCCGCGGCTGACCTGACGGACCCGGCGGGCGTGCAGCTGGGGTTGACGTCGGCGGTGTGGGCCGGGACAGATCGGCCACTCACCCAGCGGTGGGCGGCAGCGTTCCGACGCGACGGTTGGTGGGCGCTGCACGGCGGTATCCAGCACGATCCGACCGGAACGCTTCGCGGCGTGACGCTGTTCGACCAGGCCGGCGAACACGAACCCACCCACGCCAGACCATGGACGCTCGACGAGGTCGACCTGCTCGACGACCAGACCCTGGTCGAGCTGGCCGACGTCGGCGTGGTCGTGCGGGGCCCCGGGAACCTCCCGCCGGCCCCGACGCCGTGACACCACCCGTGCCTCGCAGGCGAGGCCGATGCCGTCGTCACGCCATCGGGGACACCGCGATCCGGCGCGCGGATGCCTTTGGAACCTCCGCGGAGTTCTGGATCCGCCGCCAGGGTGGCTACGAGCTCGCCCGAGCTGCTGAGCGAAGCTCGCGAAGACCTCGTGTTGGATGGTGTCGTCGTCCACGGTGGCTCCGTTCGAGGTGCGACCGGGCGGGGCCCCGGTCGGGTGGACAGCCACCTGCGCGCGAACCCGTGACACCTCGGGCCCGCTGTCCACCGGTGCCGACCCGAGGAGACCTCCGGACCCGCACGACGTCCAGGATCAGCGCGAGCTCGGCGTCGCGGAGCCGTCGACGAGTGCCGCGACCAGCACCGGCGCATCGCTCTCGGCGACCGGCGCGACCCCGGCTGTCTTCACCCGTCGAGGCCGCGTTGACGTCTCGCATGACGCTCGATGCGAGCGCCGAGGTCGTCGAGCTCGTCGAGGATGGCGGCGACACCCCAGACCTGGTTGCGTTTGCGGTCGGTCAGGGGTCGGATGATCTCCGCGCCAGTGAGCCGTTCGATGGCGGTGTAGGTGCTGGAGAGTGGACCACCGATGTCGTCATGGGCGTCTTCGGCGGTGAAGGCTGCGAGGTCGGGCAGACGGTTGAGCAACCGGTCGGTTGCGCTGCCCGTACGGACCGGCCCCAGCACCACACGCCACCGGTCGGGCAACTCGACGACCCGGTCGGCCGTCACTCGGGCTTCGGCTGCGGCGATGCGTGTCGCGGTGCTGAACGCCAGCACGAGCGGTTGGACGTGGCCGCTGCGGTACCCATCGAGCAGGTCGAAGTAGCGGTCGCGGTGCGCCACCAACGCAGATGCGATCGGAACGATCACCCTCGAAGAGGTGCCACGTCGCCGCAGCACGGTGTTGATGACCGCCCTGCCGATCCGTCCGTTGCCGTCGGTGAAGGGGTGGATCGACTCGAACTGGGCGTGGGCGATCGCGGCCTGGGCCAGCACGGGCATGTCGTCGCGGTTGGCGAAGGCCACGAGGTCGCTCATGTAGTCCGCGACCGTCCCGGGCGGCGGGGGGACGAACAGCGCGTTGCGCGGCGAGTGATCGCTCCCACCGATCCAGTTCTGCACGTCACGCAACCGCCCGGCGTAGACCCGTCCCATGGGGTCGTCGAGCATCAGCACACGATGCGCGTCGAGGACAGCTTCGAGGCGGAGTGGCCTGCCACCGTCAACGGACGTGATCAGCGCTGCGATCGCCGTGGTCGCTGCAGCCATCGCGGTGGCGGCCACGTTCGAGCGGTTGCCGTGCAAGGCACGCGCATAGTCGGCGGTACCGGCCTCGACCCGCTCGATCTTGGATGAGGCCACCGACTCGGTGCGCAGCAGGATCGCGCCGAGCGCCTGCAGTTCGGCGCCCCGTTCATGGTCCAGCGTCACAATCTCTCGGGTCGCCTCTTCCATGGTCGCGACAACGTCGCTCGCCAGCGCAACATCCGCATCGGCGATGTGCGGCATCCCGGAATGCTGCCCGTCCCGCTCGCCGAGGAGTGGCTCCTCGCGCGCACCGCCGCCAGCGATCGCATGGCGACGGCCCCTGGTCTGGGTAGTCAGCCGACATCAGCAGACCACGATCCGAAAGCCGGCTTGCTCATGCCAGCCGCTAGTAAAGGAAAGGGTCGATTGCTTTCTTAAGATGCTACCGTGGGAAAGGCGGCTTTCGCATCTGCACGCGCAAGGGAGCACGGTGGACCTCGACGCCTTCACCTCCGATCGGCTGGGGGCCGTTCGCATGACGCTAGACGGCTATCACGCGTACTTCCCGGCTCCGGTACCGCGCGAGCTCGACTACGACGCCACGACGGTCAAGAAGCTGACCGACGCGACGGCAGCTGTCCACCGGTTGGCGGGGGTCAGCCGGCTACTACCCCGTCCCGAGATCCTCATGGGTCCCTACGTGCGGCTCGAGGCGGTGCTCAGCTCGAGGATCGAAGGTACGCAGACCTCGGTTGGTCAACTGCTGCTGTTCGAAGCTGATCACGACCAGGCGTCGCCGGAGGGCGACCTTCGCGAGGTGGTGAACTACACGCGGGCACTGGACCACGCCCTGGCCACGCTCGAGCGCCTCCCCGTGAGCCTGCGACTGCTCCGTGAGACACACGCCATCCTCATGTCCGGGGTTCGTGGCGAGGCGATGACGCCCGGCGAGTTCCGACGCAGCCAGAACTGGATCGGCCCACCGGGGTCCACCCTGCAGACCGCGAGGTTCGTCCCCCCTCCCGTGGACGCGATGCACGACGCTCTCGCCGATCTCGAACGCTTCCTCCACGAGGAAGAGCTCCCCAGCCTCATCGCCCTTGCCCTCGCCCACTACCAGTTCGAGGCGATCCACCCGTTCCTGGATGGCAACGGCCGGATCGGTCGGCTACTCGTCCCGCTCGCCCTGTGTCAGCGCGGCGTGCTGGCACGGCCGATGCTCTACCTCTCCGCCTACTTCGAGCGTCACCGCAGCCGCTACTACCACCTGCTGTTCGAGACCAGCGCAACCG
>LFIK01001498.1_pt1 | contig 18543 bp, 18 predicted proteins | sample 643401 | NCBI WGS metagenome assembly LFIK01 (sample SAMN03777447, study PRJNA286221) | soda lake metagenome | biome: soda lake; feature: Kulunda steppe; material: water; isolation source: sample T5-Br brine of Lake Tanatar-5 | place: Russia: Kulunda steppe | collected 2010-07
CAGCCCCTCGGCCGCCTCCTGTGCGAGCACCACGGCAGTGGCTGGCACGGTCACGTCCACGTTCGTTCCTCTTGTCCGCGTCGGTCCCGCCTCGGATGCGGGGGGTCGATACCTGCGCTGCGGCGCCCCTCGTCCCGCGCCCCGTCACGGTCTGCGACGGGGATCGGGTCGGACACCGTCCGGGCGCACGAGGGCGCCGTCAGGCCGTGGGAGCCTACCGCCGTGTCCGCGCAGGGACGCGGTCGCTCGCCGCGACCGGTCCGCGGACGGATCAGTCGTCCGCCGCCTCACCGTCGACCGCACCATCGAACAGGCCCGGGGCCGCGCCGGACGGTGCTGCGTCGCGGGGAGGCATCGCTCGCCCGAGATGGCGGTACGCGGCTGCGGTCGCCGTGCGCCCGCGCGGCGTCCGCTGCAGCAACCCCTGGCGCAGCAGGAACGGCTCGACGGCGTCCTCGATGGTCGACGCCTCCTCGCTGAGCACGGTCGCGAGCGTCCCGACGCCGACCGGTCCGCCGTCGAACCCGACGATGACGGCCTCCAGCAGCCGCCGGTCGAGCCGGTCGAGGCCGAGATCGTCGACCTCGAACACGGTGAGCGCCGCTCGGGCAACGTCGCGGTCGATGCGTCCGTCGGCCTCCACCTCAGCGAAGTCGCGCACCCGCCGCAGCAGCCGGTTGGCGATGCGAGGCGTGCCGCGCGAGCGGCCCGCGATCTCGTCGGCGGCCGCCTCGTCGAGCGTGATCCCGAGGATGCCGGCGCTGCGGCGCACGATCGTGCCGAGCTCGTCGGCGGCGTAGTGCTCGAGCTGCGCGGTGAACCCGAAGCGGTCACGCAGCGGTGCCGCGACCAGCCCTGCTCGTGTCGTCGCACCCACGAGGGTGAAACGGGGCAGCTCGAGCCGGATCGATCGCGCCCCCGGTCCCTTGCCGACCACGACGTCGAGCTGGAAGTCCTCCATCGCCGGATAGAGGACCTCCTCGACGGTCCTGGGCAGCCGGTGGACCTCGTCGACGAACAGCACGTCGCCCGGTTCGAGTCCGCTCAGGATCGCCGCGAGGTCGCCGGGCCGCTCGATCGCCGGACCCGACGTCGCGCGGAAGCGCGCGTCCAGCTCGCTGGCGACGATCGCGGCGAGCGTCGTCTTCCCGAGCCCCGGAGGGCCGGACAGCAGCACATGGTCGGCGGCCTGCCCGCGCCGTCGCGCACCGCCGAGCACGAGCTCGAGCTGGCGGCGGATGCGCTCCTGTCCGACGAACTCGCCGAGGCGCTGCGGACGCAGCGACACCTCGAAGGTCGACTCGTCGTCGCCGGACTCGGGCCCGACCAGCCGGTCCCCGCTCATGCGCCGACCTCCCCACCACGGCCGAGCTCGCGCAGCGCGCGGCGCAGCAGCGCCGCACTGTCCTCGCCCTCGACCGCATCCATCCCGGCGAGCGCACCACGGATCTCGAGCGGCGTGAACCCGAAGCCGGCCAGCGCCTCACGCACCGTCGCGAGCACCCCATCGTCCCCTGCCGCGGCGCTGCCCGCCGGCGCCGTCAGCACCGCACCGACACGGTCCCGCAGCTCGAGCACCAGCCGTTCGGCGACCTTGCGGCCGATCCCGGGAACGGTGGTCAGTACGGCCACGTCGCCCTCCGCCAGGGCCGTCTCGAGCGCGGCGGTCGGGAGCGCGGTCAGGGCAGCGAGTGCGATCCTCGGCCCGACGCCCGACGACGTGAGGAGCAGCTCGAACAGCCGCAGCCCGTCACGGCCGGTGAACCCGTACAGGGTCATGGAGTCCTCGCGGACCTGCAGCGACGTGTGCAGCGTGATCTCACGGCCGGGTGCCGGCACGACGGTGCCCCCGGGGACGTGCACCAGGTAGCCGACGCCCGACACGTCGATGACGACGGTGCCGTCGCTGCGGTCGAGCACCTGACCTCTGAGCAGCGCGATCACGCCGCATCCCCACGGGGTGGCCCGCCGCCGATGCGGCGCGTGGCGAGCACGGCTTCCCAGCCTCCACGAGACGCTCTCGAGGCCTCCGCAGCCGCGGCCTCCAGCGTGACACGCGCAGGGGTGGCCACCTCGGCGGCCACCGCCCCACGGCTGTACGCCAGGTGCGTGATCGCGACCGCGAGCGCGTCGGTCACGTCGACGGGGCGCGGCGGCTCGTCGAGCCCGAGCTGCGCGGCGACGAGCCGGGCGACGGCCTGCTTGTCGGCGCGCCCGTCGCCCGTCACCGTCTGCTTGACCTCGTTGGGGCTGTAGGCGACCACCGGCAGGCCGTGCTCGGCGGCGACGAGCAGTGCGATGCCGGCGGCCTGTCCGGTCGGCATGGCGGTGCGCACGTTGCCGCTGAACAGCACGCGCTCCACGGCGACACCGACCGGCGCGACCTCAGCGATCAGCGCCCGCAGCTCGGTGTGCAGCTGCAGCAGCCGCTGCTCGAGCGGCCAGCTGGCCGGCGTGGTGATGCACCGGGCCAGGACCAGCTCAGGGCGCTCCGCAGGCCCACGGACCGCACCGACCCCGCAGCGGGTCAGGCCGGGGTCGATGCCGAGCACGACCGGTCGCGAACGCTCCACCCAGCACTCCCGTCCGAACAGGTGTTCGCCACGCTAGCAGCGCGGTCCGTCCGCTCATGGACGTCCGGTCGGGTCAGAGCTCGACGGCGTCCAGCACGGCCTCGTCGACGTCGAGGTTCGCGTGGACCTCCTGCACGTCGTCGTTGTCCTCGAGCGCGTCGAGCAGGCGCAGCACGCGGCCCGCCTCCGCCGCGTCGTCGATGCGGACGGTGACGTTCGCGACCATCGTCGATCCCGCACCGGTGACCGGCAGCCCTTCCGCCTCGAGCGCCGCGCGCAGCGCCGGCACCGCGGACGGCTCGCACCAGGCGACGGTGCCGTCCTCGCTCGCCTCGAGGTCCTCGAGTCCGGCCTCGATGCCGGCGGCGAGGACCGTGTCCTCGTCGGGAGCACCGTCGAGCAGGACCTGACCGCGGCGTCCGAACAGGAACGACACGGCGCCGGGCTCGGCGAGGCTGCCGCCCGCACGGGTGAACAGGCTGCGCACGTCCGAGGCGGTGCGGTTGCGGTTGTCGGTGAGGACCTCGACGAGCACCGCGACTCCACCGGGCGCGTAGCCCTCGTAGGTCGCGGACTCGTAGCGCGCTCCCCCGTCATCCTCGCCGGCACCACGACGGCAGGCGCGCTCGATGTTGTCCTTGGGCACGTCGGCGTCGCGCGCCTTCTGCACGGCGAGCGCGAGCGATGGTGACCCCGTCGGGTCGGACGAGCCGGCCTCACGGGCCGACGACTCGATGGCGCGGATCAGCTTCGCGAACTGCTTCCCGCGCTTCTTGTCCTGCGCGGCCTTGCGATGCTTGATGTTGGCCCACTTGCTGTGGCCCGCCATCGGAGAACCTCCACGTGGAGGCGCGGCGATCGCCGCGCGTTCGGCACGGGATGCTAGCGACCGGCCCTGCTGCGAACGGCGTCGCCGAGCATCGCATGCAGTCGATGGTCCCCCGCGACCTCCGGGTGGAACGACATCGCGATGATCGCCCCCTGCCGGACGGCGACCGGATCACCGTCCACGACGGCCAGCACCTCGACGGTCGGGTCGAGCACCGCTTCGATTCGTGGTGCGCGGATGAACGAGGCCTCCATCGGTCCGCCATCGATGCCGGCGACGTCGAACCGGACGTCGAAGGACGACGTCTGCGAGCCGTAGGCGTTGCGTGCGGTCCGCACCGCGAGGCCACCAGGACGATCGAGCGCGTCGTCGTCCCCGGTGAGCTCGTCCGACAGCAGGATCAGTCCCGCACACGTGCCGAGCACCGGCATCCCGTCGCCGATGCGCGCGACGAGCGGTTCGGACAGGCCCGCCCGTGCGATGGCGCGGGCGATCGCGGTCGACTCACCACCGGGGATCACGAGCCCATCGACCGCGGCGAGCTGCACGGGGTTGCGCACGGGGACGGGCCGGAGGCCGGCAGCCGCGAGCGCGCGGGCATGCTCGAGCACGTCGCCCTGCAGAGCGAGGACCCCGACCGGAGGCGCGTCAGGTCCGGCCGTGCCCGCGAGGTCCGCCTGCGCACCGCCCCTGCTGCGATCCGTGGGCCGATCGAGGCGCTCCCCGGGGAGGCGCGTCACCAGCCTCGGCCGGCGTAGCGCTGCTCCGGCGGGATCGTGTCGATCTCGATGCCGACCATCGCCTCGCCGAGGCTGCGCGACACGCGGGCGATGACGTCGGGGTCCTCGAAGTGCGTGGTGGCCTCGACGATCGCGCGGCCGCGCTTCACCGGGTCACCGGACTTGAAGATGCCGGAGCCGACGAACACGCCGTCGGCACCGAGGTGCATCATCATCGCGGCGTCCGCCGGCGTGGCGATACCACCCGCGGTGAACAGGACGACGGGGAGGCGGCCGAGCTCGGCGACCTCCGCGACGAGGTCGTACGGAGCAGCGAGCTCCTTCGCAGCGGTGTGCAGCTCCGACGCATCGAGCTGGGTCAGCCGACGGATACCCGAGGTGATCGAGCGCATGTGCCGGGTCGCCTCGACGACGTTGCCGGTGCCCGCCTCACCCTTCGAGCGGATCATCGCGGCGCCCTCGGAGATGCGCCGCAACGCCTCGCCGAGGTTCGTCGCCCCGCACACGAACGGCACGGTGAAGGGCTGCTTGTCGATGTGGTTGGCCTCGTCGGCAGGCGTGAGCACCTCCGACTCGTCGATGTAGTCGACCCCGAGGCTCTGCAGGACCTGAGCCTCGACGAAGTGCCCGATACGAGCCTTCGCCATGACCGGGATGGAGACCGCCTCGATGATCGAGTCGATCATGTCGGGGTCGCTCATCCGGGCCACGCCACCGTCACGCCGGATGTCCGCCGGGACGCGCTCGAGGGCCATGACGGCGACCGCACCGGCCTCCTCGGCGATCCGGGCCTGCTCCGGGTCGATGACGTCCATGATGACGCCGCCCTTGAGCATGTCCGCCAGTCCACGCTTGACCCGCACGCTGCCGGTCGTCGCGGTCGGGTCGCTCGCTGCCGCCATGCTCGCCTCCGTAGGGCGCCCGGACGGCGCCTGTCGCGGTCGGGAGCGTACTCCGCGCCCGTCGCCGGACGTTCGGCGCTGCTCGCTCGCTGGACGGGCCGAGCCGCGGCGCGTCGTCAGCCGACGGTGGGCATCCGGTCCGCGGAGGGGAGGTGCAGCCAGGTCGGGCCGGGCTTGAGGGGGAAGGGCTCCCCGTCAGGCGTCAGGATGCGCAGCAGGTCCGACGGCGTGCGCTTCTCCCACCGCGCCTCGTAGCGGCGACCGTCACGCAGCACGATCGCCGGCGCACCGGTCGTCGTCGCGTCGGTCTCGTCGTACCCGCTCGCGCCGACGTAGTGACGGGTCGCGAGGATGACCACGTTCGCCGCGCCGATCTCACCCGGGCCGGCTGCCGCGAACGGGCGGCCGTTCTGGTCGCGGCGGTACAGCCCTGCCGTCGCGTCGTAGGTCCAGCCGCTGCGGAAGGACCGGGACATCTCGACGACGACGGAGCCGCCGGGGTCGGCGCAGTCGGTCGCCGACGCCGGGCAGGTGAGCGCCCCGTCCGGTGCCAGTTCGTCGAACACCCAGCCGATGTCGATCAGCGGACGAGCACCCCGCCGCTCCACGACCTCGAGCACCGTCTCCGGCTCGAGGTAGAGGTTGTGCGGTGCGCGTCGCGCGTCATCACGGAAGAAGCCGGCGACGCCCTCCACCACCCGGATGGAGGGCGCGGAGGCGAGCAGGCCCTCGACCTCGGCACGCGCACCGGAGTAGGCGAACCCGGATGCGCCGAGCCCCGACAGCAGGTCGACGTCGACGGGGCGGGCGGACCGGATCGGACCGGCGACCGGCGGGAGGTCGCTGTGGAACAGCACCATGAACCGGGTGATGCCGCCCTCGACGAGCTCCTCGATGACGATGTCGGCCGCATCCATGCCGCTCTGCGGACGGGCGTTCTCGGAGTTCTCGATCTTCACGACGAGCAGCGGCCGTTCGAGCACCTCAGGATCGACCGGCATGCCGGAGAACGGCGAACGTGGCCGGTCGTCGACGGGCTCGCCGGCCGGGTCCTCGACCATGGGGCCCGGCGCTTCGAGCCCTGCCTGCGGATCGGGCGCATCCTCGCCCCCACCCCCACAGGCGGCCAGCAGCAGGGCGAGCGTGATCCCGAGCCCGACGGCGCGGGTGCGGTGGCGATGCTCGAACGTGGACGTCATGACGGCTCCCTCGGTGACCGCGACTTCGGCCCGACCGCAGGGTAGGAGCGGACCCGCATGCCCGTGGAAGAGGCCGCACCGTCCGAACGGAGCCGTCCGCCGTCAGGCCGCAGCGGCGCCACTCCGCCCCTCGAGCGTGCGGTGGTAGATCCGCCGCATGCGCTCGGCCACCGCCGACCAGTCGTGCTCCTCCGCCCGCGCCCGGCCGGCCGTTCGCAACCGTCCCGCCAGCGCCGGGTCATCGAGCACTCGGCCGAGTGCGGCGGCGAGCGCCTCCGCCTCGTCAGGGGGTACCAGCAGCGCCTCCCGATCGTGACGGGCGACGGCTCGGTAGCCGGGGATGTCGGTCGCCACGATCGGGACGTCCGCGGCCATCGCCTCCAGCAGGACGATGCCGAACGACTCCCCGCCACGTGAGGGCAGCACGGCCACGTCTGCGGCGGCGAGCAGTCCGGGAAGGTCACCGGGCGCGGCACGCCCATGCAGGTCCAGCCGCTCGGCGACGTCGGGAGCCGCCGAGTCCCGCAGCCGTGCGATCGCGGGTGCGAGCGGCCCGTCGCCCAGCACCCGCATGCGGACGTCAGGCCGGTCCGCCGCGAGCCGCAGGAAGGCCTGCACCGCGACGTCGGCACCCTTGCGAGGCTCGAGCCGTCCGAGGAACACGACGAGCGGAGCCGGATCCCGGTGCTCCGTCGACACGTCGCGGCGTGCGGCCGCGGCCGTCGCGAAGCGTCGTACGTCGACGCCGTTCGGGACGATCTCGAACCGGTCGACCTCCAGCCCGAGCATGCGCGCGTGGAACGCCGCGGCCACCGGACTGACCGCGGTCAGCGCGTCCGCCTGCGCGACGATCCGGCGGGCCGGAGCGCGGACCGCCCGGTACAGATGTGGGAGCGACCCACCCTCGGCCGTCGCATGGAACGTCAGCACCCGCGGGACGTCCAGCGCGAACGCGGCCGCAGGACCGACGAGCGGCACGAGCGGCTCGTGCACGTGCACGACGTCGGGCCGGGCACGATGAAGGAGCCGCCGCAGCCGCCGCACGACGCGCGGATCGAGCCCCAACGGCGCGCGGGAGCCGTTCGCCGGGACCGCCACCGACCCGCCGAGCCCGATCGTGACCGGACGGTCCGGGCTGGAGGGACGGCTGCCCGAGCGTCCGGGTCCGAGCACCAGCAGCTCGTCGCCACCCCGCCGGAGCGCCGCAGCGAGCGCATGCACGTGCGCCTGCACGCCTCCGACGACGTCCAGGTCGTACGGGCTCACGATCGCGATCCTCACGACCGCGACCCCGGCCGTGCGTCCCACTCCGCACGCGCCGCCGCACGCCAGTCACCACCGGCACGCCAGAGGTCGACGACCGGATGGTCGGGCTCACGCTCCGCCAGCCAGTTCGGGACGAACACGTGCCACTGCGTCGGTTCGAGGCTGATCAGATCCTCGAGCTGCTCCGCGACGACCTGCGTCCCGTCGTAGGTGTCCAGGCCCGACACGTCCACCGGATCGAGCACCACCCCGTGGTACTCATCACCGGAGGTCAACCACGCCCCCGTGGCGATGGCGCGCCCGGTGCGACGCGCCAGGACGGCGGCGCCGGGCGGCAGCCGACACGGCTCACCGAAGAACTCGACGATCGGACCGCGGCGGGCGAGGTCGCGGTCCGCGAGCAACGTCGCGAGCCCACCGTCCCCGATGCTGCGCTCGAGCTGCTCGATCATCGGACCGCCGCGCACGAGCGGGATCACGTCGAGGCCGGCCTCGACCCGCAGGTCCACGAAGCGCTCGAACAGCCGCCGCGGTTCGACGACCTCGGCGACGACCACCATCCCCCAACGCCGGTGGGAGGACCACAGCGCACCCACGTCCCACGACCCGAGGTGCGCCGTCGCCAGGATGCCGCCCGCCCCCGAGTCCCGCACCCGATCGATGTGGTGGAGGCCGACGCTGGTCGCCCCACGGATCACCGCTTCGACATCCATGCGGTGCACACGGAACGCGTCGACCCAGTAGCGCGCGTAGCTGACGAACGCCTCCTCGAGCAGCCGTGCGCCCACCGTGTCACCGTTCGACCGCAGCACGCGGGCGAGGTTGCGTTCCACCTGCTCGCGCTGGCGCGACGACGCGGCCCGGAACCAGGCACGACCGATCGCGCGCGGCAACCGGCGGGCGACCGGTGCGGGGAGCGCCTCGACGGTGCGCCACAGCGCCAGGTAGCGGGCGTAGGCGGCCCGCTGTGACCGTGTCGGGCGCGGCGCGGGCGGCAGCGTCCCGAGCAGCCGTCCGCGCTCGACCGTCACGGTCGTCCCATCATCGCTCGGGTCCGGTCCCGCCACGGCCGAAGCGGCCCTCGGAGGTGGCGCGCAGCCGGCTCGCGAGCCGCTCACGCAACCGTTCGGTGCGACCCTCGCCGAGGAACTCGTCGAGGCTGCCGCCGAACGCCTCGTCGAAGTTCCGTTCGCCATAGAACGCCCGCGCCGTGCGCACGAACGGTCGGCTCCACGCGCGATCCGCATGCGCCAGCACCATCAGTTCCTCGGGCAGGTCACGCTCGATCTGGCACCAGACGTGATGGACACGCTGCACGACCGTGACGGCGCCACCGACGGCGAGCACCCACAGCACCGCCTCGAACACCGGCGCGACGAGCAGACCGATGAGGATCAGGATGCCGCGTTCCGCACGCTCAAGGATCCCGACCTCGCACTCGAGGTCGATGGACTCCGCGCGGGCCCGCACGTAGGAGGTGACCTCTGCGGTGACGAGTGCGACCAGTGTGAGTCCGAGCAGCCGCGGGTCCCCCGCGACCGACCAGGCGATGCCGGCGAGGATCACCCCGTCGGAGAGGCGGTCGCTGACCGAGTCGTAGAAGCCGCCGAACGGCGTCGATCGGCCAGACGCACGCGCGACGGAGCCATCGAGCGCGTCCATGCTGCCGCCGAGGAAGAACAGCACGCCACCCACGAGCGGCTCGCCGAGTCCGACCGCGACCGCTGCCGCCGCGGTGAGGACCAGCCCGAGCGTGGTGAGGGTGTTCGGACCGACGCCGAGCCGCACGAGCCCTCGACCGAGCGGACCGACGACGGCGCTCACGACCCCTGGGAAGCGCGCCCGCAGGCCCATCAGCCGACCGCGATCTCGCCGCGGCGCCCTGCACGAGACTCCTCGACGAGCTCGGCGACGAGGTCACCGAGCGGCACACCCTTGCGCTGGTCCCCGCCGTAGCGCCGGACGGCGACCGTCCCCTGCGCCTGCTCGTCCGCGCCGACGATCAGCGTGACCGGGACCTTCTCCGTCTGCGCGCTGCGGATCCGTGCACCGAGCGAGTCGTCGGACCGGTCGACCTCGGCGCGCAGCCCCGCCCGGCGGCACGTCTCCGCGACTGCGTCCGCGTGGTCGACGAAGTCCGCCGCGACGGGGACGACCCGGACCTGCTCGGGCGCGAGCCAGAACGGGAACGCGCCGTTGGTCGACTCGAGCAGCACGGCGAAGAAGCGCTCGATGGAGCCGAACAGGGCCCGGTGGACCATGTACGGCTCGTGCTTCTGCCCGTCCTCGCCGATGTAGGCGAGCCCGAACCGACCGGGGAGGTTGAAGTCGACCTGGATGGTGGTGAGCTGCCACTCACGACCGATCGCGTCCCGCGCGTGGATGTCGATCTTCGGGCCGTAGAACGCTCCCTCGCCCGCATCGACCTCGTAGGCGAAGCCGGAGGCGGCCGCAGCATCCATCAGCGCCCGTTCGGCCTGCTCCCACTGCTCCGTCGTCCCGATCGACTTCTCCGGACGGGTCGACACGGCGACGCGAGACGGCTCGCCGAGCCCGAACGCGCGGTAGAGGTCACGCGCGAACGTGATGCAGGCGATGACCTCGTCGACGACCTGGTCGGGCCGGCAGAAGATGTGCGAGTCGTCCTGCGTGAACCCACGCGCACGGAGCATGCCGTTCACGACCCCGGAGCGTTCGAAGCGGTAGACGGTGCCGAGTTCGCTGATGCGCAGCGGGAGGTCGCGGTAGGAGCGGGTCCGTGACGTGTAGGCGAGGATGTGGAACGGGCAGTTCATCGGCTTGAGCCGGTAGGTGGCGTGCTCCACCTCCATCCCGGGGAACATCAGGTCGCCGTAGTTCTCGAGGTGCCCGGAGATCCGCCACAGGTCCTCCTTCGCGACGTGTGGCGTATACACCGGCTCGTACCCACGGGCGAGCGTCTCCTCGCGGATCCAGTCCTCCATGAGCCGGCGCACGTGCGCACCCTTCGGCAGGAAGATGGCGAGCCCCGGCCCGAGCTCCTCCGGCATGTGCAGCATCTCGAGGTCGCGACCGAGGCGACGGTGGTCGCGTGCGCGTGCCTCCTCGAGCATCTTCAGGTGCGCGTCGAGCGCAGCCTGCGACTCCCAGGCGGTGCCGTAGATGCGCTGCAGCATCGGCTGGTCCTCACGGCCCCGCCAGTACGCACCCGCCGTCCGCAGCAGCGTGAACGCCGGGATCCGGTCGGTGGAGCCGAGGTGCGGCCCACGACACAGGTCGACCCAGGCCTCGTCACCGTCCACGTCGACGTTGCGGTAGACGGTGAAGGTCGGCTCGTCGCGACCTTCCGCGACGTCGACCTCGCTGGGCTCGACGCGTTCGATGACCTCGCGCTTGTACGGCTGATCGGCGAACATCGCGAGCGCCTCGTCACGCGTGACCTCCGCCCGGACGAAGCGCTGCTTCGCGACGAGCAGTTCCCGCATGCGCGCCTCGATCGCCGCGAGGTCCTCCGGCGTGAACGGACGCTCGACGTCGAAGTCGTAGTAGAAGCCGTCCTGGACCGGCGGGCCGATCGCCCACTTCGCCTCGGGGAACAGGTCGGTCACGGCCTGCGCCATGACGTGCGCGGTCGAGTGACGCAGGATGTCGCGCCCCTCATCGCTGGATGCCCGGATCGGCGTCACCACCACGGTCGCTCCGGCCGAGCCGGCACTCGGGAGTGGACGATCGAGGTCCCACTCCTCATGCGGATGGTCGGCCGACGTGCCCGCCTCCGCGTCGGCACGGGCGACGACCGCGGCGATGACATCGTTGCGCATCACGCCCAGACGCCCGAGGGCCTCTCGGACCGTGGCACCCTCAGGGAGCTCGACGACGGCGTCCTCGTGACGTACCTGGATCGTGCTCACCGGTGGTCCCATCCGTCGTCGGAGCGCCCTGCAGCCCCACAGCGTAGTGCGAGGGCAACAGGCGGCCTGGGGGTGGTCGACGCCGACCCGCCCCGGTCACCCCTCTGCGGACCGCTCGTAGCGCACGACGAGCCGGTTCTGCTCGATGATGTCGTCCGCATGGCGCGCGAGGAACTCCTCGCGTGAGGGCGCGCCGTCGACCGCGCGCGACAGGGCGTAGGCCCAGAAGTAGTAGAGATGGATGCCGTGACCCGCCGGCGGACGCGGACCCATCCATCGGGCCTCCCCGCGTCCGTTCGGTCCGACCCGGAAGCGACCGATCGTCTCCGGACCGATCTCACACGGCTCCTCCGGAGCGATGCCGTAGACCGCCAGGTGAGTGAATCCGTGCGCCCGGGGCGCATCAGGATCGTGACAGATGAGCGCCAGCTCGACGGTGCCCTCCGGCAGTCCCGTCACGACGATGGTCGGCATCTCGTCGTCGTGGTAGGCCGTGAAGCGATCCGGCATGGTGCCGTCCGCGACCAGGTCGGGGCTCGTGACGGCGAGGTCGGCGATGAACAGTGGGCGGGACATGAGCGCTCCTGAGATGGGTCGTGCATTGTTGCGCCGTCGGCACCGACCTGCAACGCTCCCCTCCCACGGTGCCGAGGTGGCCCGGAGCCCCGTCGTCGGACGGCCGCAGTGCGGCGCGAGTCAGGATCGACGTGTCCGTCCCCTCCGACGTCCGTGCGCGGCGTGTGCTTCCACCGCCGCTGCGGGGCGCGCTGGTCATCGGGATGCTCTACACGTTCCTCGTCGGCGTATCGCTGCTCGAGACCGGGATCGCAGGGCTCGGAGCAGGTTTCCAGGACGGACTCGTCCGAGAGATCGCGAACCCGCTGTCCGGACTGTTCGCCGGCATCGTCCTGACGGTGCTCGTCCAGTCCTCCTCGGTGTCGACCGCGACCATCGTCGGTCTCGTCGGCGCGGGGACGCTCGACGTCGGACTCGCCGTCCCCATGATCATGGGCGCGAACATCGGCACGACCGTCACCAACACGCTCGCGTCGCTCGGCTCGATCCGTCGGCGTGACGAGTTCCAGCGCGCACTGACCGCTGCGACCATGCATGACTTCTTCAACCTGCTCGCCGTCGCCGTCCTGCTGCCGCTCGAACTGGCCACCGGACTGTTCACCCGCGCAGCACTCGCCCTGACGCGGGTGCTGCGCGGCAGCGAGGTCGCACTGGAACCTGGCCCGAGCCGATTGCGGAGCGCCGTCAAGGCGCCGGTGAACCTCGTCCGCGACCTGGTCACGGGCACCGGCATCCCTCCGAGGGTCGGTGCGATCCTCATCCTTGCGCTCGGCCTCGGCCTGATCTTCCTCGCCCTCGTCATGATCACGCGCAACATGCGCCAGCTCGTCCGCGGTTCCGTCGAGCGGGCGATGAACCACATCGTCGGACGCGGCGGTGGCGCCGTCGGTATCCTCATCGGCCTGCTGGTCACCGTCGCCGTGCAGTCGTCGACGATCACGACGTCGATCCTCGTCCCGCTCGTCGCCGCGGGCCTGCTCACCGCGCGAAGCGCCTACCCGATCACGCTCGGCGCGAACGTGGGGACGACCGTGACCGCGCTCATCGCCTCGCTGGCCGTCACGCAGCCGGCCGGCCTGACCATCGCCCTCGTGCACACGCTGTTCAACGTGACGGCGCTCGCAGTGATCTTCCCCGTGAAGGTCATCAGGGAGCTCCCCGTGCGGCTCGCGGAGCGGTTCGCGCGGATCGCCGCCAACCACCCCACACTGGTGGCCGGCTACCTGCTCGGCCTGTTCGTCGTGATCCCCCTCGTCGGGATCTTCCTGATCCCCTGACCTGCTGATCCCCTGACCCGACCCACACCGCAGCACCAGCCACGCGAAAGGCGCGACCATGGTCTTCAGTTTCCGCCGGGACGGCGACGCGGAGCGTCTCGACCGCATCGAGGACACGCTCCAGCAGATGATCGTCGACGATCTCCACGCCTTCGAGCTCGCGATGTCGGCCCTCCTCGGCCAGGCGTCACCGCACGAGATCGGTGCCGAACTGCGCGCCACCGACCATGGGGTGAACGCCGCAGAACGGGACATCCGGCGCGAGCTCGTCGTGCACGCGAGCGTCCACGGTGCGATCGACACGCCCGCGATCCTCGTCTACATGTCGATCGTGAAGGACATCGAGCGCATCGGCGACTACGCGAAGAACCTGTTCGACCTCGCGGTCGACGGTGCCGACCTCTCGACAGGCCTCTACACGGGTGAGGTCACTCAGCTCGCCTCGGAGGTCCCTGCCTTCCTCACCGAGGCCGCTGCCGCCTTCCAGGTCCGCGACGCGGAAGCATCGAAGCTGCTGCTCCACCGGGGGGACGCACTGCTGGACCGGTTCGACGAGCGCGTGTCCGCACTCGTCCGCGAGGAGCACCCTGACGGTCAGGCCGTCGCCGTCGCACTCACGCACCGCTACCTGAAGCGCATCGTCGCGCACGGGATGAACGTGCTGAGTGCGGTGGTGATGCCCGTCGATCGGCTCGACTACTTCGACGAGGATCCTGAGGACCGCTCCTGACGCGACCACGGTCGCGACGTCTCCGGGGTGGGCACGAGAGGTATCGAACCTCTGACCTCTGCCGTGTGAAGGCAGCGCTCTCCCACTGAGCTACGTGCCCGGGATGACGGAAGGTAGCGGCACCCGAAGGATCTCGGTCCCCCGTGGGCCGCTGGAGGACAGCAGCCCACGTTCCCGCGTCACCACGAGCGCGGATGCGGAGCCGCGCTCGATCCGCACGGCGATCTCCGTCGTCGGACTCGGTCCGACAGCCAGCACGACGGCCTCCTCGGTACTGGAACCGAGCGGTGTGAGCCACGCCACCAGACGCTCGTCGGATCCGAGCGGCCCGCCATCGGCGATGACGAGCACGACCCGCGGACCGGCGACCGCGGCACGCGCCGAGATCAACCCGAACGAGGGATCGTCGACGAGCGTGCCGACCGCCAGGTCGCGCAGGATGGCGCTGCGGTCCTCGGCCGCCGCGAGGTACGAGTCGGCACTCGTGCGCAGATGCAGGTTCCAGAAGGCGAACCCGAACGCGAGTGCGACGGACATCAGGATGACTCCCAGACGCCCCGGACCGCGCCGGGCCTGTCGCACGGGGGACGGATCGCGCCGCTCCGGCGGCTCCTCGGCGGCCCGTCGCCGTTCCTCGCGGGCTGCAGCATCCAGACTGCTCGAGATCCCCCGAAGCTCCGCGACCCGTGCCCGACAGTCGCCACAGGCCCGGAGATGGGATCGGAACTCGTCCGAATCCCCCCGTCCCAGGCCACCGAGCACATGCGAGAGCGCGAGCTGCTCGAAGCGGGCGTGACGGTCCATGGGCTGAGCGTAGACCCACAGGGATACGCTCGAAGACCCTCCCGTGCAGGAACCGCCGACCGTGCCGAGTCGCCAGCAGCTGCGCCGTGCGGCGCTGATCGCGTCAGGCGCGGCAGCGCTGCTCGTCGCCGTCCTGCTGGCCGTCCTGCTGCTCGTGATGATCGCCCAGGCCGGGCGCATCCTCCCCGGCACCAGCGTCGCCGGGGTCGACCTCGGAGGTCGGGACGTCGCGAGCGCACGCCGCCTCCTGACGCCCGCCCTCGAGCGTGAGGTGGGCCGGCCGCTCGCGGTCGGCGCACCGGGTGAGCGCATCCTGGTCCGACCGCGCGACGCGGGGCTCGTCCTCGACGCGGCAGCGACGGCCGACGCGGCGTTCGCGCGGGGCCGGACGTCATCGCCCGCGTCCGTCGTCGTACGCCTGACAGCACCGCTGCGGACCAGCGTCATCGCGCCCCGCGGGACGGTCGATGAACGCCGCCTGCGCGAATGGGTCGACACGACCGCGGATCGGCTCGAGCGCGACGCGGACGTCGGCGACCTCATCATCGACCCGGACACGCTCACGGTGCGCACGCGCGGCCCGATCGGCGGCCTGCGTGTCGACCGGGCCGCGAGCATCGAACGGCTCCGAGCCGCGCTGCTCGATCCGGACATCCGAAGCGTCGAGCTCCTCACCTCGACCACGCTCCCTCCGAGCAGCCATGCCGAGCTCGAGCAGCTCGCGTCGCGCGTGAGCCTGGCGCTCGAGGGGCCGCTCCTGCTGCACCACGAGGACCGACGCCTGAGCATCGGACCCGACGTCCTCGCCGACCTCCTGGTCGTCTCCGCCGAGGAGAGCGAGGCGTCGCCCGTCGGGCGCCAGCGCCCCACGCTCGCGGTCCCGCGCGACCGGGTCCGGACGGCGCTCGGACCGATCGGCAGCGCGACCTTCGACCGCGCGGCCGAGGAGGCGCGCTTCCTGACCGAGCGCGAACCTCCCGTCGAGCTGCGCGACCTGTCGTCGGTGACGTTCCGGCCGATCCCCACTGACGTCCCCCTCGTGCCGGGTGTCAGCCGCGTCGCGTTCGATCCTGCACGGACCGCCACACAGATCGCCGAGCTGGTGAGCGCAGGCCGACGCATCGCTCCGGCCGACCTGTTCGAGCGCGATCCGAGGCTGACGACGGACGCCGCGCTCGCGGGGCGCCCGACCCATCTCCTCGGCACGTTCACGACGGCGCATGCCGCGGGTGGCGCTCGCACCGTCAACATCCGGCTGCTCGCGGACATCCTGGACGACCGCCTGCTCGCCCCCGGTGAGGAGCTGTCGGTCAACGGCGTCTCGGGCCCACGGCGCTGCGAGGACGGGTTCCTCCCGGCCGGGACGATCATCCGCGGCGAGCTCGTCGACACCTGCGGTGGCGGGGTCTCGCAGTTCGGCACGACGATCCTGAACGCCGCCTTCTTCGCCGGGCTCGCCCTCGAGCAGTGGCAGCCGCACTCCTACTTCATCTCGCGCTATCCGGCCGGCCGTGAGGCGACGTTGAACTACCCCGAGCTCGACGTCCGCTTCATCAACGACACGGAAGGCTGGCTCCTGCTGCGAACCTCGTACACGCCGGACTCGATCACCGTGTCGCTGTACGGCGTCCCGCGCTGGGAGTCGGTGCGTGCCGATCACGGCCCGACGCACGACCCGACGACGTTCTCCGAGACCGTGCGCGTCGCACCCGACCTGCGCCCGGGCGCCCGCCGGGTCGTCCAGTCCGGTGGGGACGGTTTCACGCTGACGGTGAGCAGGACCCGGACGCCGCTGGTCGGCACGGGTGATCCGTCCGTCGAGCGGTGGACGACCGTCTACCGACCCCAGCTGCGGATCGTCGAGGTCGGCGCGAGCGCACCGACGGAGCCAGACCCGAACGGCTGACGGCCCGCCGGGCGACCGAGCATGAGGTCAGCGACGCCGGCGGACACGACGGCGCTGCACCCCCGGCGGCTGCCGGCGCAGCGAGCGACCGCTCCCCGCAGCGGACGCGTCCTCCTCGCCCTCCGTGCCCTCCTCGCCGCGCAGTGGACGCAGGTGCAGCAGCGGTCGCCGCCACCGTCCGTCCGGCTCCTCGACCCACCCGTCCAGCACCGCGTCGACCTCCACGCCCGCATCCAGTCGTGGCGCGATGCGCGAGGCGACCGTCCGGTCCAGGTAGCCGAGGCGCCAGCGAGGCCGCCCGTGCTCGAGCAGCCACACTCCGACGGCCAGCGGGTCCGCCGGGTTCTCCGGCTCGCGGATGAGCCTCACCGGCGCTCCGGCCTCGAGCACCGCGGTGCTCGGCGGCGGCACCGCAGCGAACGCGTACCCACGCACTGGGGTGTGGAAGGCGGGGAGGGAGGTGCGCATGCGCCGCACCCTATCCAGCAGCAGCGACGGGACATCCGGTCCGACGCCGGCAGCCGGCGCACCACACGCCGCCGGCGAGCTGCTCCCCTTCGGCCCCCGCGCCGACCGTCTCGATCCGGACCGCCTGCAGGACGGCGTCCGCGACACGCTGCGCGGCCGTCAGCAGCACCGCCTCGGACAGGTCCTCGTGCTCGAGACGACCTTCCGTCACGTAGAGCGTCGCCCACCGGAACGGCGGCGCTCCGCCGGCGAGCGTCGCGAGCAGCGCGTAGAAGCGCAGCTCGTCGCGGTCGCGCTGGCCGCGCGGCATGCCGGTCTTCAGGTCGATGAGCAGCCGCCGCGCCCGCCCGTCCTCGACGGGGCTCTCGACGATCAGGTCAGGGACTCCCTGCAGCCGGACCGCACGGCCGGCGAGGGTCACGACCAGACGCTGCTCGGTGCGCACCCGCAGCGGCGCACCGGCGAGCTCCGGCCAGACCTCACGGAACCCGGTCAGCAGCACCGCTGACTCGGCGAGGAGCGTCGCGCGCTCCCCGCCGTCACGCGCATTGAGCCACGCACCGATCGAGGCCGGATCGCCGGGTCGGTCGGTCGCGAGGCGATGCCACGCGCGCTCGACGACCGCGTCGACCGGTTCGGTCCGTGCGCCGTCCACGTCGGACTCGATCGCGGCGTGCACGAGCGTCCCGCGGACGTTCGCCCACGCGTGCACGTACGGCTCAGGTTCGCGCTGCAGCCCATCGCAGACGAGCCGTGACAGCCGGGTCTTCGTCACCAGCAGCGGCTTCGGCGCGGCAGGGCCGAGCTGCTCGCGCAGCGCGATCCACTCCCCCAGCGCTGCCGTCATCCGGGCGAGCAACCGCTCAGCGAGCGCTTCCGGCGGGACCGGCCGCTCCACGCCCCATGCCAACACCTCGTCGACGACGCGCGCCTGCGCGGGCGTGACGGTGGCAGGCCGTGCGGTCATGCCGGTCCGCCCATCCTTCGCCTCCGCCCGCCGTGACGCCGCGTCAGCCGTTCGCGCTGCTCGTGGCGCCGGCCGTCGTGGAGCGCTCACCCTCCGCTGCAGGAGCGATGCGCCACAGCAGGCGGGTGGTCGCCGTCCAGTCGGCGAGCAGCTGTTGCCCGACGATCGATCCGGTGACGGCGACGTGCTCCCGCAGGAGCTCGGCGACCTCGACGAGCTCCGTCTGTGACGGGCGCGCAGCCTCGACCAGCTGACGGTTGACCCGCGCGAGCATCTCGCCGTCCGTGTCGAGCACGAAGCAGCGTCCACCACTCATGCCCGCACCGATGTTCGCGCCGGTCGGACCGAGGACCACAACCGTGCCGCCGGTCATGTACTCGCAGGCATGGTCACCGACACCCTCGACGACGGCCGTC
>LFIK01001500.1_pt1 | contig 18537 bp, 20 predicted proteins | sample 643401 | NCBI WGS metagenome assembly LFIK01 (sample SAMN03777447, study PRJNA286221) | soda lake metagenome | biome: soda lake; feature: Kulunda steppe; material: water; isolation source: sample T5-Br brine of Lake Tanatar-5 | place: Russia: Kulunda steppe | collected 2010-07
AATGAAGGGCACGTGGAGGCCGTGGGCCTCAGCAATCTGCCTGAGCACGCGCTGCCACAGGTGTGCGCACCACGCAACGAATGAAGGGCACGTGGAGGCCGTGGGCCTCAGCAATCTGCCTGAGCACGCGCTGCCACAGGTGTGCGCACCACGCAACGAATGAAGGGCACGTGGAGGCCGTGGGCAGCAATCTGCCTGAGCATGCGCTGCCACAGGTGTGCGCACCACGCAACGAATTAAGGGCATGTGGAGACCGTCTGCACTTGCATGCACAGGCACCGCAAAATGATGTGCACGCGTGCACCGCCCAGCGCGCGCAGCTACTTGCCTGCCCAGGCACTGCCACGCGTGTGCAGCAGCACAAGGCAGTCGCAACAAAAAGATGCAGCTGTGGTGTGCTGCACTTGGCTGTGCATACGCATGGAAGATCTCTCTTGCAGATGCGAGGGGGCGGTCCCTACTTGCGAGGTTCCCTTATCTCTGCCCCACTTCCTCGTCATCTCTGCCCCACTTCCTCGTCATCTCCAGCCTGTTTATGTCAAAACGATGGTGTCTAAGCAGTCTGCCTGCTCCAGCCAGCTAGGTGGTTGGCTGGGCAGACAAGCCCTGCATACTTTGGGGTGTGCATGACGCACAAAGGGCATCCCATGCAGGCATAGCCAGCACTCCTCCAGCTTCACTGCAGAGGAATGTGGAGGGCGAGCAAGCCGCTCACCCACTTGCTGCTGGCCCCTGCAGGAGCACCCTTGTGCAGGCGCTTGTCAGCGCATCTTGTGCAGCGGCGTCTTTGTGCACGTTCTGAGGGCGGTGGAAGGGCTGGAGGGTGGGGGGCGTCAGCCCAGCTCACCTGTAAGGGGGCACTAACGGGTTTTCCTTCACGCTCAGGTGGCGCACGTGGGTCATGAGGCCCAGCTCCGGGGGGAACGAGGGGATGCTGTTGCGGCTCAGGTTGAGAGCGGACAAGCCCGTCAACTTCACCTGCGAGCACCGCGTGGAGGGGGAAAGGGGATGCTGTTGCAACGTTTGCCTCAGCGGCGGGTAGTTAAGCCCGTCAACTTCACTTGCAAGCAGCGCGGGGAGGGGGAAAGGCGATGCTGTTGCAGCGCACGCCTTCGCGGAGGGTAGGCCAGCCCGCCAGCTTTGCCTGCAAGCGGCGCGGGAGGATGCCGCAGCTGGCACCTTCCTCTGTCTCAATTAAAAACGGTGCTTGGGTGCATGACCCAGAAGCGCTCGGGCACATACAACAAGCGCTCAGGTGCGTGTTCAAAAAAGCAGTGCTTGTCAGATGTGCGAGGTATGGCTGTGTTTCACCAGAGTTATACCTTTGATACACTTGTTGCTTAGGAATGGTGGGGGAGCTGCACCAGCTCAAAGCTGCTGCAGGGCAATAGCTCATAGGAACCTTTGTATGGCAGTTGCAGGCTTGCTAGGCCACAGGATACCTGCGGCACAAATATTGGCAACACTCCAGCATGCGTGCAGTTCTACACCAGTGGCACAAACACTGGCCACGCTGCACAGCAGGCGCAGATCAGTGGCACAAACTCCGGCAACGCTGAGGCAGGCGTGCAGTTCTACACCAGTGACACAAACACCGGCTATGCTGCACAGCAGGCGCAGACCAGTGTCACAAACACTGGCTACCCTACAGCAGGCTATGACAAGTTGTAAGCATGCAAGCACGCCTCCAGTACACCATAATAAGCCTGTCAAAGTGGCCTGTCCAAGTGGCTATAACGCGCCTGTCAAAGGCATAAGTGGCCTGTCCAAGTGCTCAAACGCGCCTGTCAAGGCATAAGGGGCCATAATGCGCCTGTCAAAGTTGCCTCCGAGCCGATCATGGGCAAGATGTATGTGAGGCCATGCATACAGCAGAGGCAAAGCTGAGCAGATGGGGTGCGCTAGACATGCGAGTATGCTTGCCTGCAAGCTCCTTGATGGGCACTCTGCACGGAAAGTGGCTAAAAAGGGCCTTGGCGCTCAGGTTACCAGTGACACATGCTCCACGTGCTTCCATGGCGAGATACCTAGCAGGGCCGTTGCGAGGCCCCGATCATCAGGCACGCGCGACTGGGCTGGTTGCACAAAGGTGACGCTGCAACTCACCAGTTGGGGGGGAAAGCTGGTCAATCCTGTGTTGGACAGGTCCAAGCTTGTGAGGGCTGTGTTGTGGATCTGCATGCCAAAGGCGCACACAGTCAATCCTGTGTTGGACAGTCAATCCTGTGTTGGACAGTCAGTCCTGTGTTGGACTGTCAGTCCTGTGTTGGACTGTCAATCCTGTGTTGGACAGTCAATCCTGTGTTGGACAGTCAATCCTGTGTTGGACAGTCAATCCTGTGTTGGACAGGTCCAAGCTTGTGAGGGCTGTGTTGTGGATCTGCCCGCCAAAGGCGCACGCAAGCGTCCGCTCTGCCCTCAGCCGTCAAGCGGCCGTGTATCACTGGGAGTTCAGCCCCAGCATGTCAGGTGTGCTGAGTAGAGCATGCGGCGGCACACTGCTCATCAGCCCAGCAGACTGCAATGCGAAAGTAGAGGGCAGGCGCAGCGCGCAGCCCAGCAGACCGCAGCCGTACTGGTCAAGCAATGCCACTGCAAAAAACGCAGATGGATGGCTGCCTGGCAGAGGGCCGTCTCAACTCCCTTGGGCATGCCTCTAGGGCCAAGGGTGAAGGACACATGCTGCTGGCCATCATTGTGACAAAAAGCCGGCGGCGCGCTTTTGGTGACAGGAGGCTGCCTTGCAGAGGCCTATCCCCGGCCTGGGACATGCCAGCTCCCCCAGCACACCCAGCTGCATGCCCAAGCTGAGCCAAGAGCCCCCAGAGATATGAGGACTGGCAGCGCACAGGCAGCGTCACAGGCTGCATGGCCCAGCATATCTTCACAAAAGCTGCATGCTCTGGCAGAGGACCGCGGGCCTCTGCCAAAAGCCTGGCCGCGCCACGAGCTCGCCACGAGCCTGGCAGTGCCCCCAAGGGCCCCCAAGGCCCTCAACCACAGTTGGCTCCTACACATTCTCAGGCATGTCAAGAACTCCAAGGCACAGACCATCCCGCGCCATACGCGGCAAACTTTTACTTTGACTTTGCCGAGTCAAATGCCTTAGAAGTGCCACTCCTATGCAAGCAGTGAAGCCTGCTTACTTGAACAAGGAGGAGGGGATTAGCCAGGTATAAGGACTTCAGGGGGCCCTCAAAATGGTTGCCCTCTATCTGCAAGCCCTCCAAATGCCTGAGCCTTCCAATCTCAGGGGGAAGGTCTGACGCATCTGCACAGGACAGCACATCACATGCGCGTACGGCTCTGGTACTGAACCCCTGATTGGCGAGGTCAACAAGAGCTCTGGCCAGCCTGCATGTTTGTGCCTGTGCACTTCAAATTGCCAGTGCACTTCAAGTTGCCAGTGCACTTCAAATTGCCACAGTGCACTGCGCGCCTGCCTGTGCACCCACATGTTGCACCAACAATGGAGCACCATGCTCCCGCAAACAGGCCCAACAACTGCACTTGCATGTCAGTGGGCCCGTTCATGAGCTAGCACACATGCATCACGAGGCAACAGACTTAGGTGATTTATATTAGTACTGAAGAGGAAGAGCAATATTGTCCAGCAATCAAGGTTGTGGTTCATCACATATCCGGAAGAACTAGTGACGCACTTCCAAGTTCGTGCAGCGAGTCAGCTGTAGCTCAGCTTCTTCCTGCCACTCATTCGTGCAGTCCAGGTAAAAAAGAGGGGATTAACCTTGCGCAAGGTTAGTAATTGTGCAGCATCAGCTTGACATGCAAGTCCAGTAAACACTCACTTGTGAAGTCCAGATTGAGCTCGAGCAAGGACGTCAAGTCTGCAATTACTTTTGGGAATGTCTGCAGGGGGTTGAAGCTGATGTTCAGGGCATTCAAGGCTGTCAGCTTGGCAAGGGCCTGCAAGGGTGAGGCAGAAGCAAATGTTTTGTACTGTGGCCTTTTTTGGCCACTCGTCAGGACCAAATTGACAAGTCCTGATTGCCAAATTGTACGTGAAATCCCGCCGTTTCTGCGCCAGCCGGATTAATGTTGAAGCGTGGAAGTTTGTAATTAGGCAATGATGGTTGGCCAGCGCACGTTGCGGGAACTCTGCCGGTTTCTGCGGCTTGGCAAACGGTGCACCTGCGGGCAGAGTGCCCTGCACACCCGGGTGCTGCGCTGCGCCTCTCCCGCGCCCCACGCGCACGATTCGGTGCATGGTTTGTCTGTGTGTTGGCGTTCTGGTGACACGGGGCAAAGAGCGCAATGCTCCAACATCGACGCGCGTGCTTGCAAATGTTGCGCCTTGCACCGGCCGGTTGGTCTGACCCTCTTGTGCAGGCGCTCCTCACAGCACAGAGCCCCCCGCATTGCGTGTGACAGGCACATAAAATGGGAATGGTGTGCGGGGGAGGGGGGCTGGGCAACGGTGCTGGCGGACACTGAAGAGGAGCCCTGACACCAACGAGGAGCCTCACTCCTGATTCGTGAGCTGAGTTCTGAGCTGCCGAGCACTGCCGGCGGATGGGGGCGTGGTCAAGGGGAGGATGTGAATGCAAGCACACACGCATTACTAGTCCACCAGTGCGCTGAGCTTCCATCTTTGGCTAGGGGTGCAGGCACTCCTTCCCCTTCTCCCACCCCCAAATGGTGCAGTCCTAAAAAGCATGATCTGATGAGCAATGATTCTGACGGTGCAGGCATGACAGCAAAGTTGTGGCTTCCTCATCATGAAACTTTGCAAATGGCACACCATTGTGCGCCGTGTCACTAATTGTCACTCTTCAGAACAAGATGAAGATGCTTTTGTATCTTCGGCTCTGCACTGTCAATTGCAGCGCTTTGGACAGAGGCATGATGCGCCCCAGAACGCGCACCACGCTGAGGCTCTGCATGAATGAATTTTTTCAAGGAGGTTATCTGACCAAAAGTCCGGGTATGATCCTTTTTTGTTGCAAATTGTAATTTCATCACATAACTAGGCTACTGGGAGAATTTGGGGTGAAATGGACGCCCCTGTTGGCCTGGGAGGGTGCTCAGCCTCTGTTTTTGGCCTATTTTGGCATGAACAGCCCACGTATGCCCTCAACACGACCCAACCACACGCCTTTTTACCCCCAAAACACCATCAATATACTTGTAGTATGTTGCCTATTGATACTGGATGTTGAAACTCAGGTTTGGAGGGGGTCAGATTTTGACCCATTTTGGCACCCCTTGTGCTGATTTCTAAAGGGAAATGAACAAAAATCAACATCTCACCAACCACTGGGTGCTTTCAATCCAATTCTTTTGCAATGATGTTTATTTATCACAAGAGCACCAAAACACCAAAAATCATGTAATTTGGTGCAGTGGCTGATCTGCTGTGGATATCTGGCTGTGAAAAGTAGGGTTCAAACCGCGGCCCATTGCGCATGGGCCCCGTGACGCGCGGTTGTCAAGCTCAGGTGCTGTGGACAGTTTGCGACCAGGGCTATCATCTAACACTAAGCTCAGGTGCTGTGGACAGTTTGCAAGCAGGGCTACCATCTAATACTTAGCTTGAAAACTGTGCGTCACGGGGCCCATGCCCTGGGATCATGCCAAGACCATACCCATTTGGGCCTCAGATAACCCCCCCTGGAATTTTTGTGTCGTAGGCACTTAAACGGCTTAGACAAGCACACAGCTGGAGGCAAGTAAAGCCTAGCCAAGGAATACTGCACACAAGGCGCATGAGCAGGAAAGAGATGCATGGTCGTGTACCTCAGGAAGCGTCTGGATCTCATTGAAACTAATGTCCAGAAATCGCAGGCTGCTGACGTTGCCTAGCTCCTCGGAAACCTGCGTTAGCATGCCAGAACACGTAAACACAAGATCTTACAGCCCATGAGCGCCAGAGTGCAATACACGGCAAGAACTGGGATCAATCCACCATTCATCTGTGCTACGCTCCCTAGGGCTGATTAAAATACATTTGTCTCAAAAACGACTTAAAAAAAACATACAACTCTCAAACCCACCATCCAGCATCACCCCCCACACCCCTGTACACACCCACCCACCAGTGCACTTATGCAGCTCCTGCTTTCTGGCGCCATCCGACAAATATGTGCACACCCAACAAAACCCAAAATACACGCGCACACCTGTTGCACCAAACACACGCACACACGCGCACGTGACGCATCCACCACACACGCGCACCTGAAATACACACGCACATCCACACGCACATGCGCACACACATGCGCACACACGTACACACACATGCATCCACATAAACACACCTATGCGCATTTCTGCAGCCTCTACTTTCCAGCAGCACCTGATGTACTTAGCGCACACGCGTACGCGCATGTCCGCATGCACACGCGCGCACACATGCGCACACACATGCAAACGCAGACTCAAACTCGTGCACCTTTGCAAACACTGCTTCCTGCTGGCACCTGAAATGCACAATACGCACATGCACGTCCACATGTGTGTACACACACAAGCACACACATTTACATGCATAGACATACATACCCATGACCCTTAACTGCGCCCACGCCCCTGACGGACCCGCACCTCCTTGATCTTGCAGCAGGCGATGGACAGCTTGGCCAGCTGCCTCATGCCCAGCAGGGCGCGCGGTATGTGGGTGAACTCGTTCTCTGACAGGAACAGATCCACAATGGGCATGTTGGCAAAAGACTCGGGCAGGTCGCTCAGCCTGCGCGGCAGGGGGTCCCAGGCTCGTGGTCAGAAGCCTGCGTGCTTGGGGTGCGGTTTGGGCAGGAGGTCCCAGGCTCGTGCTTGTGGACAGAGGCCTGTGAGCTTGGGGTGTGATTGTGGCAAGGACTGGGCCTCAGGTCCATGGGTGGGGAAACAGACGGCACCCTGTGGCATCACGGATGTGGGTGGAGGTTAAGAAAAAAGCACCCTGTGAGAGTGCAGGCTTGGGGTTGCGGCAAGGGTCAACACCCCAAAACACTATTAGAGATTAAGGCTCAGGGGGAAGGGTCATCACCCTGTGGAACCTCCAAGGACCAGGCTCAGTGGGAGGGTTATTGCCTTATGAAGCAGCCTTTAGGTTGTGGTGAGGGCCGCCCTGTGGACTCTTGAGAACACAGGCTTTAAGCCAGGGGCAGGACTATGATTTGCGAGCGCCAGGCCTCTAGGCATGATGTGCGTGAGCAGCGCAGGCTTTGAGCCAGGGGCAGGACTGTGACAGGCGAGCGCCAGGCCTCTAGGCATGGTGTGAGTGAGCCGCCCTAAGAGGAGGGGTGCCCTGTTTCCTGCCACTGCGTCACAATGATACCCTTGATTGATGTTTCCGGCCACTGCATCACAACGATACCCTTGACTGATGTTTCGGGCCACTGCATCACAATGACACCCTTGACTGATGTTTCGGGCCACTGCATCACAATGACACCCTTGACTGATGTTTCGGGCCACTGCATCACAATGATACCCTTGACTGATGTTTCGGGCCACTGCGTCACAATGACACCCTTGACTGATGTTTCGGGCCACTGCGTCACAATGACACCCTCGACTGATGTTTCGGGCCACTGCGTCACAACGATACCCTTCATCCATGGCATCGCTCAGCTGCGGCTCAGGATAGGGGGAGTTGTGGCCCATCAGGAGTCCCTCTGCTGCAAAGCTGGGTGAATAATTGAGCCTGCCTAAAATGCACTGTCCAGATGGCCATAAAGAAGGCAGTCAATAGTCAATCTGGAAGGTGACAGAGCATGTGCTTTGAAGGGTGATTGGCAACCCATGCAAATTTGGGTGATCCCAAACTCGCCATTGAAGGGTTTCCTCATTGCAGGCGGTGCTCAGACACGTGGGCCACAGAAGTGCAATTAATGAACCGCACCCACATCAGGCAGCTAGCACGGGCCCGTGTGGTGCGCACAAGGGCGCAACAGGGTCACAGCAGGATGCGCAATCGAGCCTGTAACGACACTCCAAAATCTTAGAGCTTCTCAGCCCCACAGCCGCGCTGGAGCTATGGAGCGTCAACTGGGCTAGCAGTGCACCAGCAATCTGCGTGCCTCCCCAGGCCCACTCACTGGTAATTTGCGAGGTGCATCTGCTGCACACATACATCTGCTGCACACTCACTGGTTATTTGCGAGGTACATCTGCTGCACATGTACACCTGCTGCACACTCACTGGTTATTTGCAAGGTACATCTGCTGCAGCACGGGGGCGCTCCCCAGCGACAATGGCAGCGCCCTGAGCTTGTTGAAGGAGGCATTGAGCACCCCTAAAGTGGCTGGCACAACACCTGTGCGCCAACAAGTGGATATGGCAACAGGTGACATGACACAAAGTTGCTGCAACGTTGCTTGATCTCTATGGAGCAGCCTCAAAGAAAGCAACCGCCAAAGCAGCCGTGTGGCGGGGTGTTTGGAAAAACTCCTATCCTGGGCATGCACCTTGTCAAGATGGCACAGCATAAGGAGAGGGAGGTGCATACACCTGCCACATGCCGGACGCACACTCTCTTTGGATGGCACGGCACGAAGGGAGGGAGGCCCACACGGTCATTGGCAGTGCTTACATGTGGAAATCTCCAGCTCCTTGCTTTCCTTGCTTTTGGGTACTTGGCAATACTCAGGCAAATAACTGCTGGAATTCCTTGCAGGATGTGAGATGACTACTCGCGTAAAAAATATCACAACCACAGGAATGCAAGGGGCATTGTTTACCGTTGCTTGCAATGGGCAGCAGAGTGACTGATAATACTCAGTCACAAGGCACGCACCATCAGCAATGGTGGTGATTTGGTTGAAGCTGGCATTCAGGATGACCAGGCTTTCAAAAGACAAGACATCAGGCTCCACAGACGTGCACCTGAGTAAGGGGCACGGCAGAATTGATGCTAGAGCTGGGACAGTTGTATCTCTGCTGTGTCACCGGCTTGAACAAGTAACGTTGATCGCACCATGGCACCAGCTGGACTTGAAACGCAAGCCTGGGTAGCCTGACCATTGCCAGTAAGAGTGCATGGGTAATGTAATCGGATGTCCTCCAAACAAGACAGCGGGCTGTGTGTGAACCCTCTCTAAAACAGTCTAGCAGCTTGCCTGCGGGGCATGTTTCTGAGAAGAGCATTGATTGCCTGGCAAGCATGTCACTGCACACACCATGTACAGAGGCAGAGCGAGGACCGCTGCCCCCCTGTCTGCCCACCTGCTGCTGCGCAAGTCGGCCACGTACACAGCCTGCAAATCCTCCTTGGCAGCATGCAACGCATCCGGGGATGCACAGCCTCTGAGGTCAAGGATGCCAGTGTTGGCCGCCTCACTGATGCGCTGCTCCACTGACAGGGTGGAGCTCGATGGGTCACAGCTGAATGACAGCTGCAATTTGCATGGTGCAAGGGAGCACATGATACGCAAGCAAGCTAGTTGAGTTGGGTAAAAAGACGATCAAAAGCTCAGGCCGCACCCTGGTTGCAGAGGCGAACCGCGTTTCTCTCTCTATCTCTCACACGCACACACACGTACACACGCACCTGTACTCACATACTGCACAACTTGTTCCCTAGTTAGATTGCGTTGCTTGCGAGACCTAACAAAGATCCTGCATCAACAATTTGTCGAATCCCCAAAAGTTTCTGGCAACCAAAGTCCACTCTTTTGGCTTCTGTCACAGATTGCAATTCCTTTCAATGATTACGCTGGCACAGCATGGTTGCTTGTTTAATTGAGTGTGTGTTTGAACTTGCAAGAGAATTAGAGATCCCAATACTGGCTCACCTCTCCTTCTATGCTCCCTTCAACAGCATCTGGGTTGGTGAATCTGCTGAGATGCTGCTCTACCAGACGGTGCTGCTCACATATCACTTGTAAGTAGCTGATGATGGCCCTGTGATGAGATTACAACGAGTCGCAAGCAGCATGATCAAAGTCTTAAACATTGTGATGTGCCAGGCAATGCCACGAGATACACGCTGCTCACTTGAAGAAGCGGGTGGACTGATAAGGGCTGAGAGTCAAACCTTGCCCTCCTTAGTGCACACCTGCTATCACACCCTTACCCAGATAAAGATCCGGAAGCCCAAAGATCACAGGCTCCTGTGCATGCTACGTGCTGTTCAATGCGCGCCTGCCATGCCTGCAGGCTCTGCATGCGACATGTTGATCAGTGTATTCCTGCCATGCCTGCGGGCTCCTGTACCTTCAATGGGACCAATCTCAAATCTGTGCATCACATGCAAAATTCAAGGGTCAATTGGGCTCAACAGCTCAAGGGCTTGGCACTCTTACTTGAAGCCGTGCTTTAGAACCGCCTGAGGCACGCGCAGCTGAGGGTTGCCAGACACGTGGAGCTCCTTGAGCGGCAGCCAGCCAACATCAGCCGGCAGGAACTCAAAATTGTTGTTTGACAGGTTGAGGACCTGCAACGTGCCAGCAACAGGTTGGTGTTTTGCACTGCAGTGCAAGCGGGGTATTTTGCTTGCTGCACCGAGGCTGCAGGGGATTTGAGCATGAGGCCTTGAGGGCCCCACTAAGCCGCGGCGTCGCAGCCTCTTGAAGGCTCTGCAGTGCACTTCTTTGCAGGCCCCAGGCATCCAATCAAAAGCTTAGGCATGCATGCAGGTGGCGTGTGCGCGACAAGGTTCCATTTTTTACCTGAAGCCGCCCCCATAGGCGAATGTTCCCTTTGAGCTGCTGTATGGAATTGCTCTTGATGTTGAGCCATATCAAGCTTGTGACTCGGCTCAGGGACTCCGGAAGTGAAGTGAGCTTGTTGTGCGCCACACTCAGCTTCTGCAGCGACCTATACATGCAAATGGCCGGCAGGGGGCTGGGATACTGATAGGGGGTCACGCCAGCATTGCAATCCTTGGCAGTACGCACACAAACCAGGCATGGTATGGCAACTGCTGGGTTCTGAGGACATTTCTTCTGCATTTAGTAATCATTATTTACACAAAAGCAGGCGCCTCAGAGGGCCGCCAGCCGCTACATATGTCTTACTGTACGATCGTGCTCTATGTGCGTATTTGAATGCTGCATGGTGCGCAGCGCAAGTGAGCATGATGTGCAACACTCACTGCAATGCTCCAATGTCGTCGGGGAGGTCTGAGATCTTGTTCCTGCTCAAGTCACACACTTCCAGGTCTGGTAACTTAGGGAAGATGCCGGGTGGTATAAAAGAGATATCATTGGAAGACAGGTCCAGCACCTTGAGGGACGCCACAGCCAGCGCCTGAGAAGAGTATTGTACATCACATGGCAAAGGTACGTGCGAAGCATTTCCAGACTGGAGAACACAATCATTCCCAGTAGACCTGCCAGGTAAAACTAGTGGGCATTGAGGCAGCCTAATCAAAGATGGCGCACTGCAATAAGCCTTTGCTGAAGGTGATAATCTCAAGTAGGCACGCTCACACCCACCTCCTCAGGGAAGCTGGTCAAGAGGGCATTTTTCCTTACATACTTGTATACTCGTTGCTCATCGTGCTGTGGGGGCGGCATACTTCTCTCAACTCTACGTTAAAACAGGACACATTCTTTATCATTTAAGAGCATTCACCTTTATTTATATATAATATTCTGTGCGTTTAGTGCGTTTAGGCTGCCCACATCGACAGCGTATTCATTAATTCTATCTGCAGGGAGCAAGATGTTGTAGATGAGTCATATTACAAGCACTTGGCAATGGGGGTAAAAAATGAGAATGCTGATCGTTAATTACAAGGAGTGTACAGACTAGTTTACAGCAATGAATGCAATGCAATACCCATGACCAATAACGGCACAAATGTACATCTGCACGCATGGGCTTTGTCTCCCTCTTGTCTTGTAGTTTATGGCATAAAGATATCTGGGGGGTCCTCCAAGCTGTGCCTCATGCTGCACGGCTGGAAGAAGTTTGCTGCGCCTACCAAGATCAGGCAGACGCTCATGCGGACACTCATGCTTAGGGTCAGTTGCTCCCATGGCCACTCTGTGCACCTCTCGCCAGAAGATGAGTACCAAGACGAGCGCATGCTGCAGCAAGCGCGGGGGAGAAGATGCGTGCTCATGTCACTGACTTCCGGATTGGGCAGGACAGAGAGTCCAGGTAGCTGGTGGAGTTCGCCAACTGCAGCAAGCAGCAGGAGCAGCAAAGGGGGGCTGGTGCTGAGGGGGCAGCACAGGGTGAGGGTGGGGAGGGAGCAGGTGCTATGGGGGATCAGGGGGAAGCACAGGGTGAGGCTGATGAGGGAGCAGATGCTGCAGACACAGCCATGGGTGAGGGTGGGGAGGGAGCAGGTGTGCGGGGTACAGGGGAGCACTAAGGAGACACCTAAGCAGCAGGACGTGGTGGTGGACGGCGCACAAATGTGTTTTGACTCACCACACACGCACCAGATGCACCGTGACTTGAACGCAGCGTGGAATCTCTAGGAGGTGTCGGTGGCTGGGTATGATAGGCCTTGCTACTTAAGTCAGTCATGGCACTTCCCAACTTAAACGGCACAACCGCCAGGGTGCAGCTGTGCCCTAGACGTGTGCTGCTCACACACTCAGTGTGTCAGGTAAAGTTTCACACAAGCCGTGCAGTGTAGATTCGCAAAGACTTCATACTCTGGTGAGGAAATGCTGACCTGGCTGATTCTTACTAGTTGAAGACCTTGAGGCTGTTAGGAGTTCAACTAGTAAGATACTAAGTTAGTATCAGAGATGATTCCGCTCTCATGTTAAAAAAGCACTCATTCATGTGTCTGAATTCCAGCGACAGTGTTCCCTGTCTGACAAAACTGCGAAGATTGTCTATATCATCTGAAGGAAGAAGAAACAAAAACAAAGCAGCGCTTTCCCTTGTTGTTTGTAACCTTGCTTTTGAAACCTGGAAAATGCCTATCATGCCCTGGCCTGACTTGTTGACTGCTCCCCTTTTCCTTGGTCCATCTTCAAGATCAGAAACTTAAAAATCAAACCCAGACAAAAAGACTGTGACTCCAGATCTGCACACCCTCTCGTCTGTCCCCCCTCACGACATTACAGCCACTTTGCATTGGGTGCCATGTTCCTCAGGAGTGCAGCACCCTTGACTCGTTCAACACACATTGTGGGAACCGTGACGTACAGTTGCACGCCATCACTGCTGCTGCTGGCAGTGTTCTGGTGCTGGGCCTGCTGTAGAGGCTGCTGCTGTTGCTGCTTAGGGGGGTTGAGGGCATCACTCGGCTTGGTGACCGCTATGGCAGACCTGCTCATACAAGGAAGAAGCACAGAAACACAGCTTGCATGTGATGGTGACTTACAGTGATGACGTGTTTTTTTTTTGCTGCTATGCAGCTTGCTTGCAGAGTCTGAGCCTCTGCAAGCAGGTTGAAAGGCTAGCGGTAGGATAAGATTCAGTCTAATAGTGAGCATGGCATGGGTCAGAAATGTGTCACATCCCCACCTTCCAATGCCGATGGCCCTCATGGCTGTGAACAATCTTTCCAATACATGTCTCTGTTGGGGATCACTTTCCACTGCACAGCTTATTCCAACCAAGTCTATTAAAGAAAGGATCAAAAATACCTACCAGGGTGCCATGGGATGAATGATGGGCTGCACAGCAGCCACTGAGGGCGCACCAAAGGAAGCAGAGTCCAGGGGGAAGTGGCTCCTGCAATGCCATGTCGTGTATAAAAGCATGCATTGATCTAGGATTAACAAAATGCTAATATCTACACAGTCCTGATACGATTCATTCCCACCATGAGGTCAGAAAAGCGTCGTACTGAGCGATGAACCTGGAGGGTGAAAAGGGGGGTGTTGTGGCAACGTCTTTCAGTAAGAAGTTTTGGAGCAGGTGCCAGCAACTGCATGAATGAACATTTGCTGCTATCATGCAGGGGCACCCAACCAGCCCTGCGAAGGCATCAAGTAACATGCAGGAACACAACCCAAGCATCGTTTAAGCACAGTCTTAAACCATCCTCCCTGCATACTTGGCGATGGATGCAGTCTTTTGGTAGCGGGTTGCCTGCACGTGGTTCGTGAAGCTGTCAACCACAAGCGCCCCAGCACCTGGGAGTGACCTGCAGTGTGACCATAGCAAGCTCTACTTTGTCAGCGCCAGGAAAGTATTCGAGGCGCTAATATTTGTTGCATTTGAGGCTCTTGCATTTGCAAGTTATTTGAACTGTAATGCAACGAGGTGTTGTTGAATGCGCACAACTGGCGCTTGTTGTTGGAAGTAAGTTGCTTTGTAGCATCACAGTAAAGGCAATGAGCAGGCGTTTTCAATGCCCGCAAGAATTCAAATGAATTGATCAAAAGAGTATCAGATAGATCAGACACAAATTTTGAATCACAAGCAATTTTAGAAATATTGCCTGGAAGCACTAATGACAGTAAGCGCATTGACCCTGAACAACAAGGCTACTACTTGCCAGTACTATTAAGGCCCCCTCTCCCAACCTGAAGGTGTCCACACAGTTGCGTACACGAGAAGCGGCGGCAGAGACAAGTGCCAACACTGTGCCTGTCCAGGAAAAAATAGGAGGAAACAGGAATATTCCGAAAGAAGGATAACATGAATTGTGAGTGCCACAATGCATCTCCAAAGTTGAAACAGGGTTACAAAGGGAGCAGAGGCAGTCCAAGATCAAAGGTTCAGGTGCAGCACTGATGTTTGGGACATAAGTGCGCTCATCTATTGTGATAGCGCCCCCAAGACACGCGAACAACCTTTGAGTGCATGTCATTTGCATCAATGCATTAAAATCCTCTTCCTGAACTGATGCAAGAGATTTGCTGCAGACCGAAGAGAGCAGTAAACGCGTCAAGGTAACCACTCCTCATGAATCTTGCCTGAGGGAGCAGCAGAATTGCTGGACAGGCTGCTCTGCACGTTGGCCTCTAGCCACTGTGTCGTAAGTTTTGCAGCTTTCCCAGGAGCCCACGCACAGGGGAACAACTCGGCAGGATCGATGGAACCTGAGGGGTGGGATTCAGCAAACCCCGCACCCTTGTGCCCAGAGTCCTCTCCCAGCACCAGATGCGCCACTGCGCCCCCTTTCCCCTTCATCTTTCTGCTGCTTGAGCCCCTTGACCCGCCAGCCAGCCCACTGCCGGATGCAGGCTTGGTCTGGGCAGATGCTTTTGCAGCTGCAGGGGTTGTGGCTCCCTCACTTACAGGCTGTGCTGGAGCAGGTGCTGCTGCTGCTGCTGCTGCAGGAGCTGTTGCAAGTGTTGTGAGGTGTTCAGGGGCAGTGTTCACCAATGAGGGTGGTGCTCCCTGCACAGGTGGCCTGGCGCCCTTCTCCGCTGACTCAGTGGTGGGGCCAGGGCAGACAGAGCAAGTGCCAGATCTCTGCACAAAGCTTGGGGCACGGGACCCAGTTCGCTGTGGAGAAGGGCCGGAGGGGTCTGTGCCTGTCCTTAAGCCCTCTGAGGCATCTCCCCTGTGAGTGCATTTGTTTTATAAAAGCACCATCTATCTAATCATTGGTGGGTAATGGTTGCAAGGTCTATGTCTGGGCTGAAGCTGAGCGTTTGCTAGCTGGAAGAGCGAGGTTAACAACAATCACCATGCTATTTGGTTACAGCACTCCTGCCAAGGACACGTTGCACAGAGCCGGGGTGGAGCTTAGTGTAGCAAGGCTTTCATATGGACATCTTTTGCCTGTGTTGACATTCAGTCAATCAGGTCAAGGTTGTGGTGTTTAATCAGAGAGTGGTAAGAAGTGAACCTGACCTGACTTGAAGTGCACAGCTTGCGTTGCCTAGATACACAGACTTCCGGGCATCCTCCTGCTGGTGCTGCTGGACCTGCCTGGCGCGGCCATGGCCTAGATCAATGCTGTCACTGCAGTTGTGGCGCAGGTCTGCTGTGATCCCAAAAGTGCGATTGCGCAGCTCTTCCAGCAGAGGCGCATAGCAGCCCCATGCATCCCTCCGCCCTTTCTTGCCACTACTGCTGCTGCTTCTGCTGCTGCTGCTGCTGCTGCTGCTGCTGCTGTCGCCTCCTTCCAAGGGCTGACCGGGAAGGGGGCGTGCGCGTATGTGGCAGCAGAGCACCCACTGGGGATGCAGCAGGGGTGGAAATGCAGGTTTCAGGCATTTGCAAGTATGTTGTCAGGGTAAATGCTAGGACAAAGGCACGTTGCCTGAGGGAATAGGGCGACCAGCTGCATGTTTGTTGAGCCATGCTTCTCTGAAGCAGGCTCTTGCAACATCACACCATCACACATTGGTGGTGACCAGAGGATCTGTGAACTTCGGTCTGCAATTTAATGACTCCTCTGAGACAATCCGAAAAGAATCATGAGAGTGCTTGGAAAAAAGAAGGTGGAGATTGAATCAGTGGAGCAGTGGCATGGCTGCTTTAGAAATGCGGATGGGGTGGTAGATCAGTAAAGCTAAAGCGTACAAAGACAATGCTGTCACAAGCAGTGGGATTGTGGTTCTCTTTACACACACAGCTGTTGTGGCAGGAAAAAAAATGTTGTGTGACTCAAAGTTTATAAGTCAAGCAAACTCACAAGCAGAGCTGCAGTGACGTCATGGCTGCTGAGGCGCAGTGGCTGGAGTTGCTGAGGAGAAGAGCGGTCAGAAGAGGGTGCAGGTCCGGCCCCCCAAGCCCAGCCATACCCCCAAGACATGAGCCATCCCCCGCAGTTCACCTGCAGAAGAGATTATTTTATGGACACTCGAATTTTTTGGCGCACTGGCTTTATTTCTTGAGGACACATGATCAAATTGAGGCCACTACTCCAACGTGTGCCGTCCTGATTCATGCGCTGCCTAAGATGCGAGCAAGTTCGTCTGAGGGCCAACCTCACCTTCAAAGCCTCAAGGTCACATTGAGGGATGTGCAGCACAAGTGTCGTGACTTGCCCCATCACAACTCCAGGCCCCAAGTGGGACACGGCCTGGATGTGTGCATGTGCAGCAGGAAACCAGCTTAAATGCCTAACACATCAGACAGGTTTTGTGACTTCATGCTGTGAGTGATCTGTGATTGTTTGTACATGCCTTCTCACTGCTCTCATTAAAAGCCTACGAACTACTTAACACAGATGGCTCTCTGCATTCAGGTGACACAGCAAGGTCAAGAACACACTCTTTTGTTTGATCTATCATTGCAACTTAGCAAGGAAAGATGTGAGCTTAACATAACACACACTCAAAAGTCAGGGCCTCACTGACCTGACGCAGTGCACACCCAGCAGAACACACAGACCCGAAGACTGCAGACAGGGTGTTGTCTGATGGCTTCACCTCCATCTGACAAGACCAGTAAATGTCAAGGATGAGTAAATGTTAAGGATCTTAAATAGGACAAAGGAGAATCATTAAGGGTGAAATATGACACACAGATGGATGATCATGCTTTGCCATTAGGATGTGATTTGCACGTCTTGATACGATGACATGAGGAACTGGAACTGCCTCCACCAGCCCTGAAAATTCAAATGAAATTTTCAAAACTCGCTACACCAACCAGAATGCTGGATATGCGCACATGAGCAAGCTTTTCTATGGCTCAGAGTGCATGAACATAAACCCTTAGTACTGCGCACACAACCCACCGTTAGCCTTGCAAAGTGGCGCAGCTGCTGGGCAGTAGGGCCATGCAGAGAAGGCTGGCTTGCCGCTGCAAAGTTTCCCGCTCTATTTTGCAGGGCCACAACTGGCTCACCAATGACCCCCACCCGTGCCAAGGCTTGCCTGCCATGCTGCACTTGCTCTACACTCCTGCTGTAGTGCTTTGAAGCCACGCAGGCTGCCACAGCACGGGGCTGAAGGGCGGCACGTCCATAGATGGGCTTGATGTGGGGGGCGGCATAGTTGTTGCCTATTTGGCACTGTGCGTGGAGGTGCTGGGTGTAGAGTCTTGAGAGCTCATTCATGACAAATGTGGTGGTGAAGCCATCTGTGGGAGGGGCAGGGGATATGGACTGGTTAATTAGGGGATGAGAGATAATAGGAAGGACATGTTGAGCGAAGTGTGGAGTGTTTGTGAAGAATCAGTCTGAGGACCTGGCCCTTTTCAAGTTTCTGATGTTGCCTGGATAAAAACCAGTTATGGAAAGATCTGGGATGCCAATTCCAGAAATTCATAGATCAAGGTAGGATGCTCAACTCATCAAGCTTACACCAGCAGAATTGGAGGAAAAGCAAACTTTCGATCCTGTACCTGAGACAACGTGAGAAGCGGTTATGCCAACAATGGAGCCACCTCCTTTCAAGTGGCTGAGTTGGACCTGTCACGCATGCTCAGAGGTAAAAAGTGTACAGGCAGACAAGAGACACTATGCACAGATTCAGGTGCAACAATTAACGGCTCATTAAGCAAACAAATTCCTGAGTTTGTTTGAAGGTAATGCTGGATGTCAGACTGCTATTGCTCATTCTGGTGGAGGGATAACTGCAAGATTCATTATTGTAAGTTTGCTGACATCCTAGTACCTTCAGAAGTGGTTCGCTGCCGTGCTGCATGGCTTCAGGATCCAGTGCCTGCATTTATAAAGTTGTAAGACACTGCAGCCGAATCCAAGAAAAATAAAGTTGGTCTTTTCTATGCCCCCCCCCCCCCCCCAC
>LFIK01001502.1_pt1 | contig 18535 bp, 25 predicted proteins | sample 643401 | NCBI WGS metagenome assembly LFIK01 (sample SAMN03777447, study PRJNA286221) | soda lake metagenome | biome: soda lake; feature: Kulunda steppe; material: water; isolation source: sample T5-Br brine of Lake Tanatar-5 | place: Russia: Kulunda steppe | collected 2010-07
GGCTTGTGTGTTCCAAACTGCAATGATCTGCAGGTCCCAGTGGTGCTTTGGGAGAGGGGTGCGAGAATCATTCCAGAATGGGATATCAGCGTACTGAAGGTTTTGTGATGAGATGGTTCCCATTAGGTTACACATGTGGTTGAACTGGTTGTATAATGCCATGTATGCATTTGTGCTCATGGATCTGCCCCAGCAGGGGAGGAGCATGAAGATTGCTGTTCCAGAAATAATAGCGCTGACACCCTGAGAAGATATGGAGAGCACTATCTGCTTGCTGACAGAGTGGACTCTGAAGGCTTGTGGACTTTTTCAAGGGGTCGGGATTGCCAGTTTATTTAATCAGTGATTAAAAGAAGTGCAGAAGTGAAAGATATTATGTTTCATTTGCCAAATGCAGCCAGCCTGAGTGGAGTGAGATGCTCCATCGAATTTTGATGAGGTAACTCAAGAAAAAATGGCCTGTCCGCTAGACTATAACCCTACTAGGGTAGCTACCACCATCATTGGAGTGCACACTCACGAGATGCACACTTTGGTGCCCACCTCGGCTCCCTCTCGTCCTGATTCACTGGTTCTTCATTGTGCCATCCCATTTATAACGCCCATACCATGAATGTAAGCTCTTAGCCTTAGGCATGCCATCTACTCAGCCACCCTCAGTACTCAGTTGAGGCAACTACCACTTTAATGTTCCTACCATCTTGGAATGGATCCATGATCACCAACCCTTTCTCAAGTCTCCAGTCAGCCCATCCCCACTTGTGTTATAAACTTGGAACAATTCCAGCTAAAAAGATTGCCTACGCTTCCCCTCAATCCTGGATCAGTCAAGAGACTCCCCTACCCCAGGCCTCTTGGAATCTCCATATGACAGCTGTCTGGAGTACAGCTGCACGGCTTCACCTCATTTAACACAATCCTACATGGTACTTTTGACATCCCTGAAGCAAATTGGCACCTCAGCAATGTTGAAGTTTGTCTAATGGACCACTGGCATACAGATCAGAATGCACAACCTCACGAGCAGGAATCTCAGCCCTTAAGCTACTCTACTATCCTTGCCACATGCGCCTACGGAGCAGATGGGAAGTGCAAAGGCATACTCACACCCAAACGTCTCCAAATTCTCAACCAAAAATACATCGAAGCCAAGAGCACAGGCCTTCACCGCGATGTCAGACCACCACCACAGAGCTTTGCTTCTGATTTGGTTGGACTGTTTGTACATAAAGCAAGGGCCACCAAACAACTTAGTAGCAAAAAGATAAAGAAACTCCTTCCAAATTATCCTCCCTCCCCATGTCATAGCCGCCTTCAAACATTGCGCAATGTGACCCAATAGAAAATGGCCTTACCACTGGACTTCAATCCAGACCTCCCACACTACTGGAGCAGCCATCCACGTGATACTATATTTGGTGCCTTCACTGACTGTTTCTCCTCCTTTTCTGGCTTCTCTATTTGTCATCCCATCTATGGCAAATATATCATGCACTTGACCTTAAGGCATGCCATATTCTCTGCCATTAACAGTCCCCTTGACATTCCCACAGTGACCTTTATGCTCCTCCCCTGCTGGGACAGATCCATGAGCACAAACGCAAACATAGCACTTTACAATCAACTACATGTGTAGCCTAATGGGAACCATCTCATCTCAAAAACTTCAGTACGCTGATATCCCATTCTGGAATGATTCTCGCACCCCACTCCCAAAGCACCAACAGGACCTGCAGATCATTGCAGTCTGTAACACACAAGCCAGCCTGCACCGGCTCTGAGACAAACAACTGCAACCCTGAGTGGCTCAATCACCTGGCACAGAGCATCCCTGAGGTTAAATGGAACATAACCAGTTTGAGCAACAACGCTCATATCCGTATGCTCCCACTAGGCGCCCGATCTCCAGGCTTTAACAAACTCAAGAGATAAAAGCCTGACTCCCTCCTTGCTGCTAAGCGCCACAACCACGACACATCATTGCACCCTGGAAAAATGACAACTGCACAAATACAAGGCAAGTCAACCCCTCATCTGGCCCTCAAAGTAGAGGACTGGAAGAAGATTGCTTACACAGATTGGAGCTGCATCCGTCATGACCATCGGCAGATCATTGGAACAGACGTTTACATACCTGACACCAACAGAATCCACCACGTGAATCCCAATGGCTCCAACATTATAATACTGTCCATGGGGCTGAGCTTGCAGGCATAGCTGCAGCTGTCAATCATGACTACTTTGATTTGAAGCTACAGACAGTGAAAACTCACAAATTAGAAAGCAGATCAGATACCCAGAATTGCACACCTACCACATCCACCACAACCTCTTAGAGGCTGTAATTTTAATTATCCGCAACAATGTGACACTCTCCATCAAATTTCTGAAAGTAAAAGCCCACACCGGCATAATTGGTAATAAGCGTACTGATCAGATAGCAAAGGATGTGGCCAAGCATCCTGGAGCTGCTGACACTGGTATTAGAATGGCAGGGCATGAAGGCAACCCTTTTCACAACATTACATGGTTTGCAACCTCCAAGGATCATTCATGATGGTTAACCATGATGATTCAAACACGCAATATCCTATTATTGACAAAGGTAATCAATCCCAGCTTTACCTATCCCATATGCGCTACCTTCCCAACAAACGCGACGCACTACAAGTACACATGCATAAGGTCCACAAACTAGGCAACATATAAACTGATACCAGCTACTGCACCTACTACCAGAATTTAATCAAAAGTAAGAGTGCTCACAGCAAAGTCAGTAATGCTTTCTGGTCTATGCCTGGCATCTCTCACAAGGAAAAAGGGACAGTGCTCAGGTACCGGTCTGGTACGATATACAACCAAAAACATGCTGTCCCTTTTTAGCAGTCCAACAGCCTTAGTTGCCCCATCTGCTCCTGCCAAGACAGTGCACTCCACATCCTCTCAGGGTGCCAGCATCCCATCATAAGAAACATGGTGTCTGAACGGCATAACATTGCAGGCAGACTTATATCAAAAGCTTTCAGCAAAGATTCTCTAGGCTCCTGTTCAGTATCCACAGATCTGGGCAGTGCTGACAAGCATCGTACGCTAGACCATCAGATACCTGTGACAGCAGGATTCAGAGTTCCTCCGGCTTGGATTTATGCTATAAACCACAATCAAAGAGACAAACTCACTTCTTGCCCTGATGCCTTTTTAGGGACTCCAAAGAAAACACGCAAGAAAACACGCAAGATCAATTCCCAAAATCATCAGAACCATCCCAATGATCAAGGCCTTACTTGAAGGAGTGGAAGGAGGGTGGTTTTGGGCGGGGGGCAGGGTTCTTTAGTGGCAGCCACTGCAGCTGGAGGCAGACCCCCAACACCAGTCACAGATCACCAGCCCAGGCAGACTCGCCCCGAAAACCTCCCTTGGCAGCGTCGTACCACCCATCTCATTGAGATCAAGTACTGTGAAGACACTCGCCCTGAGCAGCAACTCCAAGCTGCCCATGCTTAGCACGGTAGCCTTAGACGCAGCATTGCAGGAGACCATGTTCTTCATGTCATTCTCTTAGGTGTAAGGTTTTTATCTACATTCCTAACACTTTGATTCCTCTGAAGAGTCTCGGCCTTGATTCCCAAAGAGTCAAGAAACTCGCTCTCAAGCTTCATGCTCATTCTGTGCACCATGCTCATAAGCTTTTGCAGACCAGACGTTCTCTTGAGCGTTCTCCTTACCTTCAACCTCATCAGGAGAGGTCTGCTGGCTTGTCTGCCCGCAATCCTCCTGATCCTCACTGACCGCCTTTTTCTTTTCTGGTAAAGGGGCTTTTTTTTGCCAAGTGACCCCTTTTCCTTAATTGATGTGATGAACTTTTTCGCTGCTTGCGTAGTTTTTCTTTTCTTTTCTTTTGCTCTAGCTTGGTTGAACTAAATGGTCCTGGTATAACCAACACCATAAATAGAGCAGAACTGGCAGGTATAGCTGCTGTTATTACACAATTATATTCATATTGCCACAGACAGCCTTACCTCACTCCATCAAATTAGGAAACAATTGTTGTACCCAGAGGAGGACCGTCACCATGCCCAAGGAGATATCCTTAAAATTATTTCTTATCCTATCCATAACTCTCAATCCCACATCTTCCTTTACAAAGAAAACCTCATGCCAGAATTGCCGGAAATGACTGAGCCACTGCAGTGCAGACGCCCTTGCAAAATACCACGCCAGTCATGGAAATAGCCTCCCCGCTGAAACAACCATCGGCACCGCAGGCCTTGGTGGCGATCCCTTCTTTAATATTAGCTGGTAATCTGTTGAAGATATCAATCAGCAAGGATCTGGCTCTGAAGCTCCCCAACACGGCACCAGATTGACTTACCTTCCAGATCTCAAAGCCGCACTAAAATCCCATGTGCACTGAAACCATAAATTGGGTTAACTCAAAAACAGGGTACAAATCTTCTACAAGAGCCTGCTTCCACACGTCCACAAAGGCATTAGCAAAGTTTTTTGGAGCATGTCCAAACTCTCACTCCGAATGAAATAGAATATCTTCCACCACCGTACAGGCACCCTTTCTAATCAGAAACATGCTGTCTGCTTTAAAAAGTCCACCAGCCTCTAGTGTCCACTCTGTCAACAAGCAGATGATGCTCTCCATTCTTTCTCCGGGTGTCAACATATGATCATCTTGGGTTTGATCACTGAACGCCATAACCTTGCCTGCAGGCTTATCATGAAAGCCATCAGCAAAGGCTTTCTAGCAGGTTGTTTGGTCCATTTTGATGCCGGAAGCACTTACCGTTTGGCCCAACAAAATCTTCTAATTCCTGAGAATGCTTATAATAGGACACTACCCAGCTGGCTTTTTAATGCTCGTTTATCTGCCAGAGATAGACTCACCTCTTGTTGCCCTGATGCCATTTTGGTCAATCCCTTACCTACTAACAATTCAAATCGCCTACCACTCCTCATTTGCACCAGGTGTCACGCCCAAGACAACCTAATGGAGATGTACGCGGCCCGCTCTGGGAGCTCACGAGCTCAATGTTAGCAAGAGGGAAATACACTTCATAGAGGCCAAGCACTGTAAAAATACACGGCCTGGACACCAGTTGGGGGCCTCTAAAGAACAACATGAGATTCTTTGCATGTGTTGGAAGGGGGGGTTAAAAGTCATCCTTCGCACCATAGTTCTTGGTGTGGGAGGCTCTATTAACACCACTAATACTTGACACCATCTTAAAGAGCTCGACTTTGACACACAAAAAGCCAATAAGACTGCTTTTAAATCACATGCCCATTCTGTGCTTTACGCACACAAACTGACAACAACTAGACGCGCTCTTGAAAAATCATGTTGCTCTCAAGGTCTTGGTCTGGAGCAGGGGGCGGCTTGTCAACCTCCAGATCCTCACTAGTCCTGTCTGTTTGCTGTTGAAGGAGAATCACGGCTCTTCGGGCCAATGTGTCTCCATTTCCTTAATTGATGTAGGGAGTGGTTCCACTGCCTACATAGTTCTTCTTTTCTTTTTCTTTTTCTTTTAATGCTCCATCAATACCAATGTTTCAAACCTATCAGATTTGATGATTATGGGGGTCTTCTGAGTGTAACAGAGGAGGAAAGGATAGATCAGACTACACGAGCTGGGAATATACCCCTCAAGCTGTTTGCGAGAATAAAGGGAGTTTTTACAGTTGGAGGCAACCCCCACCATCAAATTGGGAAGAAGAAGACAGTGAGAGGCAGGAGGGTTATAGATATTGTGCTAATCCCTCCTTGGTAAGTTATTGGTGTACTGATACTCAGTGTTAATGCGTTTGGAGTAAGATAGAGGTGGTTGCGCTGGATATGTTTGGGCTGCTGAAACAAACAAGGGTTGTTCGATAATGGACCATGTCCAGTTGAAACCCTTTTCATTTCAAAAATGAAAACACAACGCAATTCAGAAGATGAAACAGCATACTAGACAGTGAAAACAACCAGCAACTGAAATGACATGCATTCAACTTGGAACTTGGCAGGATTGCAATTGGACTAATCAGGCTGATGACAGAAATCTTAAATAATTGCTGAACTTCTCTAGGAAGTAGGAGTGGTGTAGGTTCCCTAGACTTGTGGCATTGCCATCTTGTTGGAGGTCTCGTAATCTTAGGACTACTGCTTGTACTACTTTAACGATCTACAGACCTGGCCAATGAAGTCCGACCAACACCGGTGGTGGATACCACTTTGGCACCTATCTCTCCTTTGAAGGAGCTCCTTTGAATGATCGTACCTTTACAACAACTAAGGCACCTTTAGTGGCTAGTAGCACCATTGGCAGTGGTTGGGAAGTTGGTTGGCTTGCAGATCTGTGTTGTTTCTTTAGCAGCCTGCAATTATGAGATTGGCCCTGGGCATTAAAGCCTAACTGCGAGACGTACCTTAGCTTGTTAAGCAACTGCTCTATCTTTACCTCCTACATATGACTTCATTGAACCCTTTTGGCTTTTACTTTAAAACAAAGCGAAGTGAGTAAAGGGTTACATGGCTGCACCTGCCAAATAAGGGCAGTCTGGCTGAAGCCTGTCATGGATGCAATTCAAAAGCTCTATTAGATGCCTGGCAAGCATGTTGGGGTTAACTTTTATGCACGAATCCCTTCAACGAACCCTATAAGCCTTAGATTTGAGGCTAGTTCTTGTTTCATATGGGGTCCTAGCAAGTCGATCAGCCATGCAAGTGCGTTAATAGCTTTCCTTGGTACATGCCGCCAGCTATCTGGTCGGCTTATAAATGTTTTACTTTGCTTCAATGAACAACATGGTCAGAATAGCCCTCAGAGCTCTCAGAGAAAGGAAGAAAGAAACGGCATGAGCAATGAAAACACTCCCAACATCAACTAGGGAAAAGAGGCCACTGGAGGCTCAGATATATCCAAGTTAGGGTTAAAATTAAGTAAAAACTCCAAGGATAGTCAGCGTGAGTGCGGCAGCAAACAGCATGCCCCCTAACACAAAGAAGATAATGGGCAATGCCAAAGACCTGCTGCTGGACCACCAGCTTCTTGTAGACAGTATGATCCCCTTCTGACCATCAAAAGCATATGTGTTGAAGCGATTCTGAACCTGGACACGAACTGCACACCCTGCCGCAATCAAGCACACAAAAGGGAAGGCATATTGATGCAGGGTGTGTATTTCACTAGGTCTAACTAACGGCAGGTGATGAGCAAAATGCAAAAAGCATCTTTGAAGCAAATTCCATGTTTGTTGAAAGCTGAGGCAGATTTAGGTTGCCAACTCGTGCAAGAATACATGCAAGAGCTGCATGCCACACCTGCTGGAATCTTCTTGTGCAGCAAGGCATATGGCTTGGACACAGAGGGTGAGGCTGTCACCCGTGCCCATGCCACAAAACGAGGCACATCTGAGACGGTGCCCTCAAATGTTCCACCACCCCTTGTGTCTGGATCGGTGTTGTAGTTGGTGGCAGGTATCTGCGATGCAAACTGCTCAAAAAAGACAAGCAATGCACAGGGCATTCAGATTCCTACAAATGTCAATAATGCCTGGCAACCAGACAGATCCTGAATCCTAATCCCAGTATATCCTGTTTTCCCCATGACAGAGAAATGCTTGTCGCAAGGAGAGTGGATATTTTTTTCACTGCAATACCTCCTCAGCTCTGTGCATACAAAAAAAAGTGCAGTCCACGCATATCCACACAGAATCATGATAGGAAGAGAACACCCTATCAAACATAGCCGCTCTGCAGGCTTCCATCTTCCTAGGTACACCTGGGACAACCTTGGCTTACGAGGTCAAGCACAAGGCATGCCCATCAAATTCAACAGTCAGAGGTGGCACGGAGGCTGGAGCTGGTGCAAGGAGCAATCCTCCAGGAGGATTGTACGAGCTACCTGACGCGTGGCAGACAACCTATCCAATCCCCATCAGTCATAGATGTTCCACCCTCTTCCAGGATGCATGGGGCCCTAAGTATCTTAGTAACCAGCACTTATTGACCTCCCATTTATGCATGCGGCCAGAGACCTGATTGTGTTGATTTAGACTTCAATGAGCATTAGCATTGCTATTACAACTTGCAAGCTGTTCTTAAATGCATGCTACTAGCCATCTCGTTTGCAAAGGCTCTGAGAATGTCCGCTTTTGCCAGGCATATTCTCCCCACCACAAAGTCTGTTGCATGCCTGGCATGCATAATTTTTAGAGTACCCCAGTACTCACCAACTGCGCTGCTAAGCCAGAGCGCCTGCCCACTGCTTCCTCCTGCAGAAAAGAATTGGAGCAAGCTTGCATCGAGAGGCAAAGACACAACAGAGGTGTCACACTCTGGCAACCAGTGTTCCGCTCCGTGCACTGTGCGTCCAAGCATGTGTTTTGTATGATGTCTTGTTGGCGCCTGCCTGCACCATTTGTCATGTGCTGTACTCTTGCAGTTGACGGTCAAGAGAGCAGGCGCCATACACCTGGGTGGAGGCCACACCAATCAAGCTGTATGGTGTGGCACCACGGCGTAGGGCAAGAAAACACTGCAGCCAGCCAATATCATCAATGCGTGACAAGCTATCAGATTCTCTGCTCATGGCTCACATCCAGGTCCAACGGCTCGTCCGTGCATGCCTGGCCTCCAGCACGCCAGCCTGGGTCATCTGATGCCGCAGTGGAAGGCCGGCCCACAAAATTTTGCTCCTGCTTGACCCAGCTCCCTGTTGAGGTCACCTCCCTGCCCTTACCAACAGTGGCGCCACTCCCGATCAGTGTGGGCTGCTCTGTTAAGGTCCTCGCTTGCCTGTTTCTTGTCGGGCAGATCAAAGAGAGGCTGAAGGTGTCATTGAAGAGGGCCCTTGGTATCAAGCCGCAAGGATGGATGGCACCATTTCGTGGGAGGCTTGGGTCCGGCTGCCCGCTAACGAACCTACTTGCCCAAGCAGCAGCACCAACCAACAAGGACCGCTTTTTGCAGCTGACGTCCAGCGTGGTCATTACGAGCTTACATAGTCAGCACTCAAGCAAACCCATTATCTTGTCTGGGAATTTCAGGCTGGGAGCGAAAGATGGCTTTTGTGCTTCGTTTAAAATGAAGGAGCTGCAGCTGGGAAGCTTGATAAATGGAAACTTTCTATACTTTCAATATCTTAGAATGAACTACAATTTGTAGTTGTGTATGCTCAAGCAATGTGCGCATTCACAGACCTGGCGGGCTCACACGGGCTCAAATCTGGGTCAGGGATGCCTGCCAGCTGTTCCCAGGATATCGATCTCGCAAACCGTTTATGATTTGAGTAAAAGCCTTCCAACGTGTAGTACACGTAAATCTGCAGAAATGGGAATCACAGATTTGACTGACATCAGTGGAAGAAATAACAAAGTATGGCCATGCGTGCCTTTTTGGGGTGCTGTGTGGCTCTCAGACGTGATGACCGTGCAAATTGCGCACCGGCGGCTCAAGTTCTTGATGAACGGGGAGATCAAAAGTCTGTAACAGAGCTCCATTGCCTCCATCCTGAGACGTGGCGGCAAGCAGCTTTTGCTCTTGCTCCGCAGCCGACAGCCCTGCCATTGGCCCAATGCTGCCGTACCTGTGGGTATCACGTTACTGCTTTGAGGGTCAGCGTTAGCTGGTCCAGGTTGCCAGTCTCATGTACCACCACCGATCTGCTTTTAGTTTGGGCTAGGATCAACCCATCGCAGGATGTGAGGAATATCCGCAAGACTGATTTACCTGGCATGAATGCGACTCTGCCCAACTAGGGTTGCGATCAGCACGCCACCAAGCACCAGCGCGGAGAGGGAAAGGAGGCAAAGGAAGCCGGTAATCCTGATACCTCTTGTAACTACAACTTGCTTTCCCATGCACAAGAAGAATTGAAGTGAATCAGACCAGGCACAAATAAATGAAATGAAAATTTTCGAAATCTTAATCTGACTGATATATTTTACTTAGTATCATAAGCTCGTTATGCCTTCGCGCAATAGGATGGCCCGGGCCATGTCTGTGAGTGTGGAAGACAGGACTTCATAGCTAATTTGAGCATTCATAACAGAATGCAGTGCACATGCAAATGCTGGATCTTTCTTCAGCTCCTGAAGAATACCCGTGTGGAAAACCTCCTCTGCTTGTTTCCTGCAGGCTCCTGAGCACTTCTGTGATCCACAATCCAAAATTGTCATTGGCGTGTGTGCGATGGACAAGAAGGCACACAGCAAACCTTTCAAGGAGGCAAGGCCGCTATCCTGTCCCTGACAGCATGCAGACGCTGGTGATTTGTGAACACCTATAAATTTGCAACCAGAAGTCTCCAATACATTGATTCCATTCTCTTCCTGTCCTCTAAAACATGTTTGGTATGCAGATTCTGTCGCGTGTGACATCATTTAACGAGTTTGACGTTGTCATCTTTGGCGACCAAGTCATCTTAAATACGCCTGTAGAGGAATGGCCTTGCTGCGACTGCCTGGTCAGTGCAGCATCTCTACTGAGTCTGTGCAGCCAGCTGTGTTTATGAGCAGCGCCGGCGGCCATCACCAGCGTGTGCAATCTGCAGGATGTGTGTGTTTGAACGAGTGAGGCATTTTCGCCATCTGCTTACTTAAAACATGCAGAACACAAGCCCATGAAGTATAGTCAAAACTTTGAGGCTTCAATATGACCTGGCATGCCGCTCCTCTGAGACCGTGGCTTTGTTGACACCGTCCTGCTGACTCTCACCTGCAGCTCTCGTGGCACAGTGACGGTTTTCCGCTGGAGAAGGCTCAGGTAAGGCGCTTCAGCCGCTTCGGCGCTTAGCTACTGCAAATGCAGTGAAATATACTGCCCGCATTGATGAGCCTGGCAGCGTGCACTGAAGGGTTATGGACTGAAGTGCAAGCAGAGGCGATTCCTTGCCACATGAAAGTAAACAGCAGCAAATGGTATTTCAATGAGGCCGGCCCCCTATTTTTCTGGAGTGGCCATGCTGTGGCAAGGGGCTCTGTCTCGATGTGAGGACAATCCTCTGTGTGACCATTGTGTTTCAAGGTGAAGGGCTATGTGCGTTATGCTGTCTCAGGAAGGGCCTTATGCATCATGCTGTCTAAGGACGGGCCATGTGGTTTGCAGACTTAATAAGGGCCACGTGCATATCCAGCAAAAGCTATATCGGGTCCAGCACCTTCAAAGCGCTCACCCTGCCATGCTCTGCTACAGAGGTATGTCGAGCTCCGGAGGCCCTTCTGTGTCAATGACTCCAAGGCCCAGGAGGTAAGCCAAGGATGGTGTTTGAAAGGGCAATGATACTTTGATGGTGATGCTGATGGTGAGGAAATGATGCTTGTCAACGAAGCTGACCCAAGGTCATTCCTAGAACGGTTGAGCCTCTTGCAGTCTCAGTTTATTGCATTCAGCTCATACATTGCCTCACCATCAACTGCTCTCAGTCCATTTGTGGTGCGTGTCAGTCCATTTGTGGTTCGTGTGCCATGAACGGATTCTGCCAGTTGTTCTTACTATAAAAGTTTGCAAAGTTTTGATGCCGGCTCGTCCAACACGGTGCCACACTTATTCGTGTATTGTGCATTTTCTCAGGTATTGCTAGACCGGAGGGCTGTCTATCGCACACTTGTGGTAAGTTTGCTCGAGAAAAAAATTGTCGCCCCTCTCCTGGAGTGGCAAAAAAAGAGGAATGCGTGCTTAAAGTGCTCAGAGTGATCAAAGATTATATGTAAGCAGGTCAACTGTCAGCCAAAGTGTTGAGCAAATGCATTATAGGTTTCAGTGACCTGAACACAGACGCGTTCAAACCTATAATGCATTTGCTCTACACTTTGGCTGACAGTCGATCTGCATACATTAATGTCTGTGAGAAGGTGGAAGTAGAATCTTCGCTTGAGCGGGTAACAAGCCTTGCAATACGGGTTGTGACTTGACGTGATTAGTCCAGGCCATTGTATGTGCAGCGCAAAATGTTGCGGCCGCTTCATGATGCAACAATCTAACATGTGCAAAAAAGACCTTGAACAAGATTAGAGTTGTCAAGGCAGGATAGGGCAAGCTGCGCGCCCACCACTCCAGTCTTCTATGTGATGGACCTAATCTATATGATACTGTTGCTTGCTTGTTGCGAGTTTGCATTCCTAGGTGCATTTGCTTATTTGTGTAGATAAAATCTGCTTGCTCCATGTTGGTACTGAGTGACCATGCTTCCAGCCGTGTGTACCTGTGAGCACCTATGATGCAAGTGCAGTTGCCCATGAACCAGGTGTTTAAGGCACAGCGCCATTATTGTGCAGGAGAACTCCATCCCTGTACCTCGTCACATCATAGTCAACAGGGACTTTTCAGAACAGGACGTCCCAGGTTTTGAAGAGGATCACGACTCAGTGCAGCTGAATGGTGCGCTGTCCATCTCCGACTTATGCCTATTTCTGAGTGCTATGTACGGATATGGGTGCTGTCGTAAAGCCCTTTGTTTGCCGAAAGCTTCCTTCCCTCCATGTCTCTCCCCCCTTCCCCCCCTTCCTTCCCTTCTTCCTCCTGCCCTCCAAAGTCCTTTTGATTGATGGTTCCAGGGCAATCTTTTGCACTGGAACGTCTTGTACTACCAACAATGACTAACCCTTTATGATTGTATGCCTAGGGGTGCGCATTTCCAAGCCATTTGTGGAGAAGCCAGCATCTGGGGAGGTGCGTCAAGTGTCTGAACAAATAAAATATTTCCTCACCTCATGTGAATACGGCTGACCCTTTACTCCTCGCATTGCCGTGCCTGGCATCTGCTTGTTTTTGAGCACCTCAAGAGGAAGTGGCCAAGGGTGGACAGACAGCATGCCTTTTCCAAATGAACGCGGGTTCTAATCTAAGCATGCTACACAATGTGTGTCCTGGCTTGACAGGATTCTGCTAACTTTGAGAAGGCTGCCGCGCCACTTGCCCTGTCTCCCCGCTGCAGGACCATAGAGTGTGGCTATACTATCCTTTCTCAATGCAGGACCGTAGAGTGTGGCTGTACTATCCTTTCTCAATGGCTGTACTATCCTTTCTCAATGCAGGACCATAGAGTGTGGCTGTACTATCCTTTCTCAATGGCTGTACTATCCTTTCTCAATGCAGGACCATAGAGTGTGGCTGTACTATCCTTTCTCAATGGTGAGGAACGTAACAGTCTCAGGCAGCAGCATACCGGTAGTGCCCCATCTTGTTTCCAGCCCTCAGCCTGTCTTTTGAGGGACAAGGCTGTGAGGCAACCAGCAAGGGCATGCACATGGCTTTGCCAGCACACCTGCTGCTCCCTCCCGTCCTATATGCGCCCTTGCAACTACTGGCTTCTCCCTCCCGTTCACAAATACCCCAGGGCGGGGGCGTGAAGCGCCTGTTCCGAAAGGTAGACAACAAGTCTGCTGATTACGACCCGGGTCACCCCGGCAACGTACGCCGCAATGGCAGTTACATCTACGAAGAGTTTTTGACAACAGGCGGGACGGATGTCAAAGTCTACACCGTGGGACCGCGGTGAGGAGGGCCCCCAGGGGCAGGGCGCGCTTGTTAGGGCAGGATGTCATGTCAGCACCCGCCGCACCAAAAGCGCCGCAGGGCCTCGTCTAGGCCAGACGTGCGTCCTGGCTTTGTAGCTTTACCATTTGTACACCTGCAAGCAAGAATCTTGAGCGACCCTGCTCAGATCAGTGATTGACTGCCCTGCCGTGCTTTGAGCCGTCGTGCACCCACAGGCCCCACTGTTTGCCCTTCCTGCTTTGCTTGTGCATTCCTGCCTACTAACACCTCCCTCCCCACCTAACTCTTGAGCTCCTCCTGCTCATCATGCTGCACGCCGCTGTCGCTATCCCCCCGCCTGGCGTGTCGCCCCGCCCGTCTGCCTTAGCCTGCCTGGTGCAGTGAGCAGCACAGGCAGCCACGCCTGCCCCATTGCTGGGCCATTCAGGGTGCATGGCGCGCGTAATATGGTGTGGCGGTGATGCCAGGTTTATACGTTTGGCCGTGCATCCTCAGGTATGCACATGCAGAGGCACGCAAGAGCCCAGTGGTGGACGGGAAGGTCCAGAGGGCTCCGGACGGGAAGGTGGGTGTAGAGGGCAGGATCGACTTTAAACAGATGCTGTCCGCAACTAAAGTAAGTTGGATGTCCATTCAATGGCCCAATTGGGCCCAAATTCAGTCCATCACATGGGAATACTTCTCATCAGGTGGGTACAGCTGCTTCTTCGCTCTGATGTCACAAGTGCAAGGTTCAGAGTATTTCGGCTTAACCGGCCATGAAAACCGCGACCAGGTGCCCCGTGTCAAATGAATAATCGGGCCAAATTTGCATGGGCTCTCGTCCTGAGCGAGTGCCTCTTCTGGTGCGCGAGTGCTCACAAGGCCAACAGTGCCTGTGTGCGCATGCAGCACTGGTCCTGACGCGGAACCATCGGGCAGACCAATAAGTAGGCTTGACACTGGCATTGCAACTCTTTGCAACATGCTATGTTTTACACTGCCTGCCTTCTCTGCACCTGGGTGCAGGAGGTCCGCTTCCCAGTACTGCTGAGTCCGCAAGGTAGGTTACGTGGGGTGGGCATGCATTGGGCAGGAAGGGCTGTTTTGCTTTGCTCCTCAGGGGGTCATATGCTGCATGGACTCCCATGCAAGTTCACAGGTCCTCTGAGGATCTGGGTACAATGGCGTGCTAGCACCACAACCAGCACCACGTACGATACCGTCTGCCTCTAGAACAACAGTTGCCCCATGCGCTTTCTCCTCATGAGAGGCAAGGGTTGCCATGGCATGCGTCAGTCACTTCCTCAATACTTGTGGAACAAGCTCCCTGACCAGTGCTGCCCTGCCATGCCATAACTTTCTTCAGAGAAGGAAATCAGCCGCATGGTCACGCTAGCCTTTGGGCAGAAAGTTTGTGGATTCGACCTTCTGAGGTCCGAGAGGGGGAAGAGGTGAGGGCAGATGCTTGACTGTGTACCAAGAAATTGTGCTTGCTAGTTGCAGATAGATGCTTGTGAACTTGGCTGTTTGATGTCATAGCTGTCCAAAGTGCTGACTCCATCGAGCCCATGGCCCAGTGCAACAGCTCTGAACAATGGTGTTTGTGTGGCTGTGTGTGCAGCTGTGTGCATGCCCCTGATCTGGGGACTTGTTCCTTGTTCCTGCCCATTCTGTTGCTTTGTTCTTCTCTGGTGATTTTAATGGGAGCGTGCTTGGGTGCAGTACTGTGCAGATGACGGAGCCAGGAATGAAATCGAGGGACCTTTTTCAATGTTTTACCATAAAAGAACATCACTTGCTTTCATTCATGTCTCCGTCACTTGCACATAAGTGCGCCTTAGCATGCTTTGCAAATGTTGGGCATGCAAGCTTGCATGCATGCCTGTGCATGCATGCAGTTACGTGTGCGATGTGAACGGATGGTCCTTTGTCAAGAACAGCCAGAAGTACTATGATGATGCGGCAGGTATCTTGAGAAGGTAAGAGATGCAGAGAAGTAGAAGCGGTGAGGCTGTTGCTGGCTGATGCACCGCGGACTGGGTGCCAAGAAACTGGATCATGATCAATTTTTGGACGCACACACCAAAAAAAGGTAAGTGAAGAGGTCGATTGCACAGATTACACTGTCAAGGGCTTGCATTTCAACACCCAGCTTTTTTTTTAAAAAACACCCTGAGGCTTCATCCAGGGCAGCGACGTTACTCCCTGGTGCCTGCATCTCCCTCAGCATTTGCTCTCACGTGCTTGCATACGCGCACAGCCCCTTGACCACGCCCTCACTTGCCAACGGACACCGTCCTTGCCTTTTCTTCTTCCTCTGCCTTGCCCTCAATTGGCAGTCCATGGGGGAAGAAGATGGGAGGAGTGCAGGCAGGAGGTTGAGCGTATGCTGTGACACATGCGCGCACTGTGTGCGCTTGCATGGATGCGCACACCCATCACGTGCCAGCCACGCAGCCCTGCTGTAGCGCTGGCAACCCAAAGGGAGCAGTCTGCGATGTCATTGCACAGCTAGGGTCCCAAGCACCAATGCAGCATCAAGCAGGGCTGGTAGTGTTGGCAGGGTCAAAAGTATTACAAAGACCTAAATCCTGCAAGCTTGCATTGGCCTTGACCTCTGCGCTGCACACACCTGCCTGCACGCGCCCCCTTATGATTACACCATTAATACTCGAGTGCAACCCTGACGCGCGCAATGGCCCGCGCAACGTCCAAGCTCCGTGCTTTTTTATTCGCCTGCATTTAGACTCGGATCTACGCACAGGCCATCCGTGGCTCGCTCGCACCACCGCGGGACTAGCATTGCCGCACAAACGGTCTTATTATGCCACCTATTTGCTCCTGCCCAGTCGGTGCACCGTTGGTTGGTAGACACGCCAAGTGCTGGCAGACTTGCTGGCAGAGCTCGCCTCCCAACCGACACCAACCATCTAACTCTTGACAGGGCATCAAGTGGGTGTTGGCCAGCGCCGCTGCCCCGCCCTCTTCCCTGCACACCATTGCTGTTTGGGGTGCCTGTTGCACACAATGCGGGGCGGGCTGCGCAGTGGGGGGCCTCTGCGCGGTGGGGCGGACAGGCCAGAAAGGTGTACACGTACACCGTGCAAGCACATGTCGGAACACAACGCCCACCCCCTTCCCGCCCCTTTCTGCACCCACTTTTGTCACCAAAATATCATAGCGGACAAGATTGGCACAAAAGTCAACGCGGGTGGGCCCGGGATGGGGCGCTAGTGGGGTCCGGACGTCCGTCCGAGTGCACCATTCGCTAAGCCGCAACCAGCGGAGGAGTGCCCGCAAAGTGCTCTTTCTAGCAGATATTGCCTTATGGCACAATGACATGCTTCTACATAAATCTGGCTGGTGCAGGAACGGCTCAATTACCTTCACCCCTTTCGGCTCTGACAAGGAAGCCCAAACAAGGCATCAGTACAAAACATTTGCCTGGTGCAACTGTGAGGGTCAAATACAAGCGGCAACAACTGCACAGAGCTCTGCTCTATCCCAGACCAAAATGCCAAAATCCAATGTTTCTAGTGTAAGCATGGAAAGGAGGCATGTCCAGAGGTAGAGGAGGCAAGTCCTTGGGCCAGCAAAGGCTGTGGGCTTCTGCAGACAAAGCTTGGGCAGCCTGCAGGCAGCACCTCCATGCATTTTTGACTTGACTGTACCTCACGTGCAGCATCATCCTCAACGCGCTGGCCCCCCACCGCCTGAGTTCTATGCCCGTCCTGCTGGCCCCGTCCATCACGCCCGTGCAAGAGGAGGAAGAGGAGCAGGGACCCATGGGCTCCAAAAAGGCAGGTCTAGCACATGGCATGATAGAGGAGCCTCTGGCAGAGCTGTTGATTGTGGCATACTCGTGTGCCTTCACGCATTCAATGATGGTGCCCTCTCTATTACCGATGGCGTGTGCATTGACACATCTGCGTACATGCAGTCTGCAATGTCTGCCCTCAACCTTGAGGTACACCTCACTGCTTCTTCCATAGTATTATACAATTCTGCTCTGCTCCTCCACAGGGCAGCCAATCATTTCAAGACTTGACAGGGATGGGAGGGGGTGTCGGCGACGTAGAGGTGAGAAGGTGTGCACAGGACAGGCCAGGCCACCTTGGGAATTGCTGTTGCCGACAAACAGGCATGTTTGTAGAACGGCCAGCAAATCTTGGTCAGCCCCAGCTCTTGATGCCAGCTCATGCCCAGAGCCTTGATTATTTTGATGCAATTGCATACCTGAGAACGTTTGATGGAATCCAGGGCATGGCGAATCTTCCTTTGTCTGTATTCAGAAGACACATCTTTTTATCACCAACAGGAGAATGAGAATGAGGAGCTGCGCTGTGTGTTGGCAATTGTGAGGCATGGCGACCGCACGCCAAAACAGAAGCTGAAGATCAACATCACCCAACCCTGCTTGCTGGCATTGTGAGTGGACCTCTCCGTTGCAGGCCGACAGGCCGACATCCATCCATGTTTGCTTGAACATGTGTAGAGTATTTTCATTGTAGAATCGTTCATAAGAGGAACAGATTTTTCACCTGCTTTCCCCATCTCTTGTTTGCACCAGGTTTCACAAATACCAAGAGAAGGGCAAGCAGGCTAAGCTAAAGAGCCCAGCTCAACTCCAAGAGGTGTGAGTAGGAAAAAAACGTTTGAATAGTCTTTTGCAGCACACGGTGATGCTTGTCGCTCTCTTTCCTTCATGACCCTTGATTTGCATGGGGTATTAGAACTGCTTAGAAGCCTGTCCTGCACAAGCGCGCACACATGCATACAACTCTTTACACCGTATGCACATGCATACAACTCTTTACACCGCATGCACATGCGTACAACTCTTTACACCGCATACACATGCATACAACTCTTTACACCGCATACACATGCATACAACTCTTTACACCGCATACACATGCACACAACTCTTTACACCGCATGCACATGCATACAACTCTTTACACCGCATGCACATGCATACAACTCTTTACACCGCATGCACATGCATACAACTCTTTACACCGCATGCACATGCATACAACTCTTTACACCGCATGCACA
>LFIK01001503.1_pt1 | contig 18530 bp, 16 predicted proteins | sample 643401 | NCBI WGS metagenome assembly LFIK01 (sample SAMN03777447, study PRJNA286221) | soda lake metagenome | biome: soda lake; feature: Kulunda steppe; material: water; isolation source: sample T5-Br brine of Lake Tanatar-5 | place: Russia: Kulunda steppe | collected 2010-07
CCATTCTCTGAATGCTCCAAATTGTTCCGCGGCGGCGGATGACTGAATACGACTTTGGCATGAAATGGATCATTTAAACCGCCTCCCCGCAATGTCGACACTTCACGGCTTCAGCTTTAACTGTTTCCGCGCAGTGCGGACATCTTTTGCTTTCACCAGCTTCAATGCTCGCTGCTTCTAGTGCTTCGGTGTTGTCACGCACTAGGAAAGAGATGATTAGCCCAAGCGGGCCAAACAAAAAGCCAATGAGGAACCAACCCATCGGAGTGCGACCCTTCCTTTTGGCGTTCATGGCTGTGAGGCCGCCAATAATGAGCCATGCGATTAAAAACTCCATTTTTTGCACTCCTTGCAGTCAGCGTTACTCCTGACAAAACTCCTCCCGCGCCTCAAGTAACGACGCGGCAAAATCATCTGGATTGTTCATGGCCTCAAGTAGCCTGCGAATGTCTGCCCGATAGCGTTGTGGCTGACTTATATTTTTAGTAGCCGAGATCTGCATGTCAGTCGATAGTCGGAGACCTTATCGCGTCCGGCGCCGAGCAGGAGTTTTTTTGACCCGCACGACTAAGCTCTGGGGCGGTTGTGCATCATGACTGTGGGGCGTAACTCGACAGCAACATCTCCGGCCCCATTGATTCCCTTCCAATGCTGATCGACGATCGACCAGTGCGGTCGGGATTTCGAGGGCCGGATTGCAATGATCTCGATTTCTAGGTGCAAGGTTTCTCCCGGCCTGATTGGCTTGAGGAAGCGGATGTCGTTAATGCTAAGCCCAAGCTGGTAATCATCCGGTGGACGAAGCACCCGGGCCCGCACAGCCATTCCGGTTAGCCTCGAGAGGGTATACCACCCCGGGGCGACTAGTTCGCCGAATATTGTACATTGTGCACTATGCTCGCTGAGGTGCTGAGGCTGGGGGTCGAACCGGCGTGCGAAGCGAATGATATCAGCCTTAGATACAAGCTCCGGTTTGAGAATGAAGCGCATTCCTGGTCTTAGTTCATCGGCATAAATGCGGGGGGGCTGGGCATCACTCGGAGACACTCGACGGTCGCGGCGCTCGAGCCACCATCCCGCCTGCGTCGGCCAGCGGCTGAAATCGACCGAGTCATCCAGCTCATCGATGGCTTGCAGCGCCCAGTTCGGATTTTTCAGGGCTTCGCGCGCAACCGCAATTAGATCGGCTTTACCACTGCGCAGAATGGATTCGGCCTCGAACCCATTAGTGATGAGGCCAACGGCGATTACAGGCAAGCCTGTATGAGCGCGTATGGCCTCAGCATAGGGGACTTGATACAGCGGCTTGGGTGGTGTGGCGCAGCCGGCCGTCGCTGAGCCAGCGATACCGCCGCTTGAGCAGTCGATGACGTCAACGCCTAGGTCTTTGAGGGCCTTGCAGAAGGCGATTGTGTCATCGAGCGTCAGCCCGCCGACCATGCCGTCAACCGCCGATACACGGACTATAAATGGCCTGTCGCTCGGCCAGATGCGGCGCAATGCCCCGGCAACGCGAAGGGGAAAACGCATGCGGTTTGTACGATTCCCGCCAAATGCATCCCTGCGTCGATTGGTTAAAGGCGAGAGAAATTGATGCAACAGGTAGCCGTGAGCGCAATGCAGTTCCAGAACTTGAACGCCGGCTGCAAGAGCACGCTTGGCGGCTTGCTCCCAAGCGATGATCAGTGAATCTAAGTCGGCATCAGCTAAACCATTGTCACCGGAGTTTATAGTTACCGGCGTCCATCCGCCATCAATCTCGAGTAAGCGGTCGCCGCCTTCCCACGGTCGACGCGAACTGGCTTTTTGACCGGCATGGCTTAGCTGTATTCCGGTGATTACATCCTGGCTTTTCAGAAAGTCAACTATTCGGCGAAGCGGCGCTACCTGACGATCGTTCCACAGGCCGAGATCGCCATCTGTGATGCGCCCCTCAGGAATCACTGCAGTCGCTTCGATAAAGATAATTCCGGCACCGCCGAGTGCGAAGCGGGCGAGATGCGCAAAATGCCAGTCGTTGGCCAGACCATCACTCGCCGAGTATTGGCACATTGGCGAAATGACGATCCGGTTCTTGGCCGACAGGCCGCGCAACTGGAAGGACGAGCCGAGAAGGTTGCGGTGCGTCATGACAATCCTTGATTTAACAACTAGATTTACTATAAGCACAAAAGACTAAAATTTGAACATGCGTATAAAACGGAGGGGAAAGTGATGATTACTGGCGAATATGAATTCCTAGCACAAGATCGGGTAGTGTTCGGACGACCGTCAGCTGAGGCCGTCAAGGATCTGGCTGATCGCTATGGCGCGCAGCGCGTATTCATTGTTTCCAGCCGTACGTTAAGTCGCGAGACTGATGTTATAGAGGGTATTCGTTCTGCCCTTGGTGAACGATTTGTTGGCATGTTCGATGAGTGCGTTGCTCATGTGCCGCGGGCGAGCGTTTTCCAAGCAGTGGCGGCTGTGCGATCGGCAGAACCTGATCTGATTGTGACCGTTGGTGGCGGCACCCCTATCGACACCGTCAAAATTCTTTTGATTTGTCTCGCCCACGAGCTCACAGAGCCGGCGCAGCTGGACGCTTACCACATCCGGATTCTGGAAGACGGCAGCCGCCACATCCCGACTGTAGCTACGCCGCCGGTGCGTCAGGTCATTGTCCCGACCACACTGTCTGGTGCCGAATTCAGTAAGATCGGTGGCGCCAGTGATCCAGTTCGGCAGGTCAAAGATCTATACATCGGGCGCGAGATTGGCGGTCAGGCGGTCATCCTAGACCCCGCTATCACCGTGCACACGCCTGACTGGCTCTGGCTTTCTACCGGTATTCGTGCAGTGGATCATGCTGTGGAGACGGTCTGCTCGCGCGCCCCACAGCCATTCACCGACGCCACGGCGTTGTATGGGCTGAAGATGCTGGGCGAGTCTCTGCCCCAGAATCTGGCTAACCCGGCGGATCTCGATTCCCGCTTGACGAGCCAGCTTGGTGTCTGGCTGGCTTCCACTGGTCTCGGTCGCGTTGACTGGGGAGCGAGCCACGGGATTGGCCATCAGCTCGGCGCCGTTGCTGATGTACCGCATGGCTACTGCTCTTGTGTGATGTTGCCCCGGGTGTTGCGGTACAACCATCCGGTCACTTCTGAGCGTCAGCGCCTTATCAGTGAAGCGCTAGGCAATGTCGAGGCATCTGCTGCGGATCTCGTGGCAGATCTGATTCGGCGCCTCGGTCTGCCGGAATCTCTCACATCGGTTGGCGTCCTTCCGGAGCATCATGAGGCCATAGCCCGGGGTAGCATGCTCAACATGATGGTCCGGACTAATCCGCGTTCTATCGACACGCCCGAGCAGATCTACGAGATCCTTGCCATGGGCGACTAAGCCCGGTATTTAGCCGTTTCAGGGGTCAGTTGACAGGTCTTGTGTCCATCAGGCACGATATTTGAACACACGGTAGAAAAAGAAAACGAATGTTAAAATGAAGCAGTTGGACCTATTGGATCTATATCGGATGATGCGGCTAATCCGCCGGGTGGAGGAGAACCTCTCCACACTCTTTGCCAACGGAGAAATCCCCGGCTTCATTCACCTAAGTGTCGGTCAAGAAGCGGTCTCCGCCGGTGTGGGGGCGGTCCTCCGCCGTGAGGATACGGTTGCCTCCACTCATAGAGGACACGGACATGCATTGGCTAAAGGGCTTGACCTTGAGCAGTTTTTCGCTGAGGTGATGGCGAAAGAAGCTGGCATGTGTCGCGGTCGTGGTGGGTCGATGCATGTGGCCAACTTGGCGCTTGGCATGTTGGGCGCTAATGCCATTGTCGGCGCCAGTATTCCGATCGCGCTAGGAAGTGCTCTTTCTCACCAGACCCTAGGCCACAATGCGATTGCAGTCGCCTTTTTCGGCGATGGTGCCATGGCCGAAGGGGTATTGCATGAGTCTCTTAATATGGCCGCGCTGTGGCAGCTGCCTTTGGTTCTTATCTGCGAGAACAATGGCTGGGCTGAATTCTCGCCGACTGACCGACAGTTTGTCGGCTCGCTGAAAGCTCTGTCAGAAACATTCGGTATTCCCTATGCCACGGCTGACGGACGCGATGCCGTAGCCGTCCGCGAAACTGCCCAACAGGCCGTAGATGCCGCCCGCAGCGGTGGCGGGCCACGCATTCTTGAGTTCTCGGTGAAACGCTTCCATGGTCATTATGAGGGTGACCCACAAAAATATCGAGATAGTAGCGAGATGAGAGAGCTTGATCAGCATGACCCGCTGTCAGTGATGCAGCGCATGCTCAAAACAAGCCGAGTAGGCAAAGCGCGCATTGTAGCCATAGATGAAGAGATCGAGGCCGCCGTTGAGTTGGCGCTGGCCGCTGCCCGGAACGGCGCGGAGCCGTCTCTCGCAGACAGTCTTGCCGATGTCTATTCCACCGGGAGGATCGCAGATGTTCACTGAGGTGCGTTTTGGTAAGGCGCTCAATATGGCGCTGGCGGATGCGATGATGGCTGATGAGCGGGTATTTCTTCTGGGCGAGGATATCGGCGAGACTGGTGGTCCGTTTGGCGTCACGCGCAACTTGATTGATCAGTTTGGTCCACTGCGCGTGCGTGATACACCAATTGCCGAGGCTTCAATGACGCATGCAGCCGTCGGCGCCGCGCTTAGTGGAAGCCGACCGGTCCTCGAGATAATGTTTATGGACTTTATCACGCTGGCAATGGACGGCTTAGTGAATCAGGCCGCAAAAGCGCATTACATGTTTGGCGGTCAGGCATCTGTGCCACTAGTGGTGCGTATGCCGCACGGCGGCGGGATAAGTGCTGGACCGCAGCATTCGCAGTGTCTGGAAGCTTGGTTTGCCCATGTGCCAGGTCTAAAAGTGGTTTGTCCAGCTACGGTGGCTGATGCTTATGGGCTGCTACGGGCAGCAATTCAGGATCCAGATCCCACTGTGTTTGTAGAAAACAAAGCGATGTATGCGATGAAGGGGCAGCTTGACGAGCAGCCTGTAGTGAGTGAGATCGGCCGGGCTGAGGTCGTGCAGACGGGCCGCGATGCCACGGTAGTTACCTACGGAGCAGCCCGACAGACCTGCGAGCTAGCCTGTGCCAGAGTGGCAGACAAAGGCCTTGAGATAGAGCTCATCGACTTGCGCACAATACAGCCCTGGGATCGACAGGCAGTGCTTGGGTCGCTGGCGAAAACCCACCGGCTGCTCATTGTGCATGAGGCAGTGGAGGCCTTTGGTGTCGGAGCCGAGATAGCCGCGGTAGCGGCTCAAGTAGGTTTTGATGATCTGGATGCGCCCGTGATGCGCGTTGGAGCGCCATTTTCACCTATTCCGTTTTCGCCGGGTATGGAAAAGGCATACGTGCCGTCCGTCGATCGAGTTATCGATGCCATTAATAACCTTTGTCAATAAGAAGGGGAGAGCCAATGTCTAGCCGCGATATTCTTACCAGCATAGAAGGTCATGTCGGTATCTTGACGGTGAATCGGCCGAAGGTGCATAACGCCCTAAGTGATGAGGCTTTGCGTCAGTTCGAAAGGGCCTTCGTCGACTTCGAAGGCAACGATCAGGTGAGGGTTATCGTAATTACCGGCGCAGGGGAGCGTAGCTTCGTCGCTGGCGGTGATCTTGCCGAGATGGAGAAACGCGCCGGGCTCGCGCACTACCAAGAATTTGCTGAGGACGTTCATCGGGTGTTCCGGCGCATTGAGGTCAGCGACAAGCCGACGATCGCAGCGATCAACGGATATGCTCTTGGCGGGGGCACGGAACTGCTTCTGTGCACGGATATTCGGTTGGCCGCGGATAGCGCGCAGATGGCCCTTCCAGAGATCGGGCTCGGCGTCTTCCCGGGGGCCGGTGGCACTCAGCGCGCTATCCGGCAGCTATCGCCGTGTCAGGCACGTGAGATTATGTTCACCGGTGATTGGTTTAGTGCACAGAGAGCCCTTGATTTGGGGTTGATTAATTATGTTGTGCCGCAGGCCTCGCTCATGAGTGAGACGATGGCTCTCGCCGAGCGGATCGCTAGTAAGTCACCATTAGTGATGAAATTGCTCAAGCGCACGTTGCGCGATGGTATAGACATGCCTATGGGTGCGGCGCTTGCACACGAGCAGGCCATGATTGGTTTGGTATTTGACACCGAAGATGCCCACGAGGGCATTCAGGCTTTCCTCGAGAAGCGCAGTGCGAGCTTTACCGGTCGGTGACATGGCACAGGTTAATGAACTATTGATGCCCAAGCTGGGGCTTACCATGACCGAAGGGATGCTGACCGAGTGGGCGGTAGCGCCAGGCGAGGCGGTAGAGTCAGGTGAGCTCTTGTTTGTGGTCGAGACAGACAAAGTAGCCAATGATGTTTGTGCGGAGGGCGCGGGCGAGATCGTGGAGCGTCTGGTAGAGGTCGGAGAAACGGTACCGGTCGGCACTGCAGTGGCGCGCTGGACAGGCCCGGGTAACGCCGTCGACTATAATGCTGATTCGCCGTTGAACGTTGCTCATCAGTCGATAGAGGCGACTGGTCAGATCGACGCGGAGCGCAAGGCCCCGGTTGCCGAGGATGCTTTGGATAAAGGGGAGCGCGCACGCATTGTGGCAACACCGTACGCGCGACGACTTGCTCGAGAGGCGGGGATTGATCTCATGCTGGTGCCCCAGCAGCCTGGCAAAAAACGTCTTCATGCCGAGGATATTCGGCGGTTTGCCGCATCGGCGGCGAAGAGCCAGCCTGAGGCAAGAGCAGTAATAGCGACAACTACGCCGGCATCGGCGCATACCAAGGCCATGGCCACTCGTATGGTAGAGGCTAAAAGCAAAGTTCCGCATTTCTACCTCTTCAGCGAAGCTGATGTTGGTGACTTACTAGCTCTGCTGGCTGAGCTGAATTCAGATACTGGGCGGCGCAGGATTACTTTGAATGACTGTGTGCTCATGGCAGCGATTCGCGCCCTGCAGGCCTGCCCGGCGCAAAATCGGATTTGGCAAAACGGGGAGATTGTGCAGTTTAACCAAGTGGATCTCGGCATGGCCGTAGCTAGTGACGCTGGGCTGATGGCGCCTGTACTGGGTGGCGTAGGCGGCTGCACGCTGGATGAGTTGAGCGCGCGCGCGGCGGATCTGGCACAACGGGCAAGGGACGGTGCCTTGACGCGGCCAGACCTTGATGGCGGTGCTCTTACTGTTTCGAATGGCGGCATGTTCGGCGTGACCCACATGGCGCCGGTTATCAATCCGCCCCAGTCTGCAATCCTCGGAATTGGCAGCGTCCGTGGGGTGTTTCGGCCTGACGCGCAGGGAGCTCCAGCCCTGCGGCAAGAATTAGGCATTGTGTATGCGGGTGATCATCGCCTGCACGACGGCCAAAGTGGCCTTAACTTCCTGAATATCTTTATTTCTCAACTCGAAAAACCACTGGGTCTGCTGCGCAGTTCCCAACAACAATAGGATAAACGATGGACTTTAGACTAAGTGATGACCAGCGCCTAATGTTGGAGACCGCTGCCCGTGTTGGCAGTGATTTCGGCCTTGAGTACTGGGCGGACTGTGATCGACGCAAGGCCTTCCCCCGAGAATGCTGGAAGGCGATCTGTGAATCAGGGTTGGGTGGAGCTGCGATTCCCGAGGCCTACGGTGGATCCGGGCTTGGCATGTTCGAAATGGCCCTGATCATTGAGAGTCTGTGTGAAGGTGGCGCGGGCTCAACGCTCGCCCAGTTGTTCATGATTAATCCGATCTTTGGAGGCGTGCCAATTTCGCGGTTTGGGTCAGAAGCTATGAAGGCGGACCTGCTGCCGGGGCTTGCGGATGGCAGCGTTAACTTTTGTATGGGGCTGACCGAGCCTAATGCTGGAAGCAACACTCTAGCCATGCGGACCTTTGCGGAGGAGGACGGCGATGGCTGGCGTGTGTCTGGTCAGAAAATCTGGACTACGGCCATGGGAACGGCTGAAAAGATGCTACTCGTGGCGCGGACTAAGCGTGCAGATGAGGTGCAAAAGCCCACTGAGGGTATTTCGATGTTCGTCATAGACACCAATCGCGAAGGCATCAGCCACACCCCAATCGAAAAGCTGGGGACGCATACTTTGGGTGCAAGTTCGGTCTTTTTCGACGATGTCCGCATAGAGCCAGGGGACCTGCTAGGCACGCTGCACTGCGGCTGGGCCGAGCTTCTGGAGGTGCTAAATACTGAGCGTATCGTAACGACGGCTGGGCTGGTTGGTACCGCTCGATTGGCGACGCGACTTGCGGTCGAGTTCGCCAACGATCGCCGTATTTTCAAGGATCGCCCAATTTCTAGCTATCAGGGGTTGCAGTTTCCGCTCGCCTACTCGCATGCGCAGGTGGAGTGCGGCTCGCTGATGAACCTGAAAGCCGCGGTTAAATGTGACAACGGCGAGCCCTATGCCAGTGAGGCAAACACAGCAAAGCTGGTTGCCGCCGATGCCACAATGCATGCTATCGATCGTAGCATGCAGACCATGGGCGGTATGGGCTACTCGCGGGAGTACCATGTCGAGCGGCTATGGCGCGACGCCCGTCTGTTCAAGGTGGCACCGGTATCTGAGGAAATGATTCTCAACTTCATTGCAATGCACGACCTAGGGATGCCGAAGAGCTATTAGAAGAAGCGCTCGATAATAAGAATTGGATTCCCGACCTGGAGGAGAGGTTTTAACGTGGTTAATCTGCATGCTTCTGTGGCGTTCCATGCGCTACGACAACCAGAAAAAACAGCGCTTATTTATGCCGATGAAGCGATTTCCTACGCGTGCTTCAATCGTCGTATCGAACGCATGGCGGCGCTGATCGCGAGCAAGGGTGTTGGGGACGGAGACGTTGTCGCGCTGTTCATGAAAAACAGTGCCGCGTTTCTTGATATCGCTTTTGCCATCAGCTACCTCGGGGCCGTCTTCCTGCCGATTAATTTCCGTTTGGCCTGTGACGAGGCGCAGCACATCATTGAGGATAGCCAAGCACGGCTGGTGTTTGTCGATGATGACTTTCCGCTGGTGGCGCGGTTACATGCAAATACGGTGGTCGTGGACTCGGCAGCCCAGCATGACTCGTTGCATCTCAGTGGGGATGATTTTCCAGTGCCGCCGCCCTGTCAGCGCCGACCCGAGAACCTATTTCGTCTGATGTATACCTCTGGTACGACCTCTCGCCCCAAGGGGGTAATGCACAGTTACGAGAACTTCTATTGGAAATCTCTGGATCATGGAATAGCGTTGGGATTGAGCGACGAGAACCGGCTTTTGGTCATCGGTCCGCTTTACCATGTTGGGGCCTTCGATCTGCCAGGCGTGGCCGTGCTTCTGCATGGGGGCATGCTATGCATCCATCGGGACTTCGATGCCGAGGCGGCACTGGCGGCAATTGACCGCCATGCACTCAACTGTGCGTGGGCAGCTCCAATCATGATGAATCGCATGCTCTCTGTGGAGAACTCGGCCCGCTTCAACCTGACTTCTTTGAAGTGGTGCATTGGTGGTGGGGAGAAGACGCCGGAGAGCCGTATCCGTGAGTTTGGCAACTTATTTCCGGATGGTCGCTACATCGACGGCTATGGCCTCACGGAGTCTTGCAGCGGCGATACGCTCATGGAAGCGGGTCGGGAAATAGAAAAGATTGGTTCGACCGGCCGGGCTTTGCCCCATGTGGAGGTGGCCATCCTTGATGATCATGGGCAGCGTTGCCCTGTGGGTGTTCAGGGTGAGATCTGCCTGCGTGGGCCAAAAGTCACCAAAGGTTACTGGAATGCACCGGAGAAAACTGCTGAGAGTTTTTTTGGTGATTGGTTCCGCACCGGCGATGTGGGAAAACTCGACTCTGAGGGATTTTTGTACGTCACTGACCGGCGCAAGGATATGATCCTCACGGGGGCCGAAAACGTCGCCTCATCAGAAATTGAGAACGTTATCTATAAGCTCCCTGAAGTAGCTGAGGTGGCGGTCGTTGGGGTGCCAGATCCCAGCTGGGGTGAGCGGGTGATCGCGGTCGTTGTACTAAAAAGGCAGTGCGGTCTGGATCTGCAGACTCTGCAAACCCACTGCCGAGCTCATTTAGCCGGTTTTAAAGTGCCCGCGGGTCTCGAGATCCGCAATGCACTGCCACGCAACCCTTCCGGCAAGATTCTTAAGCGCGTTCTGCGTGACGAAATCAATGATTAAGGGGAGTAAGAGATGAGTGTTACAAAAACAATGGGTCAGTTTGTGGCCGAGTTGACGCTGGAGTCTTCACCGCCCGCTGTTCTCGAGAAAGCCCGGGTCTGTCTTCTCAATGGTTATGGTGTTGCGCTCGGCTCATCGAATACACCATTTTATCCTAAAGCCGGTGCGGCGGCGGTGGCCGTGGATGGCATCCGAGCGGATGGTGCGACGCTCCTGCTCGATGGGCGTCGCACCAGTGTGACTGGCGCCACAATCGCCAACGGTTCCTTATTTCATGGGCGAGCGCAGGAAGATACCTGCGGGACATCACATTTCGGGCCAAACCTGATTCCGCTTCTGACTGCTCTAATTGAGAGCGGCCAGGGGTCGACGACGGAGCTTATACCGGCGTTGATCGCCGGTTATGAGATCGGAGGCGCGCTTGAATTGGCCTATTCGGCCAAGACCACGCCACGTGGGCTGCGGGCCTCACCGCTTTATGGCAGCGTTGCCGCGGCGGCCGCCGTAGCTCGGCTCTGGCGGCTCGATGCTGCGCAGTGTGCCACGGCAATCGGGACTGCAGCGTCGTTTGCAGGCGGGATTCTGCAGTCCTTCGAGGATGGTAGCGAGGAATGGCGTTATCAGGTTGGCATGGCCGGTGTAATTGGATTGCGGGCGGCGGCTTTGGCTCGTAGCGGCGCGGTTGCCTCGCCTCAAGCGATCGAAGGGCGTAGCGGATTAATTCGGGCTATGGCGGGCACAGACTGTGATCCTAACGCGGTGATAGGGCAGCTGGGCAAGGTATGGTCCATCCATCGTGTCACCTTCAAGCCTTATCCTGTCTGTGCCCTGAACCAGACACCGGTTGCCGTGGCACTGCGCCTGCGTGATCAGATTGGCGATTCGATGGATCGCATTGCGTCGATTAATGTATTGATGAACCCGATTTGCGTCGGCTATGCTGGCATGGATTCTACGGGGCCCTATGCGTCTCTATCCGAGACACTGATGAGCGCACAGTTCTGCGTGGCGACCACCCTCGCGCATGGTACGCCAACTGTTGCCCGCATGACTGACTATACCGATGTCGCCGTGGCTGCCTTGGTTCCGCGCATCAAGCTGATTCCCGATGAGAGTCAGGGGCTGCTCGCCTGCCGGATTGAGGTGGCTTTTAGCGATAGCGCCCAGACAATCTCCGAGGACTGGTCTGCGGACCACACGAGTTACGACTTCGATCGCAGCGCAGTAAGTACGCTGATTCGCCGGATTGGCCGTGAGACCGGGATCGAAGAAACCGCATTCGTCCGTTTGGAAGCGTTCGTTGATCGTCTTCCGGACGGCGATATAAGTGAACTGATTGGAATTTTCCAAACTGTTCACTCAGCTAGCTAAAAAAATAGAAGATGGAGGAGAGACATGAATCAGTCTACGAAAAAAGCAGCAGCGGCCGGCGGCGTCGCCCTAGCAATCTTGCTGGGTACTACGCCCGTAGCCCTGGCGGAAGATACCATCAAGATTGGCATGACTTCCGCACTCACCGGACCCTACAACGAGTTCGGCGAGGGCAATCGGCGTGCCGTTGAGATGGCGGTCAATGAATGGAATGCCCGCGGGGGCATAAACGGCAAGCAGATCGAGATTGCCATGATGCTCGATGACCAGCTCAATCCTGATCGGGCCGTCCAGAACATGCGCCGCATACTCGATAACGAGGAGATCGACGGAATCATCGGCCCGGCGGGTAGTGGGCCCACGCTCGCGGTGATCGACATGGTCGAGGCAGATGGGCGACCGTATATGAACCCGATCGCGCAGACACCAGTGATTACCTATCCTGACGGAGTGGGCACTCCCCCGCGGCAGAATGTTTTCTCGTTTGCCTTGCAGAACGACGTTGAGGCCGCTGGCATGGGCCAGCATTTAGTCAATAACTTCGAACGCGTTGGGGTGATTCATGAGAGTACGGCCTATGGTGTGACCGGGCTCGACTATCTGGGTGCGGCTATGGTTGCAGCAGGCGGTGATGAGCCGGTGGCGGCCGAGAGCTACAACCAAGGTGCACAGGACATGACCGCGCAGGTCGCGCGTGTCAATCGGGCTGGTGTTGACGCGATAGCTGCCATCGGTCTTGGCAGTGATCTGGCTGTTTTGCGTCGGACCATGGCTCGGCTGAATGTCAATGTCCCGTTGATTGCCTCCAATGGCGCACTTGGTCTGCCATTCCAGGAGGGGGCCGGTGAGATGGTGGTTGGAGTGCAAGGCACGATGATCGCGGCCTTCGGTCAGCGGCCGATGCGTGATGCCACGCAGCACTTCGCCGATGCCTATATGGCAGAGTACGGTCCTGATCGTTGGTGGGGCAATGACCCAGAGAACCCCCAGTTGTTCATGGCAATCTCCGTATCCAATGCCTATGACGCGGCGAATATACTCTTCGAGGGATTCCGTCGAGCTGACTCCACTGATCCTGATGCCGTCATTGCAGCGATTGAGTCGATCCAGGGCTATGAGGGCGCCAACGCCATCTATAGCTTTTCGGCCGAACGTCACCATGCCATCGATCCTGATGGGGTGCAGGTGTTTGAGTATCGTGAGCGTGATGGTGAGATCGTTCTCGAAGCTTTGGGTAACTGATCGTCATCAACAAGGGCTCGTCTGGAGGCGGGCCCTTGTTTCCATTCGAAGGTGGAGTGACCAATGGATTACGCACTACAATTGATTTTTGCCGGGCTGAGCGTTGGCGCCATTTATGCGCTAGTGGGGCTGAGTTTGCATCTAACGTTCTGGACAACGCGGACTCTGAACTTCGGTCAGGGGTCGATCATGATGATGGGAGCGATGCTCACTGCTATGATGCTGGCCAGCGGTCTGCCGGTCCTAGTTGCCGTGCTGCTTTCTCTAATGGCTGCTGCTGCGATGCTTCTAGTCACCGAACTCATCGCCGTGCGCCCTCTGATGAAGGTGGGAGGCAGTATGGGCTGGGTGGTCTCCACGCTAGGCATGGGCGTTATGCTACAGGGTATCGCGAGCCTCCTGTTCGGTACACAGGCCGTTGCATTCCCTGATGTGCTCTTCAGTAGTAAAGCCACGGTGCAACTTTTTGGCGCTTGGGTTTCGGTTCAGTACATTGCCGTCTTTGTGATCTGCGTAATGTTTGTTTTACTCATGGAGTTATTCCTGAAATATTCCAACTGGGGGCATGCTGTTCGCGCGGTGGCCCATGATCATGAGGTTGCCGCGGTGCTCGGCATTCCGGTGCGGCGTGTAATTCAAGCTTCGTTTATCTGTAGCGGGCTGATTGCCGCAGTTGCCGGCATTATGGTGAGTCAGATCGCGGGCACGGTAGATCCGGGATTTGGTCTTCATTTGCTGGTGCTCGCATTCGTGGCGGCTGTTGTAGGCGGCATGGGGAGCGCTAAAGGTGCACTGATCGCCGGGCTAATGCTGGGCGTTCTTGAAAAACTGATTGGCGGGTACTACTCCCCGGCCGCCGCTGAGATGATCGCCTTTGTGCTGCTCGTGGTTATGCTGACCGTGCGACCACAGGGTCTGCTCGGGCGAAAGGAAACGGTGAAGGTATGAAGCTGCTTTATCCCGTCGGTCGTCTGATTGTAAGCCCTTGGATAATCGGCATAGTGATTGTGGCTGCCCTGTTGGGCGCGGGTTATGTCGAGCAGGGCACCCTGCAGATGTGGAGCTTTCTGCTAATTAACATTCTGCTAGCTCAAAGTATTAATCTCCTCACCGGTGTTGCCGGTCAGATCTCGCTCGGCCATGCTGGCTTTCTAGCTCTTGGTGCTTATTCCAGCGCCCTCATGGTGGCGGCCATGCCGCTGCCGTTTCCGCTCGCGATATTATTTTCGGTTGTATTCGTCGGGTTCATAGGCTATCTCGTGTCGATTCCAGCGGGTCGGGTGAAAGAGTTTTATCTCGCGATGATGTCGCTTGCCTTCGGTCTTATTGTTTATGAATTGTTGCGTGACTGGCGAGGGTTGACCGGAGGGGTTATGGGCATGCGCGGCATCCCATCGCCAAGTCTAGGAACGCTTACTCTGTTCGGCTTCGGGGTGTCGGTAGAGTGGTATTTTCGGCTCATGCTGCTCAGCACCGTGGGTGTCATGCTCATGCTGCGCAACTTTATGCGCAGTTATCTCGGCCGCTCGTTTTATGCCATTCATACCAGCGAGATTTCGGCTGGGAGCCTCGGCGTATCGGTGGGTGGCACAAAGCGCCTGGCCTATGCTTTGAGCGGCGCTCTGGCGGGCCTAGCGGGCGGGTTCTACACGTTCCTTAACGCTTATCTTACCCCGGAAAGCTTCACGCTAATGCGCTCGGTCGAGATCTTGGTGATGTCGATCGTCGGTGGGTTTGGCTCCCTGCTCGGTCAGGTTTTTGGCGCGGCGTTCTTTACGTACTTGCCGCAGACTTTGCAGGCCTTCCGTGATTATCAGTTCATCATCTATGGCGCGATTCTACTTGTCTCGTTCACGGTGCTACCTCGTGGTATTGCTGGACTACTTGGCTTTCGGAGTGCTTACAGTCGAGCTGACCTTGTCGCCCAAGTGAGCCGGCCGAACATGGACCAAGTGCTCAGTCGGCGCCCGGAGGGCGAAGTGGCGGTGCGCGTGGAAGGGGTCGGGATGCATTTCGCCGGTCTGCGAGCGCTGGATGGGGTCAGTCTCGATATCCGACGCGGCAGCATCACCGGGCTCATCGGTCCTAATGGCTCGGGCAAGAGCACCCTAGTTAACGTCATCACTGGCATTTATCGCCCCACGGTCGGGCGGGTCTTCTGGCAGGGGCGTGACATCAGTGATTGGCCGGCTCACCGAGTGGCGCGGCTTGGCATCATTCGAACGTTCCAAGACCCACACAATGTGCACAACCTGACTGTGCGGGAGAACGTCGTTATGGGAGCGCATCGTCTGTATCAGAGCGGTCTCGCTAGCGTGTCGACGGGGCTACCGAACGCTGTGAAGGAAGAGCGGGATTTCCTAGGTAAAACCGAAGCCTTGCTGGGTATTGCGAATATCTCACAATACGCAGATGAGCCGATTGGTGAGCTGCCCTATGGCATCCAACGCCTAGCTGAAGTAGTGCGGGCGTTGGCCGGCGATCCCGAGATTCTTCTGCTAGATGAGCCGGCCGCCGGCCTCTCAGAGGCTGAGTCTGAGTGCCTCATTCGGGTGATCCGGCTGGCGAGCGAGCAGGGCATTGGCGTTATGTTAATTGATCATCACCTAGATTTCCTGCGCGAGCTGGTTGATGAGGCGGTGGTATTTGATGCAGGAAAAGAGATCTATCGCGGGAGCATGAGCGACATGCATACCCACCCTGAAGTCATTGCCGCCTACATTGGTAGCGATGGAGACGACCATGCTTGAACTCACAGATATCTCGATTAACTACGGCGCCATCGAGGCGGTTAACGGTGTTTCGCTTGAGGTGCGTACAGGTGCAATAACAGCTTTGATTGGTGCTAATGGGGCTGGCAAGTCCTCGACGCTGCGGGCGATTGCGGGGCTGGTTAAGCCCGCGCGCGGGCGTATCCTCCTAGATGGCGAGGACATCACAGCGGTGCCGGCTCACGAGCGTGCTCGGCGGGGCGTGTCGATCGCTATGGAGGGACGCCGCCTGCTGCATCACCACAGTGTGGAGGAGAATCTTACTACCGCTTGGCATTTTCGCAATGCGACCGGCGACATGAATGAGGCTGTAGAGCAGGTCTATACTAACTTCCCCATTTTGCAAGAACGCCGGCGGGTGCAAGCGGGTACGCTGAGCGGCGGCCAGCAACAGATGCTCATTCTTTCCATGGCAACTCTACATCAGCCCAAGTTGGTGTTGCTCGACGAGCCTTCCCTAGGATTGGCTCCGATAATTATCACGCAAATTTATGACTTTATTCGGCGCTACTGCTCTGGTGGGGATCGTATGGTTCTTGTTAGCGAGCAGATGGCAAGTCTGCCACTTAAAGTTGCGGACTATGGTTATGTATTGCGGCATGGCGAGATTGCACTGGAAGATACTGCCTCGGCTCTGCGCGAGGGCGGGTTGGCGGATGCCTACTTGGGGATGACATGAGCGGCAAGAAACATTACGACATGGTTGTGTTGGGCGGCGGCCCGGGCGGATATACGGCCGCTTTCCGCGCTGCGGATCTGGGCTTGTCGGTGGCCCTAGTTGAGCGGTACGCGTCGCTTGGTGGGGTATGTCTCAACGTTGGATGTATCCCGTCGAAAATGCTGCTGCACTCAGCGGCGATAATTCGGGAAGCCGCGCGCTTGCAGAGTCAAGGAATAGCATTCGACTCGCCAAACATTGATCTCGCCCAGTTGCGCTCGGCTAAGATGCAGAATATTGATCGGCTTAGCGGGGGACTGGCTGCAATGGCCCGCCGCAGAGGGGTCACGCGATTCACTGGGCGGGCAGTCTTTGACTCCCCGAGCCAGATCGTCGTAAATACCGAAGCGGGGCTGGTGGAGCTTAAATTCGATAAGGCGGTGATCGCTGTCGGTTCTAGGCCGGTTATGCCGGCCTTCGTGCCAGAGAACTCATCCCGCGTGCTCGACTCGACTTCGGCACTAGCGCTGGCGGACATCCCGGAGTCGCTTCTAGTGGTTGGTGGAGGCGTGATCGGCCTCGAAATGACCTCTATTTTTAGCGCCCTGGGCAGCCGAGTGACTGTGGTCGAACGCGATAGTAACATGCTCACTGGTTGTGATCCTGACCTGATTGAGCCACTGATCGCGCAACTCGGGGCGTATGGCGTCATTCTGAAAGCTGAGCATCAGGTCGGTTCAATACTCGATAACGGGTCTGGTCTTGACGTTGAAGTAACTGGCCCCGGTGGGAGAAAAAAGGAGCAATTTACACATGTGCTTTGCGCTGTGGGGCGCAGGCCGAATAGTGATATCATCGAGGCGGAGAATGCTGGTCTCCAAACGGACTCTGATGGATTCATTGTGACCGATCGGCAGCAGCGGACTGCCGTTAATAATATCTTTGCGATAGGTGACGTGACGGGGCAGCCGATGTTGGCGCATCGTGCCTCGCATCAGGGTAAAGTTGCGGCGGAGGTCGCAGCAGGGATGGTTGTGGCTGATGAATCGCAGGTTATGCCATCGGTTGTCTACACCGAGCCAGAGGTTGCTTGGGCGGGGCTTACCGAGACTGAGGCCGCACAGAGTCAGCGTCGTATTCAAGTGGCGAAATTTCCTTGGCAGGCTAGTGGCCGAGCGCAGGCGGTGGGTGCTACGAGCGGGTTCACAAAGCTGGTGGTTTGTCAGGACAGCGGTGTTCTGCTCGGCGCGGGAATTGTCGGGGCTCATGCTGGGGAATTGATTGGAGAGGCCTGCCTCGCCATTGAAACGGGCCTCGAGGCGGCAGATCTAGCGCTCGTGGTGCACCCGCATCCCACGCTTTCTGAAAGCCTCCCATTGGCAGCGGCCATACACGATGGCTCAATAACAGAGATTTAATTGAATTTCCTAGGTCGTAGAGGGAGTTGGTCTTGGTTACTTGGAATAAGCATGTGCCCAGCAGGGAAGAGCTTTTCGAGTCAAAACGTCTTGCGCTTTTAACGGAAGCAGTATCCGCGTTCAATGAAAGAGGTTTCCATGCCACTTCAATGAGTGAGCTGGGACGGCGGCTAGGCGTTACCAAATCGGCGCTTTACTACTACTTCCCGAGCAAACAAGCGATTTTGAAGGCGGCCTTTGATCATGTCATCGGGATTGCCTTTGATAGTCTCGACCGGGCACGCAACAGCGATCAATGTGGAATCGACAAACTTGAACTTGCTCTGCGGGGCTATATGGAAGGGGCGCTCGGCGAATTCAGTCGCTGCATTATCCTGACTGAAGAGCATGCCCTCATCGAGGAAGAGCGCACCGTCATTGTTGAGAGTCGTGATGCCTTCGAAGCTGCCTTAAGGGAGCTCGTCCAAGAGGGTATTGCGGATGGCAGTATTATTCCCTGCGATCCGAAACTGGCGATTTTCTCAATCTTTGGCGCCATTAACTGGGTACCAAAGTGGTACCGGATGGATGGGGAGTGGACCAGCGCGCAGTTGGCGAGTGCTGTGAGCGAACTTATCTGCCGGTCGATTCGTGCCTACCCGCCTGAGCGGTTCATTAACCAGAACTGGCTTGGGGTTCGCTGAGTGGGTGGCGCAATGATGAATCTCAGAACTGCAGAAATAGGGGTGAATACCACATGAAGATTCTGGTCACGGCAAAAAGAGTGGTTGACTACAACGTTCGCGTTCGGGTTAAAGCAGACGGTACTGGTGTGGAAACTTCAAATGTGAAGATGTCCATGAACCCATTCGATGAGATTGGTGTAGAGGAGGCGGTGCGTCTTCGCGAGG
>LFIK01001504.1_pt1 | contig 18519 bp, 22 predicted proteins | sample 643401 | NCBI WGS metagenome assembly LFIK01 (sample SAMN03777447, study PRJNA286221) | soda lake metagenome | biome: soda lake; feature: Kulunda steppe; material: water; isolation source: sample T5-Br brine of Lake Tanatar-5 | place: Russia: Kulunda steppe | collected 2010-07
AGGGGAATGATAAGGGGAGCGGCTTGTGAGGAGCTGCTCGGTCGTTGGATGACTACCCCCCATCTTGCCCGGCGCTCCAGCCATGCGTCCTGCCTGACCCCATCCGGGTGCCATGCATGCACGTCAGGCCCAAGCCATGTTTGCTCTCGCACACAAGCGGCCATATCTGCGTGCGCACGAGCAGCAGAGCTCTTGCGAGGGCGCTTGCGCCAAAACGGCCCCTGCATGCCAAGCACATTAGCAAGCCCCAGATATCGTTTGGTGCACGCGGATGGCTCTTGCAGTCCACCCCCCCAACAAGGCATGAGTAAAAACAAAACATATGCTTCCTGTTACCCCATGCTCTGGCATGCGTTCGCCACCCAGCGTAGCAGGCAATGCACCTGGCACACATTGCGCCTGGCATGGCAGCACGGGCCCACCTGCCGGTGCCGGCCTTGGCAGCGGGCGTGGCTGTGTCGTGGCCCCCTTGTGCTGCCGGCTGCCCCAGCTCCGCGCCTCCTTCTTCATCAGCCGCCTCATCTATGAGGGTCCCCTGGCCAGCTTCCCCCGGCTGCCCCGCAGCGCCAGAGGCGGCTTTGGCGGCTGCGGTGGCAGCCATCGCGGCAGCAACGGCTGCAGCCACACCAGCCTCAGCCGGAGGTACTGCGGTGCTTTGGGGGTGGTGCCCTTGCTTCTCAGCAACCTGCTGCTGCTGCTGCTGTGGCGGCTCAGCAGGCGGGAGGACCAGGTAAGGTTTGGGTCCAGCTGCAAGCCCGATGCCGTCGCCACTTGCAGCGGCTGCCCCCGCAGCCACGCTGCCCTCTCGCGCCCCCTGGTCCACGCCCCGCTGCTGGGCAACCTTGCTGCTGCTGGGGCCCCCCTGCTTCCCATTCAGCCTGGCCTGCTTCTCAGACGCCAGCGCCCTGCACTCACGCACAGCACACATGCACTGGTAGGCTTGAAGGCAGCTTGCAGCACACAGGCACAGGCTGGCGTGCTGCGGCAGTATGCAGCTGGACATCACACAAGGGCTCATTTCGCGCCGCCGCACACACGCCAGCATGAATGTTTATAGCCAGGAGGGAAGGTTGGGCCCTTCGAGGACACACCAACACCGCAGGCCGCCTGTGCCTCTGTCACTTCCCTCTGCCCGTCCCTGGACAAAGTCCCTTGCTCGTCGCTCTGTCCCTGGACAAAGTCCCTTGCTCGTCGCTCTGTCCCTGGACAAAGTCCCTTGCTCGTCGCTTGCCTTCCTTTTCATCGCCCTCCTCTTCAGCCAGTCCCTTGCTTTCCTCTTCACCCAATCCCTTGCCATCCTCCTCAGCCAAATTCCTTGCCATCCTCCTCAGCCAGTCCCTCGCCTACCCCCACCTGCTTTCATCTCCAATTTGACCATTCTTTGCGTCTGCCTCATCCCCCTGTGCATCACCCTGCTTTCATCTCCATTTTGACCATTCTTTGCGTCTGCCTGCTACATCCCCCTGTGTATCCCCCTGTGCAGTGCCCATTGCAGTGTGCGCTGCGCCATACACCACAGGGAGCACTGCCTAGCTCAGCCCCATCAACGTCCTGGGCGCCCTCTGTTGCAAAAAGCAATGGCAGCAATGGCATCCACGATCCCCTCTCGTCTCCAACCCACCCCCAGTCTGACCAGCCCGCACACTCTGTGGAGTTGTGCGGCAGGGTGGATTGCCCGTTGTTTGGTCGCAGGCCCTTGCACCGCATGCATATGCACATCCACGCACGCACAGTGATGGGTATAGGCTGACACCCAAGACGCGCATGCACCGAGTGAGAGTAATGCACCGAGTGAGAGTAATGTGCAGGCACCGAGTGAGAGTAATGCACCGAGTGAGAGTAATGTGCAGGCACCGAGTGAGAGTAATGTGCAGGCACCGAGTGAGAGTAATGTGCAGGCTGACACCCAAGACGCGCATGCACCGAGTGAGAGTAATGTGCAGGCACGGACATATGCAGACCTTGACCTCTTGCAGCCGTGCGTAGCGCAGGCCGGCCAGGTGTGTTGTAGGCATCTACCAGGCACACGCGGGATGCTGCACACGCGGGATGCTGCACATGCCTGTCCCTTGTCCATTGGGTCTAAAAGGGGCAGGTCAAGAGCAGGTGCCAGAGTCTGAGGCGAGCACACTGTGTGAGCTTGCAAGATTTGTGTGCTGCTTTTGGTGAGGGATACCCAGGAAGCAGGTCGACTGCGTGACCGCGCACGTACAACTAAATGCACACACGAGCGCGACATGCGTGAGCTTCTGCCTGCATGTATGCGCATGCTCACATGCACCCACATGCACCTCCACACATTGCACCCACCCACAGCCACCTAGCCACAAACCCATGCGCCACACACCTGCTCGCCGCCGCGGCGACGACCTCCGGAGGCGCAAACGCAGGCGGGCTGCTGTCCCTCATGGCCTGGGGGGAGGAGCGCCGCCTCTTGCCCGTCACTGCCGCCCTCGCTGCACCCCCATTCACGCTGACTCCGCCCTCTCCTCCTCTGCCACTCACAGGCTTCCTAGCTGCGGCCTCTCGGCCACGCGCAGAGGGCGCATGCCTGCCGCCCGCACCGCCGCTGGAAGGTAGGATGGCCAGCTGCGCGGCGCTGCTGGGCCCGGGGCCTGCGCGCTGGCTGCATATGCAGGCGCATCACGCTGCATGAGTGCGCTTCGCTTGTGCGCAATGTGCCTTCGTGCTTTCGTGTGTGCAACGTGCGTGTGTGTGCGTGTGCGAGTGTGTGTGTGTACGTGTGTGTGCATATGTGTGTGTGCGTATGCACTTGTAAGGAAGGGGGGGCTCATGCATGAGCAGGCACGCCCTGTGACATGCGCGCTTGGGTCCGTGCGCTGCACGCGCTTGCCTGCTTCCCGGCGAGCACAGGGCTTGATTGCAAGGCCTGCAGGCACAGGCAGGCCCATGAAGGGCGTGCTGTACAGGTCATACCCCGTTCAATGCGCAGCCCGTGCACTTTCTCAGCAACAGAAGCCTGAACTGGAGAGGCAAGGCTGTGTGCACTTTTTCGGCAACAGGAGCCTGAACAGGAGAGGCAAGGCTGTGTGGAAGGAAGCCCGTCCGTCTGGAGGGTCTGGGGTGAGATCCTGGCCATGCCCGCGTTACCCGTGCCCGCATTCATGTGCGACAAACAAGCCAGCCCGCCGCGCATGCGCTCCCTGTGCGTGCTCCCAAACGCAAGCACCATGCGGCAGAGGGCCTGGCATGCACGTGAGCTTGCAATATGGCATCAGGCGCGTGGCCTTGGGCCGTGCCTTTATGCTTCTGTACGCCCTCCAAGCATGCGCATGCACACAAGCGCACACACACACATGCTTGCACGCACACATGCACGCATACACGCGCACGCGCGCACACACATCAACACAGACAAGCTTGCATGTGCGCGCACCTGTCATCAGTCTCCCCAGCCAGCGCAGGCCGCGCGTACATGTTAAGTAGGGACGCATTCATGGCCCTGCCACCTGCAGGCATACAAGGGTGCAGGCATAGCAGCGGCCGCACGTGAGCTCACAAGTCTGACACTTCGTGTGTATTTGGGGGTTGGGTGCATGTGTGCGTGTGTACGTAAGTGTGTGTACACGCATGTGTGCTTACGTGTGCGTGCATGCGTTTGTGTGAGTGTGTGTGTACGTGCGTGTGCACGTGCGCGCGCGTGTGTGTGCCGCAGCAAAACTTACCATGCTTAATCAGCAGTGCTGGAGGATACCTGCCAGGCCATCCTGCTGCACAAGGAGCTATGCTTTGCTCCAAGGCAGCGCAGCCATGCTTGGCCCCTGCCCTAAACCATTGACATGCAGTGCATGCATCACTTTTTTCAATTTACCCTCCCTGACACCCTCAAGGTCCGTCTTTAAAACATGCGGATAGGGCATGCGCAACACATACCGCTGTACGTGCGCAGTCAAGGCATGTACAGCACTTGGTGCTGCATAGACATAGCTGAAACATGCATTGGGCAGAGTACTGCACTGCCACAGCAGGGGCATGTGAACTTTGTAGCAATGTGAAGATGTAGCAGGCCCTTGCCTTGCACAGAGTCATGCTGGATGTGCTTGAGGGTGCGAGGTCCACAGGAATGCCAAGACACAAGCCAGTAGGTGCGTAGGCGCGCTTGCACATACACGCACATACATGTACATGTGCATACACACAAGCACGTCCACACATGCACATACTCTGAAGGTGCGCTCACACACATACACATGTGCTCAAATGCACAACATACATGCACATGCTCTGAAGGCACGTTTTAAAACACACAAAAACTTGGAACACACACGCGCACACACACACACGCACACACACGCACACTCAAGCACACACACCCCACACAAACGCACATGCTCCTCGAAGCCCCTCGCCCCTTGCGCCTCACTTCCACAAGCACTTGCGTGCAAAACAACTGTGCAGGCACACGCGAACTTGATCTGGAGCTGTGCACACTATTTATATGATTCAGGCAACAAGCTTATCGCTTTCGCGTTCATGTGTGTGTGAGCGCAAGCACCGAATGCAGCGCCTGCCTGCCGGGCAGTACAAGAAGACGCACCTCCACCACTGGCTGCAGCCTCCCCTGACCCCTCTCCGCTCTCAAACTCTGCATCGCTGCTGTTGCTGCTGCTGCCATCCTCAGAACTGCTAGAGTCAGGATCCTCCGAGTCTGAAGCGCTGCTGCTAGTGCACCCTTCCCCTTGACCCTCTCCGCCTGTGCCGGTGCCTCCATCCGCCTTGGCAGGGCGCTGATCATGGTCTCGAACCTTTTTAGGTGCCTGCATCAGAGGGTCAAAGTGTAAACAAGGGTTCCACGAGGCCTTGGGAGACTGACGGCTACTGCATGCATGGCAGCAAAAGTGCTGAGCTTGCGAGTACAAGAGTGGCTTATGTTCTGTAACCCAAAGGACATGCTTCTTAAGGTGGTGGGCCCTGCAGCAGCCAGGCCTGTACGCAAGCAAGCAGCAAGCAGGCCCAACGCCCTAGTATCTAAATTTTGACCTTTACCCCAGAACACTGGCTGACCTGGCTCCGTGCCCTGATAGCATTGATGGCTTTCTGAACCATCTGTCTGAAGGGAGCCAAGGGCCTTCTTTGGTAATCTTTGTAAGCCGCCCTGAGCGCATCTGCCACTGCGTCCGTGTCCTCCAAGCTGTGGTTAGTTGCATAACTGTCCAGTCTGGGTATAAGCATTCTATCCACTACATATGTACCACCGGAGCTGTGCTGGGAGGGGCTCTTCCTGTTCCCTCCTCCGCCTTTTCCTCTCCCCATGAGTGATGAATCAAAGTTTAATAATTGCCATTCAAAAATATCAATCAACTTGAATTTTAAGCCTTTTATATAGATTCATCCAAGCAGATAGATACAAGCAAGCTGGGCAGCAGCAATGCTTGCGGCCCACCCCTCACCATTTGTGCAGGGGAGGCGTCCCACAAAAGGTGCCTCAATCCCCGAGCGTGCGAGTTCAGCGTTCAGAATTCAGCGGCCCTTGCTGATTAGGCAAGGGAAGATACGCACGCAAGCGGGCTCAGTGCCAGCTGATCTCATCACTAAACTTGATCAGGTACACTATCTTATATCTTGTCCGCGTAGCAAGGATGCGCAAGCTCCCTGTTGAACTCTGCAGTGTGCTGCAAAGCAGGTGCTTTCATGTTCGCACTTTTTAGTGTTCCCCAGTTTTTTGCTCAAGCTGCAAAGCAAAGCCCAAACCATCTAGACTGATAAGTTTGCAGTGAACGTGTGCAAGGTACGCACTCTGGCACATGTTCGGACCTGCATGGCAGCTGGTGGCGGCAAATGTCTCATGTTTCAACCAAACAAGGCTCAGGGCAGTTTAAGACGTTCCCATGTTACCTTGATTGCTTTGCAAGGCAAAAATGGAAGAGATGATGGCGCGTTTTGACTGGGCTGATTTGGACAAGTGAGCATAGCCGCTCTGGTCCGGTAGCGCGTGCTGGTGCAGCACCTGCAACTTGGTTGCCCTGTAAAGCAGCTTTAATTTGAAGTCCAACTTGAGTATTCTGGGATTTTGGCAAGGACGTAAACATTTTCTCTACTCGCAGGAATGGACTAATTGACCGTTCTGAATTGAGGTTTTTGGTAAGTACGGAACCCAAGCCAGCCACTTCACTTTTTATCAATCTGCATGATTTTCTAGTTGCGTGGTCCTTCCCCGCTGCGCGGACTAGGACTTGGTGTGCGTGTGCACATATCACACACACACAATCATAAACAAGCACCAAAATGAAAATATGCATGCAGCTGGAGAGTACAGAACTCACCGAGGACACTTCCTTGACTAGGTACACTAAGGTAATAATGGGCTGTGGTGACTTTACCGAGTTGGCTTGCCTGAGCTCAGATCTGGCATGCCAGCACTCCTTGCCTTGAACCTCATGTTAGGTGAGGCCTCAGACGGCCATTTGGAGTGTGGGAAACACGAGCTTCCTGCACTTCGCCAAATGAAGTTAGCGCTTTTCTCTTAACAAAGCTGGGTTGAGCCCAGCAGCATTTGCTCTACATGCACTCAGTCTGCTCATTTATAAGGAACCACTTGCAGGAATGAAAGTGTGATGGCGATCCCTGGCAAGCTAACAGCAACCAGCCAGCTGGTTGTGAAGGGCGTCCTCCTCTTTGACTTGCTGCATCTTGACCTAGGTCCACAGCTAGGGCAGTGGCTTTACTCATGGATGCATGCAAGCACATAAAGGAATCCAGCTCTTCCGAAACTGGATGATGCCGCTTCGGTTTTCGTGTCCATGTGCGCGTATGCGCTAGCCCCACAAGGTTGGAGAGAGTGTAGGGGATGTAATGGATGTTTGACCTCATTTCTCTTTGCAGCACTGGCTTCCAGATACCGAGCTCGACGCTGTGATGAGCAAGTATGACGTCGACAAGAACGGTGTCATTGACAGAGAGGAGTACAAGCAAATTGTGAGGCACACTCAGGCTGGATATTGCAATGAAAAGGTTTTTAAGGTTTTTCTAGGGTCTTCAAGGCTGTATCCACCAAACGAGGGCAGCTTAGCCGGTTGTGAGCCTACAGTGAGGTTTAAATCCCGAACCCATGTGGGTTGCGAGGGTGGATAGAAATGGATAGAGCATTACAATGAAAAGAAGTCTTTTGGCCCAAGACAGGGCAGCACTTGGTGAAGCGTGCCACTTTGTCAAGACCTGTGAATTTTTTTGCATTTTTCCCAGATTGTGGGCTGTACCTTATTATAGGCAAGAATGAGCATGTTTGTACAAAGCGCGCCTGTCTGGTGCTTGCTCAAACACTAGGGGCCTTCTAAATGTTCATGCCAGGGGCTGCTTTGATAAGCGTGTCCTCTGGGCAAAGACGCAGGAAAGGATTTTGTAGCAAGCTTATAAGCTTCAACACAATGCAGGTCTACGATGGTTTACTGCTTGATGGCAAGCTCGCGGACTACGAGGCTGCCTTCAACGCTGTTGACGTCTCAGGCAATGGGACCTTAGGTGGGTGATGATGGAATAGTGCTTCAAGATTTACTAGGTGCAAGGTGGACCACATTGGGCGCTTGGTTGGTTGGTTGGTGCAAGCCCATTATCCCAGTCAATGGTAAGCTCAAAAAAATAATGAGCTATTGGCTCGAAAGGGTTCTACAGCCTAAAGTATAGGCTCAACGTTTGAGATGCAAGCTATCTGCACCAAAACTGAAACTATGGGCCCAAAGGGTTTTTAAAGCTTGACATTCAAAACGCAGGCAATCTGCACCAAAACCCAAACTCAAATAAAACCCAGATCAAGGCAAGATTTTGCTTAGGCCATATTCTTGTCGCTCTCTGGTTGGCTTTTGATAGGAAGAAGATCAGCATGCTGTGCAGCTGTGTAGGTCTTTCAGGGTCTTTTAGTCATTGTCAGACTTCAAGCTGCAGCGCTGTTTGCCTCTCAGGTGTTGAAGTCCACTCTGCCCTTGCTGCTGCGCTCATGCAATAATGTTTTCTGCACAGGCGCCACTGAGCTAGCCAAGCTATTTGCCCACATGAGCAATCCACAGAGCCTTGAGAAGCTTGTGGGCATCTTTCAGGTCTGTGCGAACAGTTAATCAATAAGCCAGCCAAATTGATTTATTTCACAGGCGTTCACTAGCTGTCTATGATAGCAAGCCCCATCAACATGCGCTGCTTGACCTTGTGTGCTGTGTTACATGTCTTTGCTTCATCCCTGGCCTTCCCTCTCATGGCATTTCCTCCTCTGCTGTCACTGATAGCAAGCCACATCAACATGCGCTGCTTGACCTAGTGTGCTGTGTTACATAGCTTCATCCTGGCCTTCCCTCTCATGGCATTTCCTCCGCTACATAATGTGCTCCACAGCAATACGACTTGGATGAATCAGGGCAGATCGAGTTCAACGAGTTTCTCATGATGTTCCGCAACCAGCTTCTGGAGCTAAAGGCAAGTCTTGCCCTCCATGCCGCACTCTGCAGTCGCATGACCCTCAGGCCTCTCAGAATGGTACAGCCATACGGCACATGCCTTAGCACGCCGCCAATAGGGCAGGCAATCCATGCGGAAATAAGAGCTGCCCATGATCAACCATACAGCATGTGCTGACATGCGTGTTCCAATAAGGCATGTACAGAATTAAGGGCGCGCTCAGCTGCTAGCAAGCACGCGTGTCATCCTAGTGAATGTTTAATATGTTGTGTTGACTGCTACCAAGTGAAAGACATTACTTGATCAGAGCTTTTAAGCACGTATCTGGCTTTTATTTTCAACGACTGAATCATCTCAGGCTACCTGCGTTACCCCATCCCTTCACGAATGTGACAAATGCCCCTGCTTGTACCTGGCAATTGCACTCTTGGTGCATTGTTGTCAGCGCTGAGTTGCTAACTTGACCCACGTGCCTCCGTAAGAGGGTAAACCATGTCTTAATGTACTTCACCCCTGCCCGCTCAACTTTTTGCATTAGGATGTTGAAGCCTTTGTTGGCGCCCTGCCGAAGGACAAAGAGCTGACCAAGAAGGTAAGCGTGCCTTCAGCAGCTTACATGCCCTGCGTTTGGTGCAGACTCTGCGCCGCACAGTTTAATGTGATGTGACTGCAGCACGAGGAGACCGCTTGGAGTGTGACTTTGCTGTAAGGCCCTGAGCTCGAATTTAGAGGAACCTGGAGGAACCTGGAGAATGACTTTGAAGTTAGTCCCTGAGCTCTAAGTTGGAGAAACTGGCTGTCTGTGGATTCTTTATGCACCTTGGATCAGAGTCAACTCTCTCAAGCCTCTGCATCTCTCATTTGGGACTGTTCACCGCAATCAGCTGCAGTAGCGGCCATCTATGCATCCATTTACTGCCTCCTGATGCCACCTCTAATTGTTGAAGCCAATTCCAGGGGACAGAGGGCACCTTGAATTTGTGTAGAATGCACAATCAATGTTGCAAACTCCACTCAGACCGCACAATGAACCTTCTAAAAATGTAACAATTTACTTGCAGATGTTGGCTGCTGCAGAAGGAGACATGACCCTCATTTTCACTGAAAAGGTGAGTATGGCATCTCTTCTGCACCCCCCCGTTCCTGTTCAGGTTATTGGATGAGATCTACCAGTCTGAAAAGGCAATTGCAATGATTAGGGCGCTTGTAACTGCCCGCCTCTGCTGCCCTGCTTAGTGTGGTCCTTTGGGATCACACTGCGTGTGCAGGAGAGAATGTGCTGGTGTTAATGTGCATGTGCAGGAGAGAATGTACAGCTGTGAATGGGTGACTGCAGAAGTGCGTGTGCACTGGTGGAGGATTGAGTGTGCAGGGGAGTGCATGCGCATGTGCAGGAGCTGGATGAGGCCCTGGATGAGGCCGGGGAGGCCAAGGCTGTGGTCGTGTTCAGCGCATTGACGTGGTGCAGGCCCTGCAAAGGCATGCAGCGGCCAGCGTACAAACTTGCAGAAAGGTGGGATCCTGGACACGGGCACGCGCACACGCACGCACAAGCTCGCAGATACACACACACGCACACACACATGCACACGTACACGCACGCACTGGCTGTTTTTTGGGATGTGTTGACTCAGACTTGGCTTTTGGGCTTTGATGGCTTTCCTCATGTCAGCAATATGCCTGCTCGCCTGCTCCTGTTGGCCCGCACCCCACACTCCTGTTGGGGCTGCACAGCACTGCACTGGGCTGCCCTGCATGAGCTGCTGTAGGGTGCATGTGCATTCTGGGGGCAGGGCAGGTGAGGGGGCGCATGCAGGGATTGCTCCAAAGGGGCGCAGCTCTTATCATTGTGCCAAATGCCGACTCTTGTTCATTCTGCGTTTCAATGATTGAAATCCAAGACTGGGTACGTATCCCTGATCGTTTCGTATTGTTTTGGAACCAACAATTGCACAGCGCCAACTCAGGTCCACCGGTGGGAGTATGGGACAAAGTGAGGGGGGCTTGGAGTGCAAGGGAGTCGGGGCATGGGAAGGCCATATGCACTACATACAACACAAAAAGCAGTTTGGGGCAGTGGGAAGCGGGGAGTGTCCAGTGGCAAGCATACACGGATGTGTCTCTCGGGGAGTCAGTTGCACAAACGCTCCACGCCCATGCCCCGCGGCAAATTGTGTGAGCGGCAAAATGCTCTGCTGCCCATCTGCCCATATGTCACTGGTCATGCGCTCCTTTGAGCTTTGATGCTGGATTCCTCTGCAGGCCTTGGTCTAGATCATGCCAGAGCGCACCCACATGCGCCTTACTGCTGTGCTGGGCATTCCTTCAGGTACAAGGACTCGACCCTTTGGGTGAAGCTGTTTGGCAATGCCAATGACCATACAACAGCACTCTTCAAGGACCGCCTCAAGATTCGCTCAACACCCTGCTTTGTGGTGTTCAAGGACGGCAAGGTAGGCAGGGTTACAGGAGCATACCCTGCAGCAGGGCCTGCCACGTTGAGTTACGTCTGAGCTGCCACAATTCCCCAATGGTGAAGTACGTTGGTCTGTGTGATGCCCCCATTGGAAGGTGTGGTGCACCTTGTGGTAGGTGTGTCACACTGTAATGCACCTCACCAGTAGGGAGTGCACCTCACTGGTAGGTACGTCACACCTAGGCAGTGGCCTTGTTGGTGGGTACATTGGTGAGTGTGATGTACATAGGACATGAATGATTGTGATGTACCTACGACAAGAGCTGCGTGACTTCTTCCTGCAATAGCGCATGGCGCAGCTCCTGTGGTACCCCATCTGGGAAGAAAAAAGATGCTAAGCAGTGCCTGCGCTGTCCTTGCCCTTGCTTTATTGAGCTAGCACCTCTTCGCAAGCCCTGACGCCATGACTTACGAAGAGCGCGCCTGTTTCTGCTTTTGTGCTGTGCAGGTGGCTTACACACAGACGGGCACAAACAAAGAGAAGCTTGAGGCTGGGATCCGGGAGGTGTTGGGGGCAAACCATCCCAAGCTGCCTGCTGAGCTGGTTTACCCGCCTGCGGCCCCTTAGCTTGAGTAAAAACCTATTTTCCTATTTTCCTCTGTCATGTGAAAGGTTTTGGTTTGCGGAGTCAACTTGCATGGCAAGATAGATTGCAACAAGCGTATGCATGGCATAGCTTCCTGTTGTCAATATTTGATTCTGCATTAAACAGTCATGAACTCAACAATGCGTTCCCACATCACGAGGTGTGTTGAAGCTATTTTGTTTACTACATTGCGCACAGCATGATGTCAGGGGTATCAACAGTTTTCAACTTCAAGCAAGATCTTCATTGCCTTAGCGAGATTCCTTATACGCACATAGCCCTTAGCTCACAAGCCCTCACATGCCTATCAAAGCATCGTGATGCCTTGGTTTCATTTTTTACTTGAATGTTCTTCACTTATATTATGAAAGCAAGATCCTTCATCTGCCTGTTTCAGGTTTAAGCCAAGGTCCATAGGCTTTAAAAGCATTACTAAAGATGTTCCTGTAGCTTTCTTTCAAAGCATTGTGTCCAGAGCCCTCCTGGACCTCACTAACGATACTCTTCCTCGAGAAGAGGCAAGGCTGGTGGGTTGTTTTGCCTGGTGCTTGGACATCTTCCTTAACTCACCAGATGTAGACCTCTTCCTGAACTCATGCAAACAAGGGGTGTCGGTGTCCCTGATGGCAAGACTGATGCAGGAAACAGTTACGGCAAGGCAAATCTTTATGCAGATTTAATTCACTTCCATGCTATGTTACGCTTACAGCCAATAAATTGAATCTCATTGCTTGCCAGAGCATAGGTTTTCGGTTTGGGATGTTCCAAGGCTGTATTTGTCGAACGGGGGCAACCTAACCGACCGAAATTCTCCACTGAGGCTCGGTCCGAACGTACAGGTTGCAAGGGTGGACAGTCGACTCCCTGTCGCAGGCCCCCCCGTCGAGCGTTTTTAAAACAGCCTGAGTAAAGGCAACTACTGGTACTTGTAGGGCTTTTATCCATACTGATTGGTTTTTTTAGGTGCCCTCAGCCTGCACAGTAGGTACAGCTATTTAGCCTTATCTTACCTAGCTAGCTAGTTTGTCACCACAGCAGTAATGTGACATTTGTTCTGTTGCATGCGCCAGGCAATCCCCAACATGTGGTAGTACAGGAGCTTGAAAACTCAGCATCATGATGGACACCGTCCATAGGTTTTAGGTTACAACGCTGCACCTGCCGAATGGAGCAGCTTAGGTAAAAGAAAGGGCAGAGCCTCCAACAAGGTTTGAACCCGAACCTTTCAAAGGTAACCTAAGTTAGGTTGCAAGGGTGGACATTCAACCTCCCATCGCAGGTGCCCTGCCGCCTGCTCGGGTGTCTGGAGCACCGTCCATAGAAGTTTAAAGCTTGAGCATAGTCACTAAGCAAGGTGCCATTGCTAACACGTGCTGCTATGCAACCCAGACATTGACTTTTCTGCCAGAGGCTTGAAAATTCTGTAGAAATGAAAGCCATTCAATGCATGTTCACCGAGGACTTCAAGTGTCCATAATGAAAAGACTAAGCACGCAGTAAAGCACTGCCTGCATCAGTTAGAGAAAACACTTCAAAGGAAACATATTGGCCTTAACTGCCCAACTCTACTTGAGGAAAAAATATCTAAATGTTGCTGTAAAAATTGTCTGAAATGAAATAGCATAGTAAGTTGTGCTGCAGAGAAGGGAAATCAAAGGCAGTCTGATTTGGCAAGGCTTTAGGCCGAGGAGTTTAACAAGAAGATCCCTCTTCAACTGGGTGATCTAAAAACAGCCATATGCATTTGCTTGCCATACTCCATCTCAGTGTGCAATGTCGCCGCATCTGGCAAGCTTCATCACAATGCTCCCATACCTAAGGTGCTGGAGTAGAGAAGCCAATATTAGGGATTAAGGTAGGAAAGGCTAAAGAAAAATACAGCTCTGACTAGCAAGCTTTCCTATGAGAATGTACTGCACTTTCACCAGAGCATTTGGTGAGCAGGGCGCGTCAGTGGCAGTAGTTTAACTTCTACCTCCTGCCTGTGGGTCACACTGCCATCGGCCGCCTTGTCAAATACTGTCAGCCACTGCATATAGCCAGGGAGGGCATGAATAAGAAGACAACCTTAGTATAGGTAAGCAGGAGGGCTGGACACACTAGACGATGTTCGGGCCTGAGGCAGCTGAAAAGACATATCCCGTTTTGTGCTATTATGCCGTATCCTCCTTCAAGTTGCAGCCCTACAATTTGCGAACATCCCTACCCCTGTTCTCTGGTGAGACGCACAGATTTTTATTTTGAGCCCCCCTCGGATACACCACGCCTCAAACACCTGTGGAGTGCCTAGTGGGTCAAACAGCTTGGAAAGTATCGACTTCACCTGCATTATGGATTACTAGTTGGCTGGCGAAGACCAGCCACAAACGAATCAGCCTAACGGCAAGGCTGGCGGTTTACCCTAGGTTACGATCTTACCTGCAGCCCCAAAGGCGGCCCCACAGGTGCCACCATTCGGCCTTGAGGGGCCAGCAGCTGCAACAGCTGCGGCAGCATCTCTTCCGACACAGCGGCTCCCACGTGAATGAGGTCAAACACACCCAGAGAGGGCATCACACCGTCTGCGCAAGAGCATGCGTACAAGGGAAGCCGCACTGATGCTGGCGCCAGGGCTTGCAGTCAATGCACGTTTGAGCAGATCTCATCAAAGGCTGATGATAGTGGCCGCCAGGTAGCCCATGCACCTGCATCTTATCCAAGCATGGCCAGCAAACCAAACCCCGTCACAACAGCGCTGCCAAGAAGCCACCGCTCATGAGCTGGGCCCACTGAGTCAGGGCTCTGGTGCTTTCAATCTTTTGAATGAGCAGGGGAAGCCTGATTGTAACGGCAGCAATGACTTTTTAGGGGACTTCCTTGTGCCACTGTTTGACATCAGACACGCATCCCAGGTACCAAATCCGGCTTACCATCAAATAGATTGCCTTGCCGAAGTTCCAAGTTGCCAACCTGCAACACCAGTGAGCATGGCACATGGCTTCATTAGTTCCACCAATGATGACCTGCAAGCAGTCTTCTGGTAGAGCCCTTGCCCTTATTAACTGCTCCAAAGCATTCTGTGAACCGAGAACTTCATCTAGCATTCTAATGTTGCTGCTGGGTACATTGCGTACACCATTACCCACCTGCTCTCTGTCTAGCAAATGGGGCTGTGCGAATGTGAGGTTGATGGCACAGATCTCTATCAGCCGCGCATGCCTCTCCAGGGCCACCAACTGCAGGAGCGGAGTGGCAGGGACAGGACACCAACACATGTTGCTTCACCCTGAGCTGCAGGACACGCACACGTGTGTGCTTCAACATCAGCCATTGGACATGCACACATTACTCAACCATCAGCTGCATGACAGCGCACACGTCACATGTGATCCGCTGTTTCACCAGGAACTGTGCCGCGGTGTAGTTCAGGAGTATGCAAGTGCACAGGAGGCCTGGGGCTATAAGATGCCTTGATTAGGATCAATGGCTGCAGCAGGAGATGCAACAATGCACGTCAATGACGGTGTGATACTGTGGACAAGGGTTGATGATAAGTGCTGTTGTGTGCTGTCCATATACAAATTGAGACCATGCAAAAACCGCCATTTGACTAGGTTCAAATTCTTTGCCAACCTGCCAAGCAAGGGCTTGGTTTCAGAGTAAGAAGCCCTCTAAGGACCATCCTGGTGCTGCAGGTGTGCCCGCTCTCGCATTCACCAAGCTTGGTTGAGTGGCAGTGGCAACATGAGGTGGCAGTGAAAAGTACGATCTGTGTGGCAGCGACAACATGAGGCTGCCCGACCAACCTGGCGCATCTGTCCGTGAGAAACACTAATTTCACACAAAGGCAACTCTTGGCATGTGTCAACCCCACCCTGTCTGTGCTGAATAACTTGATGTGCGTGCCACGCGCTTGCCATCAACATGTGCAAGCATGCACTACAGGTGGATTGCCAGGACACTGCTTAGAAGTTGCAGGTGAGGGGAGCGCCATCGATTACCGCTTGGATTGGCATCATGCTAAAGCACTGGTAGGGCGAAGCATAGGGGCGCATGCAGAAGGAAACGGGGTGCCTAGCCCACCTGGGTACCATTTCCTAGCATGACGCCCATGCAGCCCGCCATGTAGCCTGTGCCTGCAGCGGAGGCAGAGGCGCGCACAGCCGAAACGTCTTTCTGGGTCTCTGCTGCAGCAGGGAAGGTGCACATTGGCATGCTTGCCCTCAGCACAGATGACCAAAGCAGCATGTGGCTCAGCATGTGGCTCAGCGGATGCTACATGCGGATGCTGAATCCGCAGCCTGCAAAACGGGCCCGCAAACACAACGTCCACAGTCAGGGAAAGGGGCCCCCTAAAACAGCATCCACAGCCAGGAAAAGAGGCCTTAAAACGCGGTAAACACGGCCAAAGAGAGCTCAGCCAGACGCAGTAATGCTGCATGCCACATGCTGCTTAGGTTAGTGAGGTCATCTTTGTGTACGCAGCCTGCATGCACAGCAGGTGTAGACGTTCAGCAGGGGCACACACAAATGGCGCGCATACAACAACTGCTAGACGACAAGGGCTGCAATTGTGGAGCGCCACCGGGTGAATCAGCGCACGCGCGTACTGAGGCATGCACCCAACCAATGTCGCATGCAAGGGGCAATTCAGCCATGAAGTGCCCAGAGGGACATCCGCGGCAAGAACAAACAAAACCATCCTGCGACATCCTGGGCAGAGGGACATCCGTGGGAGACACACCACACCAACCACACCGTCCCGCGACATCCTGTGTCACACGGCATCCCCCATCCTCCACACTCACTCTGGCCACTCTTATGCTCCCTCACACCACACTCGACCACTGCACCTTGCATCACCGGACCCTGCATCACAGCCACACCCCACTCCCACACACCACACAATTCCCTCCCTCCCACACCACACACCCTTGCAAGCCCCACAGAGTTCCCCCTCCTCACAGGCGCCCAACCCGCCCACCTGCCTCCTTCACTGCCGCCCCCAATCGACCTCACAAACTACATCAGCGCCTTGCACCCCCACAGGCACTCACCACACCCAACGTCCAGCGCCCGCGTGCCCGGGCCCCTGAGTAAGTGGGGGCGCATGAGCTCCAGGCACAGCGCGTGTAGCGAGGGTGCGGGCAGCTGCTGGCTGTGGCCGATGGGCACGCTGCTGTCCTGCGTGAGGCGCAAGTTTAGGGACAGATGCACTGTGGCAGCTGGAGGCGGCCCACTAGGGAGCTCTGGTGCCCTGTCCGCCAACTACCTTGCAAACCTCTGCTGCCAGAAAGGGGGCATGCGCAGGGGGGGGCCGCACGCGCTTGCATGGCCTTTGGCGGCGGCCGGGGCAGTGAGGTGAAGAGCACTCGGGGGAGGGTGGCAGAGGCAATTGGGTCATCTGAACCAGCCAAGTTATCATTTATCATGTGAAAGCATGTTGTTGGAGCACAAGGCAATGTGGGCTGAACATAGCACTTCGCCGGGACTCCGCCAGTGGTTGCAGCTTGCCAAACAGTGCACACAGGGAAAGTGCTCCCGATCCACAAATGCCGCGCTGTGCCTCTTCCCGCGCCCCATGTGTGCGATTTGGTGCCTGATTTGTCTGTGGTGGCATTCTGGTGACAAGGGCAGGCGCGAGAGGGGCGTGGGGCTTGGTGCTCCAACGCGCGTGCTTGCATGAGACACCTTGGACCAGCCGGTTGGTCCGCCCCTCCACGCAGGCGCCCCCCTCTGCACCGAACGCTCCGCATTGCGTGCGACAGGCATCAAAATCAACAATGGTGTGCGGGGGATGGGGCGGGGCAACAGCACTGGCAATGACATCGCAGGCTGCTCCCTTGGAGTTGCCAGCGCTGCAGCAGGACTGCATGGCTGGCACGTGATGGGTGTGCGCATTCTTGCAAGCGCGAGTCACAGCATGCGCTCAACCCCCTGCCTGCTCTCCTTGCATGTTCTCCCCCTGGACTGCCAAGGTAGGGCAGGGCTGAGGAAGGAAGGGCAAGGTCGGTGTTCGTTGGCGGGTGAGGACGTGGTCAAGGGGCTGTGTGCGCGTATGCAAGCGCGCACGCAATGATAGTCCGGAAATACTGCGCCGCTGCCTCGCCCCTCTCACGGTGCAAAACAAAGCCAAATGGCTCTTGTAATTGGGGCGTGTGCATGGGCTAGCCATTGGGTACCAGTGCGCAAATGAGAGCCTGTGGCGCATATGATCGGCTGCACACACGCGGTTGTCAGGGCCCACGGCAGGTGATCACAGGCACATGTTTTGTACCCTTGTCAGAGCCAAGTGAATGAGAGGGAGGCAGAGGGGGAGACAGAGGGAGAGGGAGGCTGAGGACGAAAGGCGGAGAGGGAAGGGCTGAGGGGTAGGCAGCAAGGCGATCGTGCGCATCCTAGGCGTGGGGTCAATAAGAAAATGAGTAAGGCGCATGCCAGGGTTTGGGGGGGGGGAGGGAGTGAAAGGGGCGTCAAACCCCTCTGTGATGCAAGCATGGCACATTGCCGGACGTCCGCGTGTGCTTGCATACGTGCGCACAGCCCCTTGACCACACCCTCACCCTCACCCGCCACCGCCGGCGCCCCGCCCCCTCCCCCGCACACCATCGTTGGTGTTGGTGCCTGTTGCGCGCAATGCGGGGGAGCGCTGTGTGCTGTGAGGGGCGCCCTGCGGAAAGGCCACTCACTGCCCCTCCTACGCTCGCCACTGTCACAAGAACGCCAACGCGTACAAACCAGGCACCACAAATCACACACGCGGGGCGCGGGAAGGGGCGCAGCGCGGCTCCGGGGGGCCGGGGACACTGTGCCTGAGTGCACCGTTCGCCAAGCCGCGCCCACCGGCGGAGTCCCCGCGAACTGCGCTGTCCAGCCTGCATTGCCTTATGCTTCAATGCCTACTCTTCGCATTCATCCGAATGTCTCGGCGAATTATCCGTACAATTTAGCCTCATTCAATTCCCCCTCTCTTCCTCTCTCAGACAGGCATGCACACACACATTCTCACGCACACACACACACACACACACACACACACACACACACACACACACACACACACACACACACACA
>LFIK01001506.1_pt1 | contig 18515 bp, 19 predicted proteins | sample 643401 | NCBI WGS metagenome assembly LFIK01 (sample SAMN03777447, study PRJNA286221) | soda lake metagenome | biome: soda lake; feature: Kulunda steppe; material: water; isolation source: sample T5-Br brine of Lake Tanatar-5 | place: Russia: Kulunda steppe | collected 2010-07
CCCGGCATCGAAAAGGCGCCGATCAGCCCACCTCGGTCCCCGTCGCAACGCTCCAAACCCGGAGATCACACCAGATCAGGGGCATGCGGCGGCCTTCGAGCCCCGTCCGGCGAATAAGGCGGGATGAAGGCCGTCGGAATCGGCGACTTCGCGGCTGAGCTTGCGACGAGACGAATAGAAGGTATTGCGCAGAATGGTGAAGAGCCACGAACGCAGATTGGTTCCCTCCTGGAATGTATTCAGGCTGGCCCATGCCTTGAGGATGGTCTCCTGAACGAGGTCGTCTGCCGTCGCCGGGTTGCCCGACAGGCTCAGAGCGAATGCGCGAAGGGCAGGGACATGATCGACCAGTTCGTCCCTTGCGGATCCGCCGGATGACGCGCTGTCATTCATTTGACGCCGTCCCGTCCTGTTCCTGCTCCTTGAGGCGCCGCAAGAGATCCTGAAGATGCTCGGGAAGCTCTTCATCCAGTGTCTGCTGATACAGTCTCTGCAGGTTCTCGTTGATCTGCCGTTCCAGTTCGGGGGAGACTGCATCCGGATCGTCGGGCGGATTCTCGCTCTTTCGTTTGCCTTGGGCCATCGTGATGCTCGTTATTCTGACGTCAGGTTACAAAATTTTCACGTGCGCTGCGGAACCAAACGTGTCGCAGCGCGTTGGGTTCCGGGCAATGAAGAAAAAAGTGAGTTGTGATGGAACATGCGAGCAAGCGCACCGGAACCACCACGCTACGCGAGGCGCCCACAGGGGATGGCGGAGATCTCGCGTCGCTGATCGCGCAGGAGCTTCCCTATCTTCGCAGATACGCAAGGGCGCTCACAGGGCGTCAGGATATCGGCGACAACTACGCCTCCGCCAGCCTCGAGGCGATCCTCGCCAACCCGACGCGATTCGATCAGGGGATGAGACCGCGGGTGGCCTTGTTTCAAGTCTTTCACACTGTCTGGACCACCACCGGAGCTTCGCTCGAAGCCCCTGACCGGGACTCGCTCGAAGGACGGGCGTATCGGCATATGGCCGGGCTGACGGCGAACACGCGCGAGGCGCTGATGCTGCGCACGATCGAGGAATTCCAGTACGCCGACATCGCCCGGATCATGCAGATCCCTCAGCGCGAGGCGGAGGAACTCGTCGCAATCGCCTTCCGCGAGATGCGGGCCTCCGTCCAGGGCAAGGTCATGGTAATCGAGGATGAGGCCGTGATCGCGATGGACATCGAGACCATTGTCTCGAACATGGGACATGAGGTCACCGGCATCGCGCGGACCCACACGCAGGCCGTCGAGCTCGCGCAGGCGCGGCGCCCCGACCTCATTCTGGCCGACATCCAGCTGGCCGATGATTCCTCGGGCATCGACGCCGTCAACGACATTCTCGGATCCACGGGGGATACGCCGGTCATCTTCATCACGGCGTTCCCCGAGCGGCTTCTCACCGGGGAACGTCCCGAACCGGCCTTCCTGATCTCGAAACCCTATTCTGATGAACAGCTGCGCTCGGCGGTCAGTCAGGCGATGTTCTTCGCGTCCACCGAGACACTTGGGGACTGAACGCACCACTTGCGGATATGTGATCCATGACGAAGGCCGCCCATGCGGGGCGGCCGCCAGCGTGGCGCCGAAAAAAATCCCGCCCCAAAAGGGCGGGAAGTTCAGAGACAGGTCGGGAATACGGCTCTGGATCTGAGCCGGAAGCAGAAGGCAAGCCACGCATATGCCAAGTCACCGGGAGGTTTCACCCTTAGCACAGCCTTTGGCCTGCCCTCTGCGATACGGGCCGGCATCCGTGGGGACAGGGAGCTGGACAACCGGACCCGAACTCTCAGCGCGGTGCTTCGCCGCGCACCGCGCGGGCGAGCAATGCAAGAAGCGCCAGCGCCAGAAAGACCACGAACAGAATCTGCGCGATCCCTGCCGTGGCGCTTGCGAGCCCGCCGAATCCGAAAGCGGCTGCCATGAGTGCAACCAGCAAGAATGCTATGGCCCAATTGAGCATGGCGTTATCCTCGTTCAGCTGCGTCACGGATAGAACGCACTGTGACGGTTGCGGTTCCGCCGGACTTGGGAATTTTCTCCCCGTGCTCCCGGGGCCGCCCCGTCCGGACGACGTGCTCCCGCGCATGGGCGCCGCAACGCATGACAGGCGGTTCGGTTCCTTCCTGCGCCGGGAATGTTTTGCAGGCGCGCGGCGGAACATGGCCATGGCGATCGCGTTGATCCGGCACGCCTCATGCAGGAGGCGCGTCAAACAGAGGAAGCACGGAATGAAACATGTACTGCTGACCACCGCGATCGTCGGGCTCATGGCGGTTCCCGGTTTCGCCGATATGCACGACACGACCAACGGCGATGACGAGCCGATGGTCGAGAATGGCGACATGACCGGCGCCGACATGGACGCAGACACGGATGTCGAGGCCGAGGCGGATATCGGGGCCGGCGCAACCGTCGAGGTTGCCGATCTCTCTGCGGATGATCTGATGGGCGCCGATGTGATGTCGGCCGATGACGAACGGATCGCCGGTATCGATGACGTCCTGCTGGACGGCGAGGGTGAAATCGAGTCGATCCTGTTCGATGTCGGCGGCTTTCTCGGCATCGGGGCGCAGACCGTCGAGGTCGGCGATGCGGATTTCGAGATCGTCGAGGTCGATGGAACGTTGCAGGTGCAGCTCGACCTGACAGAAGAGCAGATCGAGGAGCTGCCCGAATACGAGGGGTGACGTGCCGCCCCTTCTCGCCTGTCAAGAGCCCGCGTCATGCGGGCTCTTTTCCGTATCCGCAACTTCGGGGTGACGGCGCAAGACCGCCTCGGGGCGCCGCCCTTCACGGGACGGCGGTAGTGCTGGTCCTGTCGGGGGGCGGGTTTCTGACAGCGGCATTGTGGATTCATCTGGCGCGCCTGCATGACGCGCGGTTTGCGCGTGCCGACCTCGGCGCGAGTCTGGTCGCGCTTGGCCTCCTTGTGATGGGCGGGGCAGGGCCCGCGCGCCGCCGTGCATCGGAGGCGCAACAGGCCGCTGCGCAGACGCTCCCGACCGGGGGCGCAATTGCTCGATGCGTTCTGCTTCGGCTTCAATGAGGCGGTCACCCGGGATCGCGCGCAGACGCGTGGCCATCCGCATCACCGCGATGCGGCAGGCTTGGCGGCGGCGACGGTGACCGGGTCGCTGATCGCGGGGTGCTCATCCGGCTCCAGCCGCAGCAGTTCGGCCAGCTTTGCGCGGGCCCGGTTGGCGCGGCTCTTGATCGTCCCGACTGCGCAGCCGCAGGTCTGCGCCGCTTCCTCATAGGAAAACCCCGACGCCCCGATGAGGATCAGCACCTCCCGCTGATCGTCGGCCAACTGCTCGAACGCGGCGGCGAAATCGCGCAGCGCGAGCCGGCCGTCATGATCGGGCGCCTGGGCCAGCCGGGCGGCATGGATGCCGTCGACATCTGTGGTCTCGTGCCGTCCCTTGCGCAGCATCGAATAGTAGCTGTTGCGCAGGATCGTGAACAGCCAGGCACGCATGTTGGTGCCCGGGGTGAAGCGTTCGAGCTTGCTCCAGGCCTTGAGCACCGTCTCCTGTACGAGGTCGTCCGCAGTGGCCGGGTTGCGCGCGAGGCTCAGCGCGAAGGCACGCAATTCGGGCACCAGCGCGACGAGTTCGTCCCGCGGCGCGGCGGTGGGCGTGGCCTCAGTCATGAGGTCGATCCTGTACCTTCAGGCGCATCAGCAGATCACGCAGATGGTCCGGCAGATCATCGTCGAGCGAGGCACGGTATAGCCGGCGCAGATTCTCGTCGATCTGTGTTTCGATCGCGGGCGGCACACCTTCTCGGGCGTCGGAATCGGCTGCGTCCTGCGGGTCGCGTCGTGGCATCAGAAACATCTCTGTCGTGGCGCCGGTCGGCGCATGGCGGTCTGCAACCAAACGCCGGCGGGCGCCTGCGGTTCCATTCGATTGCGGGACGCGGCAGCCGCGCGAAGATGGGGCCGCAGGCGCCGTTCGGGCACGATCCGGGTCGCCGGGTGTTCGAGTGGCGGGGCACGCCATCGGGTTCGCGCCGGCACCTGTCCGTGCCGGCCCGCGCGCGCGGGCGTCAACCAATGAGCCGGCGATCGCGCTATCACAACCTCCCGAAAACCGGTCCTTGAGGATGGCGATCCTTGCGGTTGCGGGCCGTGCTCCGGAGCCCCAGACGCGGCATAGCGCCAAGCGCGCGGGGAAGCTTTGGTGGTGGTTTGCGGAACAGGATCGCGCGTGCCGCGTTATTGGGAAGACCGCCGCGCGCTGCGCGGCAATGCCGCACACGGAAAGGATGCAAGATGACTCTCTTTCGTTTTCTGCCGGTCCTCGGGCTGATGGGGCTCGCCGCCTGTGGTGACACAATCGGCGAACGCGCCGTGTTCGGTGGCGTTGCCGGCGGTGCCGGAACCGCGGTGGCCGGCGGTGATCCGCTTGCCGGCGCGGCCGTCGGCGCAGCCGGTAACATCGCCTTCTGTGAACTCTATCCCCACCGGTGCTGAGCCGCCCCTGACCAGGACCGTCCGGCCTGCAGCGTGTTGCTGCGGGCCGGGTCGCACTCACGGTGCAATCCGCCATGTCGCAACGTGATGTCGAGGCGCCGGCGCAGCGCTGGCGCACGGCCGATGCGATCCTGCTCGCGGGCGGAAATGTAATTGCGAAATGGGTGCTCAGCGACGTGCTGCCCGTCGTGGCCTTCGCGGTGAGCGTTGCGGTGGGGCTCGACGCGCTGGCCACCGCGCTCACGCTCCCGCTGGCAGAAAGACCAGTAATGCAATAAGGTTCTGAATGGGCCACTCGGTGGGGGCCGGTCAATGCGGCGCAGGCGGCCATCCTCGACAAGGGTTTCACCGGGTCCTCGATCGATGGGCGATATGCCCAATGGGCACGCAAGCTGCATCGTGGCCATCTCCTGCTACGACGAGCGGATGTTCGACGCGGAGCTCGAACGGATCAATTCAGAGGCCCCCATGCCGTGGCGCAGCGGGTTTCGCAGGATGCTCGACGAGATCGGAACGCGGTATCATCCCTGCGAGCCGGTCGATCCGGATGAGCTTGCCGACATGGTCTCGACCGTGCTCAAAGGCGGCATCGTCATGTCGAAGGCGCTGGAAGATCCCCGGGCACTGAAGCGTCAGATCCTGACCGTCCGCCTGTTGGTGCAAGCGCTTTTCGTCTGAAAGCCGCATCGCAGAGCGCCGCGGCGCCTGCTCGCGCCACCTCCGGAACCCGTGATCGCCGGCGGGGTGTCAGCTGGCGTAGTCGGCGCCTTCGTCGTCGAGGATGGCCATGAGTTCGGCCAGATGCCGATCCCCCTGGCCCGGATAGTCATCCAGCTCCCGCGCCGTCTTCTCGGCGACCTCATGGCCGAGAACGCGCAGGGGCTGCCCGGTTTGCAGGGCGCGGATGTAGGTCTCGGCGGCGCGCTCGAAATAATACATCCGGTTGAAGCAATCCGCCACGCTGTCGCCCAGGACCAGTATCCCGTGATTGCCCATGATCATGACCTTCCTGTCCGAGTCCTGAAGCTGCGCTGCGCAGCGCTCGCCCTCGTCCTCCATCGCCAGCCCGCCATATTGATCGTCGATGACATAGCGGTTGTAGAACGTCGCGCAGTTCTGGTCGATCGGCGGCAGGGTGCTGTCGGCCAGGCTGGCCAGAACGGTCGCATGCATGGAGTGGACATGCATCACGCAGCGATGATGTGGGCAACGCCGGTGCACGGATCCGTGCAGGCCCCATGCCGTGACATCGGGCGCGTCGGGGCGGTTCAGGGTCTCGGGATCATTGGCGTCGAGCAACAGCAGGTCGCTGGCCTTCATCCGGCTGAAATGCACCTGGTTGGGGTTCATCAGGAACCGGCTGCCGTCCTCGTTCACGGCGAGGCTGAAATGATTGGCCACGGCTTCGTGCATGTTCAGCCGTGCGGTCCAGCGGAATGCGGCGGCCAGCTGCACCCGCTCGTGCCAGTGATCCATGTTGGGCTGCAATCTGGTGACGGACATGGCGACCACTCCCGCTTGGTTTCATCCGGCCGGGCCGGCGCGGAATGTGCCGCCCCGGATTCTGCCCGGCTTCTCGCACAGCACCGCGCCGTGGTCGAGTCGCAAGCCGGATGCGTGACGGGGCCTTGCGGGAAACTGGCTCGGCGCTTGAACGAGGGCGCATCGACGGCTATTAGCTTGGTGTTCAATCCGATTTTTGTGAGAGTATGGCCAACACAACCCTGACCATCGGTCCTCGGGACGCGCCGTGACAGGGTGGGCCGGTGCGGTGCTGACCAGGGTGCGCGGGTCGTCGCGGCGCCTGTTGAATGGTGCTGCCATCGTGCTGGGCAGCCTTTTCCTGCTTTTGGTTGCGCTGGCCGCCAGCGCGTTTCTCAGTTTTGCCGCGCTGGAGCGCGCGCAGATGGAGCTGTTGTCAGACGAATACAATCTGGCTGGACGCGAGGCCGCGGCACAGATCGAGGAGGGCCTGCGGTTCGGGCGCCCCCTCGCGCAGTTTCTAGGGCTGGAGGATATCCTCGACGACCTGCGCGCCGTGCCGGGGGTGGCCGCCGTCGGAGTAACCGATGCGGATGGCGTGCCGTTGGGAGAGTGGGCGCCGGATCCGGCTGCGGAGCAGAACGCGGCCTTGCGGGCGGCGATACGCGAGCTTCGGGCCGCCAGCGCAGGGACGACGGAACGCGCGCGCTCCGCCGACCCGGTCGTTGCAGGCGCGCGCCGCTACTTTCTGACACCCCTGCATGGCCGGGACGATGCGCTGACGGGTGTCCTGGTCGTCGCCGTGCCGATGGCAGAGCTTTCCGCGGCGCGGGATCGGGCCGTGACCGATGCGGTGGCGGCGATGCTCGTCGTCAGCGGTGTCGCGGCCGGTCTGCTGGCGATCGCGGCGGGACGTTTGCGCGGCGCCATGCTCCGGCGCAGTTCAGGCAAGGCGGTGGCGCGGTGGCGCTGGATGCTGGTGCCTCTTGTCGTCCTGCTGTCGGCGCAGGCTGCTTATGCCGCCTTCGTGCTGCAGATCATGCGTGCGGATCTGGCGGCGGCTGCCGAGACGGGCGCGGCGCGAATCGTTAAGCGCGGCGGTGACGATCTGGATCAGTTGCTGTCATTGGGTCTGACATTCGACCGGATGCCCGGGCTGGAGGCCCGGATGTCCGGGGTGCTGGCACTCAACAGCGCGGTCGAAAGCCTCGTGCTTGAGGATGTATCGGGGGCCGTCCGGATGCAGGTGGAGCGCGTGCCCGATGACGGGGCGGGCTGGCTGGCCGCAAGGATGCCGGTGCCGCAGACCGGTGTTGTCACCCGCGAACTGACAGGCCCTGACGGCAACCCGGCGGGCCGTCTGCGCGCGCGGATCGACAGCGGGTCGATCGCCGCGGGGCTGGCCGAACAGGTGATAAGGATGCTGACGGTGGCGGCGACCTCCGCCTTCGTGATGATCGAGCTGTTCATCCTGCTGCAGATCGTGTTGCGCCGGGCGGTTGCGTCCTCCGGCGGCGCGCCCGCGATATCCTGGGCCGTCGCGCGCGCTACGCATGAACATGCGCCCCACGCCCCCGAGGCGCGCGACGCGGTCGATACGGGACCGCTGCATCTGATCGCGCGGCCGGTGATGTTTGCCTTCGTGCTGTCCTGGGCGCTGCCATTGTCCTTTCTGCCGCTCAAGATGCGCAGCCTCGGGGGACAGCTTTGGGGCCTGCCGGAGGACCTGGTGCTGGCATTGCCGATATCGGCCGAGATGGGCGCGGCCCTGGCAATGGCGATCCTGGCCGGTCGGCTGGCCGACCGAGTCGGCTGGTCGTGGCCTTTTCTTGCCGGTCTCGCCCTGTCGGCTCTGGGCGGTGTGGGGGCGGCGCTGGCGCCGGACAGTGCCAGCTTCGTCCTTGCGCGCGCGGTGACGGGGCTGGGATACGGGCTGGCCTGGATGGGGCTGCAGGCCTTCGTCGTGCAAAGTTGCGGCGCGCAGCGGCGCGGTCAGGCGCTGGCCAACCTGATGGCGGGGATCCTCGCGGGATTCATCGCCGGCACGGCTATGGGGGGCATCCTGGCGGAACAGTTCGGCCGTGATCCCGTGCTCATGGCAACCGGGGTGGCGGTTCTGGCCCCGCTGGCCATTGCGCTGGTGACGCTGCGACCGCTTCTGCGTGTGCGTGCGCCCCGGGAAGCCGTGGCACCGGCCGCTGCGGATGATCCGGAACGCGCGCACGCGCCCGGTGGCTGGGCGCCGCTTCTGCGCAGCCCGGAATACATGGGTGTGCTGATGCTGTCGGTCGTTCCGTTCTCGATCGCGCAGGTCGGGCTTTTGTATTTCGCGGTCCCCTTGCATCTGGACCGTATCGGGGCTGAAGCGGCCGATGCGGGGCGCATTCTGATGGTTTACGGCGTTGTCGTGATCCTGTTCGGCCCGATTCTGAGCCGGGTGATCGATCAAAGCCGGCCGAAGGCGCCCATCGTCGTCGCGGGCGGTCTGGTGGGCGGTCTGGGCCTGACCCTGCTGCTGGTCGATATCGGATTGGCCGGGATATTTCTGGCCGCCGCGCTGCTGAGCCTGTCCAGCACCCTGATCGAACCCGCGCGCGCCGCCCTCGTTCTGCGGCTGCCGGCGGTGCAGGCGGCCGGTCCGGCCTCGGCTTTGGGGCTGCAGCGCGCGGCGGACAAGCTGGGCCAGATGGTGGGGCCTGTGGCGATCGCGGTGATGCTGCCCGCTGCCGACATGATGAACCGCGTGGCGGCGATGGGGCTCGGCTTCGCCGCCGCCAGCCTGCTGCTGGCGGCGCTGGTCATGGTGCGCCATCCCAAGCGCGCGGCACAGACACATGACTGACCCCAAGGCGCGCCCGTTGCCCTCGCTCGGTGTCGAGATCGAGATGCCCGTGATCGACGACAGCGGTGCCACAGGCATGGTGGATGAACGGTACTTTACCGCCCTGCAAGCCCGGCGCGGCGCCGACGCGAGAGCGGAAATCCTGGGTGCGCGCACCGTTGCGATCACCTCTCCGCTGGCGGTGAGCGGCATCGACAATGGTTGGAACCTTCTGGAGACCGCGCATGCGCCGGTGCCGGCCGGGCAGGGTGGGTTGACTCTGCTGGCGCGGCGCATGCGCGATGACATGGCCGATGTCGGCGCCGCGCTGGCCGCGCAGGGCTTGCGGCTGACCTCGCTGGCACAGCACCCCACCGCAGGCTGCGGGGCGGGGCTGTATCGCAGGGCGGTGGCGCCCAAACCGGTTTACGACTATCTCACCGCGCGGCGCGGCTGGACCCATGCCGCCGGGATCGACGCCAAGGCCCAGAACGGCCCCACCACCGGCGCGCATCCGGATGGCGCGGTGACGGCGCTGAATCTGATGCTGGCTGCGGCGCCCGCATTCATCGCACTGTTCGCCAACAGCCCGTTCGAGAACGGCCGGCGCAGCGGGCTGATGGAGACGCGCATGACGCTGTGGCCCCGCATGGTGGCCAGCAGCCGCTTTCCCGCCGATGGCGCGCGGGTCGGGCTTCCCCCGCGCTGGTTCACGTCGCTGGGGGACTACTTCGCGTGGACCTTTGCGCCGGGCACCGTGATGCAGGCGGTTCCGGCCGGGAGCGGCAGCTACAAGGGCAGCACCGCGCTGTTCGAACCCGGCGACGGGCGGATGAATGCGATGCGCTTTCTTGCCGGCGGACCGGTGGCGGGCAGGGCGGTGCAGGCCGGCACACGGACCCTGGTCACGCCGGGCGCGGCGCATTTCGAGTTTCTGCAATGGTCGAACTTTCTGGATTTCCGGCTTCGTTTTGCCTTTGCCCCGCCCGGACCCGGCGCAGAGGAGGTGAGCGCGGCCCTTGCCGACCCTGTCCGCTTCCTGCCGCTGTTTCGTGACCATGCCAACAATCTGTACATCGAGAACCGATGCGCCGGTGCCACCTTTGCCGACGCCGATCTGGCCGCCCGGGCGCCACCGGCTGCGCAGGCCAGCTGCATGATCGCGCCTCTGGCCCTGCAGGCCGGGCTGATGGCCGCAGCACCCCTTGAGGGCGCCGCGTTCTGCGCCCGCTGGCCGGTGGCGCGGGTGGCGCGGCTGCGTACGCAGGCGATCCGCGCGGGCCTGACGCCGGATCCATCAGGAGATACGTCGGGGCTGGCGGGCACGCTGCACGCCTTCTGCCGGGAGGTTCTGGAGCTGGCCCGCGCAAATCTGTCCGCCGCCGACCGGGGGCATCTGGCTTATGCCGACTGGGTGCTGGACACGGGTCTGACCGGCGCGCAGCGGGCGATCGATCATCGCGCGAGGCTGGGCCGGGCCGGCGAAGGGGCGGCGGGGCTTCAGCGGCTGGCCCGCGCCCGCGAGGCGGTGCCGCCGCCACCCCCGGATCACGGATGAACCGGCGGTCCTGGTAGCGCCGACCGGGCGCGCGCGAAAAGATCGCTTGCCACGGGCCCGTTGTGGGCGGAAAAACGGGGGTAAGAAAGAGGGGCACGAAGAGCAGCATGGCGGCAGGTTCCACGGAGTCGGCGTTGCAGACGGCAGATCTGCGTGGCACGGACCGCCCGCAGGGGCCGGGGCCGTTCACCATCCTTGCCGCGTTGTGGCGCGTCCTGCGCCCGGAGCTGCGTGTCCACAGGAACGAGGTGCTGCAGGATCTCGGGCTGGCCCTCGCCGCCGGCGTCTCGGGGCTGGCCGGCCCCTATCTGCTGTATCTGTTGCTGCGGGCGGCGCTGCGCGACGATGCGGTGGCGCCGGTGCCGCTGCTCGCGCTTGGTGCGGTGGTGTCCTATGCGATTTATGCCGTGCTGCGATGCGCCCACAACAACCACGCGCTGGAGACCGCCGAGGCGATGATCCTGACGCTGAAGCTGCGGCTGGTGCATGCGGTGATGCGCAAGCCGCTGGCCTTTCTGGATGCGGCGCGGCAGGCGCAGCTGACGGCGATGCTGGCCACCGATCTCGACAAGCTGGCCACGAAGCTGCGCCAGAATGCGGGGCCGATGCTGGCCGCCGCGCTTCTGGGGGTCGGCGTGCTGCTGGCGCTGGTTGCGCTGGATTGGCGGCTGGGTCTGCTGGTCGCGGGGTTGTCCCTTATCTATCTGGTCGGTGTGCTGTCGATCCATCGCGCGACGGCCCGCGCTGACTGGGTGGACTCCGAGGCCGACACCCGGCAGCAGCATATCCTGCGCGACATGCTGGACGGCGCGCGCGATATCCGGCTCTATCAGATCCAGCATCTGCACGAGGCGCGTTTTGCCGACGCCGCCGAAACCGTGCGCCAGCGCGATGTGCGCTTGCACGAAACGCCCGTCTGGGGCTGGAATCCGCTGGTGGATTTCATCGCCGCGATGATCCTGCTGGGTCCGGTGCTGATGGGCGTCTGGCTGCATACCCGCCCGGATGACACGGTGCCGCTGGAACTGGTGCCGGCGGTACTGACCTATGCCGCGCTGATGGCGTCGAACCTGCGCAGCTTCAATCGCGGGCTGCAGGCGATGGCCTTTCTGGGACACGCGCTGGACCGGCTGGAAACCGTGATCACCTATCCCGAGGAGCCGCCGCAACCGCCCCCGGCGCTTGACAAGATGCCCGACGATCAGACGCTGCGGCTTGTCGGGGTGGGCCGGCGATACGGCAGCCGGAGGATCCTTGATCGCTTCGATCTGGATGTGGCGCCGGGCGAGCGGATCGCCCTGACCGGGCCCAGCGGGACGGGAAAGACCACGCTGGCGAATCTGATCCTGCGGCTGGAAGAGCCGGATACCGGATGCGTGATGCTGGGCGGGCAGCCCGCGCAACGCTTTCCTCTGCCGCTGTATCTGAGCTATTTCGCCCATGTCGGGCACCACACCCATCTTTTCCATGCCAGCCTGCACGACAATATCGCGATGGGCTGGCGGCATGTCCCCTTCGCCGATATCGAGCGCGCGGCCCGGCTGGTGCGGCTGCATGATACGATCTGCCGGCTGCCGCAGGGCTATGACACCGTGATCGGCACGGGCGATCTGCATCTGTCGCAAGGACAGCGGCAACGGCTGGCGCTGGCCCGCGCACTGATCCGCGAACCCGCGGTGCTGGTGCTTGACGAATTCACCTCGGCGCTCGATGCCGAGACCAAGGCGGGCCTGCTGGATGATCTGTTCGCCGCCTTTTCCGGCACCACGATGATCTGCCTGACCCACGATGCGCAGGTCATGGCGCGTATGGACCGGGTCGTGACGCTGGACTCCGGGGGGGCGTTGCAGCTGGACGAGGCACCGGCGGAGACGCCCTTCGACAGCGACGAACCGCCGCTGGTCACGCAGCACGTCGACGACATCGCTGCATCGCTGCGCCTGCCCGCCGATGCCGCCGCGCTGGAACCGCTGGCGCAGTGGGTGGAGGCCTGTGCGGAGCACGGGCTGATTCCGGCCGAGATGGTGTTTCAGGTCAATCTGGTGCTGGATGAGCTGGTCAGCAACACCATCACCCACGGCCATTGGGAAGGGGCGGGCGCAACAACCATCGAGATCGATCTGGAACGCGCTGACGGGGCCGTGACCCTGACGGTTCAGGATGACGGCGCGCCCTTCGACCCGACCCGGGCGGACCCTGTCGATACCGACGCCCCGCTGGAGCAACGCGCGGTCGGTGGGCTCGGGCTGCATTTCGTGCGCAGTTTCATGAATGATGTCGTCTATCACCGTAGCGACGGGCGCAACCGGCTGACCCTGACCCGGCGCCTGGATTGATCCGCGCCGATGGCTGCACCGAAAGACGGGCCACACGAGGTCAGGTTACGGGTTGAATGCATCGTCTTGCGGTGTACCCTCGCCGCCGCGACCATGGGCATGGAGACGGGATGTGCAGGTCGTCGTGGCGGGCAACGCGACTGGGACGACCGATGACGCAGGCATGCGAGCTGGTCTTGCGAAACAGGCTGGAGGAGATCCCGCGCATCGCCGAGACGGTGGAGCGGTTCTGCCAGATGCACGGGCTGGCGCCGCGCATCGCGATGCAGCTGACCCTGGCGCTTGATGAGCTGGCGACCAATGCCATCAGCCACGGCTTCGCGCCCGATGTCGCATACGCGGATGCGATCCGCCTGCGGCTGACGCTGGATGGCCACGCCGTGCAGGCCGTGATCGAGGATCGTGGCCGTCCCTTCGACCCACTTTCGGTGCCGCCCGCTGATACCGCGCTGGGACTGGAAGCGCGCGCGGTCGGCGGGCTGGGTGTGCATCTTGTCCGCGCGGTCATGGACGATGTGCGGTATGAACGCAGGGATGGCAAGAACCGCGTGCATCTGCGCAAACGGTTCGACAACGAGGCATGAAACTGACCGGCCCAAGGACCGGTCGCAGGTTGGAAAGGCGATACTCTTGGTGGAAAATCTCAGCGTCACACAGGAACGCGATGGCGCTCTGGCGGTGGTCTGCGTGCGCGGGCGCATCGACAGCGCAACCTCTGCCCAGTTCGAGGCGCAGCTCGATACCGTATTCGCCGACCCGCCCGATGCCCTGATCATCGACCTGACGGATCTGGAGTACATGAGCAGCGCGGGATTGCGCGTGCTCCTCGTGGTTGCCAAGCGCGCGCGGGCCGAGGAGCGGCCGCTGATCCTGTGCAGCCTGGCACCGGGCATCCGCGAGGTCTTTGATATCAGCGGTTTCTCCACGATCTTCGAGATCGCCGCCACCCGCGCCGAGGCCGAGGCGCAGGTGCGCGGCTGACGCGCGCCGCCGTCAGGGAGACAGGGATGTTCCGCTCGCTCCGATTCCAGCTGTTCGCCGGCCTCGTGGTCATATTGCTGGGCGCAGGGCTGACGATCACGATCTCGACGCGTGAGCAGATGCGCGAAGCGCTGATCGGTGCCGAAACCCGCGCCGCGCGCAACGTGCTGGGCCAGATCGAGCTGCAGGTCTCCAACCGCTACCGGGAATTGCTGGCCGAGAAGCTGCGCATCGTGAATGAGCGGCGCGACGCGCTGGAACATATGGGCGCCGTCACGGTGGCCGCCGCCGAGGCGCATGACCGGCTGAGCGATCGCGGTCAGGCCAGCCGGGCCGAAGCCCGTGCGCTGACGCTGGACTTCGTCAACGCCGTCAGCCCCGGCGGATCGGTGCAGGCCCTTGCGATGACACGTGAGGGGCGGGTGCTGGCGCATTCCGACGCCAGCCAGCAGGGCCGTGACCTGAGCGCGCAGCCCGACATCAAGGGCCGCCCCCTGCCCGCCGCGGTGCAGGAGGATATCGCCATCCATGGCCACGCCTATATCCTGTTCGATGACAGCGCGGTCGATACCGGCGAGGATGGTGCGGATGACGGTGCCCGCGACGGCCGCCGCTTCGCCCATTTTCGCGAAGTGCCGGCGCTGGATCTCTATATCGGCGTGTCCGACCGCATCGGCGACGTCGAACGCTATGTCGAGACGGGCGTGGCCGCCACCATCGAGGTGCTGGCCGAGACCCTGGCCCAGGTGCGGGTCGTCGATACGGGCTTTGTCTTCATCCTGGACGATGCGCTGGACGTCGTCACCCCGCCTGCCGACTGGGCGGCGCCCCTGATGCGCCGGCGCGATCCGGCCAGTGGCACCCCCATACCCGAACTTCTGGCCGCCGCCGCGCGCGACGATGACCCTGCGGCGATCCGCTACGCGCTTCCCGGCGCGCAGGCGCCGATCGAGATGCAGGCCTATGTCAGCTATTTCCGGCCGCTGGGCTGGTATGTTGTCAGCACCGTTCCCACCGCCGAGGTCAACCGCCCCGCCAATGCGCTGATCCGCCAGCAGGGCGTGATCTTCGCCATGGTGCTGGGCGTGGCATTGATGCTGGCCTGGCTGTTTGCGCTCAAGCTGACGGGTCCGTTGCAGCGTCTGACGGGCTATGCGCGGCAGCTGCCCGGGCAGGATTTCACCTGTGCGGATGGCGCGCATGGCGCGCTGGACCGGCTGGCCGATACCCGTTCCGAGGTTGGCGGGCTGGCGCGGGCCTTTCGCTTTATGGAGGACGAGCTGCGCGGAAAGATCCGCGTTCTGATCGACACGACGCGTGACAAGGAGCGGATCGAGAGCGAGCTGAACATCGCCCGCGACATCCAGCGGGGCCTGCTGCCGAAGATCTTCCCGCCCTTCCCCGACAATCCGCAGATCGATCTGCACGCTTCGCTGACACCGGCGCGTCATGTCGGCGGCGATCTGTTCGATTTCTATTTTCTGGACGATCATCGTCTGCTGTTCGCTGTGGGCGACGTGGCCGACAAGGGCGTGCCGTCGGCGCTGTTCATGGCGATCACCAAGACCCTGGTGAAGTCGGCAAGCGGGCAGGAAACCGATCCCGCGCTGATGATGCGCCGCGTCAATGAGGCGCTGAGTGCCGACAATCCGCGCGCTATGTTCGTCACGCTCTTCATCGGCATTCTCGATATCCACACGGGCGAGGTGGATTATGTCAATGCCGGACAGAATCCGCCGGTTCTGCTGGCGTCCGACGGCAACGCGGATCTGGTGCGCCCGATCAGCGGCCCGCCCGCCGGCGTGATGGAGGGCGTGGTATATGACCGCCTGAAGCTCCGGCTTGCCCCGGGCGACAGCCTGGTTGTGTATACCGACGGCGTGACCGAGGCGATGAATGACGACAACGCGGAATACGGGACCGACCGCCTGCTGGCCCTGTCGCAGACGTTGCGCGGGCAGGGCGCGACCCGGCTGATCGATGGCGTGCTGGAGGATGTGCGTCGCCACTCCAACGGTGCGGTGCAATCGGACGACCTGACATTGCTGTGCCTGACCTGGCACGATACTTTACCAAGGGAATGATCCACCCATGCCACGCCTGAAACGCACAGAACCGACCATGACGATGGCGCCGCCTTCGCGCCCCCGGCACCGGGGGCTGAACCGCACATTGCTGGCACCATTGCTGCTGCCCTTGCTGGTTCTGGCGCCGCCCGTGACCGCCGGAGGCGACCTGACCACCGCGCCAACCCGGTCGCCGGAGGGGGAGCCCTGGCGGCTCGGCTATCTGGAAGGTGGACAGTATGTCGATTACGAAACCATCACCAAGGCCACCATCCGCGGGCTGATGGAACTGGGTTGGGTCGAACCGGCTGATCTGACCGACGCACAAGGCGCGCAGGCGGGAGATTTCTGGCGCTGGTTCGCCGGGAATCTGGAAAGCGACTACATCGAGTTCGTCCCGGACGCGTATTACACCGCCGGGGATTTCGACAGTGATCAGCGCCCCGACACACGCACGGCCATCCTCGACCGGCTGACGCAGACAGGGGATATCGATCTGGTGATCGCCATGGGCACCTGGGCCGGGCAGGACCTGCGGGTCGAGGGGCTGGATGTGCCCGTGGTGGTCGGTTCGACCAGCGATCCGGTCGGCGCGGGCATCATCGACAGTTCTGCCGATAGTGGCATGGACCACCTGCACGCAAGGGTCGAGGTCGATCGCTATCAACTGCAACTGCGCCTGTTTCACGACATCATCGATTTCGATCGGCTGGGAATCGTCTATTCCGACACCCGCGAGGGACGCACCTATGGCGGGGTCGATGCGGTCGACGAGGTCGCCGCGGAACGCGGCTTCGAGGTCGTTTCCTGCGACGCCCCCTATGCCGGCCTTCCCCAGCAAGAAGTCGAGGCGGGTGTGGTCGACTGCTACGACGAGATCGCCGGGCAGGTCGATGCGATCTATGTTACCGTGCATCGGGGTATCACCGAGGATTCACTGCCTGCGATCATGGGCAGCATTAATCGCAACCTGGTGCCCACCTTCTCCATGCTGGGGTCCAGCGAAGTCCGGCGCGGGGTGTTGATGAGCATCGCGCAGGCGGATTTCTCGCATGTGGGGATGTTTCACGCGGAGACCATCGCACGGATTCTGAACGGTGCGTCGCCGCGCGCATTGTCGCAGGAATGGAGCGGGCCGCCCAAGATCGCGCTGAACCTCGCCGCCGCCGAGCGTATCGGGTTCGACCCGCCGGTCGATCTGCTTCTGGCCAGCGACGAGATCTATGACACGATTGCCGCCCCCGATGCATCTCCCTGAGATCCGGCGCGTTCAGACCCCGTTGCGCGCCAGAAGCGTCCGGCGGGCGGCGACCTTGGCGGCTAGGAACTCGGCGCTTCGCGGCTCCCACAACGGACGGTTCCACATGTAGCCATGCGCGCGCAGGCGCGCCGGGTCCCCGTTCAACACCTGCGGGGGAAACACCGCCTGCATCAATGTCGCTTCGTCGGGGGTGCAGCGCCGCAATGCACCGCTGCCCAGATTGACGATCTGCTGCAGCCACAGCGCATTCAGCGCGATGCGCGGCGCCAGATGCTCCGGCGTTCCAGCGAACAGGAAAAAGCTGTCCTGCGATGGCGCGAAGCCGGGATGGCGGATGCGGATGGCCGCCGTCAGCGTGCGCAGATGCCAGCGCCGGTATCCCTGCAGCCGATGGGTGCCCTCCAGCGCATCGCCGATTTCATACAGCGAGGTGTTGCGCAACTCGCTCAGGCAGAGACAGGCCATCGCCACCTGCTCCACCGAGAAGCGGCGGATTCGGGGTATCCCGGCATCGCGGATCACCCGGCCCCCCGCATCCTTCTCATATTTCGAGATCAGCGCGCCGCCGAAGGCCGCATACCCCATCACGCGCGCCTGCGGCAGCGCCCCATAGGCGCGGGGGGCCACATGACGTCCGGCTGCGTCCGACCAGAAGGCATCGGTCACATCCAGCGGTGCCGGATCGACGCGCAGCGCTGCAAAACGCTGCCGAAAGCTGTCCAGCACCAGGGTGAGCGCGGTTGCGGTGCCCGGCTGCACCGTCATGGCCACACCATGGCGCCGAAACCGCCCGGCGGTGTCAGCCTTCCCGAGACATGCATCTGTTTCACCTGCCACTGCCACACTGCCGCGCTGCTCGTTGGGCGGCATCTTGTAAGTAACTAAGATTCTTTTCCGAAATCTTGCTGCTCAGCGAAGCGTAACGCTCTCGACCGAAGGGTCAAGGGTCGGGCAGGACACGCCGTCCCCGATCTGCGACGCGATGGTCGCGCGCATTGCTCAGCTCTACGCGATCGAGAAGGACATCCGGGGCAAGGACCCCGATACCCGAAAGGCCGTTCGTCAGAAGCTGTCGAAGCCCATCGTCGACGCGTTGCGGCCATGGCTGGAAGCGCGCCTTCAGGGCCTCTCCTCCGCCAGCGAGCTCACGCGCCACATCCGGTATGGGCTGAAGCGGTGGGATGGGCTCACCCGGTTCCTGTCCGACGGCCGTCTCGAGATGGACACCAACGGGGTCGAGAACGCGATCAGGCCGGTTCCGCTGACAAGAAAGAATGCGCTCTTCGCCAGGTCGGACGACGGGGCTGAAACCTGGGCGGGCATCGCCTCGCTCATCGGCACATGCAGGCTGAATGGCGTGAACCCCGAAGCCTATATCGCCGCCACGCTCGGCAAGATCCTCGACCAGCACATGCAGAGCGATGTCGACGACCTGATGCCCTGGAACTTCGCCGAATGGACAAGCCAATAGGCCATGGGTGATGGGGCGGCGTTTAC
>LFIK01001507.1_pt1 | contig 18509 bp, 17 predicted proteins | sample 643401 | NCBI WGS metagenome assembly LFIK01 (sample SAMN03777447, study PRJNA286221) | soda lake metagenome | biome: soda lake; feature: Kulunda steppe; material: water; isolation source: sample T5-Br brine of Lake Tanatar-5 | place: Russia: Kulunda steppe | collected 2010-07
TATTTCACCGGCGCGCTGTTCCTGGTCGGCGGCACCGATCTTTGGCTGACGCTGCCGCTGTTTTTGTGGCTGGCGGCCTATATCGTGATCCTGGTCTATTTCGTGCCCCGGCTGCGCGCGGTTTCCATGGCCCAGGCCGACGCCCGCGCGCAGATGACCGGCCGGATCGTCGACAGCTATACCAATATCCAGACGATCAAGCTGTTCGCCCATACACGCCGCGAACAGGCCTATGCCCAGGATGCCATGAGCGGATTCATGACCACCGTTCACCGGCAGATGCGCCTCGTCACCCTGCTGACCCTTTGCCTGCAAACCGCCAACGCGCTGCTGCTGGCCGGCATCGCCGGGGTCGCGATCTATGCGTGGTATCTGTCAGCGATCACGCTGGGGGCGATCGCGGTCGCCATCGCTTTGGTCATGCGGATCCGGTCGATGTCGGAATGGGTGCTTTGGGAAATTGCCGGGTTGTTTGAAAACATCGGCACGGTCCAGGACGGCATCAACACCATCGCCCGGCCGCACTCGGTGACCGACAAAACCGACGCCCGTGAGCTTAACGTCGATCGCGGCGAAATCCGGTTTGAAAACATCCGGTTCAACTATGGCCGCGACTCCGGGATCATCAATGACTTGTCACTGACCATACAGCCGGGCGAAAAAATCGGGCTGGTCGGCCGTTCGGGCGCGGGGAAATCAACCCTGGTGAACCTGCTGCTGCGGTTTCACGATCTGGAAGGCGGGCGCATTCTGATCGACGACCAGGACATATCGGGCGTTACCCAGGAATCGCTGCGCCGCCGGATCGGCATGGTGACCCAGGATACCGCCCTTCTTCACCGGTCGATCCGCGACAACATCGCCTATGGCCGGCCCGAAGCGACCGACGACGAGATCATGGCCGCCGTCCGGCGTGCCCATGCCGACGATTTCATCAACGATCTTGTCGATTCGCAAGGCCGGGCCGGGCTGGATGCCCATGCCGGCGAACGGGGGGTCAAATTGTCGGGCGGCCAGCGTCAGCGCATCGCCATCGCCCGCGTCCTGTTGAAGAATGCCCCGATCCTGATCCTGGACGAAGCGACCTCGGCCCTCGATTCCGAGGTCGAAGCCGCGATCCAGGAGCAGCTTTATACCTTGATGGAAGGCAAGACGGTCATGGCCATCGCCCACCGCCTGTCGACGATCGCGGTCCTCGACCGATTGATCATCATGGATCAGGGGCACATCGTCGAGACCGGCACCCATGACGAATTGCTGCGGCGCGGCGGGCTCTACGCCGATCTGTGGCGGCGCCAATCAGGCGGATTTCTGGGCCTCAGCGAAGAGGAGGCCGCTGCCCGGGCAAGCTCGGTCGCGTAGACGAGCCCCCGAACGAAGTAATGCGGCTATTCCTCGTCCGGATCGGGGGGCGGGGGACCGTCCATGCCCAGCGCGCGCTTGTACAGCTCGAGAAGCTCTTCCTGCTCGCTGCGATCGGCGGCTTCCATCTTTCGAAGCTTCAGCACTTGGCGCATGATCTTGACGTCGAACCCATTGCCCTTGGCTTCGGCGAAGACCTCTTTCATATCGTTCTGGAGCGTCGCTTTTTCCTCTTCGAGGCGTTCGATCCGCTCGATATAGGAACGCAACTGGTCACCGGCGATTCCACCGACATCGGACATGGATCAGAAACCCTTCAATGGATTGGCGACAGAACCGGCCCCGGCTCTCGACAGGACCGGGATGATGGGGCCGGTATAATGACGCCGCGCCGCCGGTGCAAGACGGCCGATCCTATGGCCGATCCAAAGGGCGGAATCAATGAGACGCGGATTTCTCGAACGCCGCTTTCTGGTCGGGACTCGCCTCGCTTTGGTATTTTTCTTTCCATTCCGCATAGGGCATGCCGTAGACGATTTCGCGCGCCTCGTCATAGGACAGCGTTTCGCCGCGCTCTTCAGCCGCCGCCCGATACCATTTCGACAGACAGTTTCGGCAGAAACCGGCCAGATTCATCATGTCGATGTTCTGAACATCGGTGCGTGTCCTGAGATGCTCAACCAGTGTCCGAAAAGCGGCAGCTTCGGCTTCGGTGCGTGTCCGGTCGTCCATGATCGTTCCCCTTGCTGGCTTTGGTACCCCTTGTCCTCCATAGATAGCCCGCCAAGGGGGGTGGCGAAAGGGACCGCTCGAACGAATCGCTGACGATATCACCCACCCCATTGGCAATCATTGCCATTTCTGGTAACTTGGAGTCCTGTGAACGGTAAGGAGAAGCCCATGGCGACCATGAACATTTCCCTGCCCGCCAGCATGAAAACCTGGATCGAACTTCAGGTCGAAGACGGCCGATACGGCAATTCCAGCGACTATGTCCGTGATCTGATCCGCAAGGATCAGGAACGCCGGCAGGCCATCGCCTTGCTGCAAGACGCCGTCACCGAAGGACTGGAAAGCGGACCCGGCGCGCCATTTGACGGAACGGCTTTCAAGCGACGCATGCGCGAGCGCCATGGCGCTCGGTAAGCCAACGCAGTATCGACTGACCCCAAAAGCCCTTGATGATCTTGATGCCCTCTGGCGCTACAGTGCGGAATCTTGGTCCCTCGATCAGGCGGACCGCCTGATCGAGGGGTTTGAAAGCTGTTTCACCACCCTTGTGGCAATGCCGGAACTGGCCCGGGAACGCCTTGAATTCAGCCCGCCGGTGCGCATCCATACCCATGAACGGCACCTGATCGTTTACACCCTCAAGGAAGATCATATCCTTATCCTGCGCCTGCTCAGCGGCTATCAGAACTGGCACGCCCTTCTGACCGCCCTCGATTCGTGACCGACAAAATTCGCAGATCACCGGCACTGTCCTTGTTGAGCCGAGATCCACCCTTATCTCATCCCCGGAGCCGCGAAGCGGCGTCCGGGCTCCACAATCTCCGCGAGAGCGTTGACAGTGTGGGCTCCGGCTCTGCGCAGCGTCACTTCCGTGCCGCAGCGCGTCCGGAACAGGGGGATTTTCGTTGCGGCAGCCCCCCCTATCTCATCCCAGGAAACGCAAAGCCCCGGGGCGATCAGAGGTGTGGACATCACCGCAAAGAAGTTGGCGCACCTCAGGCGGCTTGCGGATGGCTTGCCTGGATCAGCCAGTCGACCACGGCCTTTTGGGCCTCGGCCTCGGTCGCACCGGCCTTCAGGGCCTGTTCATAGGCCGCGACCTGATGATGGGCCGAGGTGCCGCCTTTGACGATGTCGCGCGCCCGGCGGACTTCGGCGACGCAGTCAAGCGCTTCGGCGTCTTCCAGCGTGCGATCGAGGATTTCCTCCATCAGTTCGGGAACGGCAATGCTCTGCCGCCGTCCGAAATCGATCAGTTCGCCGTCCGATCCATAGCGCATCGCCCGCCAGCGATTCTCGTTCAACAGCATGGTCTTGTAGCGGCGCCATTGGACGTTGTCGCGCTTGAGCCGCCAAAGCATGCGCAGCAGGCAGGCATAGAGCGCCGCGACGGTGATCCCGTCCTCGACCGTCGTGCAGATATCGCAGATGCGCATTTCAAGGGTCGGGAATCGGGCGCTGGGCCGGATATCCCACCACAGCTTGGTGCCGTCTTCGATCGCCCCGACATCGATCAGGGCCTGAAGATGCTGTTCGTATTCGCCGAAGCTGACGAACTGCTCCGGCGTTCCGTTGCGCGGCATTTCGTTGAATACGGCCAGCCGATAGGATTTGAGGCCGGTATTCTGACCGCGCCAGAACGGCGACGAGGTGGTCAGCGACAACAGATGCGGCAGGAAATACCGGACCTGATTCATCAAATCGATCCGGAGATTAGGGTCATCAATCCCGACATGCAGATGCATCGCGCTGATCAGCAACCGCCGGACCGGCGTTCCCAATTCCGCCGCAAGCTTATCATACCGGGCATTGACGGTCGGCCGCTGAGGGCGCCAACACGCAAACGGATGGGTCGAGGCCGCTATCGCCGCCAGACCATGATCCCGCGATACCGAACACACCGTCTCGCGCAATGCCACGATCTCGCGCCGCAATTCGGCGATCGACCGGCAGACGGGGGTCCCGACCTCGATCTGGCATTGCATGAATTCCGGACTGACCCGGCAGCCCAGACGCTCCTCGCAGTCCCTTAGGAACGCGGCCGGCGGCTCGATCATCAGGTCGCGGGTTTCGGGATCAACCAGGAGGTATTCCTCTTCCATACCGATCGTAAAATCAGACCCATCCGGATTCATCTGGCCCTCGCCTCCGCAATTCCATACGATTTTGCTCTAATCCATTTTAGCCGGCCCTAATCCGAGAATGGGCCGCAAAGCGCGCTCGATCCTTTCAGCCCAGGCGCGCTGGCCGCTTTCGTCGGCAACCAGATCCTGGCGAAGTTCCAACAGGATGTTCGCATACCCATAAGGAAGGACATGCGTTTCCATCGTGTAGCCATGTAAGTTGCGCCCACTGTAAGGTTCATTGTCGCCGACACACAACCCTTCCGCGCGCATTTTTTCCATAAAGGGTACCGGGAGGCGCGAATCGTCACTCCATAAAACACCGATCTCCCATGGCCGTTGCCGTCCGCGCACCACGGGCGAAAAACTATGGACGGCGATCACAGCCGGTGGCCCTGCCCGCCTTTCCAGCCAATCGATCGTCGCGGTAATGGCGCGGTGATAGGGGGTGAAGAAGGTTCCCGCCCGCGCGCGGCGCGCCGCCGCGTCAAGCCCGCGATTGCCGGGCACGATGGCGCCATCGCTGATCTGACAGATCGAGGTCGGATCGTCGAGCGGCCGATTCGGATCGATCAACAATCGCGAATAGTTATGGATGATGGCCGGGGCATCCAGCCCCGCCGCCAATTGCCGGGTGACGGCGTCGACCCCGGGATCATAGGCGATATGGCGGTCGAATTCGGATGGCGGCAAACCCAGCGGCATACCATGGGCCAACCCCTGGCCCATCATATGCGCCGGCACCGCGCGCCCCGCATGATCGGCCAGCAACAGAACCGGCGACCGGCCTTCCGGATTGACGATGTCGTAGATGTCGGGATCATCCCCGCCGAGTCCGCTGGGACGCGGCGGTCCGGCCGCCGTCGCACAGGCAGCGAGGCCTTGCGTGGGTCGCGGGGCTTGCGTTTCGTCGATATTCACGCTGTCTTGGTCGCTGGCTCGCATTCGTTCTGGAAACCCCTTTCGATTTGGCCTCACCCTCCGGACCGGCGGCACGGGCGCCGGACGACGACTCGTCCCTCGGCCCGAATAGTGCCCGATATGACATCACTGCAACAGCGCGAGACAATGCCCAACCCCCGAATCTCCGTCGCCAATTCACCATCCGGCCGCCAGAGCGGTACGATCGCAACGCTGGCTACCGGCCGGACGGCGGCGATCGCCTTTGCCCTTTTGATCCTTGGTGCGTTGGCGATCGCTTTGTCACCGATCCTGGTCCGCATATCGGAAATCGGTCCGACCACCACGGCCGTCTGGCGAGTCGCCATCGCCGTGCCGGTCTTGATGATCTGGATGATCGCCGAACAAAAGGGCATACGGCAGGCGCATACCGCCAAACCGGCCGTGCCCCGCAGTCTGCGCGACTACGGCCTGCTGATGCTGGCCGGGTTCCTGTTCGCCGGCGACTTGGCCTTCTGGCACTGGTCGGTGACGTTCACATCGGTCGCCAATGCCACGCTTTTGGCGAATCTGGCCCCGGTCATCGTCACGGGGGTCAGCTATCTTTTATTCGGCGAACGGGTGACGCGGCTGTTCATGATCGGGATGCTGCTCTCGCTCGCGGGGGCGGTGCTGTTGATGAGCGACAGCCTCACGATCAGCCCGGAAACGCTTTTCGGCGATTTCCTGGGCGTGATCACGGCCTTGTTCTATGGGGGCTATATCATCGCCATCGGACGGCTCAGGGCCCGATTCTCGACCGCCACCATCATGGCCTGGAGCGCATTGGCAACCACCTTGTTCCTGATACCGGCCGGCCTGCTGTCCGGCGAGTCATTCTGGCCGGCCACCCTGACCGGCTGGGCCATCCTGGCCGCGCTTGCCTTGATCAGCCATGTGGGCGGCCAGGGGCTGATCACCTATGCCCTCGCCCATTTGCCCGCAGCCTTTTCATCGGTCAGCCTCTTGGTTCAGCCGGTCGCGGCCGCCGGTCTTGCCTGGCTGTTCCTGGGCGAGGCGATCGGGACGCTGCAAGCCATGGGCGCCGGGGTCGTCATGGCCGGTATTGTCATGGCACGGTTCGGGACACCCAGACACAGCCCCGAAGCACCCGGCGCCCCCGACTCAGACTCCGGCCCCGAATCCGAGCCCCGTAAAGAACCGGGCAAGCCACGATCGCAATAGATTTCCGAGACCCATGATGTCTACCGAGGACTCTTCCCAGACACCGCGCGGTGTTGCCGACCGGGTCGCCGACGCCTTGCACGAGCGTATTGCCGATGGCCGGTTGTCACCCGGCGAGCGCTTGCCCGGCGAAAGACGGCTGGCGGAACAAATGGGCGCAAGCCGCGTATCCGTGCGCGCCGCGCTCCAGCGCCTGAAAACCCAAGGATTTCTCGTCACGGTTCGCGGCGGCGGAACGCGGGTCGTGTCGTCGGCATCGGAAATGGACAGCGCCCTGACCGATCTGGTCCGGTCAAAATTGGACAATCTGCACGATCTGGCCGAAATCCGCCTGGCGCTCGAAACCTGGGCCGCCGCCCGCGCCGCCGAAAGGGCGACCGCAGAGCAAATCGCCGCGATCGGTGCCCGGCTCGACGCCATGGCGGCGGCCCAGCCTGAAGGCGAATTCGGTCCGGCCAAGGCGATCGAGGATGTTCGGTTCCACATCGCCATCGGCGATGCTGCCGGCAGTCCGGTCTATATGCATATCCTGACCGTGGTCCGGGATATCCTGACCCAGATGCTGAGCTATCACCGATACGGGCTGTTCGCGGCGCCGGGCGACGACGAAACGCTGCTGGGCCACCACAGGGAAATTTACGAAGCCATCGCCAGCCACCGCCCGCAAGAGGCCGAAGCCGCCATGCGCACCCATCTTCAATGGATTCTCGACCATTACCGCCGCGCATCGGGCAGGCCGGCCTCCGAGCCGACGGGCGAATAGGCTCGGCCCCACTATTCATTTCCGCGACTTCAACGGGTGGAAAGCCCATTGGCATATCGGCGGCACTGGCTTACCGTGCAGGCCGAGATCCGAGACGCCCTTAGTGCCCGAGGCGGCGTTAAAGGAAGTGCCCAGCTCGTTCACACCATTCAATCGATCAAGTGGCCCCCAAATGCGACCCGACGCACCATTGCCCGAAGCCTCGCCCCTTCTAAGGCGCATGTTCGATGCGGCGGTACGATCCGCCATACCAGAGATATGCGTTCCTCCCCATCTGCCCGAACCGCCGACCGGCCGAACCATCGTCGTCGGCGCCGGCAAGGCCTCGGCCGCGATGGCGGCAGCGCTCGAGGCGGCATGGGCCGGGCCGCTGGAAGGTCTGGTCGTCACCCGCTATGGCCATGCAGCCCCGTGCCAGCAGATCGAAATCGTCGAAGCGGCCCATCCGGTTCCCGATGCCGCCGGCCTGAACGCGGCCCAGCGCATCCTGGACCTGACCAGGACCGCCGGCCCGGACGATCTGGTGATCGCCTTGATCTCCGGCGGCGGATCGGCCTTGCTGTCGCTTCCGGCAGACGGCCTGACATTGGAAGACAAACAGACCGTCTCGCGGGCATTGCTGAAATCCGGGGCGACGATTCACGAAATGAATGCCGTGCGCAAGCATCTCTCCGCGATCAAAGGCGGCCGTCTCGCCGCCGCCGCCGCACCGGCACGCTTGCATACGATAATGATTAGCGATGTTCCGGGCGATGACCCCTCCGTGATCGCCTCGGGGCCGACGGTACCGGATCCTTCCACCCTTGCCGATGCCCGGTCGATCCTGTCGCGCTATGGTATCGACGCACCGAAGGCCGTCAAAGCCCGTCTAGAAGACCCCGCCGCTGAAACGCCAAAGCCCGACGATCCGATCTTCGACGGCAACGCCGTCGCCATGGCCGCGACCCCCCTGGCGGCGCTCGAAGCCGCCGCCGCCGTCGCGATCGAAGCCGGCATCACCCCTGTCATCCTGTCCGACCGGATCGAAGGCGAAGCCGCCGATGTCGCCCTGGTCCATGCAGCGATTGCCCGCCATATCGCCGATACCGGCATGACTGCCGGCCGTGCCGTGGCACAGCCCCCTTGCGTCCTGCTGAGCGGCGGCGAAACGACGGTCACCGTCAAAGGCGGCGGACGGGGTGGCCGCAACGTCGAATTCCTGACCGCATTGACGGCGGATTTGGCGGGCAAGCCCGGCATTTGGGCGATGGCCTGCGACACCGACGGTATAGACGGCAGTGAAGACAATGCCGGTGCCCTTATGACGCCGGACTCGTTCCACTTCGGGTTGGGAGTCGCGGCATCGGCACAACGTCACTTGGAAGATAACGACGGATATGGTTATTTTGCCGCAATCGACGGTCTGATCGTCACCGGGCCGACGCAAACCAATGTCAATGATTTTCGAGCCATTCTGATTATGCCGACACCGTAGCGCCTTGCACCATCTCCGCGCCGCATCCGACTTTACGGTTCTCCCCCAATCCATTACCGCGACCAAGGCCCTGCCCATGATTAAGCCCATCGCCCTTCGCCGGGAACGGAAAACGAAAATCGTCGCCACCCTCGGGCCGTCAAGCGCGAGCAAGGATATGATCCGGACGCTCTTTCTTGCCGGCGCCGACGTCTTCCGCCTGAATTTCAGCCATGGCGACCATGAGGGTCACAAGGAACGCCTCGACATCATCCGCGAATTGGAAGAGGAATATAACCGGCCCATCGCCGTCATGGCCGACCTGCAGGGTCCAAAGCTGCGCATCGGCACCTTTGCCGAGAAATCGGTTCTTCTGACGCCCGGCAACAGCTTCCGGCTCGACAGCGATCCGACGCCGGGCGACGAAACCCGTGTCTTTCTGCCTCACCCCGAAATCTTCGAGGCTCTGGAAGTCGACCATATTCTCCTGCTTGATGACGGCAAGGTGCGCCTTCGGGTCACTAAGGCAGCTGAGGATCACGCCGAAACCGTGGTCGAGGTCGGCACCAAGATCTCCGAGCGCAAAGGTCTGAACGTTCCCAAGACCTTTATCCGCGTCTCGCCGCTGACCGACAAGGATCGCACCGATCTGGCTTTTGCCCTGGATATGGGTGTCGACTGGATCGCCCTGTCCTTCGTCCAGAAGCCCGAAGACGTCGCCGAGGCCCGCAAGCTGATCGCCGGTCGCGCCCATTTGCTGGTCAAGATGGAAAAGCCGCTGGCGATCGATCATCTTGACCAGATGGTCGAGATGTCGGACGCCATGATGGTGGCGCGCGGTGATCTGGGCGTGGAATTGCCGGCCGAAGACGTGCCATCGATCCAAAAACGCATCATCCGGGCCTGCCGCCTGGCCGGCAAGCCGGTCATCGTCGCCACCCAGATGCTGGAAAGCATGATTACCGCACCGACCCCGACCCGGGCCGAGGCCTCCGACGTCGCCACTGCGGTCTATGACGGCGCCGATGCCGTGATGCTGTCGGCGGAAACCGCCGCCGGCGACTATCCCGAAGAAGCGGTGTCGATCATGAATCGCATCGCCTTGCGGGTCGAAGGCGATCCCATCTATCGCACGCTGATGGACAGCCAGCGCTACGAACCGGAAAACACCAGCGCCGACGCCATCACCGCCGCCGCCCGGCAAGTGGCCCACACGATCCGGGCGGCCGCGATCGTCACCTATACATCGTCGGGGTCGACCACATTACGCGCGGCCCGAGAACGCCCCGAAGTGCCGATCCTCTGCCTGACGGCCGACCTTCGCACCGCGCGCCGCCTCGCCCTGTGCTGGGGCGTTCACGCCGTCCATACCGAAGACATCTCGACCTTTGCCGAAATGGTGCAGAAAGCCTGCCGCATTGCCTTCATGGATGGCATCGCCAAGGAAGCCCAGCGTCTGGTCATCACCGCCGGCGTTCCGTTCGGCACCGCCGGCTCGACGAATATTCTGCGCATCGCTTGGGTTCAGGCCTGACGCGAATTCGCCCCCAATTGAATCGCGAAGTCGACGGCTTCGAGGAGCGAACTTGCCTGGGCGATCCCTTTGCCGGCGATGTCGAACGCCGTGCCGTGATCAACCGATGTCCGGATGATCGGCAAGCCAAGGGTGATGTTGACCCCGCTCAGCGCGTCCCAACGCCCGGTGACGGGGTCGACGTTGAAGCCGAGCAGCTTGACCGGAATGTGGCCTTGATCATGATACATGGCGATCACAGCATCGTACTGCCCGCCCTTGAGCTTGACGAAGACGGTATCGCCCGGCACCGGCCCCTCGACCCGCCATCCACGATCTTGATAGGCCTTCACCAGCGGCTGGGTGACATCGATGTCGTGACGGCCGAAAATCCCGCCTTCACCGCTATGGGGATTCAGGGCCGCCACGGCGATCCGCGGATTGTCGATGCCAAGCCGGATCAAGGCCTCATACGTCAGATCGATGACTCGTCCGATCCGCTCCGGCGTCGCCCGTTTGGGCACATCCGCCAGCGCAACATGGGTCGACACGTGACTGACCCTGAAGTTCCCATGGGCCAGCATCATGACGCTGTCCCGAACCCCGGTCAGGTGCGCGAGCATCTCGGTATGGCCCGCAAAAGCATAACCGGCCATGTTCAGCGCTTCTTTGTTGAGCGGCCCGGTCACGATGCTGGCGATGCGGCCGTCCATGGCAAGCGCGACGGCTTTCGCGATGGCGTCATAGGCCTGACGCCCTGCTTCAGCCGTCACTTTGCCGGTCTCGACCGGACCTTCCAAAGGGCTGGTCGGAAGGATCGATACCGGCTGATCGGAATTTTCATCCAGAACGGGCGGCACCGGAAGGTCCAGGCTGCGGCCCGTCTTTTCAAGGATTTCCCGGCTTCCCGAGAGGACAAGCCGAAACTCCCCGGCGTCGAGGCGCGGTGCCAGCACCTGGGCAGCCCTCAGGGCAATTTCCGGTCCAATACCCGCCGGATCACCGATGGTGATGGCGACCTTGTTACCGCTCATGGTTTTGAACCTTCATTTTGAGTAAAGGGGGCCGGCATCTCGGATCGGCAATCGCGACGATAATGGTCATCGCCCGAACAGCGCATTGGGCAGCCATAAGACGACTTGCTCCTGCAAAACGACAATGACCAAAAGCACGATCATCATGATCAAATACGGCACACATTGACGCGCCACGCTCAACACCGGCACTTTCGCCAAATAAGACGAGATAATCAGAGTGGTTCCCACCGGCGGCGTAAACAGACCGATCGCCAGAGCAAACACCATCACCACACAGAAATGGACCGGATCGATCCCGACCGCAACGACCACCGGCAGCAGGATGGGACCGAACAAGAGCACACCCGGCGAGACATCGAGAACAGTTCCAGCGGCGAGGAACGCGGCCGCCAACAGCAACAAGAGCATGCTGGGCGACAAGGCCATTTCACTGATCTGAATGGCGATCTGCTGCGGAATCATCGAACGGGCCATCAGCCATGTGATCAGCGAGGCCGTCGAAATGACCAGCATGACCACCGACGCCGAGATGGCCGCATCGATGAAGGCGTCCTTCAGGCGTGTCCAGGTCAGCTCGCGATAAATGAATCCCAGCATCAAGGCGTACAGAACCGCGACGACGGACGCTTCGGTCGGTGTGAACACGCCGCCCAGGATCCCGCCCAGAATGATGACGATCATCATCATCGCCGGCAAACCCTGCAAAACGGCGCTGCGCAGTTCCGGCAGAGAAGCCCGCTCATAGCCGCCGTATTTGCGCCGACGCGAGATCAACGTGGTCAGCACCAGCATCGACAGACCAGCCAGCAGGCCCGGCACCGCGCCGCCCACGAACAGTTCGCGCACCGATAGGCCGGTCGCCACCGCTGCCAGGATCATCGGGATACTTGGGGGAATGATGATGCCGACGGTGGCCGAGGTCGCGTTGACGGCGCCGGCGAAATTGGCGGCGTATCCTTCCCGCTTCATGGCCGGAATCAAGATCTTGCCGAGACCGGACGCATCGGCCACGGATGATCCGGAAACGCCGGCGAAGAAAATACTGGAGACCACGGAAACATTGGCAAGCCCGCCGGCAAGATGGCCGACGAGCGCACGCGCCAGGACGATGATCCTGTCTGCAAGGCCGCCGACATTGGTCAGGGATCCGGCCAGCATGAAAAACGGGATCGCCATAAACGGGAAGGAATCAACCCCTGCCACCATCCGCTGAAACACGATCAGAGACGGCAGCGGCGTTTCGACCAACACATAGATCGCGCCCGCCATGCCCAAACTGAAAGCAATCGGCGTTCCAACAATGAGCAGGACGAGAAAGGCGATGAGCAAAAGCGCCATGGTCAGCGATCTCCGTTTTCGGTAAGACCTGCCGGACCCTTTGGACCGGGACCTTCCGGACCCGTTACGCCAGGGCCATCAGGGTCCGTGCCCGAGACCCCGGTCCTGATTTCACCGATCAAGACGACAAATCGCTCGAGTACCACCATAAGCATCAGAAAGCCGCTGACGGGAACGGCGGCATAAACAAACCCCATCGGATACCGAAGCGCGCTCGCCCGCTGCACCATGGTGCGCGAGGTCAGTTCAATACCCTGCCAAATCATCAAAATGAAAAAGGTCGCCAGCAGAAGGGCGACAATGCTTTGCACAATGGCGCGCGGACGCACGCCCATGCGCTGAACGAGAAGATCGATGCCCAGATGAGCGCCCCGGCGCAGCGCGATGACCGACCCCAGGAAGAACATCCATATCATCATATGGCGGGCGAGCTCTTCACTCCAATAAAGCGGTATACCGACCAAGTAGCGTGCTGCAACCTGGCTGGCAATCAGCACGACCATAGCGGCAAGCGCCGCCATTACGACACCGCACAAAAGCCTGTCGAGCAGATCAAAGGTTTTCGTCATTGTGATCCGGGGGTCGTTCGAGCGCAGAAATGCAAAGCAAGCCGAAGGCCGGCGCCCCAGACCAGGGGCCGCCGGCCGTCGCTGATGCTACGATCCGTTGGCTTCCGCCCGGATGGCGTTATAGAGTTCTTCGAAGCCTTCATATTGATAGAAGCCTTCGGCCACACCCGCCGCAGCCTCGCGCCAGGGCCCCATGTCGGGCTGGGTAAAGGTCACGAATTCGGAAACGGCCGCTTCCCATTCCGCCGCCTGCTCGGCCAGAATCTCGTCATTATACGCTGACGCCTCGGCGGCTGCCCGATCCAACGCTTCCTGCAGTTCCGGATCCAGGCCGGAATAGACGTCGTCGCTGACGACGATCAGCATGAAGCCGACCAAGTGATCGGTTTCGGCCAGATAATCGACCACTTCGTGGAAGCGGTTGGCGTAGACGACACCAAGCGGGTTTTCCTGACCGTCCACGGTGCCAAGCTGAAGCGCCGTGTAGACTTCGGTGAAGGCCATCGGGGTCGGGTTGGCGCCAAGGGCGCTCCAAGTCTCCAGATGGGCCTGCATTTCGGGGACGCGGATGTTCATGCCCTGGATATCTTCCAGGGACTCAACGGGATCATTCGTGGTCAGAATGCGCGGCGTCCGCATGATATAGGTAAGCGGCCGAATCCCGGTTGTTTCCACCAGTTGCTCGCCCAGACGCTCACCGACCTCTCCGCCCATGACACGGCGGACATGGTCGTCGTCATCGAAAAGGAACGGGAATTCCAGAAGCGCCATGACCGGGTCGAAGTTCTGCAGAATGCCGCCGAGGATCGCGCCGTCGATCGTGCCGAGCTGGATGCCTTCACCGACATCGCGCTCTCCGCCCAGGACACCGCCCACGGGAACATCGATGTTGATCCGGCCGTCGCTGTATTCATTCGCAAGGCGGGCGAACTCGACCAAAGCCATGCTCTGGTGATCGTCGGCGGCATAGGCTGACGCGAAGGTCAAGCTGACATCATCGGCCTGGGCCGGCGCAACAGCGGCGAGGCCGAAACCAGCGGCGCCGAGGACAACCGCCGCGCGGGCGACAGAGCTTTTCAAGGATCGCATTTCCATCCCTCATTTTCCTTTTCGTTGATCAGAGTCCCGAACGTGTCAGTCACGCAAACCGACCATCCGCATTCATCAGAATGTCTCAAAAAGTGCCAGAATTGTTCATATTGTCAAGAAACTCTGGTGCGATTTGAGTGATTTTGCAATATTTTGACTCCTGCGAAAGATTGACTGTCCGTTCAACCCCGCAGACATGGAGGCCATTGCGAATGCTCCCCGCCCAGCGCCGCGGCCGAATTATCGAGATTCTAAGAGCCAACCACGCTGTCTCCCTCCGCGACTTGGCGGACTCTCTAGATACGTCGGTGTCGACGGTACGGCGCGATGTGGAGTATCTGGACGAGAACGGATATCTAAAACGGACCCATGGCGGGGCCGTCCTTGAGCAGGACAGCCGAACGACATTCGAACCAACCGCGGAAATCGCCGCAGCGCTGGCCCCTGACGCCAAGCGGGCCATCGGCGTACAGGCGGCCGCCCTGATCCGGCCCGGTCAAACCGTGATCTTCGACAGCGGAACAACGGCGCTAGCCGCGGCCAAAGCCGCGAAACAAGCGGGCACCCGTTTTACCGCGATCACCAATGACCTGACGATCGCGGCGCTCCTCTCCGCCGACAATTCGGTCGAGGTGATTGTACCCGGCGGCACGGTCCGTCCCGGGTCACCAACACTAATCGGCACCGTTACCCAGCAATTCATCAGCAACCTCAATGCCGATATGGCCTTTATCGGAACCCATGCGATTACCGATGACCACCTGTCCGATACATCGATAGAATTGGCGGAAGTCAAACGTGCCATGATCGCATCGGCACGGCATGTGGTGCTTTTGGCGGACAGCACAAAGATCGGCCGCAGGGCATTCGCACGGTTTGCGCGGTTTGCCGACTTGGATCGTTTCGTGTCGGATACCGACTTGCCACATGGCCTTGTTTCAACTCTCGATGCGATGGGACTGGATTATCAACTGGTGGACCCGGCTAAGCCGGGGCCCGGTAATCAACCCGGTAATCAATCCGGCAATCAATCGGACAACCAATCGGGATAGCCATATGAGTACCTGCACCATGGCCGACCTGCGCTTGCTGGCTGACGATCTGACCGGCGCTTTGGATAGCGCTTGCGCCTTTGCCGCCGATGATGACCCGGTTGCCGTCGTGCCGCAGCTTACGAGCCTGTATCAGGCCCATGCCGCCGGCCGTCGCCACGCCGCCGTCAGTACGGAGACGCGCCACGCGGATGCCGCCACCGCCATCGAACGCGTTCAAACCGCCGTATCGGCACTCAGAACAGCCCTGCCAAGTTCGCCCCATTGGTTCAAGAAAATCGACAGCGTGATGAGGGGCAACCCCGTCGCCGAAACCGTGGCCATGATGGTCGCGGCCGGTTTCGACCGATGCGCATTCGTGCCGGCCTTTCCGGACCAGGGGCGTATGACCAAAGGGGGGCAGCAGTTCGCACGCCAGGCCGATGGCCGGTGGCGTCAGGCCGGACCGGATCTCGTGGCCGCCTTCGCCGATCATGGCTTCAAGGCCGTCGTTTGGAGCGACGGTCCGCTTCGCTGGCCTGATGATGCCTCGGCGCTCATTGTCGATGCCGATACGAATGAGGCCTTGCAAGCAAAAACCGACGCAATACGGGCGGCCGTTCCCATTTGCCTTTGGGCAGGCGCGGGAGGATTGTCGGAAGCATTGGGGCTCCAGGCACCGCTGCGCCCCGTACCGCCTCTGCGGCTGGTGATCAGCGGCACCAATCATCCGGCAACGGTCGAACAGCTTCGTGTTTTGCTTCAAGGGTCGGAAACAACCCAGCTGGTTTCTGTCGACGGCGGGCCGCTGGACCTCGTCGATGCCCCATGCAGCGTGCTGGTGCCGGCGGTGTCCCTGCAAAGTGCCGAAACAGTCGACGCGGCGCTGGAGCGGTCGTTGCCATCCCTGACCCCGTTGCTGCCGCAACCCGAGGGTATTTTCGTCACGGGCGGCGAAACACTGTCACGGGTTCTGACGGCCTGCGCCGCCGACGGCATCGATTGCACCGGCCGCATCGCGCCCGGCGTCCCGACAGGCCGGATTTCCGGCGGGCCGTGGCACGGCGTTCCGATCGTCACGAAATCGGGCGGTTTCGGGGGACCGTCATTGATCGCCGACCTCGTTCGGCGCCCTAAATCCGACGGTCGTTGAGGCGGGCGTTAATCCAATCCAGGCGCTGCTCGACATCGTCCATATGGGGATTGACGGCAAGCGCCCGTTCATAAATCTCGGCGGCCCGCTCCAGATCGTCCAGCCGCAGCATGATGTCGCCAAGGCCGGTCAGGGCCCCGAAATGGCGGGGCTCCAGCGCCAGTGTGGCGGCGATATCATTAATGGAGCCCTGGAAATTCCCCCGAATCCAGCGGATCGTCGCGCGCCGGTTCCAGGCCTCGGCATAGCTCGGATCGGCCTCGATGGCGCGCTCGAACGACCGCTCGGCCAGATCGACATCGCCGGCCCTTTGAGCCAGCGCCCCTTGACGCATATGACGGTCGACGGTGTCGGAATCGCCATTATAGGCCAGCCAATGCGCCCAAATTCGCCGTTCGGCGCGGCGGGCCTCGGGCACCGTTTCAGCCCGTTGCAGTGCATCGAAAAGATCGTCCAGCCGCGCCTCATTGTCGGCCCGAAGTCCGGACCCGGTCACGCCCAGGGTAGCGGCAACGATCAGAATTATGGAAAGCCATCGCATAGCAAATATTTGTATCGGCCCGCCCTCGTGGCAAGGGTCTCAGGCTGTCTCGAACGCCGGTTTTTGCGGCCCTTGGATCGGCGCCGGCCGTGTGCGGGTCAGGGGAAAACGCATGACCACTTCCAGCCCCCCGCCGGGCGCATTGGACAACACCAGTTCGCCGCCATGACGTTCCATAAGCATGCGCGTCAGCGGCAGACCAAGACCGTTGCTTTCCCGGTCGCCGTCATGGGCGTGGGTGAGCGGCCGATGAAACGGCTCGAGAACACGCGCCATATCGGCCTGGGGGATCCCAGGCCCATGATCGCGGACCGAAATCGCAACCGCAGGCATGGCCTCTTGTGTGCCGGCCTTTTCGAACGCAACCGTGATCTCGATCCCTGAGCCGGGCGGCGAGAAGCTCAGCGCATTGGACAAGATATTCAACAGCATCTGCAGCAGACGTCGTTCGTCCGCGCGCAGGTTCCATTGGGCGTCAGGAGGGTCGTGGCGAATGACGACAGCATGGTCTTGCCGCTTGGGTTCGACCAGTACAAGTGCCCGATCGATGATGGCGCGGGGACAAAGATCGGTCTCGTCCAGGTCTTCGCGCCGCGCCTCGATCCGGGCCATATCCAAGACATCCTGCAAGACCGACAGCAAATGCCGGCCGCCGTCTTCGATATGGGACAGATATTCCCGTTGCTTTGTATTCAGCGGCCCGAAATATTCCAGCCGCATGGCTTCGGCATACCCGATCACCGCATTGAGCGGTGTCCGCAATTCATGGCTGGTATTGGCCAGGAACAGCGATTTCGCCCGATCGGCCGCGGTGGCGCGCCGCTCGGCGGCGATGAGCTCTGCCTCGCGCCGGTCGCGTTCGTTGCGAAAGGCCCGCGCCTGGGTCGCGATCCAAACGATCAGGGTGCCGGCCAATAACAGTTTCGCCAACACGATCGCCCCTGCGGTCGGCCCAAGGGCGGCAACGATGCGCTCACCGGGATAGTTTAGAGTCCAGGTCAGCCGGCCAATGGTGCCGTCCTGGAAATCAACCAGATCCACCGCGGCCCGATCGCTGTTGTCCGGCCCGGTGATGGCAAGCGACTCAAGACCAAGCATCCGCCTCAACGGGTTCAGGAAATCGCCGTCGACCCGCCGGGCGAAAACGAGCACGGCCGGACTCTCATCCCATCCCGGCAAATCGAGAGCGCCATGGGCCGCCATGGCGGACGCCGAAACCGAGTAGAGATCAGACCCAATGGAGACGAATCCCGTCCGGGGCAGCGGCCTTTCCAGTGTTGACGCCGCCCGTGTCGCTTCTACGAGTGGCGCCACCGCTTCGGACCAGGCAGCGTGTTCGTCGGCTGGCAGCCGCGCCCCGTCGAGATAGGCGAAGGACAACACATCTTCGGGCCGAATGACGACGGCCGCAGTCACGCCCAGCACCTCTTCAGCATAGACACCCAGATTTTCGTCGGCATAGACCGCGTTGGGCGATAGGACGAATTTCTTGATCGCCTCGTCCCACCACGCCCAGTCGAGATTGCGCATGGCAAGATCAGCCGACGCCTGACCTAGGGCAGCCTGCAACTGTTCGGCCGTACGGGCGTCCGCGAGGTCGTCGGCTTCGCGGCTCGTCAGCAGCAGCGCGCTGCCCAAGGCCGCAAGGGCCGCGGCAAAAAGCAGCAAGACACCCAGAAGA
>LFIK01001509.1_pt1 | contig 18507 bp, 19 predicted proteins | sample 643401 | NCBI WGS metagenome assembly LFIK01 (sample SAMN03777447, study PRJNA286221) | soda lake metagenome | biome: soda lake; feature: Kulunda steppe; material: water; isolation source: sample T5-Br brine of Lake Tanatar-5 | place: Russia: Kulunda steppe | collected 2010-07
TCTGCGCCGCCCTCTGCGCCGCCGTCTGCGTCGCCGTCTGCGTCGCCGTCTGCGCCAGCCGGTGCCAGCCGGTCACGCGCGCCACCGCCGCCGCCACGCGGTCCTGATCGGCGCGGTGGGCGAAGCGCGCATACTGCAGCGCCGGGTCGCGCTTGCCGGGCGATTTGAAGGACACCACGCCGGCGAAAAGGCGCCCGTCGACCTCGGGCAGGACCACATGCATGGCCAGATCGGCGGGGGAGAGGCCGCGCTCGGCCGCCGCCCAGTCGCGCCGCCGCGCGTTCGACAGCGCGACCTGGAACACCGGGCAGGCGGCATCGTCGAAGGGCGTCGCCCCGTCATCGCCGCGCGCCGAGAACGCCGTGGCGTTGACGATCGCCGCCGGGGGGTGCTCCGCCAGCACCCCGCGCAGCCAGTCGCCCACCCCCGGCGCCTTGAGCGACGGCGCGAACACCCCGCAGGACGCGAAGCCCGCGTCGCGCAGCGCAGCGATCAGCGCATCCACCGCGCCGGTGTCGGCGGCGGTCAGGTAGGAGCGGTAGAAGGTCACCGGCACGAAGGGCGCGCCGCCTGGGGGCGCCGCGATCACGCCCTGCGCGGGGTCGTAAAGCCCCATGTCCGGCACGCGCTTGTCGCCCGCCACCGGCCCGGCATAGAGCCCCGCCGCCAGCGCCAGCTGCGCCAGCGCCGCCTGCGCGGCCACCGCGCCGCCGGCGTCGCACAGCTCCTGCAACCGTCGCAGGGTCGACACCGGCAGCGTCGAGGCCGCATCCAGCGCCGGGTCGGCGCGGCCATCGGCGGGCAGCACCGCCAGCGCGATCCCCCGCCGCCGCGCCAGGTCCTGCACCGAGGCCAACCCGTAGGGCCAATACGCCGCGCCACCGATCAGGCGGATCAGGATCGCGCGCGCCTCTCCCAGCGTGCGGTCGACATAGGTGTCCACCGACACCGGGTGCTTGAGCGCGATCAGGTTCTGCAACCGCAGCGTCGGCAGCCGCCCATCGGCGCGATGCCAGCCCGCCGCGAAGGCGCCGAGGTCGCTGTCGGAGAACGACAGCACCACCAGTTCTGCCGGGTCCTGCCCGGGGTCGAACGGGGCCTCGGCATCGTCGAGCCCGTGGCTCTCGCGGAAGACCACATGCATCGCGGCGACCTCAGGCCACCAGCGCGGCGCGGATCGCGTCGGCGTCGATGTCGTCATGCTCGGCGATCACCACCAGTTGCGAGCGGCGCGGCAGATCGGCCCAGGGGCGGTCGAACTGATGCCGCACGCGCGCGCCCACCGCCTGCACAAGCAGCCGCATCGGTTTGCCGCTGACCGCCACATGACCCTTGACGCGCAGGATGCGCTGTTCGCGCGCCAGCCGTTCGACGCGCGCGACCAGATCCGCCACGTCGGCGACCTCGGGCAGGTCGATCACCAGCGAATCGAAATCCTCGTGCTCGTGGTCGTCATGGCCGTCATGGTGGCTGGGGCGCGCGTCCAGATCATCCTCGGCCGCCGCGCCCAGGCCCAGAACCACGCGCGGGTCGATCACCCCGTCGGTCATCGGCAGGATGGAAATCGGGCGCGCGACCTCGGCCTCGATCACGCGCCGGGCCTCGGCCAGCCCGCCCTCGCCCGCCAGATCGGCCTTGGACAGCAGCACGATGTCGGCGCAGGCGATCTGGTCCTCGAACACCTCGGACAGCGGGGTTTCATGGTCCAGACTGTCATCGGCGGCGCGCTGCGCGTCCACGGCGGCCACATCGGGGGCGAAGCGGCCCGCCGCCACGGCCTCGGCATCGGCCAGCGCGATCACCCCGTCCACGGTGATGCGCGAGCGGATCGCCGGCCAGTCGAACGCCTTGAGCAGCGGCTTGGGCAGCGCCAGCCCCGAGGTTTCGATCAGGATATGATCGGGGCGCTGCGGAAGCGCCATCAGCGCCTCCATCGTGGGGATGAAATCGTCGGCGACGGTGCAGCAGATGCAGCCATTGGCCAACTCGACGATGTTCTCGGCCGGGCAGTTGTCATCGGCGCAGGATTTCAGGATCTCGCCATCCACGCCGACGGTGCCGAATTCGTTGACCATCACGGCGAGCCGCTTGCCCTGGTGGTTCGCCATCAGGTGGCGGATCAGCGTGGTCTTGCCCGCGCCCAGAAAGCCGGTGATGACGGTGACGGGGGTCTTGGTGAGATCAGACATCGGGGGCCTCCAGAGGCGGGATGCGCGCAAGGCTGCGCTTGCGCAGGATTTCGGGGCGGTCGCGCCACGGCACCACGCCGTCGGCGCTGGCGGCATAAAGCGCGGCACCGCGCAGGATCTCGGGGGCGTCGGCCTCGGCCATGTGGCCGTAGACGTAAGCCCACGCCCCGCGCCGGGTCAGTGCCACCGCGCAGCCGTTCGAGCACGCCGAGAGGCACCGCACCGGGCGCAGCGTGATGCCGGGCGCGGCGCCGGCGGCCTGCAGCGCGGCATAAAGGCGCGCGCCGGGGCGGTCGCAGCCCTCGGGGGTCTCCTCGCCTGCGCGGCAGGTCAGGCAGATGTGCAGCTCGGCGGTCATGCGCCCTCCGGTCCGGTGCGGGGGGTGCGCACGCGCTCCGGCGGGCGGTCCGGGGGAACCTGCCCCAGGGCCGTGCTCCGACGGTCGCGGAACACCCCGTCCGCGCGTCTGTCATCGGCGCTGGCAGGTCTCCCGGCTTGCGGATCCCGAGGCTGGGGCCTGTGCAGCCCTTTGCCTCTGCGGGCGCCCGGCCTTCCCGGCCCGATGCGGGCCAGTGGCGGTGGGCGACCTCTCCGGTCACGGTCGCGGGGGCGGCTGCGCTTGGGGCCGGCGGGACCGACCCTGGCGCATTCCCTCTTCGCCTGTCAGGGACAGGAACCAGCGCATGTGTCAACGTGGTGTGCCACATCCACGCCGGGTGTCAAGGAAAACGCGCCGTGTCGGGGGGCGGAAGCCAGCGCTGGCCGAGCCGCAGCACCAGCACCGCCAGCACGATCCGCGCCACATGATGCAGCGTGACATAGACCGCCGCCAGTTGCAGCGACACCGCCACCAGCGACATCTCCGAGATCCCGCCGGGCGCGAAGGCCAGGATCACCGCCGGCACCGGCTCGCCTACCGCATCGGCCAGCGTCAGCCCCAGCCCGACCGCCAGCGACATCGCCACAGCCACATACAGCACGGCCAGCCGCAACCCCAGCCACAGCCGCGCCCGATCCATCCCCGCAAAGCGCGTGCCCAGCGAGGTGCCGACCACCCATTGGGTCGCCAGGACCGCCCAGTCGGGCGGCGCGGCGGCGATCACCCCCGTGGCGTGGAGCACCGCGCTGGCCAGCAGCGGGCCGATCAGCACCGGCGCGGGCAGGCGCAGCAGATGCGCAAGCCACCACCCGCCCGCGCCGATCACCACCAGCGCCACCCCAAGTGCCGGGGTCAGCGGCGGCGCGGTCGCGGCCTCGGCCACCGCGGCGCTGCCCACCGCCTGGCCCGTCACCAGCGCGAAGGCGAGCGGGATCGACACGATGCACAGCACGATGCGCGAGAACTGCAGCGTCACCAGCATCTGCGGCTCGGCACCGGCCTTGTCGCCCATGGTGATCGCCTCGATCAACCCGCCGGGCATGGCGGCGAAGAAGGCCGTGGTCGGATCCAGCCCGCCCAGCCGACGATAGGCCAGATACCCCAGCGCGTGCATCACCGGCACGAAAGCGACCAGCGCGGCCAGCGTCACCCACCAGCCCGCCGCCTGCGCCAGCGGGTCGGGCGGCACCGTCGCGCCGATGGCCACGCCGATCACCGGGATGAACATGTCGCGCCAGCGCAGCGGCACCGCCGGCGGCGCTCCGAATATCCGCAGCCCGGCCGCCGCCGCGCCGCCCACCGCAAGCAGCGATCCGATCAGCATTCCCAGCGGCACGCCGGCCAGATGCGCCAGCGAGCCGCCCGCAAGCCCCAGTGCAAAGGTCGACCCCAGCACGCGCAGCGGGATATCCGCGAAGATCAGCCGCCGCAGCGGGAGGGATCGGGGCATGAGCGGCTTTCGTGATGGAACGGTCAACACAGGGATAGCCCGGCGCACGCGCAAGGTGCAACCGCGCCCCCCCTCCCCTACCCCCCCGCTTCGTCCCGCCTGTCGCAATCGCGTGAGGCCGCGGCAGCGCGCTGGCCCGGCGCGCGAGGCCGCGCTATCCTCGCCTTGTCAGAAACCGGAGTCCGCCATGCCCAGCGTCCTTGCCCGCCTCGCCGCCGTCGCCCTTGTTGCCGCCTCGGCGCTGGTCTCCGCGCCGCCCGCCGCGGCGCAGGCGACCGAGCGCGCAATCGTCGCCGGGGGCTGCTTCTGGTGCGTGGAATCGGACTTTCGCCGCGTGAACGGGGTCACCGATGTGCGCGTCGGCTTCACCGGCGGCACCGAGTCCAACCCCACCTATCGACAGGTCACCAGCGGGCGCACCGGGCATCTGGAGGCCGCCGAGATCACCTTCGACCCCGCGCAGATCAGCTATGACCAGATCCTGCACCTGTTCATGCGCTCGATCGACCCGCTGGATGCGGGCGGGCAGTTCTGCGACCGCGGGCAGCACTACACCACCGCGATCTTCGCGCTCGATGCCGCGCAGGCCGCCTCGGCGCAGGCCGCGGTCGATGCCGCGTCCGAAGAACTCGGCCAGCCCGTGGTGACGCCGGTGCGCGAAGCGATGCCCTTCCACGAGGCCGAGGAGCATCACCAGAACTACGCCAACCGCACCGATCTGGTGATGACCCGCTTCGGCCCGCGGCAGATGCGCAACGCCTACAAGCTTTATCGCGACAGCTGCGGGCGCGACGCGCGGGTGCGCCAGCTCTGGGGCGACGATGCGCCGTTCCTGCGCGACTGACCCGGCGCTCTGGATTTCACACCCCGCGCACGCTAGACACCGGCAACGGCGCGCAGGGACGGGCCGAGAGAGGCAGGGCCGCCGATGCTGCGGATCAGCGATGACATCACCGTGCAGGACTGGGAGCTGACCGAGAGCTTCACCCGCGCCTCGGGGCCCGGCGGGCAGAACGTGAACAAGGTGTCCTCGGCGGTGGAGCTGCGGTTCGAGGCCGCGCGCAGCCCGCACCTGCCCGGACCCGTCAAGACCCGCCTGCGCCGGCTGGCGGGGCGGCGCTGGACCGCCGACGGCGCCATCCTCATCCGGGCCGAGGAAACGCGCAGCCAGCAGCGCAACCGCGAGCTTGCCCGCGAACGTCTGGTGCAGATGATCCGCGCCGCGCTGGTGGCCCCGAAAAAGCGCATCCCCACACGGCCCAGCCGCGCCAGCCAGCGCCGGCGCCTGGACACCAAGCGCCGCCGCGGCTCGGTCAAGGCGCTGCGCGGAACGGTCGGCGGCGATGACTGAGCCCGCGTCAACCGGAGGGCCGCGCCCGTGAAGGCTTCGTTCCTGCGCCGGTTCCGGGCGCCCCGTCCCGGCCGCAAGCTGCGGCGTATGGCAGCCCTGCCGTTTTCACAGTCGCGCGCCGTGTCGGGGTTGCTGCGCGCCGAACTGACACAGGCGGGCGCGCTGTGCCTGCGCACCCGTCCTGATGGCCGACCCGAGGTCCTGTTGGTGCGCACACTGACCACCGGGCGCTGGGTCGTCCCCAAGGGCTGGCCCGAGGAGGGGCTGACGCTGGCCGAAACCGCCGCCATCGAGGCGTGGGAGGAAGCCGGCATCCGCGGCATCGTGCGTCCCGCGCCGGTGGGGTCGTTCAGCCATGTCAAGCGCAACCGCGACGGCATGTCGCTGCGCTGCCGGGTGCAGGTGTTCGTCATCGACGTGGCCGAGGTCGCCGACGACTACCCCGAGGCCGGCCGCCGCGACCGCCGCTGGATGTCGCCGCGCAAGGCCGCGGCCACCGTCGCCTCGGGCGAGCTGGCGGGGATCCTGCTGGCGCTCTGAGCGCCGCGCCTGCGCGGACAACGCGATTGCACCCCGGCCGCGTGGCCTGTATGCGCCGTGTGACAGTTTTGTGACGAAGCGGGCGCCATGAGCCGGGACAGCGACAAGGCCCTGAAGACCCTTCACAAGGACCTTGGCCGGATTGGCCAGCTGGAACGCGGCACGCGCTATGTGTCGCGCCCGCTGGTGGCGCCGGGGCTGGCGCTGGCGTTCATGATGGTGGTCGGCGTCGCCGCCTTCGTGGTCATGGGGCAGCAGCCGCTGGGCTTCGTGGTGATCGCCGCGGCGATCGTCGGCGCCTACATGGCGGTGAACATCGGCGCCAACGACGTGGCCAACAACATGGGCCCGGCGGTGGGCGCACGCGCCATGACGCTGGGCGCGGCGCTGGTGGTGGCCGCGATCTTCGAGACCGCAGGCGCGCTGCTGGCGGGCGGCGACGTGGTCGGCACCGTGTCGCGCGGGATCATCGCGCCCGAGACCGTGGCCGAGCCGCAGGTGTTCATCTGGGCGATGTTCGCGGCGCTGCTGGCGGGCGCGCTGTGGATCAACCTTGCCACCTGGATCGGCGCGCCGGTGTCGACGACGCATTCCATCGTCGGCGGCGTGATGGGCGCGGGGATCGCCGCGGCGGGGTTCGCCGCGGTGAACTGGCCGATGATGGGCAGGATCGCGGCCAGCTGGGTGATCTCGCCGGTGCTGGGGGGCGTGGTGGCGGCGCTGTTTCTGGCCTTCATCAAGTCCCGGATCATCTATGTCCCCGACCGGATCGCCGCGGCGCGCGTGTGGGTGCCGGTGCTGATCGGGGTGATGGGCGGAACCTTTGCCACCTATCTGTCGATCAAGGGGCTTGAGCGGGTGATCGACATCGATCTGGGCACCGCCGCGCTGATCGGGCTGGGGGTGGCGGTGGTGCTGACGGTGGCGATGCGCCCGGTCATCCGGCGCCAGAGCGCGGGGCTCGACAACTCCAAGAAATCGCTCAAGACGCTGTTCGCGATCCCGCTTGTGGTGTCGGCGGCGCTGCTCTCCTTCGCGCATGGCGCCAACGACGTGGCCAACGCCATCGGCCCGCTGGCCGCGATCGTCCACGCGGTGCAGGAGGGCGGCGCCGCCGAAGCCGTGGCGATCCCGCTCTGGGTGATGGCGGTCGGCGGGCTGGGGCTGTCGGTGGGGCTGATCCTGTTCGGCCCGAAGCTGATCCGCATGGTCGGCAGCGAGATCACGCGCCTCAACGCCATGCGGGCCTATTGCGTGGCGCTGGCGGCGGCGATCGTGGTGATCATCGCCTCGTGGCTGGCGCTGCCGGTCAGTTCGACCCACATCGCGATCGGCGGCATCTTCGGCGTGGGCTTCTACCGCGAATGGTATCACGAGCGCGTGCTGAACGAAAACCGCACCGAACCCGCACTGCCCCCCGTGGAACGCCGTCGCCGCAAGGTGGTGCGGCGCACCTATTTCCTGACCATCATCGCCGCCTGGGTGGTGACGGTGCCGATGGCGGCGACACTGTCGGCGGGGCTGTTCGTGCTGCTGAACCTGATCACGCTCTGACGTGATCATCGACCAAGGCTGACGCAAAGCGCGCGCGCAGCGACGGGAAACGATCAGCCGGCGATCATCTCGGCCTGCCGGACGATCACCTCGGCCTGCTTGATGCTGGCGATGTCCACCAGCCGGCCCTTGTAGACGGTCGCCCCTTCGCCGCGGGCCTTGGCGGCGTCCATCGCCGCGAGGATCTCGCGCGCCTCGGTCACGGCCTGATCCGACGGTGTGAACACCTCGTTCGCCAGCGCCACCTGCTTGGGGTGGATCGCCCATTTCCCCACCATCCCCAGCGTGGCCGAGCGCCGCGCCTGCGCGCGGAAGCCCTCGTCGTCCGAGAAATCGCCGAACGGTCCGTCAACCGGCAGCACCCCATGCGTGCGGCACGCCGCGACGATGGCCGCCTGCGCCCAGTGCCAGGGGTCGGACCAGTGCCGCGCGCCGTCGTGCAGCATGTAGTAATTCTCCTGCGTGCCGCCGATACCGGTGGTCGCCATGCCCATCGACGCCGCGAAATCCGCCGCGCCCAGCGACATCGCCTGCAACCGCGGCGAGGCGGCGGCGATCTCGGCGACGTTCACCAGTCCGGCGGCCGATTCGATGATGACCTCGAACGCGATGGGGGTTTCGCGGCCCGTCGCACGCTCGGCCGCGGTGACCAGCGCGTCGACGGCATACAGGTCCGCCGCGCAGCCGACCTTGGGGATCATGATCTGGTCGAGCCGCGGGCCAGCCTGCTCAAGCAGGTCCACCACGTCGCGATACCACCACGGCGTGTCCAGCCCGTTGATCCGCACGCTGAGGGTCTTTGCGCCCCAGTCGATCTCGCGCGTGGCGGCGATGACGTTGGCGCGCGCCGCCGCCTTGTCGTCGGGGGCGACCGAGTCCTCCAGGTCCAGGTTGATCACATCCGCCGCGCTTGCCGCCATCTTGCCGAAAATCGCCGGGCGCGAGCCGGGGCCGAACAACTGGCAGCGGTTCGGACGGGCAGGCGGTGCGGGCTGGATGCGAAAACTCATGCGGGCTCCGGTCAGGATATTGCGTAAACGGTCATCGGTCAGGTAGATTGTTGCGCCAGGCTGCGCAAGCGGATTTTCGGCACCCGCCGCGCGGTGACGCATGCACGATTCCGCCACAGCACCGCGCATTCCCGGCGGTTTCTTCGCCAGATCATGCGCCCTGCCCCTTGATTTCCGCGCATCTTGCGCGCGATCTGCGTATGCTGCACCCCATCCTTCAGCCGCCGGAGCCTGCCATGATCGAGACCCCCTATCTGCTGTTTCTCGGCGACGCGCCCGACCCGCTGGCCGCCAAGGTCGCGCAGGGCATCAAGGACTGGCGCCCCGATTTCGCGCTGGGCCAGTTCCGGATGGAGGGCTGCAACGCCGATATGGGCCTGCCCGACATGTCGCTGACCGAAGCCCGCGACGCCGGTTGCAAGACGCTGGTGATCGGGGTCGCCAACCGCGGCGGGGTCATCAGCCAGGCATGGAAGAAGGTGCTTGTCACCGCGCTCGAGGAAGGGTTCGACCTTGCCTCGGGGCTGCACAACCTGCTGCGCGACGAGCCCGATCTGGTGGCCGTGGCCAAGGCCACCGGCCGCAGCCTGCACGATGTGCGCGTGCCGTCGGTGAACTACCCCATCGCCAACGGCGAGAAGCGCCGCGGCAAGCGCTGCCTTGCGGTGGGCACCGATTGCTCGGTCGGCAAGATGTATACCGCGCTGTGCATGGAGCGCGAGATGGTGGCGCGCGGCATGAAGGCCACCTTCCGCGCCACCGGGCAGACGGGTATCCTGATCACCGGCGACGGGGTGCCGCTGGACGCGGTAGTCGCCGATTTCATGGCCGGATCGGTGGAATGGCTGACGCCCGACAACGACCCCGACCACTGGGACCTGATCGAGGGGCAGGGCTCGTTGTTTCACGTGTCCTATTCCGGGGTGACGATGGCGCTCATCCACGGCGGGCAGCCGGATGCGCTGATCCTGAGCCACGAGCCCACGCGCAGCCACATGCGCGGGCTGCCGGGGTATGATCTGCCCTCGCTCGAGGATCTGCGCGACACGGCGCTGGCGATGGCGCGCGTGGCGAACCCGGCGTGTCAGGTAGTGGGCGTGTCGATCAATACCGCCGCGCTGTCGAACGCCGTCGCCGAACGCTACTGCGCCGAGGTCGAGGAACGCATGGGCCTGCCCACCGTGGACCCCTATCGCCACGGTGCCGGGCGGCTGGTGACCGCGCTGGCCGCGATCTGAGCGGGCCCGCGCGATGATCACCACCACCCCCGAACGCTTCGCCCTGCGCGAGGTCTTCACCATCGCCCGCGGCTCGCGCGATGCGGCCGAGGTGCTGCGCGTCACGTTGGCGCGCGGCGGCGCGCAGGGGCACGGCGAATGCGTGCCCTATGCGCGCTATGGCGAGACGATGGCCTCGGTCGCGGCGCAGATCGCCGGATTGCCGGCCAAGGTCGACCGCGCCACGCTGCAGGCGCTGCTGCCCGCGGGCGCGGCGCGCAATGCGGTCGATTGCGCGCTGTGGGATCTGGACGCCAAGACCGCCGGCAAACGCGCCTGGGAACTGGCGGGGCTTCCCGCCCCCGCGCCGGTGATCACCGCCTTCACGCTGTCGCTGGACAGCCCCGACGCGATGGAGGCCGCCGCCAGGCGCCACGCGCACCGGCCCCTGCTGAAGATCAAGCTCGGCACGCCTGACGACATGCCGCGCCTCGAAGCCGTCCGCCGCGGTGCGCCCGACGCCCGGATCATCGTCGACGCGAACGAGGGCTGGAGCGCCGAGGTCTATTCCGAGCTCGCCCCGCACCTGCTGCGGCTGGGCGTGGACATGGTCGAACAGCCCCTGCCCGCCGGCGCCGACGACATGCTGGCCGAGATCGCCCGCCCCCTGCCCGTCTGCGCCGATGAAAGCTGCCATGACCGCGCGAGCCTGCCCGCGCTGCGCGGCAAGTATGACATGGTGAACATCAAGCTCGACAAGACCGGCGGGCTGACCGAGGCGCTGGCGCTGCGCGACGCCGCCCGCGCCGAGGGGTATCGTGTGATGGTCGGCTGCATGGTCGGCACGTCGCTGGCGATGGCGCCTGCCGTGCTGGTCGCACAAGGGGCCGAGATCGTGGACCTTGACGGCCCGCTGCTGCTGGCCGAGGACCGCGCCGCACCGCTGCAGTACGACGACGCCGGAGTGCACGCGCCCGACGCCGCGCTCTGGGGATAGGAGAGAGACCATGACCCGCACCGTCTATGTGAACGGAACCTACCTGCCCGAGGATCAGGCCACCGTGTCGATCTTCGACCGCGGGTTCCTGATGGCCGATGGCGTCTACGAGGTCACCACCGTCATCGACGGCAAGCTGATCGATTTCGACGGGCACCTGACGCGGCTGGACCGGTCGCTGCGCGAGCTGGACATGACCAACCCCATGCCGCGCGAGGACTGGCTGGCGATGCACCGCGCGCTGGTCGAGCACAACGCGCTCGATCAGGGGCTGATTTATCTGCAGGTCACCCGCGGCGCGCCCGGCGACCGCGATTTCGTCTATCCCGACCCCGACACCACCGCGCCCACGGTGGTCGCCTTCACCCAGGCCAACCCGAAGCTCGTCGACAGCCCCAAGGCGGCGAAGGGCATTCGCGTGGCGCTGATCGATGATCTGCGCTGGGGCCGGCGCGACATCAAGACCGTGCAACTGCTCTATCCGTCGATGGGCAAGATGATGGCGATCAGGGCCGGGTGCGATGACGCGTGGATGGTGCAGGACGGCGAGGTGACCGAAGGCACCTCGAACAACGCCTACATCATCAAGGACGGCCGCATCCTGACGCGCGCGCTGTCCAACGACATCCTGCACGGGATCACCCGCGCCGCCGTGCTGCGCTTCGCGCGCGAGGCACAGATGCCGGTCGAGGAACGCGGCTTCACGCCCGACGAGGCACGCGCGGCGGACGAGGCCTTCGTGACCTCGGCCAGCACCTTCGTGATGCCGGTGGTGGAAATCGACGGCACCCCCGTGGGCTCGGGCGCACCGGGGCCGCTCACGACCCGGCTGCGCGAGATCTACATCGAGGAAAGCCGCAAGGCGGCGATCTGAGGTTCATCGCGCGGGCGGGTCACCGCCTGCAAGCGGGACGCGCAGGCACCCGGTGTCGGGATCGAACTGCACGCGCATCCAGCGCGGCTCGGGCGGGGACGCCAGCTCGAACGCGGCGCATAGCGCGACCTCGCCGTCCCGAACCTCGCCGATCACATAGGTCGCGCCGGTATAGGGGTCGGCCAGACGGTCGGGCAGCGGGCAATCGATGGTGGCCGCGGGCTCGGTCGCCGGGTCGGCGCCGGTGCGGTGACGGCACTGGATGTGCCGCGCCAGCGCCTGCAGGTCCTGCATCCGCGTCGCATCGCGCCGCTCGGCCTGCGCCTGGCCCGGCCCGCCGATCTGCCACAGCGCAGCAACGATCGCCGCAACGCTGAGCGCGACCAGCGCATAGCCCGCCGCGCGGCGGTCAACCCTCATCGACAAGGCCCCGGAACCAGCCGATCACCAGCACCGCGACCAGCGCCACCACCCCGGCGCGCGCGGCGAACTGCACCGTCATGTCGCCGCTGAGCCAGGCGAACACCACCGCCACCGCGTCCCCCAGCAGCACCAGCGCCGCCATGAACAGCGTCAGCGCGCCGAAGCGCTTGCGGATCAGCGACCGCCGCTGCCCGGGATCGTCACGCGCCATGCGCTCGGCGTAGTGGTTGAGCCCCAGAAACAGCGGCAGCACCACGATCAGCGTGGCGATCGACCAGCGCATCGACCGCTGCGCCCAGCTGCCCGGGCCGCCGGCCGGATCGGCCAGCCACATGTCGATCAGCCCGAAGCTGAGCTGCACCAGATGCCACGTCACCGCCAGAAGCGTGACGAACATCAACCCGTAGAGCATCGCCTCGCGCGCCGAGACATAGGGCCGCGGACGCGGCACCGGCAGACGCAGCCCGTCATCGGCCCAGGCGTCGAGCGCGTCGTCGATCTCGTGCGCGGACCAGCCGGCGTGGGTCAGCGCGGCGCGCAACTCCTGCGGGGTATGCCCGGCGCGCAGCCCCTCACGGACGAACTGCGACAGCTGCTCGGCGGGGCGCATCGCGGCGGCGCCTCAGCCCGTCCCCGGGCCGACATTGCGCGCGAACGCGTCCTTGAACGCGGCTTGCTGGTCGGGGGTGGCGTCGGTCTGGTGCGCGGCCTTCCACTGATCATAGGGCATGCCGTAGACGATTTCGCGCGCGGCCTCCTTGTCCATGTCGAGCCCGCGCTCGGCGGCGGCTTCCTGATACCAGCGGCTCAGGCAGTTGCGGCAGAACCCGGTCAGGTTCATCATGTCGATATTCTGCACGTCGCGGCGCGCGTCCAGATGCGCCAGAAGGCGGCGAAAGGCGGCGGCTTCAAGCTCGGTGCGGGTGGCGTCGTCCATGGGTATCCTCCGTCCTCGGTTGCGGCCAAGGTGCGGACCGTGCCGCGGGTGGTCAAGGGCGAAGGCTTGCGATCCGCCCGTTTTCAGATACATGATTGCGCTAGCAGGGGCCGCCGCGGCAGGGGAAGGAACATCATGCGACGTCAGCGCAACGTGAAGATCGTGGCCACGCTCGGCCCTGCCTCCAGCGATTACCGCACGATCCGCGGGCTGTTCGAGGCCGGCGCCGATGTGTTCCGGCTGAACATGAGCCACGGCACCCATGACGAGATCCGCGCCCGCCACAGGATCATCCGCCAGATCGAGGCCGAGATCGGCCGCCCCATCGCGATCCTCGCCGATCTGCAGGGGCCGAAGCTGCGCGTGGGCCGTTTCGGCGCCGGCGCCGTCGACATCGAGGAAGGCGAGGTTTTCCGCCTCGATCTGGACCCGGCGCCGGGGCACTCGCACCGGGTCTGCCTGCCCCACCCCGAGATCTTCGCCGCGCTCGAACCCGGCTCGGAACTGCTGGTAAACGACGGCAAGCTGCGCCTGCGTGTCGACGATTGCAGCGCCGAACACGCCAATTGCACCGTCATGGTCGGCGGGACAATCTCGGACAACAAGGGCGTGAACGTCCCTGACGTGGTGCTCCCGCTCGCCGCGCTGTCGGACAAGGACCGCAGCGATCTGGAATTCGTCTGCGCGCTGGGCGTGGACTGGCTGGCGCTGTCCTTCGTGCAGCGCGCCAGCGACGTCGAGGAAGCGCGCGAGCTGGCCAAGGGCCGCGCCGCGATCCTGTCCAAGATCGAGAAACCCGCCGGGGTCAAGGCGTTCGACGAGATCCTGGCAGCGTCAGACGGGATCATGGTGGCGCGCGGAGACCTGGGGGTGGAACTGCCGGTGCAGAACGTGCCCCCGATCCAGAAGCGGCTGGTGCGCAAGTGCCGCAACGCCGCCAAGCCGGTGATCGTGGCCACGCAGATGCTCGAATCGATGATCACCAGCCCGATGCCGACACGGGCCGAGGTCTCGGACGTCGCCACCGCGATCTATGAAGGCGCCGACGCGGTGATGCTGTCGGCGGAATCGGCGGCGGGCAACTACCCCATCGAAGCGGTCGCAACCATGAACGCCGTCGCGATCGAGGTGGAAAACGACCCCACCTATCAGGAGATCATCGACGCCTCGCGCAAGGTCGCGCACAAGACCGTCGCCGACGGGATCGTCGCCGCCGCGCGCGAGATCGCCGAGACCACCGACATCGTCGCCATCTGCTGCTTCACCAGTTCGGGCACCACGGCGAGCCTGGTTGCACGCGAGCGCCCGCATGTGCCCATCGTCGCCATGACCACCATCGTCGAGACCGCGCGGCGGCTCAGCCTGACCTGGGGGACGCATTGCGTGATGACCTCGGAGCTCAGCCGCTTCAAGGAGGCGGTGATCAACGCCGCCCGCGCCGCGCGCAGCTTCGGCTTCGCCACCGAGGATGACCAGATCGTCGTCACGGCCGGGGTGCCGTTCAACATCCCCGGCACCACCAACATCCTGCGCGTCGCGCCCTGCGCCGAGCATCTGATCCGCCTGACCGACCCCGAATAGGGCCGCGCGGTGGATTATGACGCGCTGCTGCTGCTGGGGCTGGCACTGGGGCCGCTGGCGCTGGTGTCCTTTGTCGCAGCCTGGGCGGATCGGCGGCGACCCTGGACGGCGGCGGGACTGGCGGCGGCCTCGACGGCGCTGGTGGTCACTGCGGCGCTGATGCGCGAGGGCGGGTTGCCGGGCATCGCCGCATTGCCCGAATTCGCGCTGGAGACCGTCGCGCGGCTGTGGCGCTGACCCCCCCTTGCAGCCCCGTCCCGGCCACAGTATAGCGCAGGGCTTCAACCGGCTGCGTCCGGCCCGGTGGCATGCCGAGTCGCAGCGAAACCGCACCAAGGAGACGGAAATGCCCAAGATGAAGACCAAATCGAGCGCCAAGAAGCGCTTCTCGATGACCGCGACCGGCAAGGTCAAGACCGCCCAGGCCGGCAAGCGCCACGGCATGATCAAGCGGACCCCGAAGTTCATTCGCGACGCGCGCGGCACCACGGTCCTGTCGGACCAGGACGCCCGCATCGTCAAGAAATACATGCCCTACGACCGCTGAGGAGCTGATCACATGTCCCGCGTTACATCCGGCAAGGTCACCCACGCCCGCCACCGCAAGGTCGTCAAGGCCGCCAAGGGCTATTACGGCGCCCGCTCGCGCAATTTCCGCACCGCCACGCAGGCGGTGGACAAGGCCAACCAGTACGCCACCCGCGACCGCAAGACCCGCAAGCGCAACTTCCGCGCGCTGTGGATTCAGCGGATCAACGCCGCGGTGCGCGAAATCGATCCCGCGATGACCTATTCGCGCTTCATCAACGGCCTGACGCTGGCGGGGATCGAGGTCGACCGCAAGGTGCTGGCCGATCTGGCCGTGCACGAGCCCGACGCCTTCGGCCAGATCGTCGCCAAGGCACGCTCGGCGATGGCCTGAACGCCGCGCTGGCGGCGATGGCCTGAACGCCGCGCTGGCGGCGATGGCCTGAACGCCGCGCTGGCGGCGATGGCCTGAACGCCACGCTGGCGGCGATGGCCTGAACGCCACGCTGGCAGCGATGGCCTGAACGCCACGCATACCACGATCGAAACGGGCGGGGGCCGCAAGCCTCTGCCCGTTTTCCATTCTGCGACACCGTGGCGCGTGTCGCTTTCGCGCGATCAGGCGTCGGCGCGGCGGGGTGTGCGGGCGGGCTTTTGCGGCAGTGAAGTGACGATGAAACGTCAGCACGGAGTCCGGGCATGAAAACGCACGTCAAGGCGCTGGTCGTCGGCGGGGGCGCGGTGGGCACCGCGATCGCCTATCACCTGGCACGCGCGGGCTGGGACTGTTCGCTGCTGGAACGCGACGAGCTGACCTCGGGCTCCACCTGGCACGCGGCGGGGCTGCTGCCGCTGTTCAACATGAGCTACGCCACCAGCCACATCCATGACTACAGCGTGCGGTTCTACAAGACGCTGGAGGCCGAGACCGGCCTCAACCCCGGCTTTTATGTGGTGGGCAACCTGCGCATGGCGCAGACGCGCGCGCGCATGGACGAATACATGCTCTATGCCTCGACGGCGGAGACCGTGGGCATCCCGTATGAATGGATGACGGCCGCGCAGATCGCCGAACGCTGGCCGCTGGTGCGCACCGACGATCTGGAGGGCGCGATCTACCACCCCACCGACGGCTACATAAACCCCGCCGACGTGACACAGGCGATGGCCAAGGGCGCGCGCCAGCGCGGGGTCGAGATCCTGCGCCGGGTGCAGGTGGACGGCTACCGCTGGACGGGCAGCGAGTGGATCGTGTCCTGCACAAAGATGGCGGAAAAGGGCGGCAACCTGATCCCGTCGGATGAGCGGTTCGAGATCACCGCCGAGCATGTGGTCACCGCCACCGGCAACCACGCCCAGCGCACCGCGCGGCTGCTGGGCATCAGGATCCCCGCGATCCCGGTCGAGCATCAGTTCATCGTCACCGAACCCGACCCGGCGCTGCAGGCTTACCGCAAGGACCACCCCGAACACCCGGTGCTGCGCGACGCCGACGCAAAGTGGTATGTGCGCGAGGAGCGCGGCGGCTGGATTCTCGGCCCCTATGAGCGCAACGCCCCGGCGCGGTTCCTTCATGACGTGCCCGAAAGCTTCCGCGCCGACCTGTTCCCGCTCGATCTCGACCGGATCGAGGAGGAATACATGTCGATGATCCACCGCATCCCCAGCTCGGAAACCGTGGGGCTGAAGGACGATTACAACGGCCCCATCTGCTACACCCCCGACGGCAACCCGCTGGTCGGCCCCGCGCCGGGGCTGCGCAACATGTGGCTGGCCGAGGGGTTCTCGTTCGGGATCACCGCCGCGGGCGGCACCGGGCATTACCTCGCCCAGATGATGACCGAGGGCGAGGCCGAGATCGACATGGCCAGCCTCGACCCCCGCCGCTATGGCGGCTGGATGACCACGGAATACGCCGCGCGCAAGAACGAGGAAGCCTACGAACACGTCTACATCCTGCACCACCCCGACGAGGAACGCCCCGCCTGCCGGCCCCTGCGCACCGCGCCATGCTACGACCGGATGAAGGCGCGCGGCGCGCAGTTCGGGCAGGTGAACGGCTGGGAGCGACCCAACTATTTCGGCCCGCTGGACGCGCCCGACAGCTTCGACCATGACGCGCGCAGCTTCCGCCGCGGCGGCTGGTGGCAGCACGCCGTGGACGAGGCCCGCGCCATCCGCGACGGCGTCGGCATGATCGACGCCACCGCCTTCGCCAAGCAGCGCGTCTACGGCCCCGGCGCGACCGCGTTTCTGGACTGGATGACCTGCAACAAGCTGCCCAGGGTCGGGCGCATCAACCTGACCTATGCGCTGACCGATGCGGGCACGGTGCGCACCGAATACACCATCGTGCGGCTGGCCGAGACCGAGTATTACCTGATCTCCTCGGGGGCGTGGGCGGCGTATGACCACGATTTCCTGATGCAGCACAGCCAGGACTGGTGCGCCGCGCACCCCGAGGCGTGGGTGATCGTGCAGGACGTGACCACGCAATGGGGCGTGTTCGCGGTCGCCGGCCCGAAATCACGCGACTTGCTGGCACCACTGATCCGCGATGCCGACCCCGCCACGCGGCTGTCGAACAAGCGGTTTCCGTGGCTGTCGATGCGCGACATCGAACTGGGCATGTGCCCGGTGCGCGCGGTGCGCGTGGCCTATACCGGGGAACTCGGCTGGGAGCTTCACCACCCGATCGAAATGCAGAACTACCTGTTCGACCAGTTGATGGCGGCGGGCGAGGGCGTCGGGCTGACGCTGGTGGGTGCGCGGGCGCAGAACTGGCTGCGGCAGGAGAAGAGCTATCGCGCCTTCGGCAATGAACTCGGCCGCGACGCCACGGTGCTGGAGGCCGATCTGCCGCGCTTCGTGGACCGCTCCAAGGACTTCCGCGGCAAGGCGGCGATGGAGGCAACCGGCGTGCGCTCCAGGTGCTGCACCCTGCTCATCGACGGCCCCGACGACGCCGACCCCTGGGGGCGCGAGGCGCTCTATGCCGGCGACGAGAAGGTCGGGCGCCTGACCTCGGGCGGGTATTCGGTGGCGTTCGGCAAGTCGATCGGGCTGGGCTATGTCCGCCCCGACCTCGCCGTGCCGGGCACGCAGCTGATGGTAAAGATGTTCGACCGGCTGTGGCCCGCCGAGGTGGTGCAGGACAGCCCGCACGACCCCGAAAACCGCCGCCTGCGCGCCGACATCGGCACCGCGCCCGCGCACCCCGCCCGCGGCGCGCCGGTCATCGCCGAGTGAACTTGCGCCGGATGCGGCCGAAGACGTCGCGCACGGCGCGGAAGCGCTCGCCCATCCGGTTCAGGAACGGCTCGACCGTCTCGGTGCCGTAAAGGCGCAGTTTCAGCCACAGCCAGCCGCCGAAGAACAGGATCGCGATGAACGAGATCAACCGCGTCCACGGCACGCGCGTGTCGTCGGGGCCGTCGGCGGGATGCATGTTCAGCGCGTTGGGAAAGATCGTCAGCA
>LFIK01001512.1_pt1 | contig 18487 bp, 14 predicted proteins | sample 643401 | NCBI WGS metagenome assembly LFIK01 (sample SAMN03777447, study PRJNA286221) | soda lake metagenome | biome: soda lake; feature: Kulunda steppe; material: water; isolation source: sample T5-Br brine of Lake Tanatar-5 | place: Russia: Kulunda steppe | collected 2010-07
CGGTCCCGGCTCATTGCGGCGGCAGCCGCAAGCGACCGATAACCACGACCTCGCCCCCATCGGCAAGCCGCAAGACCACACCTTCACCCGAACCGACACCGCCACCGGCCAACGCCGTGATATTGACCTGATGGGTGACCAGAACCGCGGACGAACCGACGCGCAGATCCTCAAGCAAACCATTCAGGTCGGCAAGAATGGCATCGCGCCGGCCGCGATCATGGAAGAAGGTATCCAGGCCCGGATGATGGACCGGCTCGCCAAGGCCGAGACCTTGCGCCGTATCCCACGCACGGCACCATTGACTGGTGTAGACCGGCATGCCCGCAAAGCCTTCGGCCCGGAACCATTCCCCAAGCGCCTTCGCCTGGGCACGCCCCTCTGCGGAGAGATTGCGCTGCGTGCTGCAGTCATCCAGCGAGAAGCCGGCCGGGTCACCGATGCCGGGCGCCAAGGCATGCCGCAGCAGCACAACATGCCCACCTTCACGCAGGGCGTCGAACACCTGGGCGTCGGCCTTGACGACCGACGCGCCCAACAGGAGCAGCACCATCAGCAGCAGTCTGTTCATGGATGAATAGAGCGGTCGGCCTAGAGGAAAGTTCGGCGAACCTGGCTGCGGAAAAGCTGGAATCCCGGCGCATAGCGGATACAATGAATTCGAATTTTGCAGCGCACCATTTCGAGAACCAGAACACATGGATATGGCCGACATGAAACGGATTGATCTCGCGCTTCAGGGTGGCGGCTCCCACGGCGCACTGACCTGGGGTGTACTGGACCGGATTCTTGAAGACGATCGCATCGAGATCGACGGTATCAGCGGAACCAGTGCCGGCGCCATGAACGCCGTGGTACTGGCGGACGGGCTGGAACACGGTGGCCGTGACGGTGCCCGCCAGGCCCTGCGCCAGTTCTGGCGCGCCGTGAGTGACGCGGCCCGGTTCTCGCCGATCCAGCGCAGCCCCTGGGACTGGCTCACCGGCAATTACAGCCTGGATTATTCACCCAGCTACCTGTTTTTCCAGAACCTGACGCAATTGGTGGCGCCGGCCCACCTGAACCCGCTGGGCATCAACCCGCTGCGCAACCTGGTTGAACGGCACGTGGACTTCAGACGGGTCAACAGCACGGACAAGGTGAAGGTCTTCGTTACCGCAACCAACGTGCGCACGGGGCGCCCGCACATTTTCCGCCAGCCCGGCTTGTCCATCGACGCAGTGATGGCGTCCGCCTGCCTGCCCTTCCTGTTCGATGCCGTGGAAATCGACGGCGAGGCCTACTGGGATGGAGGCTACAGCGGCAATCCCGCGCTCTACCCGCTGGTGGATGACCAGGGTTGCCGCGACCTGGTGGTGGTACAGATCAACCCGGTGGTGCGCCAGCAACTGCCAACCACGGCACGGGACATACTCAACCGGCTCAACGAGGTCACGTTCAACTCCAGCCTGGTGAAGGAACTGCGTGCCATTTACCTGCTGGAGCAGCTGATCGATGCCGAAGGGCTGGAACTGGAACGCTACCGCGCCATGCGCCTGCACCTGATTCATGCCGAGCAGGAGGTCGAGAAGCTCAGCGCTTCCAGCAAGCTCAACTCCGAGTGGCGCTTTCTCACGCGACTCCATGCCGAAGGGTATGCCTGCGCAGATGCCTGGCTCAAGCGCAACTTCGCGGCCATCGGGGAACGCTCCACCTTCGACCTGGCCGAGTTGTTCCAGGACACCTTCCAGCCACTGGGCAGCGCCGGCAGCGACGCGGGCGCGCGCGACACGGAGCCTGACCGATGACCGGCATTCTGGCCATTCTCACCGCGCTGGTCCTGCTGATCGTGCTGGCCTACCGGGGTATCAGCCTGCTGATACTCGCGCCGGGGCTCGCGGCGCTGGTGGCGCTGATCTCAGTGGAGGCGCCGCTGCTCGCCAGCTACACGCAGGTGTTCATGGGTGCGGCCGGCGACTTCATCGTGCGCTTTTTCCCGCTGTTTCTGCTGGGCGCCATCTTCGGCAAGCTGATGGAGGATTCCGGCAGCGCCGAGGTGTTGGCACAGGCCGTTGTGGAAAAACTCGGCAGCGCCCGCGCCATTCTGGCGGTAGTCATCTCCTGCGCCGTGATGACCTACGGCGGCGTGTCCCTGTTCGTGGTGGCTTTTGCCGTCTACCCGATTGCCGCCGCCCTGTTCCGCCAGGCAGACATTCCCAAGCGGCTGATCCCGGGCACGATTGCGCTGGGCGCGTTCACGTTCACCATGACAGCGCTGCCCGGCACGCCGGCCATACAGAACGCAATCCCCATGCCCTACTTCGGCACCACGCCGTTTGCAGCACCGGGGCTCGGCATCCTGACCGGCCTCCTGATGCTGGTACTCGGCCAGGTCTGGCTGAGCCGCCGGGCCCGACAGGCGCGAACCGCCGGAGAAGGCTATGGGGACCATGCCGACGATTCACCGCCCATCAACCGGGATCTGCGGGAACGGGCCGCCGGGGAAGGCTTCGACCTGCTGGAAGTGCCGCCGGATCAACGGCCGCAACGTCTTCCCAGCTTCGGCGTGGCGCTCCTGCCCCTGGGTCTGGTTATTGCGCTGAACCTGGCCTTCACGGTCTGGATCATCCCGGCCATGGACACCAGCTACCTGGCCGAAGCCCGGTTCGGCGGCACCACCATCGAGTCGGTGCGCGGCGTTTGGTCCGTGATTGCGGCGCTGGTCATCGCCATCCTGGCCCTGATCGCCATGAACTGGCAGCGCCTGCCGCGACTGACCGCCAGCCTGGACAGCGGCGCCAACGCCTCCCTGCTGCCCATCTTCAATACTGCCAGCCTGGTGGGGTTCGGCTCCGTCATCGCCTCACTGGCGGCCTTTGAGCTGATCAGCACCTGGATCACTTCCGTTGGCGGCGACAACCCGCTGATTTCGCTGGCTGTTGCGGTCAACGTCCTGGCGGGAATGACGGGCTCTGCCTCAGGCGGTATGAGCATTGCGCTTTCCACCCTGGGCGACACCTACCTGGCCATGGGCCAGGCCGCGGGCATCTCGCCCGAGCTGATGCACCGCGTAACGGCCGTGGCCACCGGCGGGCTGGATGCGTTGCCGCACAACGGTGCGGTGATAACGCTGCTGTCCATCTGCGGGCTCACCCATCGCCAGGCCTACCTGGACATTGCCGTGGTGGCGGTGCTGGTGCCCATACTGTCGCTGGTGTTCTTGATCAGCATGGGCACGGTATTCGGGACTTTCTGACAAAGTCCGCGGCCCAACGCCAAAACTGGTAGCATTTGGCGACATCAAGCCCACCAACAGGAAAACGCGACGCATGAAACTGGATGTTGCACTGGAATGGTTCTTGAACCCGGATCATCTGCCCTTTGTCATGGGTTTGCAGCAAGGCTGGTTTCGGGAGGAAGGGTTCGAGGTAACGTTGCGCGCCCCGGAAGACCACTACGACGGGCTGGCAGGCGTGGTTTCCGGAGAAGTGGCCTTCGCCTGCAATGAACCGCTGCACATGATCGATGCCCATCGCCCGGGCCTCAAGGCTCTGGGCTGTTTCTTCGAAACCGATGGCGGCATCCTGCTGCAACCAAGCGGCCGGCAACGGCTCCTGGCCGGCGAGGGAATCCGCCTCGCGTCTCCCGTCGCCGGCGAAGTGACCGACGACCTGGCACTGGAAATTCTTCGTCGCTGGGTCAGTGAGCAGGGTAAGGATTTCAGGGCCGACCAAGTCACCATCGAATCCGCCGGCTTCGAACACCTGAAAAACCTGCAGGCAGGCTACGATGGTGCGTGGTTGTGCTTCGCCAATTTCGAAGGCGTGGAAGCGCGGCATCTCGGGGTAGACGTGGATTTCATCAGCACCAACCAGGTCGGACTGGCCAACTTTTCCGCGCTGGAATTGTTCACCGGGGAGCAACTGCTGAACGAGCAGCCCGATGTGGTCCGGCGCTTCGTCGATATCGTCTCCCGCGGCGCCTCGATCTGCCGGGAAAACCCTGCTGAGGCCGCCGAAACCTGGTACGCCCATACCGGCGAGCAGCCTGACCCGCTCATGGACGCGATCATCGCCGACACCTGCCAGCGCCTGCTTTCGCCGGTTCGACGCGACGCGGAGCGCTGGCGACCGATGTGGCGGCAGTTCGAGGAACTGGGGTTGTCACGGGTCAACTTGGACGGCTACGAGGCGTTGTACCGGCCCTGAGTCGCAACCGTCAGTCACAGTCCATGGGCGCTTCCGGAATAGCCGACCATTCCAGCAGCGAATTGTCGTAAAGCGCCCAGTCCGGGTGACCGCTGAGTTCCAGCGCGAATGCCGTCACCGCCGCGGCAATGCCGCCGCCGCAATAGGTGATGACACGCCTTGCATCCGTGGCGCCGCTCGCCTGCAGCATTTCCCGGATGCGCTCCGGATCATGGAAACGCATCGTGTCCGGGTCCACCAGGTCACGGGCGGGCACGTTCACGCTACCGGGAATGCGTCCCGGGCGGCCGTAGTGGGCTCCACCGGTTCCCTGGAACTGCTCTGGCGCCAGCGCGTTCACCAGCAGGCAATCCGGTTCATACAGGGATTTTTCCACCTCAGCCATGTCAGCCACCCGTCGGGGCTCCGGCCTGGCCCGGTAAGTGCTGGGCGGGAACGCCGGTTGTTCCGAACTCACCGGATAGCCGTCCCGCTGCCAGGTCTCGAACCCGCCGTTGAGCACGGACAGGCGGCCATGACCCATGGCACGGAACACGTACCAGGCCCGGGCCACCGGGAGGACGGAGCCGCGACCATACAGCACCACATGATGGCTTTCATGGATGCCCAGTCGGCGCATGAGCCGCTCGAACTGTTCCGGTTGCGGCAGTGTGTAGGGAAACACACCGTCCGGATCGGACAGGTCGTCGCACATGTGAACGTACTGCGCGCCGGGAATATGCGCCGCCTCGTAATCCGGCCGCCCGCTCTCGATCCGGGACGGGCCGACTGGCTGCGGGAACATGTAGGTGGTGCACTCCAGCACGCGCACGTCCGGCGCCTCCAGCTGCTCCGCCAACCAATCAGGTTCTACTAGCATGTTTTGCTCCTAGGGCTTCGACTGCAAATGGCAGCTTAGCCGCCATTCATGGCAGCGGCCATTCACCCCTCCCCGGCCAGCCGGGCAGCCACCTGCTGTTCGTATTCCAGCGCTGCCGGAGCCACGGAACCGCCCTCGCCGGTTGCCAGCCAGCGCCGGAAACGGCCGGCATCGCCGAGCGGGCTGCGCGTTCCGTGGGAATTAAGAAACACGATACCGACCGGGCGGCCATCCATCTCCGCCACCATGGCAAGGCAGCGGCCGGCCTCCACCAGGTAACCGGTCTTGCTGAGCAGCACCGTCCAGTTGGGATGGTTCACCAAGGGGTTGGTATTGCCGTAGCCCTTGGTGTATCGCGGACCACGGAACTGTGCCGTGTGGTACGGCGTGGTGGAATACTGGCGGATGGCCGGGTAATCGTTGGCGGCGTGCAGCAATTTCAGCAGATCCGAGGCGGTGGACACATTGCCCACGGAAAGCCCGCTGCTGTCAACAAACCGGGTCTGGCTCATGCCCAGCGCCGCCGCCTTGGCGTTCATGGCGGCGATAAAGGCTTCGCGGCCGCCCGGATGGTGGTAGGCCAGCACATGCGTTGCCAGGTTCTCCGAGGACATCAGCGCCAGCCTGATCAGTTCGCCCCGGGGCAGGCGCGAATCGATACGCATCCGCGAATAGGCATTGCGCTCCACCACATGCTGGCGCGGAACGATGGTCAGCCATTCATCCAGGGGTTCTCCCGAATCCAGCACCACCATGGCGGTCATCACCTTGGTGATGGACGCGACAGGCACGGGGATCTCGGCCCGTTTGCTGAACAGCAGTTCCCCGGTGTCCAGGTAGGCCGCCGCCGCATGCACCGATGCCAGTTGCAGGGGCTGTCGCTGCGCGGGCTCCGCCGCAGCAGCAGCCTGCAGCAAAACCAGAGCCAGTATCACGACAAGGCCCAGCTTGGAAATGATCGGCAACCGGGACGGTCCGATACGGCGAAAACGGGAGAACAGCTTCATGATGTGTGGGTTCCGTGGGGCTAGCGTACTTCAGGCGGAGTATGCCGGGTCACCAGGCAGCCCACAATTCCAATCGCCCCGGCCTGATGCGATCGCCGCTCACTCGTGCTCGCGGTTGATCAGCTATCATCCGCCGGGTGCGCGTCGAGCCAGCGCCCCAGTTTCTCCGCCGCTTCCCTGGCCTGATCCAGAATCTCCTCGATTTCATTGAAATCCAGCAAACGGACATCGCGGATTTCCGGCTTCAGATACAGTTCGGGTTCATCTGTCTGCATCCGCGCGGCGATGATGGACTGCTGCATCACCTCGAAGGTCTTGAACAGCATGTCCACCCAGGTGGGGTCCCCGTCACGTTCCTGCGACCGCGAGCCGGTGACGTCCACCGCAATCACCTGATCCACGTAGCGACGGCTGACATCCACCGGCAAGGGGTTGGACGTGCCGCCATCGATCAGCAGGCGTTCATCATCCCGGACCGGCGCGAACAGGCCAGGCACCGCCATGCTGGCCTTCATGGCCGGGATCAGGTCGCCCTCCTCAAGCACAATGATGTTCCCAGTCCAGTAATCCGTGGCAACAATGGACAAGGGGACCTGTAGTTCCTCGAAGGTCTTGACCGGCATCTTCCCGGCAAGGAAATCCATGAAGCCGCTGGCATCGAACACGCCGCCTTCGTTGAACCCCAGTTTCACCACATCCCGGAGTCCGAGTTCCGAACCCGAGCCCACCAATCCGGACAATTCGTCAAGACTGGAACCCGCGAAATCGTCAAAGATGTCGTAAATCTCCTCCGCGCTGAGGCCGGAGGCGTACAGGGCGCCGATGATGGCACCGATGCTGGTCCCCGAGATGTGATCGGGCTTGCGTTCACGTTCGTCGAAAACCTCGAGCATGGCGATGTGGGCAAGTCCGGTAGCCCCCCCGGAGCCCAGCGCCAGCCCGAGGGTCCCGGCTTCCTTATCCCCGCCAGTCGCAGGAACGGAAAAGGAAAACAGCAGCGTGATCGCCGCTGCCGCACCTGCAATACGTCTCGCCAGCATCGTCGTCTCCAGCTTGCCGCCACACACCACCACCCCGGCAACAGTGCCGCGGTCAATCGTTCATTTGACCACTCGGGGCGCATCGGCGCCAAGCGCATCATTGCCAGGAACAGAGTTGGGCAATCGCCGGTCAGCGCGCCAGGGGGCTGGACGCCGATACCCGAGGCCGAACCTCGGATGGCGTGCAGCCAAAGCGGCGACGAAAACAGCGGTTGAAATAGGACAGATCACCAAAGCCGCTATCCAGTGCAATGACGTTGATGCTATCCGTCGCGCGCCGCGGGTCGGTCAATAGCCGGTAGGCTCTCGTCAGGCGCTGGTCCCGTACATAGCGATTGAAGGTGTCACCCTGATCGGCAAACAGGGCGCGCAGGTAACGTGGTGAAATGCCGTGCCGGCCGGCGATTGCCTTTGCCGTCAATCCCGGCCTGTGAAGATTCGCGGCAATATCGGTCTTGACCGCGTCCAGCCGCTCGGCGCGCACGCCGCGTGGCCGCAGTCGGCGCTCGCCCAAGCCGGAGGCATTCAGCGCCAGCACCGCCAATTCACGTAGCTGGGTTGCAGCCAGTGACGCCGTCTCCGCGCGACACGGCTTACGCTGCCGAAGCAGGGCCGTGGCGTAATCGGTCAGCAACTGCAATTCCGGTGATGCCTGCAACGGCTGCTGAAGGATGGCCCCAGGCTGCGAAAGGGATGGCTCCAGCAGCCGACGGTCGAACACAAGATGCAGGCAGCGACGCGCCAGTTGAACATGCCCTGGCGTATCGTTTCTCACCAGGTAGGCCTGGCCGCTGCGAACCCGAACCTCATTCCCACCGCGATGGCACGCGCGACAGGCGCCTCTTACGGGAACCACCAGGATGTAATCATCATTACCATCCTCGCAGCACATGGCCGTCCGCAATAGGCGGAGCGCTCCGCCAGTGGTTCGAGCCAGTGAAACCGACGGCAACAGGTGGATACGCCCCGCCACGATCGGCATACGATTTCCCACGGGCTTCACATCCACATCCACCAGTGCAGCCATGTGTTTCCGCACCACCTGGGGGCGCCTGTCCACCGCCACGCCCTCGGTGGAAAAGCGCCACGCCGTCAGGTTGTCGCGTGAGATCTCATCCATGAATCCCCCATCGGACTTGACATTGTCGCGCAACGGCAAGACTCGCACCCAACTCATCCTCCACGCAAGCATCACGGCTTGATCCACGCGACTTGATGGCGGGCATTCACCAAGCTGCGATTGAGCAACGCGGGGTAATCGGGTAAGTTCACGAGTGTGGATGGCAGAATAATCAAAGCCGCTACAACAACAACTTACAGAATTTAGTTTATTCAGCAGGCTTCGTGACGGTTTGAGGCAACCGTCCGCAGGGCGCGAAGATTATAAATAGAAAGGCACAGGGGGGCAGACGGTGAGTCTGGTAGTCCATGCGTTTCCGCAGACCCAACAGCGCATTGGCAAGCTGATCGAGAGTATCTACGTCGCCGCCGGGCAACCGGCCCACTGGCAGGACGTGCTGCACGACCTGGTGCGAATTACACAGTCACGCTCAGCACGTCTGCTGGTCCTGAACGATTCCGCGTCTGACGTACTGACCAGCATCAAGGTCAATACCGACGACGCCGCGCATCAGCGTTACGTGGATTACTACGTCAACACCTGCCCCTGGCGGACGGAACTGGCGGAGAAGGCGCCGGGAAGACTGTATTCCACCTACCTGCATTTCTCCTGCGATCAGAGGCGCTTTTATCGTAGCGAGTTCTACAACGACTGGGCGCGGGAACTGGATATTCATCATGGTGTATGCGGCACCATTGACAGTGCCGGCGACCAGACGGTGCAGCTCCTGATTCAGCGCACCGGCGGTCAAGGACACTACTCCGCCGCGGAAACCGACGCGATCAATTCGCTCATCCCCCATTTTCGCCGCGCCCTGATGATCAACCGCACAACCGCTGCGGAGCGCGGCAAGAGCGACGCCGCGGTCGCCACCGCGCGGCGGTACCGTCTCCCGTTCTTCCTGGTGAATGCGCAGGGACGGATCTGCTACACCTCGCCGGATGCCGAAGCCTTGATCGCCGCGGGCATCCTGCCGGCGCCACGCAAAGGCGGCATCCGCTGCGAAACCGATTGTGACACGCACCGCCTGCGGCGACTGCTGTTGCGATGCCTGGGAACTGCCACTGGGATGAACACGGACGCCGGCGGTGACATGGTCACCCGTCGGCAGGACGGCAGCGCGCTCAGGATGATGGTCACACCGGTGCATCCGGACATCCGTCCGGAAAGCTGGATGGATGCGCCAGACGCCTTTGCAGCCGTGCTCATCCATGACCCCACCCTGCCACCGGAAATTGACGAACCACTGCTGGCGCGGCTTTACGGAATGACCGACGCGGAGACACGCATTGCCGCTGCCGTTGCCCGCGGGGATAGCCCCGAGGAGTTGGCCGACAGTCTGGGAATCAGCATCCACACCGTGCGCACTCAGTTGAAGGCCGCCATGCGCAAAACCGGCACGCGCCGGCAGACCGCGCTGGCACGGACAGTGCTGTTGAGCCCCGCATGCCGGCCCGGAGTCCCATAGGCCCCCATCGAGGCCAGCCCGGACAAGGCCTTGCGCTCCAGCGGCCTGGATCAATGGGGAACGCAGCAGTAGGCACCAGGGGTGAACCCGGCTGACTCGCCGTGCCCGCCGACCCATCCGCCCTGCATCACGGAGGTGAGATTGAGCATGCTCACAGCAAGAACCGCCGATGGCCAACCCATGGCCGTCACAGTACGCCAGGGGGATGACCATCATCCCACCGTCGTTTTCATTCACGGCTGGACCTGTCGCCGGGCCTATTGGAACGCGCAGATCGAGGCTGTGCCGGCCGAGTTTCCCGTGCTGGCGCCTGATCTGCCGGGGCACGGTGAGACCGCTGCGCCGGACCGGGACGCCTGGACCATCGAAGCGCTGGCCGAGGACGTGGAACAACTGGTGCGCGACGAGGCCGGGGACAGCGACGTCATCCTCGTAGGCCACTCCATGGGTGGCGCGGTCTCGCTGGAGGCCGCGGCCCGGCTGGGCGACCGCGCCCGGGGCGTCATCCTGGTGGACACCTTCGTGATCGATTACGGCGGGCTGGACGCGGAAACCCAGGACGGCATACACCAGGCCTTCCGGGATGATTTCGCCGGCGCCATTGCCGGGCTGGTCAACGATACCAGCACCGACGCAACGCCCGATTCACTCAAGGAACAGCTGCGCAAGGACATGTCCTCCGCTGATCCCGCCTGGGCGCTGCCGCTCTGGAAATCGCTGCTGGGTTGGAGCCCGGAACGGGCGTTCCAGAAAATCCGCTGCGAGATCCACGCCATCAACGGCGGCCTCATCCCGGACAGCGCCCGCGAACGGTGGAAGGAACAGATGACCGAGACGGTCATTCCGGAAGGTGGCCACTTCCTGCAGATGGAAGACCCGCAGGGTTTCAATCCGCATCTGGTGGAGGCGATCCGGCGCTACGCCTAGGGCGCGGGCCTTCAGCGACCACACAGCGGCGGGAGCCAATTGGCCCCCGCCGCCTGTTCACTCAAGGAAGCACGTAGCTTGCCGGCCCGATGGATTCTCCGGTCGGCTCAACGATCACCGGCTCCTTATCATCGAATACGTCTGCCAGTCCCGCCTCAATGTCGAGTTGCGTCGCCTCATCCGCGAAGACGCTCAACGGAATGGACAGTTCGAACCCGTCCGGACCCGATGCGGCCAGCCAGCCCTCGTCCTCGTCAACGACCTTGATCGGCGTCGGGTCCATGCTGTTGTAGTACTGGAACACCGCCTGTGATGTCTCAAAGACGATGGTGTGCTCAATGCTTCCATCGTTCAGCACCAACTGCAGCCCGGTCTCCTGCGGTTCAGCCGTTCTTACCAGCAATTTCAGGAAACCCCGATCAGCAACCGCACCCAGAGCCTCAATCGCCCCGTCGCCGGTGGTAATCAGCAAGTCGTCGACCCAATCCTGAGCCAGGCCATCCACCACGATGAACTGGGCGGGGTTGATCGGGGTGAGCGTGAGCACCTGAAGCGTCCCGGGCACCCGCGCCGTTTCCGTGAAATCGCCAGTGATGCTGATCTCGCCGATGACCGTGGAATCGGTTGCACGCTCCACCGCACGCACCCACACACGGCTGTCTGACAACACTTCAAACTCCCGCAGTTCGAACTGCGTGGGAAGTTCAAGCCGATCGACCTGTCCGGTGCTGCCATCCCAGCGGATGATCACACCGTTCGCCTCGCCACCAGGCGCACTTTCGGTGGTGTCCGCGAAGAAAAACAGGAATCTTTCAGTGGCGGAAAAGCGGCGGATGTTCCGGAATATCCCGTCCAACTCTGCCACCGGGCGACTATAGGCCTGCCTAGGACGCACTTCGTAGGGCGTGCTGTCGAGCCCATCCGGAACAATCAGGCGTCCGGCAACCACTCGCCGGTCCCCATTAAACGGCACGAGAATCTCCGGCGCCCCTTCCGGCGGCACCATTTCTTCCAGCACCGCGGTCACGCTCGATCCTGAGACGTCAAGGTCCAAGTGATAGATTTTACTGGGCTCATCCTGGAACAAGTCGCCCATATAGAACGCGTAGACTTCGCCGTCCGCGCCGAGTATCAGGCGATTACCCAGATCGATTTCACTATTATCGAATCCTGCGGCATCGGTGCGTCTTAGACGAGAAACCCGCTGACCTTCGGCGGTATATCCCTGGTACGCGAGGAATCGGCCGTCGTACGGAATCTCCCAGAAATAGATGGCGTTATCGTCACCGCTGATTAGCGTGGCCTCGACGTGTTCACCGGTGCCTACGGTGGAAACATCAATCCGGTAGATCCCGACAGGACCTGACCCCCAATCGCCACCGGATATAAAGCCCTGAAGGTAAATGTTGCCCTGTCTGTCGGTCGTGATTTTTACACCGAGACTCGGCTCTTCAAAGGTGTTCAGGTACAACGGACCGCGATTCTCCGGGTCCTCACTGTAGGCAAACCCGGTGGACTTCTCGGCCAGAAACGACAGTCGCAAGGTGTCGCCGCCTTCAACAGTCTGTTCAAAACCGATCGCAACGAAACGGTTGCTCAGTTCCGTCACGACCTTGGGGGTGATCGTGCCCGGCGGAATCGCCTCGCCATCGTCGGACGTCCACGTCACACGCTCCAGGCGCCCATCGACGGTGGCCTTGTACAAGCTGTTGGGTTCCAGGTCGACGGTGTTTTGCGTGTTGACCAGGTAATCGTCGGCATCGAAGGATTGGGCCTCTACGGCTGCCGCGGCCGTGGCCACGCCGTTATCCCCCGTCACCACCAGCCCCTGCGCGCCATCCAAGGTCAACTGCAGGGCCGTGATCGTACCGAGCGTATCCCCCCCATTCTGAGGCCCGTTGCCGCCTCCTCCACTACTACTGCTATTACATGCACTGATAAGCAGCGCTGATAACAAACAGGCGATCAGCGCTGGCAGCCGGCGCGGTATCAACATGATTTCCCCCGAACACATTGGAACAGTCTTTCAATGTTGAGGCTCCGGCCAGACAAGCGCATCACCCATATGGTGTATGCGCCACAGTCGCGAGTGCCGCTGAGTCCAATTTCTTATGCCGTTGCGTCCAAGCCACCGGTCCAGGGTTTTGTCACCGTGACATTAGACCTTCAAAGGAGACACTAATCATGAAACGGACGCAGAACTGGAACGTACTTCGGCTCTTGGCTATTACCACTGTTTCCGCAGCGGCCTTGGGGATCGCGGGCTGCTTCGGCGGTAGTAGCAGCAGTGGCGGCAACGGAGGCTCGGACAATGGCGACGGCGGGACGGCAGGCTTCCTGACCGCAGCAGAGATCTACGACGGCGACTATGACGGCCCCGATGGCCTTACCGAGTTGGATACGCCTGAGGCTGCAGCGCAGGCCATGGACCTGGCTTACCTGGCCAGTCGCGTTGAAGATGTGCTCTTCACGCTGGAACTGTTGATCATGGAGGTGGAGGACGAGGACACACCGATCACCATCCCAGGTACTCGGCCCGATGTGGCCGACCCGGGCCAGATGACCTTCACGCGCGAGAGCAACGGTACCGACCTTACCGAAACCTGGACCATGGAAGGCCCTGACGGTTTTTGCGTCGACAAGGCAAGCACTAGCGGGCCGGTTTGCATCAAGGGCTCCATGAAGCGCGAGGAAACCGTTGAGTTTTCCGGCAATGAGCCAAGCTCAATCACGGCCGAAACCACGTTTGAGGAACTCAAAGCGTCCTTCCGTGGCGGCATGGTGGAAATGACCGGCACCGAACTCGCGCAGTCGGCAGGCTCCGATGAGAACGCGACCGCCCTTGCCGTGGACATTGCGTTTGTAAGCAACTCCGAAAAGGACATCGATACGGAAATCCGGCTCTGGCGGGACGGGCTGGCGGAAGGAATTGACATCGAGAATCCGGAAGATTTTTCCAGGACTGTCACGATGACGATTGCAACGCCACTGGTGGATGGTCGTATCGAAACCACACAGTTTGATACCTTCGGAAATATCGAGACGTTTGGCGGCCACTCGTGCCAACAAGGCCTGTTTGGGCCGGACTACGAAGACGCGACCAGCGGCCGCGTGGAGATTACCCACGACGGAGGAGAACTCATTGCCGAACTCGGTCTGGTGGGGGATTGCGGAGAATTCACGGTATCAGGCGGCCCGGAAGGCAACTTCCCGTTGCTGGGGACGCTGTTCTCTGGCCCACAGGCCGCAGCTGCCTCAACCGACTGACGGAAACATCGAACGCAGGCGTCCGGGAAACGGAATTCGCCGGAGCCTGCGCTCAGCCCTCAGCCCAGACTCTTTCCTGGACTGAGGGTGTTGTTTTCTCATCGGCTTTCTTTCTGGGTACGCATGAGTCCTACTTTTTAGAGTTGCGCGACCAGACCAGGGACGGCCGCTTCTCTTTCCGGCCGACCGCCAGGTGGTCAGGCGGCATCCTCCGCCGAGAGCTGCGACCGCAGTTCCCGCTTCAGGAACTTGCCGTTGGCGTTGCGGGGCAGCGGCTCCTCGCGGATCCAGATATAGCGGGGGACCTTATGCTTGGCGATCAGGCTTGCGCAGTGGCGGCGCAGTTCATCGGCGGTGAGCTCCACCCCGGCTTTCGGCACCACGCAGGCACCCACCTCCTCACCCAGACGCTCATCATCCACGCCGAACACCGTGCACTCCGCCACGCCACCGTGGTGGAAAATCGCACTCTCCACCTCGGCGCAGTAAACGTTCTCACCGCCGCGTAGCACCATGTCCTTGAGCCGGTCGACGATATAGATGAACCCGTCCTCGTCCATCCGCGCCAGGTCCCCGGTGTGCAGCCAGCCGTCGCGGATGGTGTCCGCCGTGGCATCCGGCCGATTGAGGTAGCCGCGGATCACAGGGGCCCCGCGCACAACCATTTCCCCCACCTCACCTGCAGGCAGCGGCTTCCCGTCCAGATCACGGATTTCCACATCCAATGTCGGGCATTGCGGGCCGGCGCTCTCCGGCCGATTCACGAAGAAATCGCCGGCGACCGAGGTGATAATGCCGCAGGTCTCCGTCATGCCGTAGCCGGTGCCCGGGCGCGCGGTGGGTACGCCGTTCTCGATCGCCGCCACGAGGTCCGGCTGCACTTGCGCGCCGCCTCCGGCCAGCGCCAGCAGGCTGGAGGTATCCCGTCGCTGGAAATCCGGGTGCGACAGCACCTCTCGGGCCATGACCGGCACGCCACTCATGCCCGTGACCCGCTCGACTTCGATGAGTCGCAGGGCCTCGGCGGCATCCCATTTGTACATCAGGACGATCTTGCCGCCGTTCACGGTGCAGGGCTGCGCCCCGCAGTTCATGGCGGTGACGTGGAACAGAGGCGTGGTGACCAGCGTGACCGGAGTGGGCATGGCGTCCAGGTCGGCCTGCGTGAGTTTACCCAGGCGGATTTGCACCTGTGCGCTTGAGGCGGCCCCGAACAACACGTTCCAGATATTGGTCACGCAGCCACGGTGTGTCTGCTGCGCCCCCTTGGGGCGGCCCGTCGTGCCGGAGGTGTAAAAGATACAGGCATCGTCATCCGGATCGATGTCGGCTTCGGGCAAAGAGCCGCCGTGCGGCCGAACCACCTGTTCGTAGGACACAACATCCGCCATGGGCTTGCTCATGCGCACGCACACCAGGAGCGGCTCGGGCACCTGGTCCCGTACCTCCATGAGCCGGTCCAGGCGCTCCTGGTCGGCGAACACCACCTTGGGCTGGGAGTCCTGGATGCCATAGACCATTTCAGGTCCTACCCACCAGGCGTTCATCCCCACCACCACGGCTCCCATGGACGTGATCGCCCAGTACAGCAGCATGTGTTCGGGATAGTTGCGCATGGCGATCGCCACGCGGTCATCGGGCCGAACACCCTGAGCGGCCAACCAACTGGCAATGGACGCCACTTCGGCATGGGCCTCGGCGTAGGTCCAGCGCTGTTCCCCGTAGACCAGGTATTCGCGCTCGGCAAACTGCGCCGTATTAAGCCAGACATCGCGCAGGCTGCCCGGTACGTTCTTGAATGCCAAGGTGGGCACACCCCGGATATCCATCCGGGTCACTTCGAATTCCGCACCGGATGCGGTCATTTCGGCCCTGACCTGCTTGAGCTCCGCGTACATGCTGCCTCCTCCAGTCTGGCCTGCAGCCGATCACGGGCCACAGGCGCTTTTTTAATTGACGATGACGCAGGGGCTCTTCGAGTTAAGGAATTCTTGCTGATCCCCTATCGGGGGAAATCCTCCTCGAAGTACTCCTGTGCGTGACGTTGTTCGGGCTCTCGGGTCTGCTCGCCCTTGCGCAGTTCCACGCGGCGAATCTTGCCGGAGATGGTCTTCGGCAGTTCGGCAAACTCCAGGCGCCGGATGCGCTTGTACGGCGCAAGCCTTTCGCGTGAGAACCGGAAAATCTGCTGGGCCAGTTCGGCACTGGGTTCACGGCCACCCGCCAGCGTGATGAAGGCCTTGGGCACGGCCAGGCGCACCGGGTCCGGGGCAGGGACCACTGCGGCCTCGGCAATGGCCGGATGCTCGATCAGCACGCTTTCCAGTTCGAAGGGGCTGATGCGGTAATCCGACGCCTTGAACACGTCGTCGGCCCGCCCCACGTACGTGATGTAACCCTGCTTGTCCATGCTGGCCACGTCACCGGTGCGGTAGTAGCCATCGCGCATGGCCTCGGCCGTGCGTTCCTCGTCGCCGGCGTATCCCTCCATCAGGCCCAGCGGCCGCTGCGCCAGGGGCAGGCTGATCTCGCCTTCGTCGGCCGGCTTGCCGTCCGGGTCCAGCAGGGCGATGGCATACCCTGGCAGCGGCCGACCCATGGAGCCGGGCACCACACGCTGGCCCGGCGTGTTGCCGATCTGCGCGGTGGTTTCCGTCTGGCCGTAACCGTCGCGGATCACAATACCCCAGGCCTTGTGCACGTGGTCGATGATCTCCGGGTTGAGCGGCTCGCCGGCACCGATCAATTCCCGCAGGCTGGTCTTCACGGAGGCCAGGTCATGCTGCACGAGCATTCGCCACACGGTGGGCGGTGCGCACAGGGTGGTAATTTCGTACTTCACCAGCACATCCAGCAACGCCCCGGCGTCGAAGCGATTGTAGTTATAGAGGAAGACACAGGCGCCGGCATTCCAGGGCGCGAACACGCAGCTCCAGGCGTGCTTGGCCCAGCCGGGGGAGCTGATGTTCATGTGCCGATCACCGGGCTGCAGGCCCAACCAGTACATGGTGGACAGGTGCCCGACCGGATAGGACTGGTGGGTGTGGAGCACCAGTTTGGGGCGGGACGTGGTGCCGGACGTGAAATACAGCAGCAGCGGGTCTGTGGCGCGGGTAATGCCCTCGGGGGTGAAATCCCGAATCTCGTTGGCAGCGGCGCTGAACGGCACCCAGCCCTCGGTTTCACCGCCCACCACGATGCGCGTATAGCTCCCCGCCAGGTCCGTGAACTTGTCCACGTGGCTCACGCTCACCACAGCATGCTTCACCTGGCCGCGGTCGAAGCGGTCCTGCAGGTCATCGGGCGTCAGCAGCGGCGTTGCCGGGATGACCACGGCACCGAGCTTGATCGCCGCCAGCATGGTCTCCCACAGCGGCACCTCGTTCCCCAGCATGAGCAGGATGCGATCGCCCCGCTGCACCCCCTGTGCACGCAGAAAGTTGGCCACCTGGTTCGAGCGCAAGGAGAGTTCGGCGAAACTCAGTCGGGATTCACGGCCGTCCTCTTCGACGATCCACAGCGCCGGCGCATCGTTGCCGCGTGCCATGGTATCGAAGTGGTCCAGCGCCCAGTTGAATTCGTCGAGCTCCGGCCAGGTGAACCCGGCATAGGCCGCGTCATAGTCCGTACGGTGCTCGAGCAGAAAATCCCGGGCCGCAAGAAATCGGTCCATTCCCGTCATGAGAGCTCTCCTCCTTGTGCGCGTGTTCGCCGCGCTTGATCCAACACATGATGCGTCAGGCATTGTTACGTCAACGTCAATCGGCACGCAAGCACCGGCCCGGCATTCACCGCAGCTTGGTCTGTCGCAGGCGTCGAATGTATTCCGGGGGGTCGAAGGATTCCGGACTGGCCGATGCCCAGAAGCGCTCGAACACGGAATGATCCACCTCACCACCCGACACCAGGACCCCGGGCTCCAGGAAGTTAAAGAGGTCCATGTAGGAATGCACGGTGGTACGACTCTGTCGACGGATAATGTGCTCCGGGCCCAGTTCCGAGGGGTGGCTCAGGCCTGCGGCCGCCAGCAGGTTGGCCAGGGCATCTACGGTGTGGCGGTGGAAATTGTGGACCCGCCGGCTCTTGTCCTGCACATCCAGGTTGCCGCCACGACGCGGATCCTGGGTGGCCACGCCACTGGGGCAGCGTCCGGTATGGCAGTTCAGGGCCTGAATGCAGCCCAGCGAGAACATGAATCCGCGAGCCGAATTACACCAGTCAGCTCCCAGCGCCATCAGTCGCGCCAGGTTGAACGCCGACGTGACCTTGCCCGCGGCACCAATCGCGATCCGGTCACGCAGATTGGCGCCCACCAGCGCGTTGTGCACAAGCAACAGCGCCTGGTCCAGGGGCATGCCCAGCCGATTGATGAATTCCAGCGGTGCAGCCCCGGTGCCGCCCTCACCACCATCCACTACGATGAAATCCGGCCGCCGCCCGGTGTGCAGCATGGCTTTGACGATGGAAAACCATTCCCAGGGATGACCGATGGCCAGCTTGAAACCCACAGGCTTTCCACCGGAGAGCTCTCGCAGGCGATCAATGAATTCCAGTAGCTCCACCGGAGTGGAGAACGCCGAATGACGGGCCGGCGAAATCACATCAATGCCCA
>LFIK01001515.1_pt1 | contig 18481 bp, 16 predicted proteins | sample 643401 | NCBI WGS metagenome assembly LFIK01 (sample SAMN03777447, study PRJNA286221) | soda lake metagenome | biome: soda lake; feature: Kulunda steppe; material: water; isolation source: sample T5-Br brine of Lake Tanatar-5 | place: Russia: Kulunda steppe | collected 2010-07
GTGCAGATCGTGGATCGCCTGGTGGCGCTCGGTCGCCTCATGGATGATGGTCGCCAACAGCGCACGCCCGTCGATCTCTACCGGGTTGCTGTAGATCTCAACATCCCGGATGGTGCCGTCAGCCACGCGGTGACGGAAGGCGAAGTACGCGCGGCGCTGCGCGCGCGCCGCTGCCATCTCGCGCTCGATGGCCTCCGGCGGCAGGGTGTTGATGTCGGCGATCGACATCCCGGTCAGCTCCTGCAACGACCAGCCGTAGAACCCGACCGCGGCGGCGTTGGCGCCGACGATGCGCTGGGTGGTCGGCTCCACGAGCAGCATCGGGCTGCGATGCTGCTCGAACACCGGACCGCCACGTACCGGGGTGCGGCTCTTGTGACCGTGTGCCGTGTGCGCACGCGCACCCTGCGCAGCGCTGTCGCTCTCCTGACCGACAGCCGCAGCGGAAGCGCGGTCCTGCTCACCCATGAACGTCCTCATCCAGCCTGCGCGAAGGAGCGCCGCACCGCGGCCCCGCAGGACCGCACGACGAGGACGACAGTCTCGCGGCGCCCGTGCTCACGTGCGATGACCGAACGGCGGGGCCACCTCATCATCGACGGTCAACCCCTCACCACCTGCATGGCCGTGAGGATGCTCGTGGGAGTGACCGTGACCACCGGGTTCGTTGTGGGTGTCGACGTAGCCCTCTGGCTCCTGCTCCCCGGGAACCGGCTCGTGGACCAGACCGCCGCTCGACCCCGGTTGATCCGCTTGCCCGGGCAGGCTGTGGAGCTGTCCGCTGGCGACGAAACGTGGAAGATCCACCCCCAACTGCTCGGGGTTCCGCTGGCGGACGACCTTCGGGCCCGATGGCCGCTCCGCGGACAGGTCACGCTCCCGCACCTCGACGGGGGTCCCCGTCGCGTCGAACAGCTCCAACACGACGGGATGGGTGGGCAACTCACCGTGCTGGCGCACCACCACCCCGACCTCCCCCGTGGAGAGCTCGACCAGCGATCCGATCGGGAAACGGCCGAGCAGGCCCTGGAAGGCCGCGACCGCCCGCGGGTCGAGACCCGTCCCGGCGGCGGAGGTCAGCACCTGCAGCGCTTCGCGGCGGTCGAGGGGTTGGCGGTAGGTCCGCTTCGAGGTGACCGCATCGAAACAGTCAGCCACAGCCACGAGACGGCTGGGGACCGAGGGCTGGTGTCCGTGGAGTCCCGGATACCCGGAGCCGTCGTAGGCCGCATGATGCTCCAACAGCACCGACGCAGCCGGATGCACCAATCCGGATCCGGTGGACAGCAGCACACCGGCACCATCCACGGGATGACGCTGCACGAGGCGCCACTGCTCCTCATCCAGGCGCCCGGTGCCGGTGAGTATCTCCGCGGGTACGAACACCTTGCCGATGTCGTGCAACAGCCCGCCGAGGCCGAGGACCAGCACCTGGTCGCGCCGCAGCCCGATCGCCTGGCCCAACGCCACCGACAGCAGGCAGACGTTGACCATGTGGAAGTAGGTGTACTCGTCGTAGGACTTCACCGCGCTGAGCAGCAGTCCGTACCCTGGATCGACGGTGAGCTGGTCGTACAGTTGCTCCACGATCCCCTGGGTCGCCGAGAGGTCGACCGTCTCCCCCGCAGCCGCCTGCTGGGAGGCGGTCCGCAGGGCCGTCACGCCACCGGCGTAGGCGCGACGCAGCTCCCCGAGCCGCTCCTCCCACGGCTCCTCCTCGCGCACGATGGGCCGGATCACGTTGATGCGCAGACCACCGAGTTCCGTACCCGTCGGCGAGCCGTCACGGATCGCTTCAGCCAGCGCGTCGACGTCCGCGGGTTCGACGGCCGGTGTGATGGTGATGGACTCGATGCCGGCGTCCTCCACCGCCTGGGCGAAGCGACCCAGCCCCAGGGACTCCCGAGGCAGGAGGGTGGTGCCGAGGTAGAAGCCGCCACGGGCGATGAACAGCGTCGGGTGCTCCCCATCAGGCGCCGTGAGGAGCTGGCTCGCGACCTCCACGGTGGTGCGCGCGTGCTCGAGCCGTTCCGGATGGCCGATCGGGTACAGGCCGGCGGACTGGTAGGAGCCCGACAGCGCACGCACCACGTGGCCGGCGGCAGCGAGACGATCCTCTGACAGCATGCTCAGCCCTCCGCGAGCTTGCGCGCACGACGGCGTACCCGCCGGGGAAGCGGTGACGTGCTCCGGTCTGCCAACCGTCGCAACAGATCGCGTCCGGTGCCGCTCCCACCGAGTGCGAGTACCTCCAAGCCACGCCGCTGCACCCGCCGGTCAGCGGTCCGGGTGACGATGCCACCGATGACCGGTGCAGCCTCGGCGGGGTCGACCGTGGTCAGGGCCTCCAACGCCTCGAGGTGCAGCTCCTGGTCGCGGTGTTGTGCCACCCGCCCGATCGCCGCTGCCACACCGGACCCACCGACACCCGACAGCGACGCGATGACCTCCCGGCGAGCATCCGCCGAGCGGGCGGCGACCGCAGCGCCGACCGTGTCGAGGTGATCGCTGAGCACGGTGTCGAGGACCTCGCGGGCGCTGCGTCGCAGCGTCGGCGCGACCCGGGGCTCCAGGATGGCGACCAGGTGCCCGACCGCGGCCGCGCCGAAGGGCGCGAGGAGCAGCAGGGCGGTATCGGTGCCATGACGCAGCGCCTCGGTGACGACCTCGACATCGAGGGCAGCCGGCACGGCCTCGTTCACCTCCTGGGGAAGCGGCGGCTCGAGCAGCGCCGTCCCCACCTGCCAGGCGCGGACCAGTTCCTGCACCCCCTGGACCTCGCCGGCAGCGACATCGAGCCGCAGACGCTCCGCGAGAGCGGCGCAGAGCGCCAGGAGGTGCTCCTCCCGCGGCTCGTTCGCGAGCAGGTCGATCAGCGCGGTCGCGGCCAGCGCACGCCCCTGGTGTTCATCCTCAGGGAAGCCTGCCCGCAGCCGCGCATCACCTGGAGGTCGGGGGGGCACGACCTGCGCGAGCTGCGCCGTGTCCGCCGTCGTGCCATCACCTTCAGCTGCTCCGCTCCCGAACAGGCGCTCGTAGCTCGCCAGGAGCGTGTCGCCGTACTCGACCTCATCGATCTCGCGACCCGCCCCCGTGCCGGTCCCCTCGACATCGCCTGGCTCCGGCAGGGGTGCAGGTCGATCGGCGCTCGGGAGGGAACCCGCAGGATCGTCCGTGCTCTGCTGCGGACCGGCGTCCTGGTTGTCCGCGAGACCGCGTTCGAGCACGAGGCGTTCGAAGCTCGCATGACGATCGCCGACCTCAGCAGCCTGTCGAGCGAGCGGTAAGGGGTCGGCGCCTTCGGCACGGGCCACGCGCAGGACGAGATCCGCGAGCGCGAGATCGGAGAGATGCCCCAGTGCCCGCTCCGCGAACCGGTCCTCGGCGGCCGCGTCCAACAGCATCCGGCCGAACACGGGTTGCTCGCTCTGCGGCAGGGCTGCGGCGAGGACCGCGACCTCCCGGTAGAACGAGGAGCGCGCCATCGCCTCGTCGGGGAGCCGGGCCGCCAGATCGCGGAGCTTGTCGAACAGCCGCGCAGCCTCACGCTCCGGAAGCAGTTCCAGGGACATCGCCAGATCGTCCGGGTCCTCGTCGACGGTCGACGCCCAATCGGAGACCGGCAGCAGGTGCTCCGGCGCCTCCTCCCCCGAGGCCGGGTCTGGAGCGTCCTCGCTGGCCTGTACCGACGAGACCTGCGCGGCAGCCAGCAGGACGTCCAGGCCTCCAGCTGCGTGGACCTCCGCCGGCTCCTGGCGCAACACCCCGAACAAGGCCGCGAGTTCCTGCTCGGAGGGCACCGACGTCAGGACCAGGTGCTCGATCCGTCGCTCGAAGAGCGCCGCGGCCAGCCGATCAAGATGCTCGTCCGAGGGGACGCCGAGGAAGTGGCCGGACTCGATGGTGACGGCGAACCCGCCGGATGAGAGTGCGTCCCGCACCGCGGCGGCGATGCGGGTGGCAGCCGCTCGGGTCGCCTCCACCTCGGTGCCGCCGTAGAGGCGGTGGACGCCGAAGCCGATCGCCAACTGGCGAAGGACCGCGACGGCCTGCGGCGCCAGCGCTACCGGCGGCGTGGCCGGGTCCGGCTCACCGGTGGGCATGGGTCCCTCCTGTCGCCGACACACGACCCGTCTCGTTGCCGATGTCTGCGCCTGGGGCGACACAACCCCCGGCCACAGCTCTCGACCGCACAGCGGCGGAGCACCCCGTCGCGTGCGCCACACGTCGTGACCTGCACTGTAGTTTGCGTGCACATGCCCGGAACAAGGACCAACAGACCCCTCGGCGACGACCGAGGACCCCCGTCACGGTGGTGGCGGCCGGCCGACGGTCTCGCCGGTCGGTACTGGCGGCTGTGGGCCGCGGTGGCCAGCTCCAACCTCGGTGACGGTCTGGTCTCGCTCGCCCTGCCGTGGCTCGCGTCCCTGCTGACCCGCGACGCCCTCGCCATCGCGGGAGTGGCGCTGGCCAGCAGGCTGCCCTGGCTGGTGTTCTCCCTGCAGGCGGGGGCGCTGAGCGACCGGTTCGACCGTCGCCGGCTGATGGTGGCGGCCAACAGCTTCCGGGCGGTGATCGCCGCCGGCCTCACGGTCGCCATCCTCCTCGATGCCGCCTCCCTGCCGCTGCTCTACCTCGCCGCCTTCGGACTGGGGATGTGCGAGGTGGTGTTCGACAACACGTCGCAGGCGTTGCTGCCCTCCCTGGTTCCTCGACAGCATCTCGAGCGCGCCAACGGCAACCTCATGGGTGCCCAGATGGTGATCGCCGACTTCGTCGCGAGGCCCGTGGCTGGGGCGCTGGTCGGCATCGCCCTGTCGCTGCCCTTCGCGATCGACGCGGCCACAGCCGCGGTCTCCGCGGCGCTGATCGCAGCCATCCCCGGCCGCTACCGCACCACCCAGCCCGAGGGTGCCACGCGTCCACGCATGCGTGCCCAGATCGCTGAGGGGCTGCGGTGGCTGTGGCGCCACCGCCTCCTACGGGTCCTGGCCCTGGCACTGGCCGCCATGAACGGGGTCACCGCAGCGACCATGGCGACCTTCGTGCTGTTCGCCCAGGAACTGCTGCTGCTCGACGGGCTGGGGTTCGGACTCCTGCTGGCGACCGGCAGCCTGGGGGGGCTGCTCGGCAGCGTGCTCGCGCCTGGGGTCACCGCCCGGCTCGGCAGCGGCCGCTCGCTGCTGTTGACGGTGGCGGTCCCGATCATCGGCTTCACCGTGCTGGCGGTGACCTCCTCACCGGTGCTGGCCGGGCTGGCCTTCGCCGCCTACTCCTTCACGGCCGTGACCTGGAACGTGGTCACGGTGTCGCTGCGCCAGACCCTGATCCCGGACGCGCTGCTCGGCCGGGTCAACAGCGTGTACCGGTTCTTCGGCTGGGGGGTGATGCCCCTGGGCACGCTGGCCGGTGGAGCGCTCGTGCGACTGGTCGAGGAGACCGCGAACCGTCCCACAGGGCTGCGCGCACCCTTCATCGTCGCCGCTGTCGTGCACCTGGTGCTGCTCGCTGCAGCTTCCCCTCGGCTGACCCAGTCCGCCATCGACCGGGCCAAGATGGCGGCACCTGCGGCGGACCCTGGGTGACCGCGGCCCGAGCGGGGTGCGGGCTGCGACCGCAGTGGTTTGGGGCGCGCGTGGGATGCGCGGGGCGCGGGGCGCGGGGCGCGCGTGGGATGCGCGGGGCGCGGGGCGCGCGTGGGTCGCGCGGGGCGCGGGGCGCGGGGCGCGCGTGGGTCGCGCGGGGCGCGGGGCGCGGAGCGCGTGGCGCGCGTGGGTCGCGCGGGGCGCGTGGAGCGCCGACGACGCCCGACCGCGGCCACCCGCCGGCTGGACGACCGGCCCCCGGGTCGTGTGGGGCGCGTGGAGCACCGCAGGTGGCCGCCGCAGCGCACCGATACCACCGCGTGGGGCCCCCGGTGCGCGCACACATCCGTCCGTGATCACGAGAGCGCACCAACGCCACCACGACAAGCGCCAACGCCCGCGCCCGCGCCCGCGCAGACGCGCCCGCAGCGACGCGAACGCGGTACCCCGCCCCGCGCCGGCCGGGCGACCACCAGCTCCTCAGCCGCAGTTCGCACCGAGGGTGAACGCACCACTGGCCTGGTCACCGAGGATGCCGAACATGCGCCCGGCGGCGGTGACGGCTCCGTCGTCGTAGCGCACGATCGGTAGGTCACCGCCGCCCATGGAGTAGTCCATGGAGCCGTCGAAGAGCTCGACCTGGACCAGGCCCAGGCTGTCCAGATCGTCGGTTTCCCTGTCGTAACCCGTCGTCAGGCGGACGCCCTCGGTGAGGTAGGTGCTGCCGTCGGTGGTGTAGCGCCACACATCGAGCCACACGTCTGCGTCGATGATCTCGAAGCTGACCCGCTGGTCGGCTCCGCCGAGCTCGACCTCGCACTCGATGCCCTCGACGGTGAAGGTGTTGCCTGCGACCTCCACCACCGCGGTTCCCGCTGGCGGGATGTCGACGTCGTGCAGGGGCGCGACGTAGACGTCACCGGCGAGCACCTCGGCGATCAGCGCTTCCGTCCCGTCGGCCTCGTCCACGGGGTTGAGCACCTCCTCCGCCGCGTCGAGGACCTCCTGGTCCGGCAGATCGTCCCCGAGGTCGGCGTCGGAGTCCGCTCCACCCGGTGGCTCCGCAACGGCGTCAGCCTCGCCGTCACCGGCGGTGGCGGCCTCCTCGTCGTCACCGCCGAGGAGGCCGCCGAACAACCCACCGAGGTCGAGGTCATCGAGACAGGCGGTGGTACCCAGCGCCAGGACCGCGGCGACGACGAGAGCGCGAAGGGTGCGTGGCTGCATCTGGGGTCTCCCTTTCCGGCCCGGCACGCAGGCGCGTCCTGAGGTCGCGACGCAAGCTTCGCCTGGACGGGGCGACCGCAGACGTGGCGACCACCCATCCGACCGGGCACCAGGCGCACGTACCCGCGCGGGTACCTGATCCGACCGCCGGGCGGCCGCAGCGGCCACGGGTAGGCTTGCCGGCCTCCCCGAGCCACCTCGGCTCCCGGCGCGCCCGGCCCCCCACGGTCCCGGCGCTCTGCCCTCCTCCCACACCCGGGGTTCCCGTGCCTGCTTCTCCCACGGCGGTCCGTTCGGACCTGCGCAACGTCGCCATCATCGCTCACGTCGACCACGGTAAGACCACCCTGGTGGACGCCATGCTGTGGCAGTCCGGTGCCTTCCGCGCGAACCAGGACGTGGCCGAGCGCGTCATGGACTCCGGCGATCTGGAACGCGAGCGCGGCATCACCATCCTGGCCAAGAACACCGCCGTGGTCGTTCCCGGCACGGGCGCTGGCAAGGGCGCCACCGGCGCGACCGGCACCGGCGACATCACCGTCAACGTGGTGGACACACCCGGCCACGCCGACTTCGGCGGCGAGGTGGAGCGGGCGCTGGCCATGGTGGACGCCGCGCTGCTGCTGATCGACGCGAGCGAGGGGCCGCTGCCCCAGACCCGGTTCGTGCTGCGCAAGGCCCTGGAGGGCGGGCTGCCCGTGATCGTGGTGGTCAACAAGATCGACCGCCCCGACGCACGGATCGCCGAGGTGGTGGACGAGGCCTTCAGCCTGCTGATCGACCTCGGGGCCGACGACGCCCAGGTGGACCTCCCGGTCCTCTACACCAACGCCAAGGCGGGCACCGCCACCCTGGACCCCGACGAGCCCGGCACGGACCTGCAGCCGCTGTTCGAGACGATCCTGACCCACGTGCCGGCGCCGACGTACGTCCCCGACCACCCCTTCCAGGCCCTGGTCACCAACCTCGACGCCTCCCCCTACCTCGGCCGACTCGCCCTGTGCCGGGTGAAGAACGGCCGTGTCCGGCGCGGCGACACCGTGGCGTGGTGCCGGGAGGACGGCGCGGTGGAGCGGGTCAAGCTCTCCGAGCTGTACCTGACCGAGGCCCTGGACCGCGTCCAGGCCGACGAGGCCGGTCCCGGTGACCTGATCGCGGTGGCGGGGATCGAGGAGGTCACCATCGGCGACACCCTCGCCGCCGTGGACGACCCGCGGCCGCTGCCACGGCTGACCGTGGACGAGCCCAGCCTCGGCATGACGCTCGGGGTGAACACCTCGCCGTTGGCCGGCCGGGACGGCAAGCAGCTCACCGCCCGGCTGATCCAGGCGCGCCTCGAGCAGGAACTGGTCGGCAACGTCTCCCTCAAGGTCCTGCCCACCGAGCGTCCCGACACCTGGGAGGTGCAGGGTCGCGGCGAGCTCCAGCTGGCCGTGCTGGTGGAGACGATGCGACGGGAGGGCTTCGAGCTGACCGTCGGCAAGCCGCGCGTGGTCACCCGCGAGGTGGACGGGCAGATCCAGGAACCCTTCGAGCACCTGTCCATCGACGTGCCCGAGGACTACGTCGGGGTGGTCAGCCAACTGCTCGGCCTGCGCAAGGGCCGGATGCAGCAGATGGTCAACCACGCGACCGGCTGGGTACGTCTCGAGTACCGGGTACCGGCCCGCGGGCTGATCGGCTTCCGCACGGAGTTCCTGACCGAGACCCGCGGCACCGGGATCCTGCACCACGTCTTCGACGGCTACGAGCCGTGGCAGGGGGAGCTGCGCACCCGGCCTAACGGCTCCCTGGTCGCTGACCGGCAGGGTCAGGCCACCCAGTTCGCCCTGCTCAACCTCCAGGAACGCGGCCAGCTGTTCATCGCCCCGGGTGCGGAGGTGTACGCCGGGATGATCGTCGGTGAGAACGCCCGCGCCGAGGACATGGACATCAACCCCGCCAAGGAGAAGAAGCTCTCCAACGTCCGCTCAGCCACCGGCGACGAGCTGGTCCGCCTCGCTCCGCCGCGGCTGCTGTCGCTCGACCAGGCGCTGGAGTTCATCCGCGAGGACGAGGCGGTGGAGGTCACTCCGGCCAACGTGCGCCTGCGGAAGGTCGAGCTGGACCCGGCGATCCGCGCCCGGGCCGCCAAACGCGCCAAGCACGGCGCCGCGCCGGCCTGAGCACCGCCGGGGAACGGGGGCGAGGTGACCGACGGCGAGGCGGAGCGTGGCCACGACCGCACCGTGCACCTGCTCCGTGACGACGACATCGAGGTGGCGGCGGGGCTGCTGGCCCGCGCCTTCGCCCACGACACCGTGCTGTGTGCGGCGCTCCCGGACCCCGAGCAGCGGAAGCGCATCTCGACCCGGTTCATGGCCCATGAGCTGCGCACCTGTCTGCCCACCGCCAGCTGCTACGGCGTGACGTCGTCGGGGACGCTGGCCGGCGTGGCCCTGTGGTACCCGCCGCACACGCGTCCGGCCTCGCTGCCCTCCACCCTGCGTCTGGCCGCGGAGCTCGCCACCGAGGCGCGCACGGTGCTGCCCGCCGCCCCGCGGTTGCTGCGGGTGCTGGGGCGCGACGCCGCCGCGCTGAGCCGGATGGCCACGCAGCGTCAGGCTGCCTTCCAGGCCGCCTCGCAACCCCCGGCGACCTACCTGGCGCTGCTGGCCACCGATCCCGCGCACCGGGGCCAGGGGATCGCACGCCGGCTGCTCGAGCACATGCTCCACCGGTGCGACCAGGACGGCGTGGCGGCGTGGCTGCACACCACCGATCCGGTCAACCTCGGCTTCTACGCCCGGTTCGGATGGTCGAGCATCGCCCACCTCCGTGGCGGCCGGGTCGTTCCCGACCTGTGGGTGCTGCGGCGGGAGCCTGCGGACCAGCCCGCGGAGCGGACCCGGTGAGCGCTGCGAGGCCGCTCAGTCCTGGTCTGACTCCGCCCGGGGCTCCGCATCACGTGCCAGGTCGAGGGTGCTCGGCGTGGTGGCGGGGATGGCGATGGCCGCGGTGAGCGCACCGGCGAGCACGCCGGCGGCGGTTGCGATGGCGAGGCGGCGTCGGTCGACGACGCCACGGGCGGGACGGGGTCCGGGCACGGGCAACCTCCGGAGCTACAGCGACGGACGGCGGCCGGCTCGGCCGGGCCGCTGGGACCACCCTAACGGTCGCTGGTGGCCCGATCGGTGTTCCGGACGAGCACGCGGTTGATGCCGGCCAGCGCCGCGGTGAGCCCGATGGCGGCCAGGGTGAGCCACAACAGCCCGGTCAGGCTGTCGAGCAACTGGCGGAACCAGACCATCGCCACCCCGAGCACCACCATCAACGACCCGCCGATCAGCTTCAGCCACCGGCCGTGCCGCTCCTCGAACCGGGTGATGCGCATGGTCGCGACGACCACGGAGAACAGCGCCAGTTCCAGACCGACGTAGATCAGCAGGTAGAGGGCGAGCAGGCTCGCGAAGGTGGGTCCCTGCGTGATGCCCATGGTCTGCAGGGTGCCGGTCCACACCACCGGGAAGCCCATGGTGCAGGGCAGCTCGATGACCGCGACGCCGGACGCGAGTACCACGGTGGTCACCAGCACGGCTGGCAGCGGGCGCTGCTCGTCGCGGATCGCGCGGCCGCCGCGGTAGATGCGCGGCTTGAAGCGGTCGGGGATGGTGAAGGACAGCCCCTGCTTGTAGGCGAAGTAGTCCTTGATGTTGACCACGCCGAACAGCAGCGCGATCGCACCGACCACCCAGCCGATGACGGCGATGTTGGCCAGCAGGCCGACCACGGTGAAGACGCCGACGATGAAGGCCCCGTAGATCAGCCCCGTGACGGTCAGGAAGGTGACACCGACCGCCATGATGCGCGCCCGGGATGCTCCCGCGTTCAGCACCATCGCCAGCAGCACGGCGAGCACCCACAGCGAGCAGGGGTTGAACCCGTCCACGAAGGCGATCAGCGCGGTCACCCCGACCGCGGACCGGCCCGCGAGGTCGACCTCTCCGACGACGGGCAGGTTGATGGTGGTGTCGCGCACCTCCGCGGGATCGGTGACCTCAGCGACCACCTCGCTGCCGGCGACGTCGTCCACGGCCCGGGTGATCTCCGCGGCCACCTGCTCGTTGAACCCCACCCAGACGCGGTCGCCGAGGATGGTGGTCGGCACGCCGGAGGCGGTGTAGCCGCGGGCCTCGAGCTCTGACTCCCATCGGGCTTGGGCCGCCGGTTCGGCGACCTCGTGGGTCACGATCTCCAGATCCGACCCGAAGGTGTCCTCGAGGTCGGCGAGGTAGACCTCCATCTGCTGGCAGAAGGGGCAGGTCTCGGTCCCGAAGTACAGCAGCTCGACACGTCCGTCCTCGGTGATGGCACCGGCGAGCGCCTCGTCCACCTCCGCGGCCACGGGCGTCGACGACGTCGCGGATCCGGTGCGCTCAGCCGCGGCGGCCACGCCGGCGGTCAGCAGCGGCGCCACGACCAGGGCGAGCGCGACGATGACCAGCAGCAGGACACGGAGCCGCTGATCCAGCCAACGGGTCTGGGAGTGGGCGAGCACGACGACCTCCTGACCCGGTCAGCGTGGCCCCGGACTCCTGCCGGCGACGCGGGCGAGGGGCCCTGGCGTGAGGGGCCGAGCGTCCCCTCCTTGCCGTGCCCGCGTGACCCCTGCGGCCACCGCCGCGGGGTCGGCCCGAACAGCGGGACGCTGCGGGTGTCAGTAGCCCCCGGCCACGTAGGCGCGCAACTGCTCGGCGGCCTCCGACAGATCTTCGATCTGCGAACGAACCACGTCCCCCACGGAGACGATGCCGAGCAGTTCGCCACCCACGATGACGGGGACGTGCCGGTGACGCCCCTGGGTCATCAGCGCAGCGACATCGTCGACCCGTGCCTTCGGTGTGCACGCGGGCACGTCGGTGCTCATCACCTCGGTGACGACGGTCCCGAGCACCTCGGCACCAGCACGGCCCACGGCCTGCACCACGTCGCGTTCGCTGACGATCCCGAGGGGCACGTCGGCATCATCCACGACCACCACGGCCCCGATCCGGTGCCGGGTGAGCAACGCGACCACCTCCGCGGTGGTGGCGGTGGACCCGATGGTGACGACGTCGCTGCCCTTGTCCGCGAGGATGTCCGCGATCCTGGCGATCATGCGCGCTCCACTCCCCCGGGGGCTCCCCTCCCCGGATGCCGATGGTCGCACGCGCTGCCCGATGCGTCCAGAGCTGTCTGCGAACCGGGCTCCGATCGGTCCCGTCGCCACGACCGGTCGGCAGGATCCGCGACGACACCCGCTGCACGGGGTCCGGCGTTACTCGCTTCGCACCACCACCACCGGGCAGTGCGCGTGCTGGACGCACTGCTGCGACACCGAGCCGAGCAGCAGCCCCTTGAAGCCGCCCAGCCCACGGGACCCGACCACGAGCAGGCCGGCGCGACGCGACCAGTCCAGCAGGGTCTGTGCGGGCCGGGCGCCTGCGATGGCCTCGGTGGTGACCACCACGCGGTGGTCGCCGTCGCCGACCTCCCGCCGAACGTCTCGGAGCAGGTCGCTGAGCATGCCCTCCGCACGTTCCTGTGCCAGCAGATGCCGGTCCTCGCGCCAGCGGGCCTCCGCCTCGGTGAGGTGGGCGGCGATCCTGGCGTCAGGCGCGTAGGCGTAGGAGCGGGAGTAGGGGTTGGAACCGGAGCTCACCTCGTAGGTGGTGACCAGGTGCAGGGTGTCGCCCGTGCGTGCCGCGTGGCGGTAGGCCCACGCCAGGGCCTCCCGGGCGGCGGCGGAACCATCGACACCGACCACGACCCGACCCTGGTCCCGCTCTGCTGCTGCCATGGTGCGCTCCTGTCCCTCGGGGTCCACGGACCCGGACGTCGATCGTGCCGCCACCGCCAGCCGCGGTGGCATCTCTCGTGACGGTGCCACGCGCCGGGACGGGGAGACTACGGGCGGTGGTCCCCAGTGGCCACGTCCGGACGGAGACACGGACCGCGCGGCGAACCTAGACTGCCGGGGTGTTCGCGGTACCTCCAGCCGACGCGTCAGCGGAGCGCCGGGAGCAGCGGGCGACGAAGGGGCGGTGTGCAGGGGCCGACGAACGAGGAGCTCGCCAGCGTCTGGCGGCTGGCCCGCGAGGCGTGGGCCGTGCTCGATCCCGTCGACCATCGGTTCCTGGAAGCCAACCTGGCGTGGACCCATCTGCTGGGCTGGACCATCGCCGATCTGCGAACCACCACATGGCCGCAGCTGGTCCACCCCGACGATCGGCAGCGGGTCATCAACCAGCTGTCCCACGGCAGGATCGGTGAGGTCCAGGACAGCCCCGTGCGCGTGCGGATGGTGCTGGAGGAACACCGCTACCTGCGGTGGCGGGCCGAGGTGGTGCCGGCCACCGGTCGGATCCTGCTCTCGGTCACCGAGCCGATCGACGAGACCGGCATCGAGGAGCAGTTGCGCGGGGTCGAGGAGCGCTTCCGCCTGGCGATGCACTCGGCCCCGATCGGCATGGCGATCTCCCGTCTGGACGGCCCGTGGGTGGCGGTCAACCCGGCGCTGTGCCGCCTGCTCGGCGTCTCCCGGGAGGAGCTGCTCAGCGGGCTGTCCTTCGCGGAGCTGACCCACCCGGACGACCTGCCGGCGGAACAGGTCCTGTTGGCGGAGCTGCTGGCCGGAGCGCGCTCCACCTACACCCTGGACAAGCGCTACATCCGACCCGACGGCTCGATCGTCTGGACCCAGACGGTGGTGGCTCTGGTCAGGGACGAGCAGGGCCGGCCCCGCTACCACGTCGCGCAGTGCCTGGACACCACCGAGCAGCACCGCATCACCGAGCAGCTCCGCGACACCGCTGACCGGCTGCGCGTCAGCGACGAGGTGCGTACCGCCTTCCTGCGGGCGACCTCCCACGAGCTGCGCACCCCGCTGACCGTGGTCGCCGGGCTCACCGACACCCTGCAGCGACGCCACGGGCAGCTGAGCACCGCGCAGGTCGACGACCTGTTGGAACGCGTCAGCCGCAACGCGGATCGTCTCACGCGGCTGATCGAGGATCTGCTGGACGTGGACCGCCTCAGCAGCGGGCTGGTCCGGGCCGAGCGGCACCCGGTGGACCTGCACGAGCTGGTGGCGGAGATGGCCAAGCTCTCGGAGGTCGAGGGGTGCACGGTCCACACCGACCTCGTTCCGGTCACCATCGCCGGTGACCGGGCCAAGCTCGAGCGTGTCGTGGCGAACCTGGTGACCAACGCCGCCCGGCACTGCGGCGGCGGTGGACAGGTCCGGGTGGAACTACGGGAGACCAGCGACACCGCGGTGCTGCGGGTGGAGGACGACGGGGAGGGGATCCCTGCCGGCTACGAGGACCGCATCTTCGAGCCCTTCGTCCAGGGGCCGGAGCGACACAAGGAGGCCAACCCGGGCACCGGTCTGGGCCTCACGCTGTCGCAGCAGTTCGTGGAACTGCACGGCGGCACGATCACCGCGACCAACCGCCCGGAGGGCGGGGCCAGGTTCGAGGTGGTGCTGCCCACGGGCCTACCGCTCAGCGGCTGAGCTCGACCCCGGCGCGCCGCAGGATCTCGGTGATCGGCGCGAGGTGGGAGCCCGGCCAGTACACCTTGCCGCACGCCGTGCAGCGCGCGTACCGGTCGATCGCCTCCCGGGTCCGGGCCGGGATCGCCGCAGCGATGCGGTCCTTGGCCACCGCCTCGAGTCGGCCGTTGCAGGCGGTGCACCGCGTCAGGGGCGACGCCCGGTGCTGCAACCCGAACCGGGCGACCACCTCGGCCAGTTGGCGGTCCGGGTCGTCGGAGCGGGGGCAGTAGCCGTGCACGATCTCACGGCGCATCAGCAGCTGGCGGTCGCGGGTGAGCAGGATCCGGCGCTCCGCCACAGCGACGCCGGCCAGGACCCGGTCCGGCGCCTCCGTCCGGTACCAGCAGTCGAAGCCGAGCAGCCGTAACCGTCGCGACAACGTGCCGAGGTGGACGTCCAGCACGAACCGCCGCGGCTCCGGTGGTGGCGGCAGCAACGACGGCAGCAGCCGAGACACCTCCGCGTGCCCGGGTGGCAGCACCACGACCTGTTCACCGCCCCCGATGCGGTGGTCGAGGTGCACCGGGACCGCGTCGACGGTGATCGCCGCCACCTCGGTGTGGGGAACACCGACGGACTCGATCAGATCCTTGACGCTGCGCGGCACGCCCACGCCGACCCGGTGCCAGGCGCGACCGACCAGTTCGGTCAACGAGCCGCGAAGCTCCACGATCGTGTCCACCGGGGCGAGGGTAGGGCGCGTACCGGCGCAGCGAGGGGCCCGGCCGGCAGCGGTCCTCCGACCCGTCCGCGCGGGCCGGCGGGCCCTGTCCCGTCCTCCCGGACGCGTGCATGGTGGTGCCCGTGACGATGGGAGCCCCTGACCATGCGACGTCGACGTCGGCCGAAGCCACTACCCACCTTCCAGCAGTGCGAGGCGTGTGATCACGACTTCGCCACGGGTGAGGGCGCACGGGCCTGCAACTACGCCGAGTGCCCGTACCTCCCCGAGAGCCTCGATGTCCGCTGTCCGGACTGCCTCTTCAACTTCTACGCCGACGACGGCAACCCGGCGTGCGGGGACCCGCCGGACTGCACCTTCGCCCGCGAGGAGGCTCCCGCCCGTGTGGCCGCGCTGAAGGCCTGGCTGGAGACCGGCCAGCTGCCGGTCTGAGCACCGCGCGTCAGGCCGGTCGCTGCAGCTGGCGTGACCGCGCGCCGGCCGCAGCCGGCCTTCACCTGCCGACCGTGCGCTCCAGGAACCCGAGCACGGCCCGGCGGTAGGCGTCCGGCTGTTCGTGCCGCAGCGCGTGCCCGCCTCCCGCCAGCGCCTGCACCTCCACCTGCCCGCCGCCGCCCGCGAGGGTGGCCAGGGCGGCGGCCTCGGCCTCCCCGAGCGCGCCGCCGAGCGCCGGGTGGCCGTGCAGCAGCAGCACCGGCGAGGTGAGGGCGGCGAGCAGCTGCCGCCACGGCAGCGCCCGGTTCGCGCGGTGCTGGTCGAGCAGCGAGGCCGCGACCTCGGGCGCGAGCCGCTGGGTGGCCTCCGCCCACCGCTGCAGCGCCAGGGGGGACCACCTCGGCGCTGCCTCCCCCTGGAGGGCGACCAGCTCCGCGTGGGTGCGCCGCTGGAGGGCGACCACGGTGCGCTGCAGCCGGCGGGTACGGGCCAGCTGCTCCTCCTCCGGCAGCTGCGTGCGGGCCCACCAGGCCGGCGGGTCCTCCAGCACCAGCCCACCCACCAGCTCCGGGTGCCGCCCGGCCAGCACCAGCCCGGTGATCGCGCCCATGGAGTGGCCGAGGAGCACCGGACGCGCAAGTCCCAGCACCGCGATGACCCCGACCACATCACCGACGTGGTCGTCGGTGGTGTAGCCGGTCGCTGCGGCGTCGGAGCGCCCGTGTCCACGGGCATCGAGGAGCACCACATCGAAGGTGGGCACCAGGGCGTCAGCAGCCTCCTCGAAGCAGCCGCCGTCATCACCGAGACCGTGCAGGCCCAGCACGGTGGGCGCGCCGGGCGGCCCGGCCCGACGCACGTGCAGCCCGAGGCCGGCGACCCGGACCGTACGGTGATGCCAGGTGACCAACGCCCCACTCCCCGGACCGTCCGACGGCGCACGAGCCCGCTCGCGCACCGATGCTACGGGCCGGACCACGCCGACGACCGGTCGCTGAGGAGGGTGCATACTGGGGGCATGCGCAGCAGGCGTTCCGAACCCCACCTCGTCGCCGCGGCCCGGGCCGCCGGCGTCACCGACGAGCGCGTGCTGGCCGCCGTGGCAGCCGTGCCACGGGAGGGGTTCGTGCCCGGCCACGCACGCGACGAGGCACAGCGCGACCGGCCGATCCCGATCGGTTCGGGCCAGACCACCTCCCAGCCCTCCCTGATCGCCCGGATGGTGCAGGCGTTGGAGCTCACCGGCGATGAGCGCGTGCTGGAGGTCGGCACCGGGTACGGCTACCAGACCGCCCTGCTGGCCGAGCTCGCCGGGCAGGTGTGGTCGATCGAGCGGTTCGCCGGCCTGGCGCAGCAAGCCCGGCGGAACCTGGCCGCCGCCGGCGTGGATGACGTCGAGGTGGTGGTGGGCGACGGCACCCTCGGGCTACCGGAACAGGCCCCCTTCGACGCGATCGTGGTCTCCGCCGCCGCGCGGGAGCTCCCGACGGCACTGGCCGGTCAACTGGTCGAGGGCGGGCGGATGGTCGCCCCGGTAGGTCCCGACGGTGCCCAACAGGTCGTCGTCTACACCGTGGACGCAGGCACGCTCGTGGAACGTGAGCGCCTCACACCCGTGCGGTTCGTGCCCTTGGTCAGCGGCCCGCTCCCGCTCGACACGGACTGACCGACCGCCGGCAGCGACCGCGGAGCGGCACCGGCGCAGGGGATGGGCAACGCGTGCGCTGGGACCAACGGCCGAGGGCAACGACCATCCCCGGCGCGCCCGGGTGACGTACCCTGAGCACGGAGCCGGGTGTGACCTGACACGGAGCGTGGCATGGCGAGGTCATCCGGTACCGAGGTCGACATCCGAGACCCCTTCGAGGTCCTTCCCGGCGCGTGGAGCCGGCGCATCGAGCTGCGCGACGGCACGCCCGTGCTGCTGCGCCAGATCCGGCCGGAGGACCGCGACCGGCTCGCCGAGGGCCTGCGTCGCCTGTCCTCGTCCTCGCGCTTCCTGCGCTTCCACGCCGACCTCGAGGAGCTGACGGACCGCCAGCTCGACTACCTCACCCAGGTGGATCACATCGATCACGAGGCGATCGTCGCCCTCGACCTCGACCGGCCGGAGACACCCGGTGTCGGGGTCGCGCGCTACATCCGCGACCCCCACCAGCGCCACATCGCGGAAGCCGCGATCACCGTCGCCGACGAGTACCACGGCCAGGGTGCCGGCACCCTGCTCCTCGGGGTGCTGTCCACCCACGCCCGCCGGCACGGCATCGAGGTGTTCCGCAACTACGTGCTGGCGACCAACGCCGCGATGCTCGAGGTGTTCGACCACCTCGGTGCGCACCGGGAGCTGGAGACCACCGGGCTGTGGCGGGTGGACCTGCCGCTCCCCGAGGACGAGAACGACCTCCCCGACTCCCCCGCCGGCAAGGCGTTCCTGCAGGCGGCCAAGGAGGGGTTCCGGTTCTCAAGCCTGTTCCCGCCGGTGCTGTGCCACCTGCCCTGGCGTGCCCGCGGCGGGGACGCCGGCGCCATCGAGGAGGAGCTGACCGGCCTGCGCGACGAGCTCAGCCGCTGGCTGGCCGACCGCGACAGCCGCGACCCTGCCTGGCCCTCCGACGACGAGGACTGAACCGCGACCCGGACCTCGTCACCCATCCCGCCCGCTCAGCGGGCACCGAGGTGGCTGGTCGCACCCGCATGCCCGACCGGGCCCGGTGATGCCGTGGCGTCGTGCCCGTCATCGTCGGCGAGGTGGCGGTCGGTGTCCGCTTCCGCGCCGTTGATGACCCTGCGCAGCGTTGCCGCGATCCGGGAGAGCCCCTGAGCGGACCCACGGATACGCGCCGCACCCTCGGCGGTGCTCTGTGCGGCGGTGGCCACCGAGGTGATGTTCTCCGCGATCTGCGAGCTGCCGGCCGCCGCCTCGTTCACGCTCCGCGCGATCTCGTTGGTGGTCGCGGTCTGCTCCTCCACCGCCGA